>Ga0181593_10004655_pt1 | contig 12488 bp, 21 predicted proteins | sample 071ome_19_FD_133756 | JGI IMG/M metagenome (GOLD analysis project Ga0181593, IMG submission 133756) | Coastal salt marsh microbial communities from the Groves Creek Marsh, Skidaway Island, Georgia - 071413AT metaG (megahit assembly) | ecosystem: Environmental > Aquatic > Marine > Intertidal...
GAGAAGTCAAAATATTCTTTGTACTTCCGTTTTTTGCGTATGACGTGAGCCATATTTATCTTTCAAGGACTGTTGGTGTTTAACCGCATCTTGGTTTAACGGTATTAACTCTAAAGCGCACTTGCCGCAAAAGATAGCGGGCTTTGCAAATTTCAATTCATATTTTAACAGCTTTGAGCAATCTGATTCGCCGCACTTTTCACATTCAAACTTAGTCATTGCGTACCTCCCTGCAATTCCATTTGTCTATGTAAATTGTTTCGTTGAGTTTTTGAGAATAAAGCACATCTACGGTCATGTTTAAAACATTTGGCAAATCGTCATAGCAGGCGTCTTTTGTCCTGTAATATGCAGGCACTTCTAGCCGTGAGCATATAAGCGGGTGTGATGCCAGACATGTGACGATAAGGATTTCAAACATTAGTGCATCGTGCCTTCTGTTTCGATTTCACCGTGATCCATGTTCCGTGAGAACTCCATCGCGTTCTGTATCATTTCGTCAGCGTCATCTGCACCGACAGCTTTGTAGATACATTCTAGGAACACGGCTAACGCGCCCATGAGGAGCATACCTTCATACTTCGCTTTATTCTTTTCAACGAGGTTAGATAATTCTTCGAGGGCGTCCACACCGACATCCCAGCCTGAAGAGAAGTCTTCGGCTTTCTGGTCTTTGTCGGAGGCGTTAACAAATTTATTACCTGTCATCCTTTTAATATCCTAGCCCAGTGGGAGCGTATCCGTTCAGCCTCATCATGGGCTTCACGGGACATTTCGCCGTCTCGTAGGATATTATCGGCGTGAAGGTTAACGATACGCTGGATTGTTTCAACAGCTACAGACCATTCAATGCGTTCAGGAATGTGTCCTACATGACCTGCGTTATCAATCAAAGCGGTGACGAGATAATCGTCATCATTTGGGTGTGGTTTAAGTGGATCTGCCATTTTCTTCTTCCTCCTCCAGATTATCAAAATGTAAAATTATTTTTACGCCTTCAAGTTCTTCAAAGTTTGCAACGAACGTCACACCGGACATTCCATCATCGCCTTCAAACAATACATCCAACTGATCTTCAATCTCTTGATTAATCTTACGGTCTTGATGTGACTTAAAGTCGATGATTTTTGCGGTCATTATATGTACTCCAACTCGAAGCGTTTTTCATAAGGGTGAAGGAAATTAGGTTGCCCCTTCTCCTTCATCTTAGCATAAATGACAGGCGAAGAAAGCCAACCATTTATATTCTTGTCCAAGCTTTCTTGATACTTGTCCGCCATTTCTTTCCAAGCCTGCGCTTCACGGCGTCTGCCGTTCCATTCTTCTTCCGCCTGCCAATACCTGCAAAGTAGAACAACGCCCCTGAAAGAAAACCCCGAAGGGTATTTAACAACCTTTGGAACTTTCATTTAATCCTCCTTACTTTTGACTAAACAAACAACATTCTCATAATCTATGCGCTTTTCACTGTTTGCGCCCATTCGCATTCCCTTAGATTGCACTTGCCTTTGGCTTACCAGTTCCAAGCCCAACCCAATTAATGTTCTAATATGCCAATCAGTGACAGCCATTGTGCCGCCCCTTGCAATAAAGTCTTTGCAGTTCAGTATAAACACACCGTCATCTTTTAATGCGTTCACGCAAACTTCCCAGATATTTCTGTGCAATTCCTCATACTGATTGTTCTTTCGCCCAAAATGCAGGTTAGCAGTAGTGCCATCGGATAGACACCTTCCCAGACGATGCCTATACGTAATCCGCTTTGAGCCATCACTAGCATTAAAATCGTCAGCCATTCTGTTCCCATAGGCTGGGCTAGTTAAAACAGCGTCAAACTTTCCTAACTTAGGAACTTCAACCAGACTATCACCACATATCACACTTTCGCACTGTTCTGCCCATTCAGACTCAATCTCAATGCCTACAACATCATAATCTGGCAACAACTTAGCAGTAGTTCCAATCCCAGCAAATGGGTCTAAAACTCTGCAACCCTTGTAAGGCAAAAACTCTGCACAAACAGACAAAATATGCTGACCCATTACGGCAGGATGTTTAACCAAGACTGCAACCCTCCTTACTTTTAAAAAATTCCTTACTTTCTATATAAGACAATTAATATACATATGTCAAGAAAAAACTTGACATTATATGAGATACATTTTATATACTACGATACCACAATAACTTTTTAGAGAGGTAAAACCATGCGTGTAATTAGAAACACGAATAAAAAAGTCCATGAAGTCAGCTACTTAAATAAACTAATTGACAAAGCACCTGAAGGTAGCATTGTGATGACGTTTACGCCTGAGATAGCTGAACACATTCTTTCCAATTTAAATCTGGGCAACCGCCCGCAGAAACATGCGAAGATCATTGAATACGCCAAAGACATGCAACAGCATAATTGGTCCCTGACAGGTGAAACCATTAAGTTTGGTACGGATGGTTTGTTGAAAGATGGGCAGAACAGGCTAGCCGCCTGCATCCGCTCGCAAACACCGTTTAAGACACATGCTGTTTTTGGGATTGACCCACAAAGCTTCCATCACATGGATACGGGTAAGATGCGGGGCGCGGACGACGTGCTGGCAATCATGGGTGTTCCCAATGCTCAAAAGGCTTCTGGTACGCTGAAACTGATTAGTGCCTTTAAGCGTGGTCAGGCAACCACGAGCGGCGGTAATTTCAACACAAACCAGTACATTAAAGACATGTACCTGAATGAAATTGACCAAAACCTGCTTCAAACCGCGATCCGTGAAGCGAAAGCCGTGTACCAAGTCATTAAGTATCCAATGGGTCAAACGGCGGCCTTGTACTACCTTGCGGCTGAAAAAGGTGACGAAGAGCTTGTTTCAAAGTTTTTTGATGAGCTTAAAGGTAATTACAGCAAGGGTCTGGCGGTTAAGTTTCATCCACCGCGCTACCTTGTGACTACATTGCAGTCATGGAGAATGGATCCTACCGTTAAAATTACGAGTGCCATGTACAGCATTGCTCTTTCACGGTCTTGGTACAATTACAAAAACGGAAAGAAAACGCTGAAGCGTGACTTGGTGATTCGTGTTGACGATAGAATGATGGAGATTTGATGAGCGTCACTTCCGAATCGGTTGAAGAGTTCAAAAAGCGATTAGAAAAGATGCGGCATGAACTGATTTACTTCTGGGAGTATGATCAAAAAGGGCCTCAATCTGCCAACCGACCCAAAGCCATGCAAAAGCGTGGCAAAGGTTGGGGGTACGGTACGCTTAAACGCCGTGTGCCACGTTCTAGCTCTAGGACTTTTAACTGTAATAATCCATACACCTCTGCCAGCTAGTTTGGCAGAGGTTTTCGTCATCGTAAGTAGAAATTTTTAATCTTTTAGTAACAGCGTTCCGCAGACAACCAACAGGGATAAACACTACCCGTTCAACTTCATAGGCAACCAATGCAACTATATCGCAGTCAGAAAAAGATAGAGGCACTTTCTTGCTACCCTTGCAAACAGCAAACTGGTAACTCAAAGAACTTTTTCCGTTTGCTTTTAACTGGCTTGTCTTTACCTGTATCCGCCACAAGCGGTTGTCGTATTCAGCAACAATGTCAGAACACCCCATATGCACTATCTGTGCAGGGATATCCATTTTTAAAAGGCGGGTGGCACAAATATGTTCGCCTATCTCGCCTACTTGTACGCCTACTAATTTTTTCAGTGGTCTTCCCCCGAAGCGCCCCTATGAATATAATGTAGTATTTTTAACGGTTTGTGAAGATGCAAGGTATATTTAGATACGCTCATGAGAGCGAAAAAGTCCCAAAAGGTTTTCGGTTCGTGAAATGTGGGGCGCATCACGGGCGTAACGGTTATGGAATGTTAGTTAAGGAGTTTGATATGGCAGACAATAGAGAGAAGGATGACTTCTATCCTACCCCTCCCTATGCAACTGAGGCACTAATGAACCACTGTACGTGGCTCGATAGCGGCTTCCCGCATAAGTTTGATTATGATTATTGGGAGCCCGCCTGCGGGGACGGTGCAATTTCTAAAGTTTTAGAAGAAGCGGGTTATCGTGTTTATAGCACCGACCTTATAGACAGGGGCTATGGCGAATCAGGCGTAGACTTCCTGCTAGAGACAAAGGTCCGTGCGCCGTGGATCGTGACTAATCCACCATATAAACTGGCTAATGAGTTTGTGAAACATGCCCAATGGCTCGTGGACAGCGACCCGGACGCCGACGGTCATGCTATGTTACTGCGACTGGCGTTTCTTGAGGGTCAGAAGCGGTATGAGGAAATCTTTTCTAAGTTTCCCCCAAGCCATGTGTATGTGTTTAGTAAGCGTTTAACGATGATACGTGGCGATCACGATAAAGCTTGGTACGGTAGTGGCAAAATGGCCTTTGCGTGGTTTGTGTGGGAACGTACAGACAAATGGCATTCTAGCAATAAAACAGAAATGCACTGGATAAATGACTGATGAAAGAGTGGAATAAACGAAGGGGTGATTTCACTTACAAAAGAATCACAAACAATAATCCAATAGTTCGTTTTATGTTTGAAGAGATGCACCGCCAGCAAATACATGAGTGTGATATGAGCGAGCGGATGGGGTTTCATAGGGACACATTGAGGGGGTGGAGAACGCGCTACCAACCACGTGTCACGGACCTTGAAGACTGCCTAAATTTTCTAGGATACAAACTTTCAATTGTTAGACAATATAAAAAAGACCGCTGAGTGCGGTCTTTTCTTTTATACGAGCCTTTGCCTTTTTTGGATTTTACAATCCTAATTTTAAACTGCGGCTTTTTGATTATCTTGGCGTAAGGATTCCGCGATTGCATATGGCGACTCCTCCTGCATTAACAACGACGCCCGCACACCTAAGTTGTACAACGCCTCTGTCATAGGGTTATCAGATGCTTTATCGCCTCTGCCGGACATAAACACCTCTACGGCCTGCCCTGTTTTCGGGTGATAACTTACTGTAACTGACATACCCATTCCAATATCTTCAGTCACACAAGGTCTGCGGTTGGGTAGATCCAACATTCGTTTCTCCATCTTTTATAAATTGATTCGTTGAGTGTATAGAGAAAGCGAAGCAGGGTCTAGATATTAATCCGCCCCTTTTATCTCATAACCTTCCGCCTTACAAAATACGTCAAACATAACGCGAAGCTGTCCAGAGATACTTCTATTCTCCATCTCAGCTATTTTTTTGATACCCAAATATACATTTACTGGAACCAAAACTGATTTCCATTTCGAGGTGTCCATTTTCTTCTCCAGATGTTGTCAATCTCTAAGACAATATAGGACTTTATACCCGAAAAAGCAAGAAAAAAAGCCCCGCCGAAGCGGGGCCAGTCAGGGAGGAAACCGAAATGAAAAAACTTACATGCTATCGCCCCAAGAAGAGCCAATCTCAACGTCTGTTTTCATTGGTACTTCTAAAGGTATACCATTACACATAATCTCTGCAAGCTTTTTTGCCTCGTCTTCATTTTTGACGCTGAATGCCAGTTCATCATGTACCTGTAAGAGGGGCGTTACACCTTCTTTGTACAGATCTACCATCGCCTTCTTAGTCATGTCTGCGGCAGACGCCTGTATGAGCCTGTTAAGGGCTTTGTAAGCCATCGCCCGCTGGAGTGCCACATTTGCGCCATAATGTATTTTGGCTTCTTCTAATGGCATTGCTTTGTGCATACCAAAAGTTTTTGGTTCAAAAAGAGGGAATCGGCATTTACGCCCCATAAGAGAACGAATAGAACCCTCAGAATTTCCGTTCTGAACTCTATCTTGCACAACCCGCATTAATTTTTTAACGAAGGGAACGCGCTCATTATATTGTGACGTTAGTTCCTTCGCTTCGTCTGTGGACAAATCTAGCTGGTCTGCCAGTTTGTTTACACCCATGCCGTACATCATGCCCAGATTAATCACCTTCGCCTGCTTACGTGGGATATCTGCCATGTCAGCAACCATCGTGTGGAAATCCATGTCTGGGTTGTTTGTGTAGCCATCCACAAATTCATCGACCTTTGGCATTTCTATGCGGGTATTCTTCTGGTACAGCGCGGCAAAGTGAACCAAGATTCGTGGTTCTTGTTGCGAGTAATCTATAGACGCCCACTTCTCACCTTCTTCTGGCAAGAACACAGAACGGATCATTGGCCCTAACTCAGGGTGACGTGCAGGGATCTGTTGCAGGTTGGGATTAGACATAGAGATACGACCTGACACGGTGCCGCCGTCATCAGAGCGGATCTGATTTATATGACCGTGTATTCTGCCGTCTTTACCAATGTGCTTGGATAGTCCATCCATAAAAGTGTTTTTACTTTTATCAAATTCTCTAGCTAGTAATAACTGTTTAGCTAGGTCATGCTCATGTGTGTTTAAAAAAGCTTTAGTAAACGAGGGGGCGCCTTTTTCTGTCTTTGGGTAAGATAGCCCCACCTGATCAAACGCTTTGGCAATAGAGGCCGCCGCCCAGATTTCCACATCAAACCCGCACAACGTTTTAACGTTGTTGAGAGCTTCTTTCTTTTTCTTCAGCATAAACTGCGTGGCCTGTTCCATTGCGTCAGTGTCCACACGGATGCCCCGTAGCGTCATATCAACAAGGCATGGCAATAAATCACGCTCTAACTCAAAGACGGTTTGAATACCTTCTTTAGCTACTTGAACTTTAAAATACCGCCAAAGTTCAAGTGTAAGTTCTGCATCACCTTCAGCGTAATCTCCTACAAACTGTGCAGGCAGGCGCCACATCTCACCTTTAGGGTCAAAGCCAAATTCCTTTGCCGCTTCGACAAGACCTTTCTCTGACTTTGTTTTGCTGAGATAATCATACCCGCAGGCGTTAAGACTAAAGCTAAATCTATTCTCGTCTAGCAATGCGGCGACGACCATCGTATCTACAATGTTGCCATTTACCTCAAAGCCTTCAGCCTTTAACCAGCCAAGATCATACTGTGCGTTGTGCATGATTTTATCTGCGGGGCAGGCTAGAACTTTTTTCAGCCAGTTATGGACAATACGCTTGTCCAAATTGCCGCCACCTTCATGTGCGACAGGCAGATAACCTTTCCAGCCATCCACCGCGACAGCGTAGCCTACCACAAAGCCGTCATTGCGAGGCCAGCCCGGCCCTAATGTTTTTATGTTAGGGTCACAGGTTTCAAGGTCAATCGCTATTTCTGAGCGGTCCGTGATATCTGGAAGCTCTGTAGGCGGAACCCATTCGGCTTTTAAATTTGTAGCTAGAAGCTGAAGCTGTCTAGGTTGCATCTGATTCCCCCATTATGATTTGAAGCCTGTGTAGATAAAATTGTGCTTTGGCTAGGTCTTCTGACGCTTTGCCTTTATGCTCATACCGCCACATGTATTTTATAATTGCACCTTGCAGATAATATTTATACCCATCACCAAGAGCGGATTCGATTGCATCTAAGCATTCAACCTTACCTGTTGTGTAGTGTTTGGGATGATTAACCATGTCGCTCATAACTGATAACTCCTAAGTCCATCTAAAGGTGAAACAATATACAGATTTTGCTTTGAACGTGTGACAGCCACATAAAACAGACGGTGCAGGTCATCTAACATTCTCTGCCCCTCAAGGGTATTAGAAGACACCGCTTGGTCTGAGGCGTAAGAAATATCAGTGTACAGAACCACGTTTGTAGCCTCGCCGCCCTTTGTGCCGTGTATGGTGGATACCTTGATCCGTGGTTCGTGGTTCAAGTCTTCTCCCCTACGAATTATGGCAGACACATAGCTTTTCACGTCTTCAGGAATTTTATCCATAGCCTCATCCCACGACATGTCTTTAGTGGCAAGCAGGCCAAAGTTACTTTGCAGTACATCTAAACTAAGTAGGTCATCCGCCAGTAACCCAGATAAATTTTTAAAACCACGTTTTACACGAGTACCTGACCTCATGTAGTAGTACAGGTTCTTAGCCGCGCCTGCGTCAATCTGCGCTCCATCTACCAGAGCTTTCCATGCCATCAGAGCGGATGCTAGTTTGTCGCTGATACTACGGTTACCACGATTATCAAAATAATAACCAAAGCGGCGTAGTTCTTCACAAATGCCGTTAAGCATGTAGTTACACTGAGCCATGACTAACCAATCATCTTCAGCGAACTTATTCATATCGGGCTCGAATATATGCTGTACGTTACCTGCTTCTGGCTTGGGGTTATATTCTTTAGGGCGGCGGGTCTGTATCCTAGAGGAGACACGCTTTGCTATCTTATGTATTTCACGTGGAACACGGTAGGATTGTTGTAGGACTTCAGACCCCTCTTCTACACTCAAGAAATGCTCTACGTCAGCGCCTGCCCAACGGTAGATAGCTTGGTCATCATCGCCTGCGGCATACATGCGTTTAGAATTATCATCTAAAATGTGTGCTATTTCCCATTGCAGAGGGGATAAATCTTGCGCTTCGTCCAAAAATACCAACGAAAATTGCGGACATACCCGCCCGCCATTCTCTGAAAACCATTCTAGAATGTCTGTGTAATCAAAAAGCTTGTGCGCTTTCTTGTATTTACGGTATGCCTCATCTACGTATTTGACCGTGGTCAGCGGTTCGTCAATACCGCTCTCTTTATAAGTAACCTCTATGGGTTCTTTCTTTAATCTGGATAACTGTATGAGTTGCATGAGCGGATTGTCACGGGCATTTGTGCCTATGTCGTCATCCTCATCAGAGGCTTTTGCCGTAAGGTTAAACCCTATCTGCATACTTAGTTCATGCAGATGCTCCGACCCTAGTAACTGTTCTTTATTTATGTCTGACAAGTTGAAGCAGAAACTATGCAACGTCCTAAAGAAATTTAGATCTTGATCGTAATCAAGATTAAATCTACGTGCGGCACGTTCTTTAGCTTCACTTGCGGCCTTACGGGTAAAGGCAAGGAAGGCAATATTAGACGGAGCGATGCCCTCATCAATCGCTTTCTCCACCATGTTAAGCAGGGTGGTTGTCTTACCTGTACCCGGAGGCCCGTATATCACAAACATTAGAAAGGAATATCCTCGTCATTAGGCCCAAAGTCTGGCACCGACAAGTCACTGTCAGGTATTTCAAATGCAGGTATGCTCCATACCCTTACGACCCGACCTTTGATACGTAGGGTACTGGATTCCCCATTTATGTCCCGCAGGCGCTGAGATATCATGTGCGTTTTAAATTCAAAGAACCTCTGGCGTTTAAGGTAGCTTTCAAAGTCACGCAACCTGAAAAATGTTTTACCAGACTCCTCATCAGTCCACGGACGGCGGAGAAGTATCTCTTCTTTGTCTGAAGCTGTCTGCATATTACGGCAGAAGTCTTCTAAATAATCATAAAACGCACCATCAACAGAGGAATCTTCACTAGCTTCCATCACACCACCTTCTGTCTCTGTCATGTCCCGCAGGAGCGCCGCAACACGGTTTTCCCACACGGGCTTGCTAACAGTAGGCGGCATGGCATTAAGCTGTTCTATGCAGGCTTTCTGGAAGAATGACTGACTTTGTAGCCCTTCGGTAGATAATTCTAGTGGCTCACCATTCACATCCATAAACCAGATAGGTGGCTTGGAATTGTACTTACGAAGATTAGCTATCGTTGCCGCCTGCCCTACATTACCTACGCCATAGCGGCGAGTAAGACATTTCTCTTTGTCACAATGGTCATTGATAGGTGCGTCAGAGCACTTGTAAGCATAGTCTTTACGGTTAAGCTGTTTAACTAATACATTGACCTCTGCGAGCGGCAGGGGCGGCTGAAAGTGTGCCATATTATATTGCATAAGCTCGTTTTCCCACGTGTCTGGGAAAGCTTTGCGAAGATACACACCAATATTAAATAGGCCGTTGTTCCGTGTCCCTTCTGGAAAGCCTTGTGAGCATAGATGCTGTAAACATGGTGGCCCGTCTTTGATTGGTGTTTTGTCGCTCTTTTCAACCGTAAGGGCTTCTACCTGCTCAACGGTTTGAACGTTCTCTTCATAAATTTTAATAAATTCTTCCAAGCTGGCGGCAGAACCGTCAGGGTTGAAAGCGTAGCGCAGGCTTTCTTCATGATTGTAGTAAGGCAGGTTTAAAAAGTTACCTACATCACCGCGCTCTAAGTGAAGCTTTATCTGCTTGGGGAAGATTTCACAGCCGCTATACCCCAGCGCCGCTGAGATAGATGACAGCGTGTCTTGTAGAGTTTTTGCGCTTATCCAATCTTTAATAAACAGGAAGACGTGTGCTCCCCCTGATTTAGAACGACAGACAACCAAAGGCAGTTTCATTTCTGCAATCTTGTCTATTAGTTCCTTGTGATTAAAACCAGTATACTGGTCAATGTCTATGCACCCCCACTTGCACATATTGTCTGCATTGATGGGAATGATTCCTATTGCAGGGCCTGTTCCGGAAAGATGCCCTTCCCACGTCTCTTGGGTACGTGGTGAGCGCAGGACACTAGCTTGGCCTGCCTGCTTTCCGTTAGCCTGCTGTCTCTGGATCTCATAGGTGCCGTAGGCTTCCTCAAGACCAGAGAAAATTTCTGAAAACTTCTCTGCGGACATGTCGGTTCCTTAAATGAAAGGGGTAAGAGACATTAGCTATTGCTAGCACAGGCACAACAAAGTTTCGGCATTTTGTTGAAAAAGATGCCCCTTACCCCTAACCAGTTAAAACGGTATATCGTCGTTAGGCGCTGTATCAGAGCCTTCCTGCTGATGCTTTACGTTTACCTCACCCTTCTCGATAGAAGCGTTGAAGGTCTTAGCAGAATTATACTGCCCTGCATCAGAGATTGGACCGTCTAAACTCATTTCCCAACCGTGCCAGCTACCTTTACTATTTTCTTCTGAAACTGTTTTCAGATTGTAAATGTGGCTAAACATTGGCGGTGTAAAAGGACCATTAGCACCTTGCATTTCGCGTGACAAGATCATGCTCATCCATTTACGTGATTTTTTCAATTGTGTTGATTTCATGGCAATCAAAGCATTTGTAGTGCCGCCGTTCTCATCAACAATCTTCACATACCATTGCGCTGTCTGCTCAATGTAATCACCTGAACCATCCGCAAGATACTCTTTATTGTCGTTAGGATCACGCTGTGTCTTTGGCATGTCGTCTGAAGGCTCATAGATAGCCGCAGGCGCACCAGTTCCACTACCACGTGGGGACCACTGAATAAACTTACGCTGATAAGCACAAGGAATGACCTTGATACCTTCTTTGCCTTTGAAGACCTCACCAGTCACGGTGTTGACAATGTCACCTTTGCGGACGTCTTCACGCTCATCAAGGATAGGGTCAAGCCCTGACACAATCTTTAGGAATGGAAGCGCCATATCTTCGTTAGATACATTGCCTAAACCCTGACTTGCGTCAGCTTCAAACATTGAGGCGTCAAACGCCGCAACTGCGGTATTTTCTTTAACCGCTACTTCTTTTTTTGCTTCAGCCATTACTTCGCTCCTTTTATTACTGCACGTTGGCCTATGTAAGCGCCGAAAAGTTCCATAGGAAACGGCTTGCCGTCTTCTACTTGTTCTTTTACCCACGCTCTTAATGTTGATGGATGGACGCTTTCTGCCTGATCTGGAGACAAGCCTTGCGACTGTGCCATTGATTTGAACTGAGACGCTTTCTCGTCTTCGCCCATTCCAAAGTTCACTGACACTATGTTTTTGACCATATCTCCATACCCGTTGTCTCTCAACCATAAGAAAGCCTCCTCTCTACTTGCAACTGGAATTGACGCACCATACGTCTTCTTGATCTCAACGGTAGACCCGTCTTCGAGTTTGAATGACGCAACGCCCATTTCTGCAAGCATAGAAGGTAGTTCCTCGTCGGTAAGACGATAAAGCTGTTTCTTAGCACTTTTGAGAGTTTCTTCGAGTTTTGCTACCTCTGCTTCTTGAGAGGCAATTTCTTGAGCAAGCTTGGCTACACCTTTGAGGTTAGTGCTATCAAACTGTCCAAGAGGTGAAGCTTCTTTGGATTGAATATCCGCTTCAATAAGTGATGATAAATCGCTCATCTATTTCTCCTTCGTCGTTGAGTGTTTATTTAAACACTTGATATATCTTATATACTGGTATACATTCGTATAGTCAAGAGTTTTTATTTGGAGGCCACAGAAAATGATTTTCGATTTTAAAACAAAGCCTTACAAGCACCAGCTTGAAGTTTTCTATGATTCGTGGGACAAGCGGCTTTATGCTTTATTCATGGAAATGGGGACAGGCAAGTCAAAAATTGCCGTCGATACTTTTGCCGCTTTATATGAAGAAGGCAAGATAGATACTGTGCTTATCGTAGCCCCGAAGGGTGTTTACCATAACTGGACACAGAAAGAAATTCCAACTCATTTACCAAAACGAATCAAGCATGACATCCTGTCGTGGCAGGCGAATGTCACACAAAAGTTTAAGCAGGCGTTCATGGACATGTGCGAAACAAAACGTTTGCGTATC
>Ga0181593_10004658_pt1 | contig 12487 bp, 10 predicted proteins | sample 071ome_19_FD_133756 | JGI IMG/M metagenome (GOLD analysis project Ga0181593, IMG submission 133756) | Coastal salt marsh microbial communities from the Groves Creek Marsh, Skidaway Island, Georgia - 071413AT metaG (megahit assembly) | ecosystem: Environmental > Aquatic > Marine > Intertidal...
ATTCTTGACCTTTCGAGAATTCTTGCCGGCCCAACTTGTACGCAACTGCTCGGGGATTACGGCGCTGATGTAATAAAAATAGAAAAGCCGGGCACAGGTGATGACACTAGGACATGGGGGCCACCTTTTCTCAAGGATGATGAAGGAAATATTTCACGGGAAAGCGCCTATTATCTCTGCGCTAACAGAAACAAACGAAGCCTTGCCGTTGATATCACCAGTGATGAAGGGGCTTCTCTCATCCACAGACTTGTTAAACATTGCGATGTTGTCATAGAAAATTTCAAGGTTGGAGGGCTTGCTAAATATGGCCTGGATTATGAAGGGCTTAGCACGACAAACCCTGATATCATCTATTGTTCAATTTCAGGGTTTGGACAGACAGGACCAAATGCACATAAACCAGGATATGACCTTCTGGCTCAAGCTTATGGCGGGATTATGAGCATTACCGGTGATCCTGACGGTGAACCCATGAAGGTGGGGCTTGGAATAGCGGATGTCATGTGTGGGATGTATGCAACAACCGCAATTCTGGCAGCCCTTAGGCATCGCGACAGAACCGGTGAAGGTCAACACATTGATCTTGCACTGGTAGATTCACAGGTAGCGTGGTTGATCAATGCTGGGACAAACTATCTGGTGTCAGGTTTGGATCAATCTCGTATGGGCAACCAGCACCCGAACATTGTGCCTTATCAGGTTTTTTCCACAACCGATGGTCATGTAGTCATTGCTGTTGGAAATGACGCCCAATATGAGCGTTTCTGCACAATTTTACAGCGTGAGGACCTGGCGTCTGATCCCCTATATGCAACAAATGAAATGCGTCTCAAAAATCGTCAGGAATTAATCCCAATCCTTGCCGCGGAGATTGCAAAGTGGAAACGCGATGAACTGGTTGCCGCCCTTGATGAAGCAGGTGTCCCCGGTGGCGCGATCAACACAATTCAAGATGTGTTTGAGACAGATCAGGTAACAGCCCGAGATATGAAGATCATCATGGCGCATCCTGATGCCGGATCAGTGGGCGTTAGCTTGATCGGGAATCCGGTAAAGTTCAGTAAATCAAAAATATCTTATCGCCTTCCGCCACCAAGATGTGGCGAGCATACTAAAGAAATACTAGCTGAATTGGCCAAATGGGAAAAGAAACAGGGGCAAACAACATGACACAATTGAGCAAAAACCAACAAAAACTCAAAGAATCAGCACGTGACCTTGCAACAAATGTTTTTCTGCCCACTGCTGCCGAGACGGATAGAACAGAAGCCTATCCATGGGATAATATCGCAGCACTTCGTGACGCCGGTTTTATGGGCATGACAATCCCCGAGGCCTATGGTGGCCGAGGCTTGAACTATATGGATACGGTGCTGGTTATCGAGGAAATGGCGCGCGCCTGCTCGACCATGGGCCGCATCACGGTTGAGGCGAATATGGGCGCGATTGGCGCGGTCATGAAATACGGCACCGAAGCACAAAAGCGCATGGCGGCTGAATTTGTTCTTTCAGGTGACAAACCGGCCATCTGTATCACCGAACCTAATGCCGGAAGCGCCGCCACCGAGATGACAACAACCGCGGTCAAGCGCGGTGATACTTATATCATCAATGGCAAAAAACACTGGATCACCGGCGGCGGCGTGTCCAAATTTCATCTGGTGTTTGCCCGGGTGATGGAAAATGGTGTGAGCCAGGGCATCGCCGGCTTTATTGCTGTTCTGAATGAAACTCCGGGTCTTGTCATCGGTCGGCGCACTCCGGCTATGGGCGTACGCGGCATTCCAGAAACCGATGTGACTTTCGAAGATATGAAAGTGCATGAAAGCATGGTGGTGATCCCACCATCGGGCCTGAAAAAAGGCTTTGCCGGCCTGATGAATGCCTATAACGCCCAGCGTGTAGGTGCCGGGACCGTCGCCTTAGGCATTGCCCAGCGCGCCTTTGACGAGGCAAGAGATTATGCGCTGAACCGCATGCAGTTTGGCCGCCCGATTGCCGAGTTTCAGGGGCTGCAATGGATGCTGGCTGATATGTCGATATCCCTAAAGGCCGCCCGCGCGCTGTTGCATGACGCTGCGGCGGGGGCCAGCGACAATGATGGTGGCTTCCCTGACATGATGGCGGCGGCGCAGGCAAAGGTGCTGGCATCTGAGACGGCACTGAAGGTGACGCAGGATGCGTTGCAGATTCATGGTTCAATGGGCTATTCGCGCGACTTACCAATGGAGCGGTTAACCCGCGACGCCCGCATGTTCACCATAGCTGGTGGCACTGCGCAGATTTTGCGCACCCAAGTGGCCAGTTCAATCCTTGGCATAAAAGCACCGCAGACCCGCGATGGCTATGCCCGCCTGCATGACAAGGCGGCGGAGTAATTTTGAAACATGCGACGGCTTGAAAATGTTGCATTTGTTCATTCAGGAGTTTTTTTCTTCCGAAGAGAAAAATGGTGCCCAGGGGCGAGGCCCGAACCACCGACACGCGGATTTTCAGCATACTGCTTCAAAGCGGTTTTATATTTTTAATATCTTTATTGTGGTAAAGATGCCGCATAATTTAAGTTAAATTAACTTTGCTTAAATACTATCACTCATTAAATACTCATTGTATTGACACACAGAATTCTTTCTCGCAACCTTATCAAAAAAAGGGAGGACAAAGTGAAGTTATCTAATCTACTTTTAAGCGCAGTATTATTGGTAAGTGCTGTTTCAGGTGCCGCCGCCGATACAAAAATTACATATAAATCTGCTAAGTCGACATCTTCTTATTATCAGATGGCTGTTGAAATCGCTGAAGCAATGAAAAAAGGTTCCTCGGGCGAAATCATTGTTACTGTTGAAGAAAGCCAGGGTTCTGTTCAGAATGTGATGGAAGCGATTGGCAGAACCAATAATTATGTATTTACAACCCCACCTGCACTCATTGGATTGGCTCGAGGCGGGAAGGCAATGTTTAAAGATAAATCCAATCCGCGTTTTAATGAAATAAGAGCATTATTCCCAATACCTTCTTTAACCATGCATTTCGTAATGTCGCAAAATTCAGGCGTCTCTGATTTTGCTGGGATGGAGGGTAAAACCATCCTGCTCGGCAAGGGCTCGTTTGGCGCGAAAGAGGGTGAAAAATATCTAAAACTTTTTGGCCTGGAAGGCAAAGTTAAGTTAGCTGAGGTAGAATTGTCAAACGCTGTGCCTGCATTGAAAAATGGCCAAATAGATGGATTTGTCACCGCTGGCTCATTTCCAGCACCTAACGTAATAGAGGCAGCTGCCTCAGCTGGCGCAAAAGTTATTTCCCTAAATGATGAACAAGTAAAAGCATCAAAAAGAACACGGCTAATTATCCCTGCTGGAACATATGCAGGCCAATCTGAAGACATTGTAACAACTTCGCTACCTGTTGTTGCTTACACAACTACAGATATGGATGAAGCAACAGCCTACAATCTGACAAAAACATTCTGGGAAAATAAAGCTAGCCTTGGGGACGCCGCAAAATGGTGGAACGGTGTTTCATTGGATATGCTGTCCAATATCACAACAGATATTCATCCCGGAGCCAAAAAATACTACAGCGAAATTGGCGCGCCATTAGCTGAACATCATTAAGGACAAAAAGGCGGTCTGCAATGGCCGCCTTTTTTTATTATCTTGTTTCAGTCTATATCGAAATCACAGAAAATTTGGGTGTTACTTGGAAGCGTATCAATCGCTTTTCATTTATGGCTCATTTTTTCAGGCCTGGTGCCAAGTTTAATCGCCAGACCAATCCATATGGCACTAGCACTGCCTTGGATTTTTGTATTTACCGCAAAATCGTCTCAACAACTTCTGTCTGGGTTTGCTTTGACGGCAATCGGCAGTGTTGCATGTGCTTATATAGCTTTTAATGAAGAACTATTATCCGACCAATATGGTTTTATATCAGGATGGGAACAATTTTTAATTTCGACACTTTTAATTTTAATAACATTGGAAATGGCTCGCAGAGCTATTGGGTGGCCTCTTCCATTCATTGCATTGTTATTTCTTTTTTATGGGCTTTTTGGAGAACATATACCGGGTGAGTTTGGACATGCTGGTATCCCGATAAACAGCTTTTTGGGTACTTTGATAATTACCGAGGGGGGGCTTTGGGGTAGCCTGACGGGTGTATCTGTATCCATAGTTGCTGTTTTTGTTATATTTGGTGCTATTTTGAATGCTGGTGAAGCAGGAAAGGGATTTATGAATCTTGCTATAGCAGCAGCAGGCAACCTTAAAGGAGGTGCAGCAAAAGTATCTGTTTTAGCATCTGCATTATTTGGTTCTATTTCGGGCTCTGCCTCTGCCAATGTTGCTTCTACTGGCATGGTAACACTGCCAGCCATGCAAAAACTTGGTTACCCGAAACGCGTGGCAGGCGCTGTAGAAGCAGTTGCATCTACAGGCGGGCAAATCATGCCACCTCTGATGGGAGCCGGGGCCTTTGTAATGGTTGAACTAACCGGAATTCCCTATGAAAAAATCATATTAGCTGCACTATTGCCCGCGATGCTCTATTTTTGGACTGTATGGGTTGGTGTAAATCAATATGCTGATAAATATGACCTGAAACCATACACAGACGACATGCTTCCTCAACGCTCTGTGGTCATTAAAACAGTTTTGTTTTTTGTTGTTCCCTTTTCTATTCTTCTTTTTTTTATGTTTAGCGGGTTTACACCGCAATTTGCCGCAGCCATCGCAATTCTGAGCGCTGCTTTACTTCTTTTTATTGGTCTTGATTTTAGGCTGGATGCGAAAAGAGCCAAACAACGCTTTATTAATGCCTCCCTGTTCTCTGGTCAGCAAGTGGCAATGATAGCCTCTATCATTCTTTGCGCATCAATTATAGTTGGTGTACTTGGAATTACTGGTCTTGGTATAAAAATCACCTCATCAATCCTGTCCATTTCGGGGGAAAATTTATGGCTAGCCCTTCTGCTCACAGCTCTGGCCTGTATTGTTCTGGGTATGGAGGTGCCGACAACAGCCGCTTATGTAATTTGCGTGTCAGTTGCTGGCCCTGCCCTTATTGACCTCGGTCTAAATCCGCTTACTGTCCACTTGTTTGTATTTTGGTTTGCTTTACTTTCCACTATTACGCCCCCTGTTTGTGGCGGTGTTTTTATAGCCGCGACAATGATCGGTGAAAATTGGTTTAAAGTTGCTATATCTGCCATGACGCTTGGCTTGGGGCTATATATCGTGCCCTTGGCTATGGTAAGACATTCAAGCCTCATACAATTAGACAAGTTTCCTCTAGAGGCAATAATAACCGGACTTCAATTAGCTCTTGGGCTTCTCTTTCTTGGCAAAGCCCTAATCGACGATAGATGGTCTATCCGCCGTATCTTCTACGTTGCCGTTTCATTAGTAATAATTTTTGGCTTCAGCGTTTCTGGCCGCCTCTGAATGAAACAAGCCAGAGGCAATGCAGATTTGTTACCCCGCTCACTCCTCTGTCACTTTTACGAGTGACAGACGGGCAATAGCATGCAAGAATCGAAATCACTGAAAAACTTAACCTGACGGTTAAGTGGCAGAAAAGGCGAGGATTTTCAGGGAAAAAATGGTGCCCAGGGGCGGATTCGAACCACCGACACGCGGGTTTTCAGAATACTGCTTCAACTTTTCCTCATTATAATCAGTGGCTTGCAGGAACAAAAATCAGGTGTGTTAATAAGTGTGTAATGAAACTTGACTCCACGGGAAGGATTTACACAAAAAACCCTAAGATTAGTTCTTGGGAATGAATTGATTGGCATTTCAAGTTGAGCATGATTTTTCAAAATCTTTGGCCGCCATTATCTGCCATAACAGAGTAGCGTGGATCAAATTCAATTATTTCGCAATTATTGGGTTTAATTCCAGTTAACGCACGAATGAAATTACCATGAGAAACAATTGCCGTTGAGTGAATATTTTCGCGCTTTAGGTGATTGGCAAAATTATTTGCCCTTTCCATCAAAACTTCCTCAGGCTCAACAGAAATCCCACGGTGGTCTTTTTCACCGTTATGCCACCAACGCTCAACTAGATGATCAAAATCCAAATGGGGGAAGCTCCTGGAAAGTTCACTCGGTGTCCTTCCCACATCGCAGCTGTTGCAAAGTTGTTCTCGAACATCCGCACTGATCTGAAACGGCAACCTAAACCCAAAAATCAACTGTGCCGTTTGTATTGTCCTTGTGAACGGCGAAACTGTCTTAGCCCCATCTTTTCATCGTTTTCATAAAATCTCATACCGGTTGCCCGCAATCGCCCCCGGCACCGGAACCCATCATTCCATTGGACCAGAGATCAATCATGAACTACCATTCAACATGGATCAATCAACTAGGGCTTGGCAGAGTTGACTACAGAAGTAGTCAGCCATATCGGAGACACCCAGAAATAAAGATCAGCATATTGGATCGCAGGTCATGATTTGTCGCTCTTTAATGCTCGCCCTTATGTTGTTGGCGCTGCCTCTTACGGGACAGATTTGGGCTGCAACCCTGGCCGACAATCTGACAAGGGTCGGGCCCAGGATCTCCCATCCCTGGGGGATCAGTTTCATCAATGATAATGACATTATCGTCACGGCGCGCGGTGGTGCGATGTATCGCATCAATATAGAAACAGGGGACACCCAGACAATCACCGGCTTGCCGGAGGTGTTCTCACGTCGGCAGGGCGGTCTTCTTGATGTGCTTGCAAGAGGGGACTGGCTCTATTTCTGCTATAGCCGCCCTGTCAAAGGAGGTGCAGCCACAGCCTTGATGAAGGCGAAGCTCAATGCTGCTGCACTGGTTGATCAACAAATCCTTTTTACCGCGAATACACCGCAAACGGGAGGGCATCATTTCGGCTGCCGCATCAGTATCACTGGGGGAATGCTTTATCTCAGTATTGGAGACCGCGGCAATCGTGATGATGCTCAAGTCATGGCCAGCCACAGCGGATCAGTTATCCGTATTCCCCTTAATGATGAGGGGGGTGATGACACCATGATTTTCACCAAGGGCCATCGCAACCCCCAGGGCATGGCGATTCATCCCGAAACCGGAGATATATGGATCAACGAACATGGCCCCAAAGGTGGTGATGAGATCAATATCCTTATGGAGGGTAAGAACTATGGCTGGCCAATTGTGACCCATGGCCGCGAATATTACGGTGCCAAGGTTGGTGACGGGATCACCTCAGCCCCAGGTTATGTTGATCCTGTCTGGGTTTGGGTTCCCTCGATCGCTCCGTCTGGCATGGCCTTTTACCAGGGGGAGATGTTTCCGGAATGGCAGGGTAATCTGCTGGTGACTTCGCTGAAATTCAGAAGCCTTTATCATGTCGAAATAGAAAACGGTCTGCCGGTTCGCGAAACACCCTTGCTGAAAGGGGCCATCGGCCGGCTGCGCGATGTGGAAATTGCCCCAGACGGATCGATATTGCTGCTCAATGATGAAGCCAGTGGTGGTGTCTGGCGATTGTCACGCTAACGCCATTGATGAGGATGACTTTGTGCAAACAGATTTTGTATAGAGACTTGGAAGATTGCCTCTATAACACCCTTAAAACTATTGAAGGAGTGTTAGACCATATAAACATAGATCCTCGCCAGAAAGACTTTTGGACGGTTCTCATTGGTGAGGCTATTTGCAACTTCAAACATGCCGTAGAGTTGGAAAAAAATAGAAAACCTTCTGAAACTCAATATCTAGCATTGCAAATCCAGAACTTTTTCAGATCAATCAAGCGCCAACCAAAAACATCAACTCTACTTAAGCGTTGGCAGCAGCTTCCCAGCGAAGCACATATCTTTATCAACTTTCAGCTTAAATCTGTTTCCAAACGGTTTATTGATTTCGGTGATTTAGACTTAACCGTTGATGCCGATCAACAGCTCCTATTGGAAGCCACTAATCGCGCCAAGAAATGGGTTCAGAAAAAAAGAGGCTATTCTCACGATTATCCAACATTGGATCTCTTAAGATCAATTTCGCATATCTACCAGTCGGCAACAGGAAAGAAGCCCGGGCTTAGCTCAAAAGAAGATACACGAGACCCAGATTACATGACCCCTTTTGAGAAGGTGCTGATGGCCTCGCTTTCATCCGCTGGAATAGATATCACTCTCGATGGCGCCAGATCTCTTTATCGCTCTGTTGCTCAGAATAAGCCTATTAGATGATCTAAAACTGGTCGAGTTTTCCGACTACATTTTTGGAATTTGAAAACACGGTAAGGTCTCACCATGAATGAGATCAAGCCTGTATTTTCAGACGACCAACATGCCAATGCTGAAGAAGTATTGCGTTCCCTTGCCCGCCTTCTGGGCCGGCAGGCGGCGCGTGAATTGGCTGAGGCTGAGCAGGTTGATCCTGATATCCCATTAAACAAGGATGAAGGAGTTGGAAATGACCAACCTTAAGCCTATTCGGTTACTCACCCCGGAGGAGGCCGCGGACTTTCTGTCGGTTTCTCCCCGCACCATCAAGAGACTGGTATCAGATGGAAGCCTTCCTGCCATCAGGGTCCGGAACTCCATGCGCTTCAGGTTGCAGGATCTGGAGATGTATATCGAGCGGAGCCGGTGGTCATGAGCACCCTTTTCTGCCGTCCTCAAAGAGGCCTCTCTGGCCTGATTTGTCCCCGACATACACATCATAGTGAAATACTATATGTTGTTATCATGACCCTTATATGCGCCATATATACACTATATGTTGTGTTTGTCTTGATTTGGCTTCACTTGTCATTTAATGTCAAGGAAGCATGTTCACTAAAGTCTTCGGAGAATTGCCATGCGTAATCAAAACCCCTTTGCCAACCCAGATGTCATCAGCCTTGCTGAATTGCAGAAACGCATCATGGCCAATGATGTACTTCCATATCCCCGCAAGAGAGAAATGTCCTCTGCCATAAACACGGTTGGGGCCTGGTTTGGATTACCCCTTGATATGATCCCTGCCTCTGCCACTTTCCTCAGAGATAAGTTCGAGCATGTTCACCCCGCACATGTCAATGTCAGCAAGAGACGGGTTCAGAATGTCCGATCGCTGGTCATGTCCGCCTTCAGGGCAGAAGGCTTGAGTGATAAACTTGCGCCCTATATGTGTGCGATGGCACCAGAATGGTCCAGGTTGTGGGATCTGCTTGAGGGCAAGGTGTATTACCGCACAGAGTTAAGCCGCCTCTTCCGCTATTGCTCAAGACAGGGGATAAATCCGTCTGACATCTCAGATGATGTAATGGAAGGTTATCTATCTGCCCTTGAGGCAGAAACACTTGTTAAGAACCCACGCACACGCCACCAGTCGGTCTGCCGGGTCTGGAATAAATGTGCCTCAGAATACCGAGAGATGGGTTGGCCACAGATCACTGTCACTGTCCCCAAATATGATGAGCGGCTTTACAGCCTGCCCTGGGAAGACATTCCCGAAGCCATCAGGTCTGATCTGGATGCCTATCTAAACCATCTTAAAGGTGATGATCCATTCAACACCCAAGTCAAACCCTTCAGGCCAAGAAGCATTGAAGCAATAACGGGGCACTTCCAGCGCTACCTCTCAGCCTTGCATCATCAGGGGGTAAAACTTGATCAATATACCTCACTCAGGGAACTCGTAAGCACGGAGATGTTCACGCTAGGAATGCGGTGGTTCTGGGACCGCAATGGCGGCGCCACCTCAAAGCATATTGGTGAGATCGCCTGGGCGATAAGGTGCTATGCCGTTAAGTATCTCGGCGCCGATGAAGAAACGTGCGCCTTTTTTAAATCTGCAATTGGTCGATTGCGCGTCAGCAATCTTGGCCTTAGTGACAAGAACCAGGCCGCCATGGCCCAATTCGATGATCAGCGTGTGGTGGAAGCCTATGTTGCTTTGCCAATAAGGCTATGGGACAAAGCCCTCAATGCCCGCAAGAATGCGCCCTCATCTCGGAAAAGCAAAGAAGCGCAACTCATGATCCAGACCGCGGTTGCGATTGAGATCCTGATCTTTGCGCCTATTCGAATAGGTAATCTTCAACACCTCCGCCTTGATGAGCACATCACCTGGCAGGGGAAAAGGATGCATATCCATATCCCCAAGGGGCAGGTCAAGAACGAGCAAACCCTTAACTTCCTTCTGCCTGAGTCTGCCAGCAAACGGATCAAGACCTATATCATGGAATGGCGCCAACTCTTCACGGACACGGCCAACCCCTATCTCTTCCCTGGCCGCAAGATGAACCCCAAGGATGATACGAGTCTGAGACGCCAGATACAGAAGACTATATGGAATGAGACTGGCATCAAACTCACCCCTCATCAGTTCCGGCATGCGGCCGCCAAGATCTTACTTGATGCCAAGCCAGGTTATTATGAAGTTGTCCGCAAGGTGCTCGGCCATAAAAACCTCTCCACCACCTATAGCCATTACGCTGGCGCCGAGACCCAAGCTGCCGTTGAACTCTTTGATGAAGTCATCATCCAGCACAGGCAGCGCAAATCCTTCCGGAAGGCAGAAGAGACACAAAGATCCGCCGAGCCGCCCTTCATGGATCCGCTCCAACTCTATGGGGGCAAAAAATGACTGCACGCAACAGAACATCAACGCCATTCGATCGATGGCCCGCGCTTGACCAACGGCTGTGGCAGAAAGCATCAACAAAGGGTGACTTCCTTGACCCTGATGGTAAGGGCGCCCATTGGGCCGATGCCACCAAAACCCAAATCCGCAAAGGCTATAGCAAATGGATCTTCCATCTGAACGAAGACGGCCTCCTTCCTGCTGAGGATGAGACATGCCCGGCTGATCGTGTCTCCGAAGATCGCCTTCGCTCCTATCTCAAGCGGCTTCAGGATCAGGGCTTATCTAGCCAGACGATTGCATCCCGGATCACCGACCTATCTGAGGCGTTACGGGTTATGGTGCCGGAAAGTGATCTCCGTTTATTGAAGCAACTCGCCGTTACCACCCAGCAGCGGGCAGAACCTTCCCGCAAGAAGCATGCGCGGATAAAGCCTCCGAGTGAAATATGGAATGCCTCCTATCATTATATGGATAGCATCATCCAAAGTGATAACAAGCTCACCATTAACATAGCATCTCGCTTCCGTGATGCCATGACACTTGGCCTTCTGGCGCATCGCCCCCTTCGGCGCCGCAACATATCCAATCTCACATTGGGCAAGGATCTGCTTTTTGAGAAGGGCGTCTGGCATTGCCATATCTCAGGTGCGGAAACCAAAGATGGATCAGATATACGCTTTGCCCTGCCTGATGATCCTGCCTTCATCACTGTCTTCACCCATTACCTCCTAGTCATCAGGCAAAGGCTTCTTCGCATCGCACCTCTTGATCGTGATGCCATTCCTCATCTAACCGGCCCTTTATGGATATCAACGCGAGGACGACAGATGACTGATCATGCCATCTACTACTCAGTCAACCGCATCTCAGAAGACTTGCTTGGCGCCCCTCTCAACCCCCATCTTTTGAGGGACTGTGCGGCCAGTTCCATGTCATCTGAAGCACCGGAATATATCTTGGCGGCTAGCCGTATCCTGGGCCACCGGACCTTAACCACCACCATTGGTCATTATGAGCAATCCTCCATGCTGGCGGCAGGGGCCAGGCTGACTTCCGCCCTCGAAGAAATCCAGGACCGGGCCAGCAGCGCAGAGTCGGCACCATCTGATGATCCCCCATTTATCACAAATTACAAGGAGGCCATCTAATGACCAGACGCGCGGTGATCTATGCAAGATACTCAAGTGACCTCCAGAGTGATGCCTCCATTGAAGATCAGGTCAGGGTGTGTGAAGAGCGCCTTAATACGGATGGTTACAGTTTAATCCAAGTTTACCAAGATCGCGCCATCAGCGGCGGCACCATCCATAACCGTGACGGTATTCAGCGGCTTATGGATGCGGTTAAGCAAGGCGGCGTCGATCTAGTTATAGCCGAGGCGCTCGACAGGATAAGTCGGGATCAGGAAGATGTCGCCGCTATATATAAGAGGCTTCAATTTGCTGGCGTAACCTTATTGACTTTAGCCGAAGGGGAAATCTCTGAGCTTCATATCGGCCTCAAAGGGACTATGAATGCTCTATTTTTAAAAGATATTGCGGAAAAGACAAAGCGGGGCCAGCGTGGCAGAGTTGAATTAGGTCGCGTCCCCGGCGGCAAAAGCTATGGCTATAATTTGGTTCATAACTTGCTCGATAATGGCCAGGTTGACCGTGGAGAACGCACTGTTAATGAAGAAGAGGCCAGTGTCGTTAAGCGCATCTTTAATGAATATGTAAACGGCAACAGCCCTCGTAAAATTGCTTCAGAGTTGAATAAAGATAATATCCCCAGCCCCAGGGGCGGTTATTGGAACGCCTCTACCATTAACGGCAACCAGAAACGACGTAACGGCATCCTTAATAATGAGCTATATCTTGGACGAATTATCTATAACAGACAAAGCTTCGTGAAAGATCC
>Ga0181593_10004667_pt1 | contig 12474 bp, 12 predicted proteins | sample 071ome_19_FD_133756 | JGI IMG/M metagenome (GOLD analysis project Ga0181593, IMG submission 133756) | Coastal salt marsh microbial communities from the Groves Creek Marsh, Skidaway Island, Georgia - 071413AT metaG (megahit assembly) | ecosystem: Environmental > Aquatic > Marine > Intertidal...
GATTGCCCGATAGGTCGGGCGGATCGTCGAGCGCCATGTGCATGCGCGCAAACGACGGCGTAAGATAAGCATCGACGGTTTCAAATGCCTTGCCGATATCTTTTGAATGTTCGGCTTTTTCGGCGATGGCTTGATCATAAGACTCTTTCGTCGTTGCCAGGCCTTTTTTCATATCGGCTTGAACGATTTCGCCGAACATATCCGCGCCGAATTTATCGTAATCTTCACGCAGCGCTTGGTTGAACTCGTAAAAAATGATGTTGGCGAGGCTGGGCGCGTCGAGGACGTTGCTGAATACCGGAATGTCGACGTCGACGATCTCCGCACCCAGCGATTTAAACGTTTCAATGGCGTCTTGCATGGCGGCGAGGATCGGCGCGTCCAAATCTTCCAGGGAAAAGTTATCAATGAGACCTAATTTCAGGCCTTTGATGTCCTGTCCGAGATCGCGGGTGAAGTCTTCATCCGGCGTGTTTAACGAAATCGGATCGGCCGGATCGTAACCAGCCATGGCGTTCAGCATCAGGGCAGCGTCGTGAACCGTGCGCGCCAGCGGGCCGATGGCTTCGAAGCTCCAGCAGCGGGGGTAAATGCCGACCTTGCTGACCCGCCCGAAGGTGGGGCGGATCCCGGCGATGCCGCAGCGCGCGGCAGGTCCGCGAACCGAGCCGCCCGCATCTGTGCCGGTGCCGGCCAGGGCGAGATGTGCGGCGACGGACGCGCCGGTGCCGCTGGAGGAGCCGCCCGGTTCGTGATCGAGCGACCACGGATTGCGGGTATCGCCATGGTGCGGGTTGAAACCGCCGCGTCCGCCGGCGGCAAATTCATTCATGTTGGTTTTGCCGAGGATCACCGCGCCTGCGTCCTTAAGGCGTTTGACCACGGTGGCGTCTTCTTCGGGGATGCGATCGCGGTAAATCGCCGAGCCGACGGTGGCCGGATACCCGGCGACATTGGTATCGTCCTTGATGACGATGGGCATGCCGTGCAGCGGGCCGCGGTCGTTGCCGGACTTCAGCTCTTCATCCATCGCGGCCGCGGTGCGCTCGGCCATGTCGCCGGTGATCGTGATGAATGCATTCAATTGCGGCTGCAGCGCTTCGATACCGTCCAGGCAATGCCGGGTAAGGGCCGCACTTGTGAGCGTGCCGTCGCGAAGCCGTGCTGCTGCATCGGCGATGGTATCGGGCCAGTCGGAAATGCTTTCGTTCATAATGATAATTTCAATCGTTTACAGGTCGAGGACTAAGCGTTCGCCTTTTTTGGCGCGCGAAATGCAGATCATGATTTTTTTGTTTTCTTCTTTTTCTTTTTTGGTAAGGACTGAGTCCCTGTGCTCCGCTTCACCGCTGAGCAAACGCGTCTCGCACGTTCCGCAAATGCCGTCTTCGCAGGAAAAGTCGGTCGGAATACCGGCACGCTGCACGACCTCGAGAATGGATTTATCCGACGGCACGGTGAGGATCTTCTTGTGACGCGAGAGGGAAATTTCGAATTCTTCGTTATTCCAAACCGTGTCTTCTTGTTTGGGCGAGAAGTATTCGTAATGAACCGTTTCATCGGGCCATTTGCGCGCCGCGACGTCGATCAGCGCTTCCATTAACCGGACCGGACCGCACATATAAAGATGCGCGCCGTCGGGGCGGTTGTTGAAGTGTACGTTGAGCTTAATCCCCTTGGCCGGATCGCCGCCGTCGTGATGAAACGTCACGCGTTCGCCAAAAATTTCTTTTACTTCATCCATAAAGGCAGTTTGTTCGGGGCTTTTGGTGCAATAGTGCAGGGAGAAATTCGCGCCCATCTCTTTGAGACGGTGGCCCATGGCGAGCATCGGGGTGATGCCGATGCCGCCGGCGACGAGAATATGTTCGTCAGCGGATTCATCGAGCGGGAAGTTGTTGCGCGGCGGGGAGGCTTTAATCGTGCTGCCTTCTTTAAGGGTTTCATGCATCCAGATCGAGCCGCCACGGCTGTCGGTTTCGCGCAGCACGCCGATGACATAACGATGCCGTTCGCTCGGATCGTTCGCCAGCGAATAAGACCGGCGCTTGTCGCCGGCGGCGTAAACGTCGATATGCGCGCCCGCTGTGAAGGCGGGAAGTTCGCCGCCATTTTCCGGCACCAACTCCATGATTTTGATGTCGTTCGTGTCTTCGCGAATGGACGCGACTTTCAGCGTGAGAATTTGCTTCACTTCGGGCTTGGGAAACTTGAGGCTCGGTTCCAGAAACAGCCGGTCGACTTTTTCACCCTTGATGATGTGGCGGTCGAGAATTTCGTCAATGTCGGTCTTGGTTTCATAGTGATACCACGTACCTTCCGGGTAGATGACCAAGGCCGGGCCGAGCTCGCACCGCTCTAAGCAGCCCGCCCCGTTAATGCGAATATTCTCGATCCCAAGTTGCTTGGCTCGGGTTTTCATGTAATTGCGCAGTTCGATGGAACCGCGCGCGGCGCAACAGCTGCGCGGGTGATCCGGTGCGCGGGTGTTTTCGCAGCAAAAAACGTGGGTTTGGTAGTGTTGGTCAGGGTCGTGGGCTTTAGCGGTCATCGTCCTAATATTCCAAACGGCCCAAGATGAGGGCCGCAAACATCTGTATAGTTCTTTTTGGCGTTTGTTTGTAGGTTTCTATTATAAGCATTAATTCAGCTCGAACCACCGCGCCTTGCATCGGATAAAGCTGCGTGAAAGCATTGAAATGGAAGAATTAGCCTTTAATCCGTATTTAGCATTCGGCTGGTGCGTCCTGGCGGGGTTCATAATGTCGATGGGCGGCGGCGGCGGCGGTATCCTCGCCGGGATCGGGCATATTTCCATTCTCGGGATCGGCGACCCGAACATGATCAAGGCGGTCAATCAGATACTCGAGATCGCCAGTCGTATCGTCTCGGTTCCTTTCTATCACAAGCAAAAACGGATCGTGTGGCCGCTGGCCGTCTGTTACGCGATCGGCGCGCCGGCAGGGGCCATTCTGGGATCATGGCTGTCGAGACATTATTTGACCGACATGTCGGTTTATAAGCCCGTGTTCGGCGCATTGGTTGTGATCGTTGCCATCCGGGTGATGTATGAGGCCTGGTCGCGCACGCATCGAAATCAACAGGCGGAAAATGCGCTCGCCGCCTCGGAAGAAGCGCGACGGCAATATAATGTTGCCCGCGCACAGCAAAAAAAGGGCCTGGAGACATCTGAAACGCACACAGGACCGAAAACCGCTTTTAAGACATTATATAAAATCCGCATTTTATTCGGCGGCCATGAATTCGATTTCAACCCTATTCATGTCGCCTGTGGCGCCTTTTGTATTTCGTTCGTCAGTTCCATCGTCGGCGTCGGCGGCGGATTTATGACAGCACCGATGTTGGCCTCACTGTTTCTGTTTCCCATGTATCTCGTCACCGGAACGGCCCTCATCGCGGTCGTGCTGCCCGTTGCCGCCAGTGTGATCACGTATATCGCGCTGCACGTACAGATGGACTGGTGGCTGGTCGGTATCGAGGCCGCGGGGATCATGGCCGGCTCGTTTTTGGGGCCGGCGCTAAACCGGTACATGAACGAGCGGTTGCTCAAACTTTATGTTGCGATCGTGCTGCTTGCGATCGGCATTTATTATCTGTTTTGAGCTGCTCGCAAACTTGCACCGGCACGGTTCGGCGCATAAAGTGTCCGAAACAGCCAACCAAAGAGGGATTGTTATGGATAAACCCGTGATTGCACAAAAAGAGCCGTATGAATTCAAAGTGACGGCCGGTGAAACGTATTTCTGGTGTTCGTGCGGCTTGAGCGATGATCAGCCGATTTGCGATGATGCGCATGAAGGCACGAAATTTGAGCCTGTCGAATTTAAAGCCGAAAAGGACGACACGGTCTGGCTTTGCGGGTGCAAGCACACGAAAAATCCGCCGTTTTGCGACGGATCGCATAACGACCTTTAAGACTTCAACTTCTTCTGCATGAGTTTATAGATTTCGGTCATGTCGCTGCCGGGCATGGCCTGGTCGGCGTCTTTCCACAGCGCGTCGATTAACGGTGCGAGTTGTCCCTTCAAGCCGGCCGCTTTCAAACCTTCGTGAAACAGGCCCACATCCTTGCTGAGCAGAGCGGTGTGGAAATTGGCGTCATAGGTTTCCGTCAGCACGCGCTTGGGGAATTTGTCCTGGCTCGCCACATTGGCGCCGGTCGAGACGTTGACCACATCGAGCATGGTCTTGAGGTCCATGCCTTGATCGACGCCGTAGGCCATCGCTTCCGACGTGACTGCGAGGCCAGTCGCCGCCATAAAATTGTTGATCAGCTTCATGGCCTGACCCTTGCCGGGTTCGTTGCCGAGATGAAAAATGTTGCCGGAGATCGCTTCGAGAGCGGCCCGGTGTTCTTCTAGTAGATCTTTCGACCCCGCGCACATGAGGGTGAGCGTGGCGGCTTTTGCGCCCGCGACCCCGCCGCTCATCGGCGAGTCGAAATAGTTCACGTTGATGGGTTTCAGCATCGCATCGATTTCCTGCGCCATCGGCATGCCGATGGTCGAAAGTTCGATGACGGTCGAGGTCACCCGGTCGTTGCATTCGAGCAGACTTTGCAAGGCGGATTTGCAGTTATCGCCTTTCGGCAAACACAGGAAAACCGTCTCGGCCTGGCGCCACACATCGGCCGGTGTCGCGGCGACGTGCGCCTTCTCGGGCGCGCGGTTCGACGGATCATCGATGTCGTAAACGATAAGGCCGATGTCATTTTTCGTGAGGTTTTCGGCAATCGGCACGCCCATGTTGCCGAGGCCGATCAAGCCGTAAGGAAATGTCATTTTAACTCCGCGTTCTTATCCGAAGGCTTTGGTGCGACCTTTTTCCGACCAAATGCCTTTTTCGAGGCGTTCGTAACGCCGCTTTTTGGTGCCGACGTACCAACGGTAGGTTTCGATGGTGCCGCCGCTCGCTTCGGAAATATAAAGATTGCGTTCCTCTTCGGAAAGCTCGCGGGGTTTTTCATCGACCGTGTAGCCGAGATCGCGCAGTTCCGGCCCGATCAAGCCGGCCAGCATGGAGATATCGTCCGGCTCCAGGCGGTTTTTGTGAAAACCGATGTAATCCGTCGTGATCGGCTGGGCGACATAGGCATGACAGGCTTCGCTCGCCGACCATTTTCCGGCTTCCGGCGATGAGTAGTACTGCAGCATTTCCGGCTCGTAATCGACGCCGAGGAATTCGCAGATTTCACCGAGTTTCTTCGGCGGATCACTGACCATGTCCTCATAACGGATTTCCATCAGTTGCTTGTCGTTGAGTTTTTTGCGCCACGGCTTGACCGCGTTGGTGTGTGCTTTCCATTCGAGCGCGGTCGAGTAGATATTGTTCGGCCAATCGAGATTGTCGACCCAATCGATGGCGACGTCGCGTCCGTCCCGGAAAATGTGCAGGAATTGCGCGTTGGGGTAATCCTCGAGGATTTGACCGATCCAATAAATGTCGCGCGGTGATTTTTCGCCCCAGCGCACTTTTTCATGGTGCGCGGCCCAACATTCATGGACGGCGGTGTTCACGCCGCGGAAATTGCGTTCCTGAACCCGCGCGAGGATTTCCTCGGCGGTAAACGTGACACTCCAGATTTTACTGTGATGAAATTCGACGACGTCGTCGACAAACGCGCGCAGGTTCGCATCGTCGTCCAGATCGCCGTAAGTATGCATGAACGTATGGAAATGCGCGTACATGAAACCGGGTGGGGGGATCGAAATTTTCGAATGTGTGTTGAGCAAAAGCCGCAGCAGTGTCGAACCCGAGCGCGGCGAGCAGATGATAAACATCGGCGGATGTGTTTCCCAATCGAAGGCCATGTTCCATTCCCGTTATGCCGTTGACGATGATGCCTGCGGATCATGTCACATTGGTTTGTGTTTCGTATAGTACCAGTATCCGCTAAGTATCTGGTTCAAAGTGATATTTTTACTATATTGCCTAAAAAATAATCATTAGAATGTATAAGATTAAATATTAGGCATTATCTTAAGCCATTCATAATCATATCATAACAACAAATGACATCAAGTCATTGAATTTATTGTTCATTTTCTTGTCATACCGATTTGGCACGCGGATTGCGCTGTCACTGCTGAGTGCAGTGGCAAACAAATCAGGTTTGCCATTCAGAAACGTTGAACAACAGCAAGAAAGGAGACCGTCATGACCATATCAAGACCGGAAGTGAAGTCACGCAAAGATAAATGCCTTGCCATCCTTTCACAGTGGGTGTGGCCGTCTGCAACGGCAGCCACAATTTTCGTGTTGATGGAATCCGTTTCTCAATCCGTATTTTTCTAGGAGGTGAGACGATGAGTGCATTTAACGATCCCTTTGATCCGAAGAAAAAGTTGATCTCCGGTTGCCCATGCGGTCAGCACGCTACCATGGCAGAACATAAGGCGGCCAAATCGTCTGATGCTATTTCAGACGCGCCGGACCAGCATGATACCGAAGATTTGGTCGCACGCTGTGTTGAGACCGCCGTTGTCAAAGAAGTGTTCGGCGGTGATGTTGCGCGGCGGCATTTCTTAGGGGCTGTCGGTGCGGGAACTGCGCTTGCGGCTTTGTCACAAATCTTTCCGCTAGGTGCGGCGAAAGCCTTGGCAGCGGAAATGAAAGGTAAACTCGAAAAAAGCAAACTAAATGTCGGCTTTGTTCCGATTACCTGTGCAACGCCAATTATCATGGCGCACCCCATGGGGTTTTATAAAAAACACGGCCTCGATGTGGATGTCATCAAGACGGCCGGTTGGGCCGTATCGCGCGATAAATCTTTATCGGGTGAATATGACGCGGCACACATGTTAACACCCATGCCCCTAGCCATCACGGCAGGAGCGGGGTCAACGAAGGTTCCTTGGACAATGCCGGCGGTCGAAAATATCAACGGCCAGGCCATCACCTTGCACGTTAAGCATAAAGATAAACGGAATCCGAAAGACTGGAAGGGGTTTAAGTTTGCCGTTCCGTTTGATTATTCCATGCATAACTTTCTGTTGCGCTATTACGTTGCCGAACATGGTCTGGATCCCGATAAGGATATTCAAATACGCGTGTTGCCGCCGCCTGAGATGGTTGCGAACCTTCGCGCTGAAAATGTCGATGGATACTTAGCGCCGGATCCGTTCAATCAGCGTGCCGTCTATGACGGTGTCGGATTTATTCATATCCTTTCCAAAGAGATATGGGATGGCCATCCGTGTTGCGCTTTTGCTGCCAGCCGTAAGTTTGTGACGGAAATGCCGAATACATTTCTGGCACTATTTAAGGCCATTATCGAGGCCACGGCTTATGCTTCGAACAAATCCAACCGAAAAGAGATCGCCAAGGCCATTGCGCCGAAGAACTATCTCAATCAACCGGAAACTGTTGTCGCGCAAGTTCTTACCGGGACCTACGCCGATGGGTTGGGCAATGTGAAAAGGGTGCCTGATCGCATCGATTTTGATCCATTCCCTTGGCATTCCATGGGCGTTTGGATTCTCACGCAAATGAAGCGGTGGGGGTATCTCAAAGGCGATATCAATTACAAACAAATCGCGGAAGAGGTTTATCTCGCAACGGATGCCCAAAAGGTCATGAAAGACATGGGCATGACCCCACCCACAAAAACGTACGAGAAATACACGGTCATGGGGAAAACCTTCGACCCCATGCAAGCTGAAGCGTATGCAAAAAGTTTTGCGATCGGTCGTGTTTCTTAAACCAAGTATCGAATCCTGGCAGGAGCAGCAACCATGGCGGCATCGCCAAAAGTTAGAGCACTGATTCTTTCGACGGTTATTTTTACGGTATTTGTCTTTGCTTGGCATTTATCTGTTCAAACCAGTGCTGGGGGCGGTGTCGCCATGGACCCTGAATATGCGGCTCTTATGGGAAAGGCTGCGAAATCGGGCGGCTCAGCTATGCCGGGTCCGGTTGAAGTGGGAAAGGAACTTTGGAAGCACGTTCTCGATCCGTTTTATGACAAAGGGCCAAATGACAAGGGGCTAGGAATTCAGCTCGCGTATTCATTAGCACGTGTGTTGATCGGTTATTCTTTAGCAGTCTTGATTGCGATACCGCTTGGTTTTGTGATCGGCATGTCGCGGCTTCTATATGATGCCCTCGATCCGTTTATTCAAATTCTCAAGCCGATCTCGCCGCTCGCTTGGATGCCGTTGGCTCTATATACAATCAAAGACTCCGGCGTCTCTTCCGTATTTGTGATTTTCATTTGTTCCGTGTGGCCCATTCTCATGAACACGGCCTTTGGTGTCGCATCGGTTCGTAAAGAATGGCTCAATGTTGCCCGCACACTGGAAGTCAGCCGTTTGCGTAGTGCACTTAAAGTTATTTTGCCGGCCGCGGCCCCGACAATCATGACCGGTATGCGTATTGCCATCGGCATTGCCTGGCTCGTGATCGTTGCCGCCGAGATGCTCGTCGGCGGTACGGGTATTGGCTATTTCGTTTGGAATGAATGGAACAATCTTTCTATCACCAGCATTCTTGTCGCCATTCTGTCCATTGGTTTGATCGGCATGTTGCTCGATCAGGGGCTTGCACGTTTAACCAAGCTTGTCACTTATTCGGAGTAATGTTCACATTATGAAAGAACAGCCGATTATCAGTATTGAAGGTTTGAAAAAAACATTTTCTGCAAAGAGAGGAAGCGATCAACTCACGGTTTTTAAGGATGTATGGTTCAGTATTCAAAAGGGCGAGTTCGTTTGCCTCATCGGCCATTCCGGTTGTGGGAAGACGACACTCTTGAACATTTTGGCCGGCCTCGATCAGGCAACCTCGGGGGGCATTGTTGTTAATGGCACGGAAGTAACGGGTCCCAGTTTGAACCGTGCAGTCATTTTCCAAAGTCATGCCCTTATGCCGTGGATGTCGGTCTATAAAAACATCGCCTTTGCCGTGAAATCGAAATGGCCTCAATGGGACCGGGAAAAAATTCGGAAACATTGCCAAAAGTATATCGATATGGTTCACCTGACGGGATCAGAAGACAAAAAACCGTCACAGCTTTCCGGCGGCATGAAGCAACGCGTCGGTATTGCCCGAGCGCTCTCTGTCCAACCCAGTATCCTTTTAATGGATGAACCGTTTAGCGCGCTTGATGCGCTGACACGCGGGTCACTTCAGGGCGAAGTTTTGAATATTTGCGCCGAGACGCAGCAAACAAGCTTCATGATCACGCATGATATCGATGAAGCAATTTTGTTGGCGGATAAGATCATCCTTATGACCAATGGTCCCGAGGCGCAAATTTGTGAAATTGTCGAAAACACTTTGCCGGAAAACCGAAGCCGGCACGATATGCACAAACATCCGAATTATTATCCGATGCGGAATCACTTGATTGAGTTTCTCGTGAACCGCTCGAAGTTATTTGCCGAAGAATTGGCTTCTTCCGAATACGATTGCCGCAAGCCGCCGATAGCTAGGCCTTGTAATGATGAATTTATTGAAACAACGGTTCACCCTTATCAACAAGCCGCCCAATAACGCTTGCTCAGGATCAATATGAAAGGAGATCAATCATGATGAGAGCCGAACTAACCGAGAAGATCATGGCCACGAAAATCCATTCCGGGATGAAATGGTCCGAAATCGCCGAAAAGGTCGGCCAATCCAAGGAATGGACGACGGCGGCCCTGATGGGGCAAATCTCGATGACGAAAGAGGAGGCGACGAAAGCCGGTGAAATTCTTAACCTCAGCGATGACGATATAACGCTTTTACAAGTAGTGCCGTATCGTGGTTCGTTTGATGAAGATGTTCCGAAAGATCCGCTGATTTACAGGCTCTATGAAGTCGTCCATGTATACGGCACGACGATCAAGGCATTGATCGAAGAGGAATTCGGCGACGGCATCATGAGTGCGATCGATTTCACCATGGACATCGAACGTAAAAACGATCCGAACGGCGATCGCGTGATCTTAACGCTGGATGGAAAGTTTCTGCCCTACAAACGGTATTAAGCCGCTTATTCCGGAAAGAATGCCTGCAAGCCGGTCATGGCGCGCCCGAGAATGAGGGCGTGTACATCGTGGGTGCCTTCGTAGGTATTCACGGTCTCCAGGTTCATCACGTGGCGCATCACGTGGAACTCCTCCATGATGCCGACGGCGCCATGCATGTCCCGCGCCATGCGCGCAATATCGAGTGCCTTGCCGGCGGAATTACGTTTGACGATGGAGATAGCCTCGGGCGGGCAGCGGCCTTCGTCCAATAAACGCGATACCCGTAACACTGCCTGCAAACCTATCGCAATCTCGGTTTGCATGTCGGCGAGTTTCTTTTGAATGAGCTGGTTCGCGGCGAGCGGCCGGTTGAACTGTTTTCGTTCCATCGTGTAATTGCGTGCCGCGTGCCAGCAGAATTCAGCTGCGCCCATCGCGCCCCATGATATGCCGGTGCGGGCTTTGTTCAGACAGCTGAACGGACCGCCAAGGCCTTTTGCATCGGGTAGCATATTTTCTTCCGGCACGAACACGTCTTCCATGACGATTTCACCAGTGACGGATGCGCGCAAAGACAGCTTACCGTTGATCTTGGGCGTGGAGAGACCTTTCATGCCTTTTTCGAGGATAAATCCGCGAATGACATCGTCGAGTTTGGCCCATACCACCATGACATCGGCAACGGGAGAGTTCGAAATCCACATTTTGTTGCCGTTCAGCACGTAGCCGCCGTCTTGTTTGACCGCGCGGGATTTCATGCCGCCGGGATCGGAGCCGTGATCGGGTTCCGTTAAACCGAAACAGCCGATTAATTCACCAGAGACGAGTTTCGGCACGTATTTCTTTTTTTGCTCATCACTGCCGAACGTCATGATCGGGTGAATGACAAGCGATACTTGCAGTCCGGCGATGGAGCGGTAAGCGGAATCGACCCGTTCCAGTTCACGCGATGTCAGGCCGTAACAGACGTTATTGAGGTTTGATCCGCCGAATTCTTCCGGCACCAATGTGCCGTATACGCCAAGCCGGGCTAAATCCTGAAAGGCATTATGGTCGAATTCCTCATCCCGGTTGACCTGGATGACCTTCGGCATGAGTTTGTCCTGGGCATAATCGCGGATGGTGTCGCGGACCATGCGCTCTTCCTCGCTCAATTGATCTTCGAGAAAGAAGGGGTCATCCCATTGGAAGGGTGTTTTCGCCATGGCTCGGTCCTGACTGGATTTATGTTGCTGTTTGGAAGCAAGGCTTAGCCCGGTTCAGGGGGAGGGTCAAGCGAGCGGGCTTAATCCCCGTCGAAAACGCGCAGGCCAAAGTGAAATGCCGTCAAACCGATACTAAGGCTGACAAGCCACCCGAGGATGATCTCGATCGGCCCGGTTAAGGGGCGGCCCAAAGCGTAGTCTTCCGCACCGATCCAGGCCAAAAGGCCTAATAAGACGGCACCGCCGACAATCAATCCATAATGAACGAGGCCGAGAATAAAGCGGGGGAAGGTCAGGCGGGCGTTATCGCGGTCGTGAGCTTGGGTATAGTTTTCCCGCGATGACCGGCGCAGCCGGCTAACAACAAATCCGCAAAAAAACAAACCGGCAACCACGCCTGTCAGGGCGCCGGCGTACATAAATGGTGTGTGGCCAATACGCATATGAAGTAGGTAGCCGGACCCGGCAATGACACCGGCGCTTAACAGGATGATTAAGCAGCTATGCCAAAAGTCTAACAGTGTTTGTGTGGTGTCGTTCATGATGGCCGTTCACGTGATTTCCGTGGGGCCAATTTAGATTTTTTACGATTGATCTTTATTCCGTGCGAGCTGACGTTGCATTTTAATTTTCTTTAGCTTGCTTACCGTTAGTAAGTCTGTTGCCGTGATGGATACATAAGTGCGCGGATCGGCATTGATAAAATATATAAGCTTGCTCACCAAAGTTACTTCAACGCCTTTACGCAACCACTTAAACACGCAAGTTTTTGCCGATGTCGCCAACTGACTGCGCATGCATGATGTGCTTAAGGGCCGGCCTAATTTGCGGCCAAAAAAATTCAACGTTTCATTTTCATTGCTGCTCTGAAACCGTTGGTGGTAGCGGATGCGATAAGCGTGTGGCCCGCGAGCGGACTTGGCAAACCAAACCGTATACGGAATGTGGCTGTCGACAAATTGACCGCGAAATGTCAAGTCGTCACCAGGCAGCACCGTAAATTTTGGGTGGATGGTTTTAACCATTTCAGGTGTCATGCCCATGCTGACACCGGCTAAATGAAAGCCCTTAATAAACTTATGAATAGTCACCAGCCCTTGCGAGGGGGTCGTTGTTTTTGCCTGCGCAATCATAGAGGTAAAGACCCAGACGCCGATAAATCCTAAGAATAAGACGGCGACAAGAATACTCAACCGGCTGGTCCAGGTGCCAGCGAAGCGTCCGCGCAGTTGTGCTTCTTCTTCCGGTGTAAATAATGAAATGTCTTGTGGGCGATGTTTCGCCTGGCTTTTCGA
>Ga0181593_10004668_pt1 | contig 12473 bp, 12 predicted proteins | sample 071ome_19_FD_133756 | JGI IMG/M metagenome (GOLD analysis project Ga0181593, IMG submission 133756) | Coastal salt marsh microbial communities from the Groves Creek Marsh, Skidaway Island, Georgia - 071413AT metaG (megahit assembly) | ecosystem: Environmental > Aquatic > Marine > Intertidal...
GAGGTGGATGTTCGGTTGGCGGTGCAGGACTGGATAGGCCGTTCGACGAAACAGGGAAAATCGGACATCTACCTGTTCTTTGCCGGACATGGGCTTGCCAATCAGTCTGGCGATAACATGTATCTGCTGCCATTTGATGGCTCGCCAAGGTTATTGGAAGACTCAGCAATCTCCCGGAAAGACCTCTTTGCAGATATTGCCTCTGCCAAGCCACGCAGTGTGACGGTCTTTCTGGACACCTGCTATTCAGGCGCAACACGTGGCACAGACATGTTAATTGCCTCTCGACCGATAGCCATCAGTGCAAAGGAACAATCTATCCCGGAGGGATTTACCGTCATGACGGCGGCAGCGGGTGACCAAACAGCGAAGCCTCTGGAAGAAGCCAAACACGGTATGTTCAGCTATTTCCTGATGAAGGGCATGGAGGGAGACGCTGATACTAATCAGGATAATTTAATTACGGCTGGGGAACTCCATACCTATGTCCAGCAGAACGTCATTCAGCAATCATCAGGCAGCCAGACGCCGGAGTTGCAGGGTGATCTCGACAGAGTGCTGGTGAGGTTCCAGTAAACCCTCAACCATAACCTTTGCAACACCCCAACAACACAATGGATGCAGCATCGTATGCCGCAGACCCTCGGCATGGGCCATGGGGGGTGTACAGGTATTATGATGTTGTGGTGTTACACGGATGGGGGCAGGAAAGTGACTATTCGTAATAGTCGAATATATTGATATTTCGAAAGGCGGTTCGTTTGAAATTAATCTTACCAAGGAAGTCCTTCTTGCTTTCAAGAATATCTCCCAACAATTCCTGCCCCTTAATGAATGAGTTTTCGTCCTTGTATTCAAAGATCTGAGATAATTCGAAACCACCTCTTTTGTTCCAAACTCTGTTTATTCGCCAGCGCAGCAATCCTATTTCTTTCAGCTGCAGCCAGAAGCCTTCACCTTCTTTCTCAAACATATTTATGTAGAGTTCCAATTCGGCCTCTGTTGAAAAATCGATCTTCACGTAACTGATCAATTTGGCAGTTTCTATTTCAGCCATCTTTAGACCTCACTCAGCAGTTCCGCCCGTTCCATAAAGAGTATTCGGCTGGACCATTTGCAGCTTTCTCAACAGTTAAGTCTTCAAATTCCTTGTCGTCAAACGACGAGGCCATCATTATCCCGATCTCTTCACTAACCTTTATATCCTTCTTGAAGTGATCATGGAATGCTCTGCGCATCGCTTCTTCCAACTCTCCCATATCACCAAATGCATAATGCATGATTGTCTAACGTCAGTGCCTACATCGGGAACCACTATACTCAGCGGGCACCATTCAAGACATAATTTTAAATCTATTCAGTATTTTAGCTTGACATCGCCAGTCAGCCAACGCCCCATTTTGGATAAAAGCCCGGATAACAGCCACGGAGCTCGGATCGGGTTTGCTGGGGCTGGTTGCTGGATTTTAGCCAGCCAAGGCTGGAAAGTTAAAATGCAAATCACGGGAAGTGCAATGCCAAGCTCCAAATCCTGCAGACATTTTCACAACGAGCAGAATAGCCAACATCAGCAAAATGAATTTGCCCGACCTGCCGAGGGTTCAGGTCCGAATCCCACGCTTTGATCGAGAAGCGTGACCGAGGATTTTCTCGTCATTCAAAGTCTAAAGGGGTGGAAATGCCTATTGGCGATCTGGCCTGCGGCGACCAGTCAGCCGCCAAACGGTGATAGGCAAGAAACATCTGGCAGAGTCGCCGCGCATCCTGGCGAAAATCATGATGCAGCACGAAATCTATCTGCCGACGGCGCAGTAATTCCCTGTTTGCTTCATCCAGATCATGCGCCGCGAAAACCCTGCATTGCCGCCCGGCATCGGCAAATGCGGATATGACCGCCCTGTTGGCACCGCCGATGGAATAAACAGCCTCGATATCGGTGTGTTTTTCCAGCGCCGACACGACAAGTCCATGAGTGGCGCCGCCCACGCCCATACCCTCGGAAATGGTGACCGTTTTCAGATCTGGATAAAGAGCCGTGATTGTTTCACGAAAGCCCATCTCCCGCTGTTCCTCACCCTCAAAAAGACTGCTCGACAGCGTCAGCAGAATGCGGGCCGGACGATCAGACAGCATCTTGCCAATCAGAAAGGCCGCTGTCGCGCCCGCACGCCGGTTGTCCATGCCAACATAGCCAATTCTGTTTTCAGAGCGAATGTCGGTCACATAGCTGACGACCGGGATGCGGGCGTCCATGAGTTGTGAGGTCACCAGATTCGTACAGTCGGTGTTTGGCAGTTTTACCAGAACCCCATGGCTGCCGCGGCGCCGAATGGCCCGAATAACCTGCTGGATGTCTGCGTCATTCATCATCTGTGCGAAATGGAATCTTGCCCCGAATGATGCTGGCCGCATGGCCGGGAATTCCGCCTCGAAGGCATCGCGAATGGCTGTCGTAAAGCGTGACGGGGCATGCACCACAATGTCGATGATGAAACGTCTGCCCTTGGCCGAAACATTGGCATATTGGCGTTCCAGTTCACGGATCGCCAATTCGACACGGTCGATGGTTGACTGCCTGACGTGCCGACGGCGATGTATCGCCCGGTCAACGGTGGCAAGGCTGAGGCCGGCCTGGAAGGCGATTTCCTTGAGCGGAAAGCGATGTGACATATATCTTATTGAGGTGTTTTTGAGGCGTTTGACAAGAAAAAAGGTGCCGCCACGATGATAGGGTAAGTCCGCCAAACACAGAGGAGAGCGAAATGGATGAATTGAGAACACCACAGGCCGCCGCCATGTGGCTCGAGGAAACTGACGGTTGCCTTGACGCATTTGTCAAGCAGCTGGACGCCGAGACGCGCGCCAGTGATGTTCCCCATGCCATCGACACACAGAAAAACATCCCGATCTACAGCGGCGATGACGTGCGTGGCCTGGCATTGGACATTTCAAGACGAAAAGCACTTTTATCCGAATGGACAGATGTTCTCGCGAATGGTGCGGGCGCGATAGTCATCAAACAGGGCATGGCTGATCTGGATGTTGTGGACCGGGCCAGCGAGGTCTTCGACGGGCTGATCAACCGTGAAAAGGCCCAGTCGGGTGGCGGCGGTGACCATTTTGCAAAGGCCGGGTCCAATGACCGCGTCTGGAATGCGCTTGAGAAACATTGTCTGTTCGATCCCGAAAATTTTGCGCGGTATTACGGCAGTGATTGTATTGCGATGGCCGCCGAGGCATGGCTCGGTCGAGGCTATCAGGTAACCGCACAGGTGAACCGGGTCAATCCCGGCGGAACCGCGCAAAAGCCGCACCGGGACTATCATCTTGGTTTCATGCTTCCATCACAGACCCTGGAGTTTCCACGGCATGTTCATGCCATGTCTCCTTTCCTGACCCTGCAAGGTGCGGTGGCACATTGTGACATGCCACTGGAAAGCGGACCGACACAGTTGTTGCCGTTCTCACAACGCTTTCTTGAGGGCTATCTGGCTTTTACCCGTGAAGAGTTTCAGGACCATTTCGCAACCCATCATGTACAGTTGCCTCTGTCCAAGGGCGACCTTCTGTTTTTCAGTCCGGCAATCATGCATGCCGCGGGCAACAACGTCTCCTCCGACATCTTCCGGATGGCGAATCTGTTGCAGATATCGTCAGCCTTCGGGCGGGCCATGGAGAATATCAACCGGCACCGTATGTGCCTCGCTCTCTATCCTGTTCTGCTACAGGCTCGCCAAACGGGAAGCATCGGCGCGGGTGAGGTGCGAAATGCAGTTCTTTCATGCGCGGAAGGTTATGCCTTCCCGACAAATCTGGACCGAGATCCTCCGATTGGCGGCCTGGCTCCGAAGTCGCAGGCTGATCTGATGCTTGAAGCGCTCACTAACGCGCTGGGAGCAGACGAAATCGCAGATCAACTCAATCAGTTGGAACAGCGTCAACAGCCTTAGCGAACGCACGCGTCGCACGCCTGACCCAGCCGGGTTGACCGGCGCTGTTTCCGGCCATGTCACCGCTCAGGATGGGCATGGAATCTCGCCGTCCGGCAAGGCCGGCATTTTGGCGCTGCAATCGGCACTCAGTCTGTCGGCTGTCATCGCCGCGTCCCTGTCGAAAATTTCCGGCAGGCCAAAATTCACCTCGACATGACCAATTCGGCAGTGATTGACCAACCGCTTGAAGCAAGGAACCTTTTTGAAGGCTATTCGCGTAGTCCTCTGACCGGAATGTGGTGTTTCTTCAAGACGTAAATCAGTCCTAATGCGCCGCTGAGACTCCCGACAAATATATCATCATAGGGAAGATACAGCCCCAACAGCGCGAAGATCGAGTTAATGGCCAGGCCAGCGAGCCCGCCAAGCACAGTGGCCGCTGTGACGATGGGCATCCATGCAAGAACCGGATGGCGCGTTCCCTTGAGCTCCAAATCACCCTCTCGTGAAGTGGTAGACCAGATACAGGCAGATTATGATCAGGAACAGCGTGACAAGGCGCTTGGGCTTCCTGCTTCGGTTGCGCTTGCCCACTGAGAGGCCATTGGTTGCAAGAGTATTGCGAAACAGATCCTGATCCATGTCTCCCTGCCTTTTGATGACCCAGGCTGGTGGCGAACTGGGGTAACCATAAGGTCACGCTGTGTCGAATGCCGTAACACTCATCGGTTTGTATTCCGTCCAAGCCTACGACAAATCTGTCAGCATGCAAACAACCGTGTTCAGCCAATGCCGACAGATAACGACCATGCCTGAAAATCAGAATCCGGAACCACGAATTGCCTGGAAAATTGGCGCCCGGGAGATACCCGGGAGATGCCCGGCAAATACCCGGGAGATGCCCGGCAGATATATTGTGAGATGCCCGGCAGATATATTGTGAGATGGTCAGCCCCGGCAGAGCGACAATCGGGTAAATTATTTCATTGTGGCGTGATTCCGGGCCGGACTCGGCCGCGACGTTATTGTAAAATTGCATGGCCACGGCCATCCCTTAATCGCAACTCAAAAGGCATGATCAACATGAAAGCTCGCTCAACCCCACGCAGTCTCGGCGGATTGCTGCAACGCCTCTGCATTGCGGCAGCTGTCATCCTGGCCTTTATGTCAAATGTGGCATTGGCCGGTGATCTGAAGATCCTGCACATAAACGACCATCATTCGCATCTGAAACCGGATGGCCGGATGAGCCTGAAACTTGCTGGCAAGTCCACCCGTGTGAGATCCGGTGGTATGCCCGCCGTCGTCGCCAGAATGAAACAGATCGAGAAAGCTGCCGGCAACAATGTGCTGAAGCTTCACGCCGGCGACGCGGTGTCAGGTTCGCTGTTCTTCACGCTGTTCAAGGGCGAGGCGGACGCGGCGCTGATGAACGAGATCTGTTTCGATGCGTTCGCCCTTGGCAATCATGAATTCAACGAGGGCGATGCTGGTCTGGCAAAGTTTCTCGATTTCCTGAAATCGGGTGATTGTTACACTCCGGTCCTTGCCGCCAACATCAAGCCGGAGGTCGGTGTCTCGGCACTGACGCCGAACAGCGCGACAGATTATATCCAGCCCTATACTGTCATGCAGATCGATGGCATGAAAATCGGCATCGTTGGCATCGACATCGTCCGCAAGACCAAGCTGTCCTCCAGCCCGGATGAAACGACGATCTTCCTCGATGAAGCCGAAACGGCGCAGAAAATGGTCGATGAACTGGCCGCGTCGGGAATCGATCACATTATCCTGCTGACGCATTATGGCTACAGGAACGAGCTTGAGCTTGCCGCCAAAATCGATGGTGTGGATGTGATCATCGGTGGTGATTCGCATACCCTGCTTGGCGATTTCGACGATCTTGACCTGAACGCCGCCGGTCCTTACCCGACAATTGTGACCGGTGTGGGCGGAAAGTCGGTCTGTGTTGCCACCGCCTGGCAGTATAGCCAGATTGTCGGCGAGCTGGACCTGTCCTTCAATGATGATGGCGAGATCGAGTCATGTAGCGGCACGCCGCATATGATGCTGGCGGACAGCTTCAAGCGCAAGAATGCCGATGGCGACAGGGTCGAGGTTGAAGGCGCGGCGCGTGACGCCATTCATGCCGCCATCAAGGCCGACCCGAAATTATCGATTGTGACCGAGGATGAAGATGCCGCGGCGCTTCTCGAGACCTTCAACGTCAAGGTCGAGGAGATGCGCAAGGTCAAGATTGGCGAGGTTGCCGAGAATTTGTGCCTTGCCCGCATCCCGGGCGACGGCCGCTCGAAGATCTGCTCGCCCGAGGAAACCGCACGCAATGGGTCGGATATCTCGATGCTTGTCGCCCATGCCTTCCGCGAGATGGCGAAGACAAGCGATATCGCGATCCAGAATGGCGGCGGTGTGCGGACCGACATCGCGCGGGGCGATCTGACGATGGGTGATGCCTATTTGCTGCTGCCCTTTGCCAACACGCTTGTCGAGATGGACATGACTGGCGCCGAGATCAAAGCCGTTCTGGAAGAGGCGCTTGACTATGCCCTTGAACCTGACGGGTCGACCGGCGCCTATCCCTATGCCGCCGGGCTTCGCTGGCATGTTGATGCCACGAAGGGGGCCGGCCAGCGTCTTGGCAGGATGGAGTTCAAGGGTCGCAATGACACCTCATGGACCCCGCTTGAGATGGGCAGGACCTATCGTCTGGTAACAAACGACTATATCGCCGGTGGCCGCGACGGCTACAAGACCTTCAAGACGGTGAAGAACGACGGACGCTATACCGACACCTATCTCGATTACGCGCAGTCATTCGTCGATTATGTGCAGGAGCGCGGCATAGTGGGCAAGCTGCCTGCCTCCGAATATTCGACTCAGTCGCTGGTCAGATAGACCCGGAAACGCACATAATCCGCGAACGACAGGGGGCACCGCAGGGCGCCCCTTTTCATACCGGAAATCGGGGATGGCCCCGCCGGTCAGTCCGCCTTTGCGGTGAGACCTGCCGCCGCGATGCCGGCGATGGCGGCCGCCTCGTCATTGTCGGACGTGTCGCCCGAAATGCCGACAGCCCCCAGCAATGCGCCGTCCCCGTCAAGGACCAGAACGCCGCCCGGTACCGGCACCATATCGCCGCCGAACACGCCGTTCACCGCCTGGATGAAATAGGCCTGCTGTTCGGCGCGGTTCATCAGGGCGCGCGTTCCCATGCCAAGGCCGATGGCGGCATTCGCCTTGCCATGGGCGATCTTCGCACGAAGCTGGCTGCAGCCATCCTCCGAAGCGGCGGCGACAAGCGCGCCGCGGCTGTCAAGAACGATGACGCTGAGCGGCTTCAACCCCATCTCGCGCGCCATGGCGAGGCATGCTTCGGTGATTGTCCGGGCCTGGTGAAGTGTGATGGTCATTGATGATCCTCCTGCAGGCGCCAGCGATAGCAGAGCCGGCACGCCACAACAACGCCAAATCGACGGTCAGTTCAGGCGCACCGGCATGTTGATCGGACCGCGGAAGCCAAAACCGTGGAAGGCAACCTGTTGGTCGGTGTCGAGGCTCATCTCGGGAAATCTGTCGAAAAGGCGCGGCAGGACAATGTCGGCCACCATCTTGCGGGCGACATGCGTGCCAAGACAGAAATGCGGGCCGTTGCCAAAGGCCTGATGCGGTGCCCTGGGGCGGTGGATGTCGAACAGATGTCCGTTCTCGACAATCTCCTCATCATGGTTGGCTGATGCCTGAATGGTCATCACCACATCACTGGCGGGGATGTCATAGCCACGAATCTGCGTGTCCTCGACGGCGCGGCGGGAGGAGAGCTGAATTGGCGCCACCCAGCGGATGGCTTCCTCGAAGACATTCAGCCAGGGCGTCGTGCCGGCAAGAACAGCCTGTTTCTGTTCAGGATTGTCGAGAAGCCCGAAAATGGCCGTCAGCATGGCGTCGCGCGGCTCGTTGATGCCGCCGCCAATGACAATCTTGATATTTGACTGAATGGCCCCGATCTCGAGCGGTGCCTCCTGGTCAAGCATCACCGCGATGGCGTGGGGCCTGCCGGCCGCCTTGGGCGTGGCAACCGTTTGCCCGATCGCGGCGTTGATCTCGTCATTGACCTTGTCGGTGGCGTCGAACAGCGACACAAGCTGACCGAAATTGCCGGCACCATCGATCAGTGTTTGCGACCACCGGCACAAATCTGCGTCGCTGGCATGGTCAAGGCCGATCAGATGTGACAGGCATCGCGCCGACAGCGGGGCGGCCAGCTCGGCAAACAGATCGACGGTTTCACCACGAGGCAAGCGGCCGATATAATCGTCCGCAATGTGCTCATAGAGCGGCATCCACACCTCACGCAGATTGCGCGGCGAAAAGGTGGAGGCCATGGCGGTGCGCTCACGCTGGTGCGCCGCGCCGTCCTTGCGCATCAGCGTATTCGCCTGAAAGGCGCGCCGCATCGGTGTGTTAGGGTCGTCGGAGGAGAACAGCTCCCAGTTGTCCTTGACATATTTTGTGTCGGCAGCCTTGGTCAGCAACGTGCGGCCAACCGCCTTGACCGTCACCACCGGGTGGTCGGCGCGGGCCTTGCGGTAAAAGCTGTAAGGGTCAGTGGCAAGGTCACTGATCGCAATACGATCATCAACAGGTGGTAGAGGCATGCCCGGGCCCCTTTGTCATCAACAACAGAATGGTGTCAGGATTGCCGATTCTGAACCGCGCCGCCAGTTATATATGCCAGTCATCAATGGCGGCGGCTGTTCGCCTCAATGGCCCGACTTGTAGATACCGATGATTTCAGACAGCAGGTCGAGAGCCTCGTCGCGGGGGCGCTGGAAGGTGTTGCGCCCGATGATGGAGCCGTTCGCCCCACCATCACGAAGGCCGCGGATTTCCTCCATCAGACCGGCACGGTCCTTGGCGGCGCCGCCGGAAAACACGACAATGCGGCGCCCGGCAAAAGAGGCCTGCATGATGTGGCGGGTCCGTTCGGCCAGGGTGGCGCGATCCACGCCGACGGATTCATAGACCGCCCTGGCCGCGTCCTGTTCTAGATGATCGCTTGGTGGCTTCACCTTGATAATATGCGCGCCAAGCAGCGCTGCCATATGGGCCGCATACGCGGCGACATCAAGCGCCGTCTCACCCGGCTTGCTGAGCCCGCCGCCGCGCGGATAGGACCACAGCACCACCGCGAGGCCGAGCGCCTTGGCCTCGGCGGCCATGTACTGGAATTGCCCGATCATGTCGAAGGCCGCATCTGAGCCGGGATAGATGGTGAAGCCGACAGCGCTGCATCCAAGACGCAAGGCCTCGGCAACCGAACCGGTGATGGCCTGGCTTGGCGCATCGCCGCCACGGGCCAGCGAATTCGAGGAATTGACCTTCATGATGGTCGGGATCTGCCCGGCGAATTTGTCGGCGCCGGCCTCGATCATGCCGAGCGGCGCGGCATAGGCTGACAGGCCGGCATCGATCGCAAGCTGATAGTGATAATGCGGATCATAGGCGTCCGGATTGACGGCGAAGCTTCGCGCCGGCCCGTGCTCGAACCCCTGATCGACCGGCAGAATGACAAGCTTTCCGGTGCCGCCAAGCTTCCCCTGCATCAGGATGCGCGCCAGATTGGCCTTCACGCCGGGACTGTCAGCCCCGTAATTGTCGAGGATGGCTTTGACTTTACGGGTGATCTTCATCGGGGTTACCTCGCGGCGAATAGTCTGATGAGCATGATCCGGGAATGCGCCGATGCCCCCCTTCGCCATGACATGGCCAACGCCGACCGCCCCGATCACCTGAAAGATATAATCATCTCGACGAAAAACGCCACCGGAAAGATACCGCCATGTGGATCCTTGTGGCGCTAGAACACCCGCAGATAACGCCCGGTCTCGAAAGGTGTGACCTGTTGCCAGAAGAATTCCAGCTCGCGCTCGGCCTGCTGCAGCCAGATTTCATACTGATCGGCCCCCAGAACCATGGCCAGCCAGTCGGAAGCCCGTGCCTGCCTAATCGCCTCGTCAAGCTGCAGCGGGATTGGCGGCGCGGCCCTGTCGAGATAGGCATTGCCCTCGGTCACGGCTGATGGTTCCATCGCCGCCTCGATGCCGTCCAGACCGGCGGCGATGTCGGCCGCAAGCAGCAGATAGGGGTTGCAGTCGGCGCCGGCATCACGCTTTTCGATACGTGTCGCGCTGTCGCTTCCCTCGATCACGCGCAATGCGACGGTGCGGTTGTCATACCCCCAGCTGGCATTGGTCGGGCAGAAGGACAGGGGCTTGCGGCGACGATATCCGTTCACGGTCATCGCACCGCAGACTGACATTTCAGCCATCCGATGCTGCAGGCCGGCAAGGAAATGCCGGCCGGTATCACTCAGCCGCCCCTTGTCAGAAAAGATGTTCCGCCCGTCGGACCACAGAGAATAATGAACATGAAAGCCGTTACCGCTTTCCTCGATGAAAGGTTTGGCCATGAAGCTGGCCTGGAAGCCGTGCCGTGCCGCCAGCTGTTTCACAAGCGACCGGAACAACACCACCCGGTCGGCGGCGATCAGAGCGGCATCATGGCGGATGTTGACCTCGACCTGGCCGGCTGCATATTCCGGGTTCGACTGCTCGATCGGTATTCCCATGGCACCGATCTGCTCGCGGATGGGCCCCAGAATCGGCTCCAGCTCCGCCGCCCGGTCGAGGCCATAGCAATCATTTCCCTGATCGCGTGGCAGGCCGGTCTGCGGGTCGAGAAGATAGAATTCCAGCTCGGTGCCGGCGCTGACATCAATGCCCCTGGCGGCGGCGCGGTCCAGTTGCCGGACCAGCGCTTGCCGCGGGTCGATGGTCAGCGGCTTGTGATCCATTCCCTCGGCGCGGGCGAAACACAGCGCCACGCCGGGCTCCCACGGGATGGCGACCGGGGCGTGGAGCGGGAAGATATGGCAATCGGGAAAGCCGTTCTCGAAACTGACCACCGGCGTGTCCCAAACATCACAGGTCATGTCCATGGTGAACAGCGACATCGCCAGCGCATTGCCTGACTCGCAGATCCGGTCCCATTGCGCGGCCGGGATACGTTTGCCGCGCATGATCCCGTTCAGGTCACCGAGCCCAAGCGCAACGGTATGGGTTCCCGGCGGCAATAAGTGATCTGCCCTGGTCACGATGGCTGCGTTCCTTCCCGCAATTCCGACGGTCCATACCGCCTTGTCGCGTGATGCAATCACACTGCCATCGGCAATGCAAGGACGCCGCCGCGGGACGTCCGACGACCGGCGGAGGCCCTAGAGATGGATATCGTGAAGGATGATGCCGCGGGAGGGAACATTGATCGAGGCAATGCCGGTTTTCTCATTCATCCTGGATTCGGCCTCACGGAACAGCGGCTGGCAGGCGATAAAGGCCTGCTCATCGACATATTCCCACAGATTGCCGAGAATGAAGCTTCCTTCCTGGTTCCAGACCTGCGTTACCACCTGACGCAGCGCGCCGGCCTCCTTGAAACGTGGCAGCATCTCGCCGATGATCTCCTGCCACATGCTTTCCGCCGCCATCATATCGCCCTTGGTGGCGAATTTGCTGGTGATATAGCTCATCAGTTTGGGTTCCATCACCCGCGCCCTTGCCCATGAATGTTGTTCTTTTGTGATAGTGACACAGCCCGGCGCGTGACAGGAAGTCATTTCAGCATTCCCTCATACAGCAGGCGGCCGGGATTCGGCCGGGGAAGAATTTCCTCTATCCCGCCTGCCAGCGAAACCTGTTCTCGCATCCCAAGGATTTCACACCTGTCTGTACCACCGAGCTTGGCGCGCTGGCCGGACTTGAGGGCGCGTTCGCCAAGCGCAATGTCAAGGTCATCGGCCTGTCGGTCGACCCGGCAGATGATCACCGGGAGTGGCTGTCCGATATCGAGGATGTGACCGGCAACCGGCCGGAATATCCGATCATCGCCGATACCGACCTTGCGGTCGCCAAGCTCTATGACATGTTGCCGGCGGCGGCGGGTGACAGTGCGGCCGGGCGCAGTGCGGTCGACAACCAGACGGTGCGGGTGGTGTTTGTTGTCGGGCCGGACCGGCGGATCAAGCTGCTGATGGCCTATCCGATGTCGACAGGCCGCAATTTCGCCGAGCTGCTGCGCGTCATCGACTCGCTTCAGCTGACCGCCGACCATAAGGTGGCGACGCCTGCCGACTGGCAAAAGGGCGAGGATGTGATCATCCTGTCAGCGGTATCCGACGATGAGGCAGCCGATCTGTTCCCGGCCGGCTGGGATACGGTGAAACCATATCTTCGCAAGGTGCCCGACCCGTCATGACGGCAGGTGGCGGCACGCCTTGACAGGCGCCGCGTCAGCCGCCGCCAAGAAGTTCATCGACCTCGCGATGGCATTCGATGACATGATCCTCGCCATCGACGCGGCGGGGCGGGGCGGTGGTATCGCACGTCCCCTCGATCGCCAGCGGGCAGCGGGCAAAGAACGGGCAGCCGATATCGGTCAGCTCGACGCCGCCTGTCATGCCGGTGA
>Ga0181593_10004670_pt1 | contig 12471 bp, 8 predicted proteins | sample 071ome_19_FD_133756 | JGI IMG/M metagenome (GOLD analysis project Ga0181593, IMG submission 133756) | Coastal salt marsh microbial communities from the Groves Creek Marsh, Skidaway Island, Georgia - 071413AT metaG (megahit assembly) | ecosystem: Environmental > Aquatic > Marine > Intertidal zone...
CGAGGACATTCCGGCTGAAGACCAGGCCCAGGTTCTCGAACAGCTTTCGCCGTCAGACAGGGCGCTGCTTGAACAGGCGCTTACCTATCCGGGGGAAAGCGCCGGCCGCCTGATGCAGCGCGAGCTGGTAACCGTGCCCAAGGACTGGTCGGTCGGCAACACCATCGACTATCTGCGCGAACGCGCTGCTAGGCTGCCGCGTGATTTCTATGAAATCTATGTCGTGGATGACGACCGCAAGCCGGTCGGCACCATCCCGCTGTCGCGGCTGATGCGCAACCAGCGCGACGTGCGCATCGACGACATCATGCTGACGGATGTTCGCTCGGCCCAGGTCGAAATGGACCAGGAAGATGTCGCGCTGATGTTCAGCCAGTACGCGCTGGTCTCGGCCCCTGTGGTGAACGAGGGCGGGCAGATTGTCGGTGTGATTACCGCTGATGACGTTGTGCACGTCATTCACGAAGAGGCCGAAGAAGACATCATGCGCCTTGGCGGCGTGCGCGAGGACGACTTCTACGAAGCCGTTCTGGAGACCACGCGTGCACGCTTCTCATGGCTTCTGGTGAACCTCTGTACCGCAATCGTGGCGTCGCTAGTGATCGGCCTGTTCGACGCGGCGATCGAGAAGGTGGTGGCGCTCGCCGTGCTGATGCCCATCGTTGCGTCCATGGGCGGCAATGCGGGTACCCAGACGCTGACGGTGGCCGTGCGTGCGTTGGCGATGAAGGAACTTACGGCGACCAATGCTGCGCGTATCGTCGGCAAGGAGGTCATCGTCGGCGGGATCAACGGGCTGCTTTTTGCACTGCTCATGGGCGTCATCGCCTGGGGCTGGTTCGGTGACACGACGATGGGTCTCGTGATCGGCGCGGCGATGATCGTGAACCTGCTTGTCGCGGGATTCGCCGGGGTGGCTATCCCCATCGTGCTTCAGCGGATGAAGGTCGATCCGGCAGTCGCCTCGGCCGTGGTGCTCACGACCGTGACCGACGTGGTCGGGTTCCTGGCGTTCCTCGGCCTGGCTGCGCTGGTGTTGCTTTGAGCGGCAGGTCCAAGTCCGCGCCTTACGGCACCTGGCCGTCCCCGATCTCTGCTGGGATGATCGCAGATACGACGATTACGATCACGAACGTGCTGGTCGATGGCGGCGACCTCTACTGGCTAGAAAGCCGGCCGAGCGAGGATGGGCGTGTCGTCTTGATGCAAGACGACGGCGCAGACGGGCGGGAAGTCAGCCCGCGCGATTATTCGATCCGTTCACGGGTGCATGAATATGGCGGTCTGGCCGCGCTGGTTGCGGGCAGGACGGCCTGTTTCGTTAACCTGAAAGATCAGTTCATTTACACCCAGGCGCCGGGTGAATTGCCTAAACGTCTCGTCGGAGGCGAACAAGACCGCTACGCGGACCTCATCATGGATGCGCCGCGTGACCGTCTGATCGCCGTGCGCGAGCGGCATGTGGGCAAGGCAGTCGAGAATACGCTGGTGGCGATTTCCCTGAATGGCGGCGAGGTCTCGGTCCTCGACGGGGCGCATGACTTCGTCTCCAACCCTCGAATCTCGCCGGATGGAGGGTCGTTGTCCTGGGTGAGTTGGGATCTGCCGGCTATGCCCTGGGACGCAGCCGCTGTGAATGTTGCGGCCTTCAATGCGCGGGGCGGGCTAGAAGGCTCCCGGTGGGTTGCGGGCGGCGACGGACAGTCGGTGTTCCAGCCCGAATGGCATCCCGATGGCCGCCTAATCTTTGTTTCGGACCCCTATGGCTGGTGGAATCTCCAGTCCTGGGACGGACACAAGGTGACGCCGCTGGTGCTGATGGATGCCGAATTCGGCCTGCCTCAATGGGTCTTCGGCATGCGCACCTATGACATCCTGCCGTCCGGCGAGATTGTCTGCGCATACTTCACCGGGGGACGATGGCAACTCGCGGTTGTGTCGGATGGGGGTCTGCAAAAGATCGATATCCCCTACACGGATATTTCGGGTTTGAGGGCGCAGGGTGAGGCCGTCGTATTAATTGGCGCCTCGGCCCATGAGGGACAGAGTCTTGTCCGGTGCGATCCGCGAACCGGAAACTGCGAAGTGATCCGGCGTTCGTCGGATATTGCACTTGGGCCGGAGATGCTGTCGTCCCCAGAAGCTGTGACATTTCCCACCACCGGCGGTGCGATTGCGCACGGGTTCTACTATCCGCCACGCAACGCCTTTTGCCACGCATCGAACAGCGAGACCCCGCCACTGATCGTGCGCGGTCATGGCGGCCCGACGGGCTCGTCGTCACCGTCACTTAGCCTGGCGATCCAGTACTGGACTACACGTGGCTTTGCCGTCCTCGACGTTAATTATCGCGGCAGCACGGGTTTCGGCCGCGCATACCGGGAAGCGCTCTACGGGCAATGGGGCGTTCTGGATGTCGATGACATGGTGACCGGCGCGAGTTATATGGTCGCGCGCGGTCTGGCCGATCCCGACCGGCTTCTGATCCGGGGCGGCAGCGCGGGCGGCTATACGACGCTGGCCGCGCTAGCATTCCGGGATACGTTCTCGGCCGGTGCGAGCCTCTACGGTATCGGCGATTTGATGACGCTAGCGCGTGACACCCACAAGTTTGAAAGTCGGTATCTCGATCTGCTGATCGGCACCCTGCCGGAGACGGAGGATCTCTACAGGGACCGGTCACCCGTCAACCATGTCGATGCGCTGGATTGCCCTGTGATCTTCCTGCAGGGCAGCGAAGACAAGGTGGTCCCGCCCAACCAGGCCGAGGCGATGGTGGAGGCGCTGGACACGAAGAACATCCCCGTTGCGTATATCCTGTTCGAGGGCGAGGGGCATGGCTTCCGCAGCGGTGCCAATGTGCGCCGCGCGCTGGAGGCCGAACTGGCGTTCTACGGCCGTGTGCTGGGGTTCGAACCGGCCGATGACCTGCCGGACATCGAAATCCGTAATCTCGAAGCGGGGAGGACTGGATGAAACTCTTTGATTACTGGCGTTCCTCGGCGGCTTTCCGCATGCGGATCGCGCTAAACCTCAAGGGACTAGAGTTCGAACGAGAGTTCATACACCTGCGGCGCAAGGACCAGATCTCGGAATCCTATCTGGCGGTCAATTCGCAGGGGCTCGTGCCCGCGCTGGTCGATGACGACGGAACGGTCCTCACGCAGTCGATAGCGATGATCGAGTATCTCGATGAGACCCATCCCGAGGGTGCGCGGCTGATGCCAGGCGACGCGAAGGGCAGGGCGCGGGTGCGCGCGATTTCACAGTCCATCGCCTGCGAAATCCACCCGCTCAACAATCTGCGTGTACTGCGCTACCTTGGGGCCGAATTCGGTATCGAGGAAGAGGACCGCAACGAGCGCTGGTACAAGCACTGGATTGCGGAGGGCATGCGCGGGCTGGAAGGTCTCCTGGCCGATGGTTGCGCGGGAAACTGCGCCCATGGCGACTCCCCGACCATGGCGGATATCTGTCTTGTTCCGCAGGTCTATAACGCGCTCCGCTTCGGGTGCGATCTGTCCGCATTCCCGACGGTGCTGCGGGTCAACGACTACTGCCTGCAGATCGATGCGTTCCGCGACGCGTGGCCGGAGAACCAGCCTGACGCGGAATAGCCGCGCGGATCAGGCATCAGTGCACATGCGCGCGATGAACTCACGCAGATTCTCCGGGCTGATGGCGCCGGGGATGAACTCGTTCCGCACGATAAAGGCCGGTGTACCCGGCACGCCGATCCGCTGGGCGAGACGATTAGTCTCCGCCAGCATCGACGTGATCTCTTCCGATTCCATATCGGCGCGAAGACACTCGAGGTTCAGCCCGGTCCGCTCTGCGAGACGGGCGATCGTGCTTTCCGATGGCGCGCCGGGCAGTTCCATCAGCGCTATGTGAAACTCCAGGTACTTGCCTTGGTTGTTGGCGGCCCGTGCGGCCAGTGCGGACGGTTCGCCGAAGACTGCGAGCTCCTTGAAGACGATGCGCAGGTCCGAGTCCTCATCGGCGATGGCCGCTAGCACCTGTGCCATGCGTTTACAGTACGGGTACTGGTAGTCGAAAAACTCGACAAGGGTGATGCCGGCGCCGGGATTGCCGATAAACGGGTCGCGGCTGTTGTTGAGCAGCGCGTCCCGGCTGGCTGCAAGTGCGCCGCGCTTGCGGGCCGTATCGGCCTGCTGGCGACGGTTCTGCATGGCCTCCAGCGCGTCGACGATCACCTCGGGGTGTTCCAGAAGGTATTCGCTTACAGTGTCGCGGATTTCATCGCGTTCCACGCCGGCGCCGGATGTTTCCGCGACAACAATAGAGCCGGATCGCTCGCCGAGGTTCGGGAACACGATAGCCAGAGCCACAACCGCAGCCATGAGAATGGCAACCAGAACAGCGCCACGGAAATCTGACACAGCTTTTCTCCTTTAATACGCGAATAGCGCATGACGCCGATGCGATGATGGGCAACCACCGCGCCGGGTTCAACCGCGAGGCCGATGTGTCGCGCAAAGGTGATCCCGGGTGCGAACGCTACTTGTCTTTTAGTCGGCGCTCGGCTTCGCCGGTGATATCCTGGGCGCGAAGCCAGCCCGGAGAACCAGTGGGCAGAAGATTAGTGGCGCGCTTGGCCACTGCAGCGGCGGCCTTGGTGTCGCCGGTGCGTAGATGGAACTCGGCCTGGCTCAATGCAAGTTCGCCGTTATTGCCGAGACGGCTGTGAACGATGGTGAGCAGGCGCCATGCCTCGAGCAGGCTCGGGTCCGAACGTGAGGCGGCTAGCAGGTTTGACAGAGCGCTTTTGAGATACTGGGGGTCGCCCGTCTCCACCTGCGCCTTGGCGAATGCCATGCGAAGGAGAGGTTCACTGGGTTCCAGTTCGGCCATGCGCTGATAGGGAATAATTGAATCCTGGACACGGCCGTTTTCCAAAAGCATCTGGCCCTTGAGTTCATAGAAATACGGGTTATCCGGCTGCTCGGCGATCAGACCGTCCACCAGCGGTAGGGCCTTTTCCAGATCGACGCGCTGGTAGTAGGCGATGGATCGCGCATACCGAGCCGGACCGGATGTGTTCGAAGGCGGATAGACCTTCAGGACTTTGTCGATCGGCTCTAGAAAGCCGATGAGCTTTGCACGCATGTAATCATGCTTGCGTGCAAGGTCTGGTGGGGTGGGGGCATTTGCGAAGCGGGAGAGTGCGAGGTGCGCCTGTACGGATGCAATACGGTCATTGGTGAGCGGATGAGAGCTCATATAGGGATGTTCGCGCCCTCCTGTGACCCGTACCTCTCGCTGCAGTATTTCGAAGAAATCGAGAAGACCCTTCGAACTGGTGCCCGTCTGGTCGAGATACTGGAGTGCGGCTGCGTCTGCCGAGGATTCCTGGGTGCGGCTGTACTTTAGAAGGTCTGCGAACGCGGCTTGTGTACCCCCGCCGATGACACCTGCCGCCACGCGCCCGTCACCGGTGGCGAGGCCCGCGGCGGTGCCCAGAATCATCGCGATGATCGACTTGGTTTCGGTGTTGCGTAGTTCTTCCTGCAGGCGCGTCAGGTGACCGCTAGCAATATGGCCCGTTTCATGTGCAATGACGCCTATGACTTCCTCCGGCTTTGTTGCACGCATAAGGAGGCCGGTGTTGATGAACATACGTTGGCCACCCGCGACGAACGCATTCAGGCGCGGATCGTTGACTAGATTGATCTCGACGGCGGAGGCATCCAGCCCCGCCGCATTGAAAATTGGCGAGGCGTAGTCGCGGATGATATTTTCAATCTCCGCATCGCGGATCAGGTCGGGGCCCCTGTCTTGGCCCAACGCAATCTGCACCGTCCCGAAAAACAGGGCGGGAAAAAGGACTACGATCCATGCGAACAAGCGCAATTGACTGTCTCCAAAGCAGCAGCCCAAACTAGGTATATGAAAATGTGCCGTCAATCTGGACGGGGCCTCCTTGTCGCAACGGTTCTTCTTCTTGCAACCTGCACCGGCGGAGGGTCAAAGCAGGGCGATATCCGGTACAGTGTGAGTGCGCCGGGCATGGGGATCCTGCTGGCTAATGCGCCCGCGAGCCCGCGCGCATCCGTGCCGAGCTTTGCCATCATCGGCAACGAAAATGTCGGCCTTACTTATCTTGCGATCGCAGGGTCGGGGCCGGTGTCCGGTGCACTAGCCTGTATCGCGGCGGAAACCGTTGCCTCTCGAAGTACGCTGACTGATTTTGCACCCGATATGGTTGGTGACGTCGGCGCACCGCGCCTGCATCCGACCGGCGACCCGGACGTGGCGTGGTTCGAGGACGGGATTGCCACGGATGAACTCGAAGGACTACGCTCGCTAGGTCACCAGATGCAATCGCTGCGGAAGTTCGGGCGAGTGATTGGGTTCTATTGCCCGCGCGGCCTGCCGTAGGTGCAGACCTGCCAGTTTGTGAAGGATCTACGCACGTTCGGCCTAGCGGTTAGTTCCGACCCCTCCTGAGAATTGTGCTGATATGAAAATTTCTAAGCGCGGGCGTATCGACCCGTTCATCGTCATGGATGTCATGCGCGAGGCCAATGCCCTCGACGCGGCGGGTGGTGATGTGGTGCATCTCGAAGTCGGGCAACCCGGCACGCCCGCTCCGAAAAAAGTGCGCGACGTGGCGGTGGCCGCGCTTGAATCCAATCGCCTCGGCTACACTGATGCGCTAGGGATTCTGACTCTGCGCCAGGCGATTGCTGCGCACTATGCGGGCTTCTACGGCGTAAGTGTCGAGCCCGGACAGGTCGTAGTGACCACCGGTTCTTCCGGCGCGTTCCTTCTCGCTTTCCTGTCGGCCTTCGATGCGGGTGACCGTGTGGCTCTGGCCGCGCCGGGTTATCCGGCCTATCGGAACATTCTATCGGCGTTGGGCGTGGAGTCGGTGGTGGTTGAAACCCGGCTCGAAGACCGTTTTCAGCCAACCCCCGAGGTGCTGAGCCGTGTCGAGGGCGATCTGGATGGCTTGATTGTTGCCAGTCCGTCTAACCCGACGGGTACGATGATCGATAACGCCGGTATGGCGGCGCTGACTGGCTACTGCCGGGAGCGGGGGATACGCTTCATCTCGGACGAGATATATCACGGTATCACTTACGGCCATGAATCCGTCTGCGCGCTGGCGCATGACGAGGATGCCATCGTCATCAACAGCTTCTCGAAGTACTTCTCGATGACGGGCTGGAGGCTGGGCTGGCTAGTGATACCACCAGATCTCGCGCGCTCGGTAGAGTGCCTGGCACAAAACCTGTTCATCTCACCGCCGGCGCTGTCGCAGTTCGCGGCATGCGCGGCCTTTAACAGCCACGATGAATTGCAGGTCAACGTGGCGAACTACGCGGTCAACCGGGAGATCCTGCTTCGCGAGCTGCCCAAGGTCGGCTTTGACCGGCTCGCGCCCGCGGATGGTGCATTCTATATCTATGCCGATATCGGTGAACTGACCAATGATAGCCCGGAATTCTGCCGCCGCATGCTGATCGAGGCGAAGATTGCTGCGACCCCAGGGCTCGACTTCGACCCCTATCGCGGCAACGGCTTCGTTCGGTTTTCTTTTGCAGGCACGCAGCGCGATATAACGCGGGCAATCGAACGCCTGGCAGACTGGAACGGCGGCCGCTAGGCGGCGTCCCGCGCGGGCGTTAGGAGGCCGCGCGGTTCCACCACCCAGAGCGGCGTGGACGACTGTCGTCCTCTTCTTCCGCCGCTACCTTTTCGTCGGGCCCGTTATTATCGTTTTCGTCATCCGCATCAGGTTCTGCCTCGTCGGAGCCATCTGCATCACCATCTTCCGCTTCAGCGACTTCGGCGATGTCGTCTTCCGAGTTGTCGGGGTCAGCATCGTCCGTTTCGTCGCGTTCGGACGCGCTGCGCGGTTCAGGGATATCGATCTCCCTATCGACTTCATCGTCGAAATCCCCGTCAGTCTCGGCCAGGGCAACGGCATCGCTGTAGTCGTCCGAGCTCTCCGTATTCTTGTCCGACGCAGCGCGGCCACGGCCACGCCGTCCACGCCGCCGGCGGCGGCGGGTGCCGCTGCCTTCACCATCTTCGCGCTCGCCGTTTACCTCGCCGTCCGCATCGTCTGCGTTGGAAGCCTCAGTCGCGTCTTCGGAGGCTTCGACAGAATCCTCACCCAACTCCTCGTTCTCGTGGGCCTCGCCGGAGCGACGTCGGCGGCGTCCACCCCGGCGGCCGCGGCGGCGTCCACCGCGCCGGCGGCCTTCATCATCCGCAGTTTCGTCGTCGTCTTCGCCTTCGGCCTCGACTTCGTCCTCAGTCTCCGGTTCCTCAGCGTCGTCGGAATCCTCGTCCTGACGTTTGCGTCCGCGCCGCCGGCGACGGCGCGAGCCGCCATCCTCATCGCGCGTTTCCTGACCGTGCTTAGCAAGCTTGGCTTTGTCGCCCTGATCGCCATCGGGCTTCGAGCGGGTAAAGTCGGTAGCATATTCGGACGGCGTCATGTTGGGATCCGCAATGACTATCACGCGCATGTCGTGACGTTCCTCGATCTCGCGCAGGGCGTCCCGTTTTTGGTTCAACAGGTACAGCGCGATATCCGGATGCGCCGTGACGGTCACGTCCTTGGCACGATTGCGAAGGCCTTCTTCCTCAAGCTCACGCAGGATAGACATGGTCGTGGAGGCCGTGGATCGGACGAAGCCAGCGCCTTTGCAGACTGGACAGGTCTGGGTGTGCGCTTCATGGATGCTGGGCCGCAGGCGCTGGCGCGACAGTTCTAGAAGTCCGAAAGGCGAGATGCGTCCGATCTGGATACGCGCGCGGTCGGTCTTCATCGATTCCTTGAGCTTGCGCTCGACGGCGTGGTTGTTCCTCGAGACATCCATGTCGATGAAGTCGATGACGACCAGGCCCGCGAGATCACGCAGCTTGAGTTGCCGTGCAACTTCCTCGGCGGCTTCCAAATTGGTGCGCAGCGCGGTCTGTTCCACGTTGCGCTCGCGGGTGGCGCGGCCGGAGTTCACGTCGATGGCGACGAGGGCTTCCGTCGGATCGATGACGAGATAGCCGCCGGACTTGAGCTGCACGACCGGGTCGTGAATCTCATCCAGTTGCTGATCTACCTGATACCTGTTGAAGAGCGGGATTGTCGTATCGTCGTATTTCTGAACCCGCTTTGCATGGGACGGGATCATCGTGCGCATCAGTGTTTTGGCGTGCTTGTAGGCCTCTTCGCCCTCGACAAGCACCTCCTCGATGTCACGGTCATAGATGTCGCGCAGCGCGCGCTTAATTACGTCGCCTTCCTCATAGATGAGCGAGGGGGCGGTCGAGTTCATCGTCAGTGCGCGGATTTCGTCCCAGACCCGCCGCAGGTATTCGTAGTCGCGCTTGATTTCGGCCTTGGTGCGCTCTACCCCGGCGGTGCGCATAATGACGGCCATGCCGTCTGGCACTTCCATCTCCGACAGGGTCTTCTTCATCGCCTTGCGGTGTTTCGGGTCGGTGATCTTCCGGCTGATGCCACCGCCACGCGAGGTATTGGGCATCAGCACGCAATAGCGGCCGGGGAGAGAGAGGTAGGTGGTGAGCGCTGCACCCTTGTTGCCGCGCTCTTCCTTGACGACCTGCACCAGCAGGATCTGGCGGCGCTTGATGACTTCTTGAATTTTGTAGCTGTGCGTAAGCTTGCGCAAGCGGAGCCGGCGGGCGTCGTCCATTTCCTGTATGTCTTCGTCGTTGGCATCCGCAACAGTCTCGACGCCTTTACTGTCCTGCGCGGCAGAAAGATCCGGAGACGTAGGCGTATTTTCGTCCCCGTCGTCGTCAATGACGCCGTCTTCACCGTCTTCTTCTCCGTCCCGCTCCGCGTCGGCTTCGACATCGGTTTCTGACGCTTCGTCTCCGTCGGCGTATTCGGCTGTAGCTTTGTCTTCAGCGTCCTCATCGGCCGCGTCAGAGGCTTCGATCAGATCGTCGTCGTCCCCTGATTCAGCGACCTCAGTCTCTGCCAGTAGTTTTTCGCGGTCCTCGACAGGGATCTGGTAATAGTCCGGATGGATTTCGTTGAAGGCGAGGAAACCGTGCCGGTTACCGCCGAAATCGACGAACGCCGCTTGCAGCGACGGTTCCACGCGGGTCACCTTGGCTAGATAAATATTGCTCTTGATCTGACGTTTGGTAGAAGTTTCGTAGTCGTATTCGAGTAGGTTTTTACCGTCCGCCACAATGACCCGAGTTTCTTCCGGGTGAGTCGCGTCGATGAGCATGCGCTTGGGCATGGCATTTTCCCTACGGAAATCCAGGCTCCGTGCCCTGCGAACGGGGGCACGGGTGGTCCCGCATTGGTCGCACCCTGCATCGGAGCCTGCACCGTCGAACGGGCGATTGCGCACCAGGACGGCAGGTTTCTATCCGTATGCCCGGCCCCGAACGTCGGAGGCGGCGGACGCGAAGTTGGACAAACCGCGATCCGGATTGTGCACGTTTGCACCGACCGACTGCGCAGAGAGGCCTTCGATAAGTCTCGGCCGTGCCGCGCAAGCGGGTCGCGAACAACGCGCGTGGGTTTTTGGATCGCGGGCGCTCGCACCGTCAAACATAGCTATAGCCGAACGGTTCGACAATGAATTGATTTTAAGGGGCTTAAGTCGATTGGGAGTTGCAGCGGATCGGATTGGGACGATATAGAATCTTATGATGTCATTGATTTTGAACCGGTTCTTGTCTGTGAGGGTGGTTGGCGTGGTCGTGACCACGTTGATGCTCATTTGCGCAGGAACGGTCACACAGGCGGCCGGCCCTGAGGTGCGCGACATCCGGATTGGACAGCACGACGGGTCCACGCGCTTTGTCGTCGAACTCAGCGGCAAGGTGGAGCCCCGTATTTTTGGGCTCGCGGACCCCTACCGGATGGTGATCGACCTCCCGGAGGTGAATTTTACACTGAAGAATGAGCGTATCGGCACTGGTGCAGGGCTGATCGATCAGTTGCGCTACGGCCTGTTCGGGCCAGGAACCAGTCGGTTTGTGCTTGATCTCAAGGAGCCATCGAGAATTGCTCGGCAGTTTGTGCTAAAGCCGAATGGTGAGAAACCCTGGCGTCTGGTCGTGGACCTGGAAGCGACCACCCGTGACGAGTTTCTGGTGACCATGCGACCGAGACGGGATTCTGCACCGCCGGTCGCAACAGCGCCGCCAGTGGACATGCCGAGCGAGCCGAATCCCATCCCGGTCGTGGTGATCGATGCTGGTCATGGCGGCGTAGATCCAGGGGCGATCGGGGCGTCGGGAATCTATGAGAAAAAGATTGCGCTCGATTATGCAAAGGATCTCGCCGCAAAGCTGCGTAAATCTGGTCAGTACAAAGTGGTGATGACGCGTGACCGGGATATATTTCTGCAACTGCGTGAACGGGTTCGTATCGCGCATAGCGTGGGCGCCGACCTGTTCATATCGCTTCACGCAAACACCCATCCCAGACGCGCAACAAAAGGCTTTTCCGTTTACACGCTGTCGAACAAGGCTTCGGACAAGGAGGCCGCCGCGCTCGCCGCGCTGGAAAACAAGGCCGATGTGATCGGCGGCGTTGATCTCGGCGAGTACAGCGACGACGTCCAGAATATCCTGATCGACTTCGCCCAGGCCAAGACCAACGAACTGTCCGTGCGATTTGCCCGCGACGTCATGCTGGGCGAAATCAAGCGCGAAGCAAGACTTTTGGGTAGACCTTGGCGTTCTGCGGGGTTCGCGGTTCTCAAGGCTCCCGATGTGCCTTCGGTCCTGTTGGAGCTTGGGTATATCTCGAACCCCGAGGAGGAGCGGCTTCTGGTCTCGCGGAAGCACCGGGATCGCCTTACGAACGCTATTGCGAAGTCGGTGGATACCTATTTCCGGTCCACGGAGAACGCAGCACTCTGACGCTGCGCCACACCCGGCAACATCTCGTTGCCACAATCGTTACATAATGAGACTACACGGACGGTGCAGCTTCGCTATGCTGCGTGCCGCTAAGAGAGGCGAGCTCTGACGATATGCTGCGTGTTCTTGGATACCTGATGGGTTTTTTCGTGCTCTGCGGCCTTTTCGCCGGGTGCGCGGTGATCTGGGTATTCTGGACGTACGGTCAGGACCTGCCCGATTACACCCAGCTTGAGAACTACGAACCGCCCATCACAACACGTGTGCATGCAGGTGACGGCAGTCTGCTGACCGAATATGCGGTCCAGCGGCGCGTCTTTGTTCCCATTGAGGCCATTCCTGAAATCGTTCGGGATGCTTTCCTCGCGGCGGAAGACCAGAATTTTTACTGGCACCCCGGTGTCGATCCGGCGGGTATCGCGCGCGCGATGGTCTCAAATATAAAGAATCTCGGCACAGGCCGCCGGCCGGAAGGCGCGTCCACCATCACTCAGCAGGTGGCGCAGAATTTCCTGCTGACGAAGGATGTTTCGATCGAACGCAAGATTCGTGAGGCCATCCTGGCATTTCGCATCGAGC
>Ga0181593_10004671_pt1 | contig 12468 bp, 10 predicted proteins | sample 071ome_19_FD_133756 | JGI IMG/M metagenome (GOLD analysis project Ga0181593, IMG submission 133756) | Coastal salt marsh microbial communities from the Groves Creek Marsh, Skidaway Island, Georgia - 071413AT metaG (megahit assembly) | ecosystem: Environmental > Aquatic > Marine > Intertidal...
CGAACAGCAGTGGGAGCAATTTACAGCGCTAAAAACGGCAGATGACTACATCGACAGTCTCAGAGGCCGAAGCCTTGATGTTTATTTGCTGGGCGAGCGAATCGAGGAGCCCGTGGACCATCCAATTGTCAGACCCTCCATCAATGCGATGGCGGAGTCGTATATTCTGGCAGATGAGGACCCCGATCTCGCCACCGCGTGGTCATCCATCTCAGAGCAGCAAATCAACCGCTTCCTCCACGTACCCGAATCGGCTGAGGACCTAGTCCAAAAAAATAAGATGCAGCGGCGTATGGGCCAACTCACTGGCACCTGCTTTCAGCGCTGTGCTGGGCTCGATACCTTGAGCGTCCTATTCTCAATTACCTACGACATCGATAAGAAGCACGGCACACCCTATCACCAGCGCTACGTTAACTTCCTGAAGAGAGCACAAGCCAACAACTTGATTGTCGGTGCCGGCATGACAGACCCAAAGGGTGATCGCAGTAAACGCCCTAGCGACCAAGCAGACCCAGACCTCTTCATGCATGTCACGCGACGCACGGATGAGGGACTCTACGTCAAGGGCGCCAAGGCGCACATGACCGGTGGTCTCAACTCGCACTGGATTTGTGTCATGCCCACCATGAACATGCTTGAGGGCGATAAGGACTACGCCGTCATTGGCATGATCCCGGCAACGGCGCCCGGCCTAACCTATGTCTACGGTCGCCAGTCATGTGACACGCGAGCACTCGAAACGGGCGACATCGACAAGGGAAACGCTAAGTACGGCGGACAGGAGACGCTCGTTATCTTTGATGACGTTTTCATACCTTGGGAGCACGTATTAATGGATGGTGAGTACGAGTTTGCGCAAGAACTCGTATCGCGTTTTACCGCCTATCATCGCGCGAGTTATGTCTGCAAGACGGGGCTGGGCGATGTCATGATTGGCGCCGCATCCAGCGTCGCAGAGATGAACGGTGCAGAGACCGCGAGCCATGTTCGCGACAAACTGGTTGAGATGACTCACCTCAATGAAACCATTTACTCGTCGGGTATTGCGTCATCGTACGAGGCAACTCAACACGAGAGTGGTGCCTATATAAACGACCCCATTCTGGCCAACATCTGTAAGCACAACGTAACGCGCTTCCCCTATGAAATTTCGCGACTCGCACAAGACCTTGCGGGCGGGCTGATGGTGACACTGCCATCCCAAGCAGACTTCGAGCACGAGACGATAGGTCCTCAACTCGACAAATACCTACAAGGTAAAACGTCAGTGACGACTGAAGATCGAACGCGCATGCTGCGGCTCATTGAGAATATGACCTTAGGCCGCAATGCAGTGGGCTATTTGACCGAATCCATGCATGGCGCGGGGTCACCGCAAGCGCAGCGTATTCAGGTACTCCGAGAGACCGATTTTGGAAAAAAGCAGTCGCTAGCACGGCGTCTCGCGGGCATTATCGCAACTGACCGCGATTAGCATTCACACAAGGCTCTGAAACGACGGCAGCCCGGCTTGCCTCGTTGCCATTACGTTATGTCTCAACTTTTATCGCTCGCCCGCTCACCCTACTTCCATGGGGTCGCCGCCATTTTTTTCGCTTCGTGCATGAACGCCATGATCAAGGGGCTGTCCGTGTACGAGAGTGTCGTGGTCATTACGGCCTGGCGATATACCCTCGGCGCTACACTAGTCATCCTGGTCTGGTTTATCTTCCGACCTCCTTTACCCGGCTGGTCCGCTGTTCCGTTTCACGTGTTCAGAGGCTTCTTTCAAATCGCGGCGGCAAGTCTATTTTTTTGGTCGGTCACCCAAATCCCGCTGGCCACAGCGGCGGCACTGGGACTCACAGGGACGCTGATGATTGGGCCTCTGGCGTGGCTGCTCATGCGCGAGCCGCTCAAGCGCGACGTCATCGGTGGCACGTTGGTGGGTTTCGCCGGCGCGTTATTTATCGTGAACACAGAAACTCAACTGCTGTCAGGGGAAATTGATGGCCCCGTGCTGGGCTACCTCGCACCGATATTGGCCTCACTCTGCCATGCCTTATCCGTTGTCCTACTGCGCTTTCGATCGCAGAGTGAGGACCCTGTTGTCGTGGCTTTCTTCGCTAACACCTTGCCTGCGCTTTACGTGCTGCCCGTGTTCTTCTTGATGGATACCCAACCCACGGTTGAGCTTTTTGGTGGCTATATTCTCTCGGCGTTTTTTGGGGTGAGTTTCTGGTCTTTGACGACCATTGCTTATGCACGGGCTCCCGCGGCCAAACTCGCACCTATGACTTACACCCAGCTGATATGGGCGGCCGTCATCGGCTTCTTCTTATTTGGTGAACTGCCGGGCGCATCCATGTGGTTAGGTGCGGCAGTCATTGTCACCGCTTGTTTTTACGTCATGCGATCAAGCAATAAGGTCAGCTAATGGCATTTTGGTCCCCTCAGTCAGATAGCAGTGACCCCAATAAGTTTGGGCTTTTGGCATCGCCGCAGGCCTGTGTCGGACCGGTGGGCTTCGAATTTATTATGGGGGGCGTCGCCCAGGCAGCTGCCATTGAAGCCGCCGAGATCGTCGCAGATAAATCGCTACTTTGGTCGACGATTCAGTTCGTAAACGCCGGCCTCCTTAACCAGTCAATCGAGATTGAGGTGAAACTATTAGGGGGTGGTCGCAGCATTAGTCAGGTCCTGGTGACACTAACTGCGGACGGTACAGTTCTTCAAACGATGTCTGCAGCACTCGGTGGGCGCCAGGGTACAGAGCACCAGTTCGTGAGCATGCCCATGGTGGCGGCGCCGGAGAACTGTTCAATTAAAACCGACCTCGACCACAACAACGATCAGGATCTGATTGCGCAGTTTGAGCGAAGAATAGCCATAGAAAGGCCCGATGAGGGTTTGGGGGCAATGTGGATTCGCTCCAAAGACGCACTACCCATCACAGCAGGACTGTTAGCTATCACCTCTGACTTTATGCTCGGTTTACATCCGGAGAGCTTTCGGGGTACTAGTCTCGACAACACCTTCCGGGTTTTCTCAACACATCCCACACAATGGATTCTTTGCGTGACTCAGATGTCAGGCTTTCGAGACGGCGCGGCAATGGGAGTGACTCACCAGTTCGCGCAAGACGGTCAGCTCCTCTCAGTTTCCAGTCAAACGGGCTTGCTACCGAGATCCGAAAATCGCCGCTAACGCTTCGCGAGGTTGGAGTCAGTCTTCAGCCCTTAATGTTGCTAGATTCTGCTCATGCTTCTCACGATCCACCGAGTACAGTGACAGGCTCGCAATCATAATCATCCATAAGCTAAAGATGACGGGCACATAAAGCCAACCGAAGCTGCTGAGCACGGACTCGGGCACCTGATCGGGCGTCGCTCCAACGGGAAACTGACTGATTGTCAGGAGCACACCCGCCACAGCTGCACCAATGCCCTGTGTGACTTTGCGAACAAAGGTGACAGAGGCAAAGAAAACGCCCTCATTGCGCCGCTTTGTTTTAATTTCCGCCTCCTCGACCAGATCGGCAATCATGGACGAGGACAAGGTCTGGTAAGCAATGATGAGCGCCACATCAATGACGGTAATGCTCAGTACCAAGGGAAATAAGGCGGCATCGGAGTTTTCTGGCATCAGACCAAGCAAACGGAGAAAGATGGGGGCGGGTGCCACGGTAAAGGCCATTAAGCCAACGGTGATCGCACCTCTTTTCTTACCCAATTTTTTAGAAATGACCGGTGCAATCAAAAACGCTAGCAAGGCTGATATGACCACACTGAGAGAAATGAGTCCAATCTGTTCCGTCGTAAATTCCCAGAAAAAGGTATAGAGATAAAAACTGAGGGACGTGGAAACACCAGCAGCTACCGCGCCAAAAAGTGCCGCCAAAAACAGCGCCATAAAGGAACGGCTGGCCAAGGTCTCAAATACCTCTCGATAAATCAGGCCAATACTCATTTTTCTTGGGGGTGGGGGCGCCTTCAGGTCGGGGATCATCTTATGCGTTCCCATGGTCGACACCATCATGGCCATAAAAATAACCATCGCCGCGATGGCGCCCACCTGCCCGTGACCTTCCACGTTGAACATACCGTTACTGATCGTCGCCGTGGGAACCAAAACAAAGATGGTTGCAAACGCGCCCATCAGCGTCCCGCCAGTCCAACCAAAAAAGTAGCGATAGCTCAACATACTGGTGCGCTCGTCGTAGTCTCCCGACATTTCTGCAACGAGCGAGGAGCTTGGAATCTCGTAGACCGTGACCAGTGTTCTTACCAATATTGCAATGGTGACGATATAGGGAAAGAGCGCATCTCCCTCCAGTCCGGAGGGCGGGTTCCAGACAAAGTAATACGCAATGGCCGCCGGTAGTGCCGCGGCATACATAAAGGGATGGCGCCTTCCCCATCGGGAGCGCGTGTTGTCCGATAGGTAACCAATGAGCGGATCGCTCAGCGCATCAACGATGAGTGCAATCATAAGGGCGAGGCTTACAAGGTAGGCACTAACCCCCATGACTTGGCTGTAGAAAATAAGAAAGAAGTAATCGAAACCATTACTTTTTACGCCAAATGCTACGGAGCCAAAGCCATAGGCAACTTTGCGTCCGAGACTGACTCTCCGGGTATCGCTCATTGGCGACTCCTTGACGGTTATTATTGTTGGCGCGTTCAGCTTGAGGGTACCCCGTACCCCACTACGAGAGAAGCCCAGAATTTGAACGATGCGGAATGACACTCGCTTTACCCTCCGATTCCGTTGCTTCGTCTCATAAACAAGGGGCTTGTGCAAAAGTAACCTAGGGTTTCATTGGGTGATTCGGTACTCTGCGCGCCGTAAATTTGCGGCCGTAAGATGCCGTGATTATGGGTCTTAGGGGGATCGTGCATTGAGTGAAAAGATCAAGGTAAAAAAGCCATTAGTCGTGCTTCACGGTGATGAAATGGCGCAGGTCGCCTTTACCGAGATTCTGGCGCGTTTTGTCTCCTTGCCACTCGATATCGAGCTTGTCGAAATCGACCTCTCGGCACCCAAGCGCTTCACCAGTAACGGGCAGGTCATCCATGAGGCCATCGCCGCACTAAAAGAGCATGGCGTCGGTATCAAGAATGCGGGTATGACCGTTAACCGGGCTCAGCTCGATGACTTGCTCGCGAAATACCCCGAAATTACTGAGAGTTCACTCGATCCCCTGGCCACCAAGTCACCGAACGGTGCCATCCGAAAAGGCATTAGCGGCAATATCACCCGCGAGGACATCGAATTTCGCAACCTGAAAAGTGTTCGCCCCGACTGGATCGATCGCGATATCGAAGTCGATACCATGGATACCGGGGGCTTGGACTTCAGTTACAGCGAACTCTCAAATGCCACGGGCGTCGCCAAAGTCATGTTCGTCGGCTCGAGTGGCGACCCAGTTGAGTTACATCGTCGGTCCCTTAATAAGGGCGATCCCTGGATGCTGGCGACAAACGATCTCGATGAGGTGAAGGCGTGGGCACACCGCTTTTTCCAACGCGCCATCGCAGAAAGCCGCGACATCTACCTCGGACTAAAAGATACAGTTGTCTCGGGATATGACGGTGTTATGCGCGCGGCCATCGAAGAAATTTACGAACAAGATTACAAAGACAAGGTCGCAGCAGCAGGACTGAGCTACCACTACGAGTTGATCGATGCCCAGGCAGCTCGCATCGTCTCCAACCCACCTGAGCGCGCACTTTGGGGTGTGCCAGACAACGTCAGTGGCATGAAGCTTTTCAAGCTCGTTCAGCAGCTCAAGCGATACGGCCTGCCTGAGCGCAAGGCTCACGTCTCTACTTCCCGCATGAGCGCCGGTGGTGGCGACCAATACGGTAGCTACAACACACCCGCACCCGAGCAAGGTGTTATCAAGGTCATCGTTGACGGCGAGGAGAAGCATGCGCGGCATGTCGAGGCAGGCGACCCCATCCTCTTTATGTCGAACGACCGAGAGGCCATCAAGGACTGGGTGAGCCAAGTTTTCCAAGACGCGGCGCTTAACAAGAAGGAAGTCTACTTCGGCTTAAAGCGAGAGTTTGTTAACTACGACGAAGTCTACAGTTCGATCATTCTCGAGATCAGGAAAGAGCTGGCAGCGCTTGACACACCACCACCGTCGTTCATGATCATGCGACCCTCTCGACAGCTCAGCAAGATGATTTGCGATCCGCCTCGGTGGGGACTTTATCCGGCGCAGAACCTGGACGGCGATATCTTCTCTGATATTTCTGCAGCACTTGGTGGCAGCCTTGCGACGGCTAGCTCGGTGATCATCAGTAAAGATGGAACCAAGCTGTTTGAAGCACCTCATGGCACGGCACACGATTTATACGTGCGCTATCTCGAGACTGAGGGTAAAGAGGCCAACTTTAATTCCTCGGCACTGATATTCGCCGTGGCGAGCGCCTTAGAGGAACTCGCAACGAGAGAGGATAACGCCGCGCTCAGTGACTATGCCGCGCGCCTCAAAACAGCGCTGATCGAAACGGTCGCGCAGGGCATCATTACTGGCGATCTAAAAGGTAAAACCACGTCACCCGAGACTGAGCGCATTGTCGATATGCACGGTTTCCTCGACGCCATTGCGGAAAATTTAAGGGCTCAAGTAGCCGGCTAATGTTACGTAGCGAGGGTCAATCTCATTCTCACAGTTCGCAATGCCAGATAGATGAGGAGTCCAAGCGGGCCTGCCATGAGCGTGAAGAAAAGGCAGGGCAAAATCACGTAGTGGTTAATCTGAAGTGCCTGGCTGTCTCTCACAACCCACGCGCCGACAAATAAATCAAAGGCCAAATAGTGAATCCAACCAGCGAGCAATAACGCATCGATCGTAAACAAGGCTTTCACCCCTGCCAGTGTGCCAAACCCCCCGTCAGCAGAGGCCTCATCTCTAAAACTGAGCATCAGAAAGGTGTAGATGAGCGCGAGTATGACTGGAACTATGACGCTGGGGATGAGTTCGCGCGCAGGCGCCCACTTGGGGACAAAGACCAGCCCCAGCCAGCCCAACATCGCCAAGCCACTCGCGAGACTAAAGATTGCTTCTAAAGACATAACCCCTCCTCGTTAGAGATCGATAGTAGCCATAGCTGAATTCAGGCGCCACACTCGGTAACTAACGAACAAGGACTGACTAGGCGAGCTCGGATGCGCATTCAATTCCTCACCACGGGCGGCACCATCGATAAGATCTACTTTGACGCGCTCAGTCAGTTCGAAGTTGGTGACTCACAGGTGAAAGCGATGCTGACCGATGCACTGGTTGACTTCAGCTACGAGGTCACGGCCATCATGAAGAAGGATAGCTTGGACATCACTGATGAAGATCGCGCCACTATCCGCGCTCACATTGAGGCGAGCGAGCACAGCCACTTCATCGTCACCCATGGCACCGACACGATGCCGGAGACCGCAGCGGCGTTGCGTGGTATTGAAAATAAAACGGTGGTGCTAACGGGTGCGCTCACACCCGCGCGCTTTCGTACGACTGACGCCGTCTTTAATATCGGGATGGCAGTTGGCGCTGTTCAAACCGCGGCGCCCGGCGTCTATATCGCTATGAGTGGCCAGGTCTTTGAAGCAGGGCAGGTTCGGAAAAATCGCGAAGCCAACCGATTTGAGTCAACGCTCGACTACCACAAGGGTTTATAGGTTCCCCTGCAGCTCATCTAGCTGTAAGTCGTCTTCGCTTTCATGGCGTTATCAGGCCGCGCGCCTCCGACCTCGACGCCCACCCGACGGAGCACCACTCACAGGCAAATCTGGCCAGGCGGGACCCAGCGCATCTGACATGGACTTAGAATTCAGTGGTCGCGGTGGCGTCGAATTCAACGCGTCCACCATGGCGGCGAGGTGCTCAGGCGTCGTGCCACAACAACCACCAATAACCGTTGCACCGGCGTCTCGCGCATAGAGTGCGTACTCAGCCATCAACTCAGGGCTGCCGTGAAAATGAATTTCACCGTCAATGTACTGAGGAATCCCGCAGTTTCCCTTTGCAATAATCGGCAGGCCAGCCTCCGCGCTCATCAACTCGACTGTTGAGTCCATGAGCTCCGCCGGGCCAATACCACAATTCGACCCCATTAGATCCAAGCCTATCTCCAGGGCGAACGCTGCATACTCCGTTGGAGTCACACCCATCATCGATCGCCGCGCTGTATCAAACGTGAGCGTTGCAGCGACAGGTAAGCCGGTGGTCTTTGCTGCTTCGGCGGCAGCTGCGACTTCCTCCTTCGCAGACATGGTCTCAATCCAGAGAACATCGACCCCGCCCTCGGCTAAGGCATGAGCCTATTCACTAAAGCAGCTAACCGCCTGTTCATAAGTTAGGTCGCCCATGGGCGCGAAGAGCTCACCTGTCGGTCCCATCGAGCCAGCGACAATGCCCTCATGACCCGACGAATCCGCAAATCGCCGCACAGCTTCTCGCGCAAGTTCTGCCGCTGCTTTGTTGATCTCGTGAACTCGATCCTGGCTTTTATGTAACTTTAGCCTTGGGGCATTCGCGCCAAAACTATTGGTCAATATAAGGTCCGCGCCTGCCTTCAAGAATTCGCCATGCAGCCATAGGACCTCCTCAGGACGCTCAACGCACCACAACTCGGGTGGGTAACCAGCCTCTAGGCCGCGACCAAAAAAATTGGAGCCCGTGGCGCCGTCGGCGACGCACCAACCTTTTTTCCTGATGAGGTCATTAATGGGGTTTGACACTAGAGAAATTCCTAACATGACAGCATTTGTTCGGCTGAACGAGGTTAAAGAGTGTTTGTGACACAGTCACTACATTACAACGACGAAACCGTAAATTACGACACCTAGACGGAAGTAGTGAATACACGAATTAAGTATCAACGAAAATAATGGACTAAACCCCTCCGTCTGTTAGGTTCTCATCGTATTGAACACCGTTCACTTCAGGCAACAATATCGATAACAAGTCTGAGGTTTATCTGAAGGCGATGATGAGGACCTAAAATGGCCATACCAACCCATAGCCCCTATGTCATTATCGGTGCCGGCATCCACGGATTGAGCACCGCTTACCACCTGGCACTTCAGCTCAAAGCCACAGGCAAAGGCGACGGGCGTGACATCATCATTCTAGACAAGTCCGGCATTTGCTCCGGAGCCACCGGGATTGCCTGCGGTGTCATTCGCAATAACTACTATCAGCCAGCGATGCGCGAACTCATGGCGCACTCTGTGCGGATTTGGGAGAGCGACCCAAAAACCTACAGCTACCATCCAGTGGGCTATATGCAGATCAGCTGCGAGTCGATGCGTGAGGATGTGCGCTCCATCTACGAGCAGCAACAGGCCATCGATTACGAATCGACCTTTATCGAGGGCGCTAAAGCCAGCAGCGACTACATGAAAACCCTGTTTTCCGACTGGCGCGCGGAGGGCATCACCTCAGTGCTTCACGAAAAACCGGGCGGCTATGCCAACAACTCAAAAGCCATGTACGGCCTCGCGGGAAAAGCTGAGGCGCTAGGCGTCAGGATCATCTCGGGTATCGAGGTGACGAGCCTCTCTTCCGATAATTCGGGTGCGATCACCTCGGTCAATACCGATCGTGGAAACATCGCCTGTGACTACGCCGTGATCGCGGCTGGTCCGTGGGTGAGACGGTTCTGGGAGATGCTCGAGCTACCCATGGAAGTTACCATCCGCAACCCCGAGACGGGAGCGCTTGCCCAGGGCATTCCAATGTGGATCTACTGGTCGCTTCAGGAAGGGACCTTGGGGGTTGATCCAAAGCTGCAAGTGACCAATGAAGGACACATGCCCCCCGTGATCCATGTGGATACCGATGCGCCGCTTTACTCAGATGACGACGGTCGGCTCATCACTGACAAGATGTGGGGCATCTACTACAAACCCGACTTCCACTTTGGTGGTGTTCAGGGGGGCGCAGCGCCCTTCATTGTCGACAAAGCAACGGCCGAGGTCTCGGTTGACCCTTATGGTCCGGCGTCACCCGAATTCATTGTGGGGCCAGAATTCGCTGAGATGTGGGTATCAGCACTTGCGCACTGCCAAAAGCGGTTCTCGGGCACGCTACCCAAGTTCAAGCGTGAGCCCTCTGGCGGCATCGGCGCTTTCACGCCGGATAGTTTCCCCGTCTTCGACGCCATGCGCGAAAACTGCTTCGTTCTTGCGGATTCCAACCATGGTTACAAGATGATTGGCGTTGGCGACTTGGTAGCCCGAACAATCTGCGGAGAGCCGCAGTCTTTACTGCGACCCTTTAGGTTCTCGCGCTACGAAGAAGGCGACTTGCACCCAGTGTCACACAGCCCATTCCCCTGGAGCTGATCCCCTGTGGGGTTAGAAAAAGGGATTGGGGGAAACGCATTGCGGGCGTACACTGCGCGCCCGGTGACATTGATCGACGTTATCTGCAGGTAAGCCATGTCCACACTAGACCTTATCCATTCTTCGAACGACAGTGGTATCGAGTCGGCAGAAGCCTCAACGGCATATCCAAAGACCGGCTTGCCCAACACCCATTACACCGATCTCAGCACTTGGCAGAAAGAGCGCGATCGGGTCGTGGCAAAGACCTGGGCAGGACTCGGTTTTGGTGCCGATATTCGGGAGGCTGGGTGTGTTTATCCTGTGAATTTCATGGGGCTGCCACTCTTAATGGTTCGCGACACCGAGGGTGTTGCGCGCGTATTCCACAATGTCTGTAGCCACCGGGGCATGACACTGGTCGCCGAGAAGGGCTCGGCAGGCATGGTGATTCGGTGTCCCTACCACCGCTGGGGCTATGGCCTCTCCGGAGAATTGAAAGCGACGCCGAATATTGGCGGCATGGGTGTTCACAACATCGAAGGGTTCGACTGTAGCCAGCACGGATTGAAGGAAGTGCGCTCTGAAGAGTTGATGGGGATTGTCTTCATCAATTTATCGGGTGAAGCACCGGCGCTGTCCGAGCATCTTGACCCCATCCTCACTCGCTGGGGAGCACTGGCAGGAAAGGACTTTACCAACCGGCTGGTGAGCGACACGGGGCCGTTTGGTTCGATGGAGCTATCAGTCGAGAGCAACTACAAGCTTGCGATCGAAAACTACTGCGAGTCGTATCACTTGCCGTTTGTTCATCCGGATCTCAATACCTACTCACCACTCGATGAGCACTACAACCTGATTGTCGACCCCATTTCGGCGGGCCAAGGTACGCACGTCTACGACCTCACGCGCGGGGCATCAACGCCATTACCTGTGTTTGCCAACTGGGACGATTCACGCGTCAAAACGGCAGAGTACTTATCGCTCTATCCCAATGTGCTTTTGGGCATTCAAGCTGATCACTTCTTTGCGATCTTACTCATGCCTGAGTCACCAGAGACTACAACCGAACGTCTGCAATTCTTGTACTCGAGCGAAGAGGCATTGACGGACGCCTACGCTGAGCGCCGGCAAAGTCTCCATGAGGCGTGGAATTTGGTGTTCTCGGAAGACGTTTCCGTGGTTGAAGGCATGCAACGTGGACGGGCATCACCGGGATTCACAGGGGGTGTATTCTCGCCCTTGATGGATATTCCAACCGCCCACTTTCATGGCTGGTTTGGAGAGCGCTTCGCCAATCACACTTGAGTCGCTATTAACTGAAGATCTTGGCGGCAGCTCCCAATCAGGTGACGTCAATGACGAGCTGCTTCCATAGCTCGAAGAGGCGCCGCTTCTCCGAGAGGTCCTCATGAACCCCCTCCTGCAGCACAAGGCCGCGCAACAGATAGACGGTTAGCTCGACAATATCCTCGACTCGTGAGCTATTTTTATCGTTGGTAGTGCCACTTATGCTCCTCGATTCGGCACCCAGGGCACGCATGGCAGTCAGTGAGGAAGCATCTGTATCGGCGACAACCCGCTTAAGTGACTCATCGGTTCGCGCTGCAACCATCGCTTCAACCCAGCAGATGAGTAAGTTGTCATTGAACGTCGCATCCCACAGGAAATCGAAAAAAGCCTGTAATCCCTGCAGACGATTAGGGCCTTCCGTCAAATCAGATTGATAGCGCTTTACAATCTCCCGGACACTCGCAATCAGTAAACTCTCGCGCGTGGGAAAGTGATGTGTCTGAGCACCTCGAGATACACCTGCGTGTTCGCAGATCCGCTGCATGCTCGCCCGGTGCCAACCCTCTGACTCGATAATCTGAAGTGTTGCATTCAGCAATTTATGGCGCGTCGACGCACTCCGCTCCTGCTGGCTTTTACGCGTTTTTTTCATGCTAGTCATTCGCCCGATCTTATCACCTTTGACTTCAATAAAAAAACAGACCAGACTGTTTGTAAGTTAAGGGGGGGTATTAACATGCCATCGAACTCATCAATCGAACGCCCAAAACCATCGTTACAAGACATTTTGGCGTCTGACGTGATTCCGCCACCTGAACACATGAGGCAGGAATCGCACGTAGACTTTGGTAACGAGGA
>Ga0181593_10004672_pt1 | contig 12467 bp, 8 predicted proteins | sample 071ome_19_FD_133756 | JGI IMG/M metagenome (GOLD analysis project Ga0181593, IMG submission 133756) | Coastal salt marsh microbial communities from the Groves Creek Marsh, Skidaway Island, Georgia - 071413AT metaG (megahit assembly) | ecosystem: Environmental > Aquatic > Marine > Intertidal zone...
CTCTTCGTCATGCCCGAGCGCCACTGCGCGGAGGCCGCGGGGCATATTCCCGACGGTTTGACGGTGGTGCCTGTGGCCTCGCTCAGTGACGCCATTGAGGCAATACGAGCATGGACCGCCGGAGAACCGACAGCGAACTGCCCTGCGCAGGAGTGATCGAACTGCCCTGCGCAGGAGTGATCGACTCGTGTGTCGTAGGTTCGGAGGGTGACATTCAACTTCCCCACGGGGGGCGCGAGTCCAGAGGCACCTGAGGGGCGACGACGCGGTGGTGTGTTGCTGCCGACAATCGGAGTTCTTGCAGCAATCGTCGTTTCCTTCGTTTTGTTCACCGGCTTCTACACCGACTGGCTGTGGTTCACGTCGGTCGACAAGCCGCAGGTCTATACGATCGCGATTCTCACCAGGGGTTTGCTGTTCCTCGCCTTCGGCATCGCCATGGCACTCGTTGTGCTGTTCGCCACCTGGCTCGCCTACCGAACGCGACCCGCCTTCGCCGGCAGCACACCGGAGCAGGCGAGCCTGGAGCGTTATCGGGAGGCGATCGAACCATTCAAGGGTCGCTTGCTGCTTGGCCTCACCGTCGTGCTCGGCCTGTTCAGTGGGCTCGCCGCCTCGGGGGAGTGGGGGCGGTTCCTTCAGTGGCGCAACGCCACGCCGTTCGGGATCGAAGACGCACAGTTCGGCCTCGATGTCTCCTTCTACACATTCGAACTTCCGTTCTGGCGCTTTCTTCTGGGCTTCGGATTCGCCGCAACATTCATCGCACTCGGCCTTGTGGTGGTCGTTCACTACCTCTACGGAGGCCTGCGACTCCAGCCGAAAGGCGATCGGGCAACTCGGGCCGCCCAGGTCCAGGTCTCGGCGCTGATCGCGATCTTCTTGCTGCTGAAGGCAGCTGCCTACTGGCTGGACCGTTACGACCTGGTGATTCAAAGCAGCGACCTCGCCGGCGGCTTCACGGGCCTTCAATACACCGATGTCAACGCCGTGCTTCCGGCGCTGAATATCCTCACCTTCGTCTCGCTTCTGGTTGCGCTGCTTTTCATTCTCAACATATTCAGGCGCCAATGGATCATCCCGTTGATCGGCCTAGGTTTGATGGTCCTCACGTCCGTCGTGGTTGGTGGCGTCTACCCGTTGATCGTCCAGCAGTTCCAGGTGCGTCCGAGTGAATTGGTGCGAGAGCGACCTTTCATCGAACGCAATATCGAAGCGACCCGCGCTGCGTACAACATCGACGATGCTGAGATAGAGGACTATGCGGGCTCGGTTTCCCCGCCGAGCGTGGAGGTAGTCGAAGCAAGCGCTGGCACGATCAACAACATCCGCTTGCTGGACCCGGCGGTCGTATCCCCGACCTACAACCAACTTCAGCAAATTCGCGGGTACTACTCCTTCAATGCGCGACTAGACGTTGATCGGTATGACCTCGACGGCGGCCAGCGCGGAGCCGTGGTCGCAGCCCGCGAAATCAACCTCGCGGGTATCCCGGACGGACAGCGGAACTGGACCAATGAGGTAGCAGTCTTCACCCATGGCTACGGCTTCGTCTCCGCGTACGACAACACCGCCGAGTCGGACGGCACTCCTGACTTCTTCGCCAGCGACATTCCACCGGTCGGTGCTTTGGATGTGGAGCAGCCGCGAATCTACTTCGGTGAATTCTCCCCGCCGTATTCGATCGTGGGCGCGCCCGAGGGTTCACCTCCCGTCGAGCTCGACTATCCAGACGACGCGAGTCCGTCCGGTCAGACCAATACGACGTATCAGGGCTCGGGCGGGGTCGACATGGGTTCGCTCTTCGGGCGCTTGCTTTTCGCCACCAAGTTCCAGGACACGAACATCTTGCTGTCGGACTTGGTGAACTCGAAGTCCCAGATCATGTGGGATCGCGATCCGCTGACTCGCGTCGGCAAGGTGGCTCCCTGGCTCACCCTCGACCAAGACCCCTATCCCGTGGTCGTCGATGGGCGGATCAAGTGGATCGTCGACGGCTACACGCTGTCGAACGACTTCCCGTACTCGAGCCGCGTTTCGCTCAGCGAAGCGACAGCCGACTCCATCAGCAGTTCGAATTTCGCAGCTGGCCTCATCGCCCGCGATCGCGTGAACTACATGCGAAATTCGGTGAAGGCCGTGGTGGACGCATATGAAGGCTCGGTCACCCTGTACGCCTGGGATGAGGCAGATCCGGTCCTGCAGACATGGCAGAAGGCCTTCCCTGATGTCGTCGAGCCGCTGTCCGATATGCCCGAGGAAGTCGTCCAGCACGTTCGCTACCCGCAGGACCTCTTCAAGGTGCAACGGACGGTGATGACGCGCTACCACGTGACTGATGCGTCAACGTTCTACAACGGAACGGACGTCTGGATCGTGCCCTTCGATCCGACAGTCACGCCCGCCCAAGTTTTCCAGCCGCCCTACTACCTCACCCTGCAGATGCCGGGTGAGGCGTCGCCGGCATTCTCACTGACGACCACGTTCGCCCCGCAACGACGACAGACGCTCGCGGCCTTCATGGCCGTGAGTTCGGCGCCGGGGGAGGACTACGGCAAGATCCGGGTTCTGCAGCTGCCGTCGAACACAACCACACCCGGTCCGCAGCAGGTGCAGAACAACTTCGAGTCCGATCCCACCGTCTCCTCGCAGCTGTCACTGCTGCGCCGGGGCGGTTCGGAGATCGAATTCGGAAACCTTCTGTCGCTGCCCTTCAACGATGGTCTCCTCTACGTAGAACCCGTGTATCTGCGGGCAGCGGCCGAGGGCTACCCGCTCTTGCGAAAAGTTCTCGTGGGGTACGGCGCGAACGTCGCTCTCGACGACACGTTGACAGGTGCTTTGGAACAAGTGCTCGGCTCCTCCCCGGTGCCCGAGGCCGAACCTGATCCCATTCCCGAGGAAGGCCTCAAGCCGCAACCGACTCCTGAGCCGGAACCGACCACGCCACCCTCGACGGGTGATCCGGTGACCGATCTCGCTATCGCCATCGACGATGCGCAGCGCGCCTACCAAGACGGGCAAGACGCGCTCGCCGAAGGAGATTTCGGTGCCTACGGAGAGGCGCAGGATCGACTGGCCGAGGCTTTGGAGCGGGCGGCCGTTGCTGAGGCTCAGATAACCGGTGAATCGAATCCCGCTCCCATTGAGGAGGGCGTGGAGGACGCGGTCCCAGACGAGACGGTGACCTGACCCGATCATCGGTCCACGGTTGTGATCGCGTAGTCTTGTCCTACTTCCGCAAGGAAGCGGCGCGGGGTGGAGCAGCTCGGTAGCTCGCTGGGCTCATAACCCAGAGGTCGCAGGTTCAAATCCTGCCCCCGCTACCAACGGAAAGAACCCAGGGTGAACTCCCTGGGTTCTTTCCATTTCTGGTGTTGAATGATTGTGGTGTAGGAGCAGGGAGTCACCCATGCTGGACCGGATTGCCAGAGTCGCCGACCGCGTGACCGGTCGTTGGGCCATCTCCTGGCAAGTGCTCGTCTTCGCCAACGCTCTCACCTATCCCCAGATGGTCTTGACCGGTGGAACGCTGGGCTCCCGACAGATGCCGCCGGAGGACATCCCCACCGCCGCAGTCGTCATGGGCGTCGCGGTTCTGGCGAACGCTGCGTACGGCGTCCTTGCGATGTTCACGGTGTTTCGCAATCGAGCTACCCGTCGCGTACCGCTGTGGCTCTACGCCGGTTTCTACCTGAGCGCCGGGGTCATTCCCGTTCTTGGTATGGAATACCTCGATTCGATCCTCGGCAAGCAGACCGCGCTCCCCGTTGGTTTGCGACTGTTCTTCGCATGCGTGACGACCTTGTGGCTGGGAGTCGTGTTCTCGTTGCTGCTTGAGGGTCGCGACAGGTTCATTCGCGAAAGGCATCGTTTGATCGATGAGGCGATCGACTTACAGCGCGCGACGATTGAGGAGGGGCAGGCGGGGCGAGAGGTTCGCGCGAGCGTGGACTCCCTGGTGGATGACCGATTGGCGGGGGCGCGAATCGAACTCGATCGTGTCCTGACCTCGGTATCTCCCGGTGTCGGTGTCGGTGCCGGTATGTCGGGTGACCTCCAGCCTGCCGTGAGCCTGCTTGAAGAAACCGCTCGTGATTCGGTGCGACCCCTCAGTCACGAACTGTGGAACGTCGTCAACCGTGAATACCCGCGGCCTCGCGCGGGCCAGGTGTTCCGTCACCTGTGGAGTGACCCGCGCTTCATGCCCGGCAACACGGCCTTGATTACGGTGATCGGGCTTCCGGGTGCGTCGGTTCGAGGTTTCGGAGCCTGGGCTCCTCTCGCCGTGATGGTCATCGGTCTAATCCTGTGGGCGTGGCTTGCCCTGGCCAACCGTGTGATCAGTACAGCGCGCAGCGTGTTCACTAAGCGTGGGCTGTACGTAGTTGCGGTTCTCGGCGCCTTGATCGCCATATTGGCTTACAGCCTGATTCCGGGAGATGTGACGACTCCCGCTCAGGACGCCGGCTCGATCGTCATCGCGTTCATCGCAGGTGTGATTCTCGTGTCCTACGTCTCGGCGTTGAACGATGTTCGGCGCTGGGTTCTTGCGTCGCTCGAAGATGAAGTTTCCCAACAGCACATAGAAGCCGAAGCTCGTCGTAGCGCCTTTGCCGCGATTACTCGCGAGGTGGCACAGAGCTTGCATGGATCCGTCCAAACCAGGCTAATTGCCTGTGCAGCAGCGATCGACCAAGCGCAGCGTGCAGGAGATGCCCAGGCAACGGTACGAGCCCTCGAAGAGGGCACACAGATCTTGGACCAATGGGCTATCAGTGGCGGTGTCGAAAGCGACGAGACCTTGGAATCCTCCGTCGGCCGTCTGGTCGAGAACTGGCAGGCGCTCACGGATGTTGGGCTGAGCATTGATAGTCAGCTAGCGTCGCGACGCGACCTCTCGCACGTTGCCGCGATCGTTGAAGAGGGGCTGTCGAATGCGTATCGCCACGGTCTTGCGCAGCGAATTGAAGTGTCGATAGGTACCGATCCCTCCGGCATACGCATTGTGATCCGCGACAACGGAACCGGCCCGAGCGGAAATCCCCCGGGATTGGGAAGGCGGCTCATCGCAGAGTACTGCGACGACCGGTGCAGTCTTGAGCGTGCGGGGGAGTGGACTGTGTTGAGCGCGTTGGCACTATCCACGCTCAACTAGTGGTCTGGGCAGAAATTACGGATAGGTCACAACGAGTGGGTCGTCGATGGCCATGAGGACACCAATGTCGATCGGTGCGCTCGGCGCCGCGTACCGCACACCGGGTGCGGGGTCGTTCCCCGGTCCACCGGGGTTGTATACCGGGGCGTAATCACCGGTCGATGGCATCTGCACCCGGGTGATCGCTTTCACTGCTGCTTCGTCACCGGAGATGATGATGTCTATTTGATTGTCCTTGTCCTCGTGGTAACAGTCGTCGTAGCTGTCCTGTTTGAGCCCTAGATCGGCCAGGCCTTCGATTCGCAGGGTGCCACCGTTGATCTCGTAGTCCACGCCGGACTCGGTGATGAGGATTTCGTTGCCGGCATCGTCGTTGGCCACGACACGGAAGAATCGTTCGTACTCTGTCGGCCACAGGCCACGGACTCCATCGGCGGTCATGCCCCCGGTGGTGAACACCCGCAGCCGGTATTGAGCGCGGTCGCCGTAGAGCGCCTCACCATGGTTGGGAAGCAGCCCGGGACTGAACAGCGCCGGGCCCGCGTCGCCCGCTGACGTGTATGTGCTGAGCTTGGCGGCAGCGAGTCCAGGGCCCCCACGCTCGTGCGGTGCCACGCTCGGATCGGTGTAGGGGGAACCGGGTGACTCGACCTCCATGCCCACCGCCGGGACGCGCTGCTTGTCCATCCCCACCAGTTCGAGTGTCGTCTCTCCCTGGACCACTTCGACAGAGGTGGGGAAGATCGCCCCTGGTTCGTTTGGATCGATGCGGTTGCCGAAATGACCGAAGATGACCACAGTGCTTCGCTCGTTGTACTCGAAGTTCGGCCACGCTGCCGCGACCTGCGGTTGTATCGAGGTTCCATTGTTGAGGTTCACTTGGAAATCGTCGGCGTCGACAGTGCTGGGGAGCACCGGCCAACTGAATTCGATGGGTAGGCCATCGGTGTAATAGACGAGTTCTCCGTACGTCGTTTTCACCGATTCCGGTGTCGCGGCGCTCGTGTAGCTCACCAATTCCGGGATGGAGCCGGGCGCGCAGTCGGGGATGTTCCAGGCCCCACCGGCGAGCCTTACGCGAGTGCGAGATTGGTCAAGATCATCGGTTGAGAGGCCTTCGACGCCGATGATGTTGGTAAAGCCCAAGCCTGCCGCCATCATTCGAGGCTCGACATCCCAGATGTCGGCGTTGGTGAGTCGATCTTCTCGAACTAGTGCGGCGGGATCGCGCACGGTCATGAGGACTCGCGCGAGAGCAATCGTGAGGACAATGACGATCACGGCCAAGAGGACGAGCAGAACGGTCAACCATCGTGGAATGCTCTTACCTCGAAATGTGGCCACTCACAAAGTCTCCGGACCGGGGGTCGGCCGTCAAACCGTGCTGGTACGGAAAGCGAAAGGAAGCGGTGGTCGAGCCTGCCTCATGTCGAATGTGCCACTGGGTCGGACCCACTTCGGTGTCGAACACCCTGCTTCCGAGTCCACGATGGTTGGCTTCACCCGAAGGCCCCAGGCCATCGTCGGTGCAGGTGAGGATTATGTGATCTCGATCCTCAAACGCTGCGACATCAAGTCGCGACGCGGATCCGTGTCGGATGGCGTTCGTTGCGCACTCGGCAACTATCGCCTCGACCTTCCGGCCCTGGCTTTCCATGAGGTGCCGCAAAACGGGATTGGGATCGTAGGTAATCGTCAGGCCCGGAGAATGGAACTCGTCGCGATCGATGCTGGCCGCGGAGTCGAGTTGGCTCAAGTCGTGGATCAGGTTTGGGAGGAGGTGCTGGGCGACGGAGTCGAGTGCGGCTATCGCATCGTCACGTCTATCTAGGCGGAAAAGCAGTACCGCTGCCGCAAGCCGAGCCTGAATCTGTCGGTGCAAAACCTCGGCTATCAGGCGAGAGCGATCGTGTTCCTTGGTCAGAATCTCTTCGCGGGTTTCGAGTGCTTGTGCGGTCTGTACGCGCACCGTGTCCGCCAGTGATTTCGCTTGCAGCACGAATTCACCGAAGAAGGAGATCACAATTCCCGGAAGCGATAGCCGGACACATCCCCGAATCACTTCAGTGATGTAGACGCCGGTGTCGATTCCTTCGCCGGATGAACCGAAGTACACGAGCGTTGTCGCCGAAGCAAGGCCGGTGAGGATCCCCAGCGAGATCCACGAGATCGCGATCCACGTCGGTGGCCACCACCCTGTTCCGCTGATGCGTAGTCGCGTGAGTCCGATAGCCAGTGTGACCGAGAGAGCGGAGGATAAAACGACCGCCGCCAACATGGCCGATGTGACCTGGGCGTTGGCTATGAAGGTGATCGCAGGTGCGGCCGCCAGCATCAGGGCACCCACAAGGTAAGGCGACGGACCCTGGGTTCCACTCCAGCGCCGAGGGCTCCGGGGCAATGCATCCGATTCGAGCGGGGGTTGACCCTGCGCGAGCCGAGCCGAGGAGGGGTCGATGAACTGACCCTTCAAGGGCATGCTGATGGAGCAATCATCGGCGTATTCGAGCCCCGCGACGATGTGACGTGCATCTAAGGGTGCAGCGTGTCCGATCGGCACATAAGCGACGAGGCAACGATCATGAACAGCGGCGCGAATCATCAGCGGAGACGCATTCACGGCATTCAGGTCAGCGGTTTGCGCCATCCACCGATGGAATTCCAAAAGAACGGATTCGTCCAGCAATTGATGTGAGGATTCGAGCGCGAGGGCCGAGTCATCAAGCACTAGATGAACACCGAGAGCCTCCGCGGCTGACTTGATACCGACGGAGATGGACGTCGGGTGCATCCGATGGCTCAGTGGGCGAAGCGTGCCATCGATGAAGTCTTCAATTGCATTAGCGGCCGCATCGTTGCCCAGGCATTGAGATTCGATGTTCAACTCATGCAGTGGTCGGCCCACATGTTCTGCGATCACCTCCAATTCGTGGCGTTCCCTCGAATCGTCGAATCGAGCGAGCAGGGCATTGGTGTTGATCACGGCCACGAGGGAGGGGGCTAAGTCGTCGCGGATCTTCTGAGCTTCGCGTCGATAGCTGACGACCTCATCGACGATGAAGGCGAACAGGTAGGTATTCATGATTCGGGTGAAGAAGACGATTGCGAGCACAAATGGTTCGCGATCCTGGGCAACTCCTATGGCTGCCATCGCCATGACGAGTACAGCGCTCCCGACCAAACTGCCGAGCCCGTACTGCAGTAGCCATCTTCGTAAACCGGGTCGCCCTACGGATCTCGAGCGTAGGAATCGAAGCGCCACCACTTCTGATACCAGCGTAAGTCCATTGGCTGCAGTGATGCTGATCGCAAAGACGAGAGGCGCAATGTCCCATCGATCGAACAGCACGAGCATGAATGGAATGCTCAGTAGGGAAAAGAGCACGAAGGGACTGGCGCGTGGTTCATGCCAATCGTGATTGAGCTTCACGGTCGGGGCCTTGCCTGTTGGCTATTGACCCGGGTGGTGCTGCGCAGATACATGGATACGCACGCTACGCGCGCATTGATGTCTTTCGCGTGTGGATCGACACCAAGAATGCGAATGATGTCCGAGACGATTGACTCGACAGAGCGGACACTGAGAACCAAGTGATCGGCGATGTTCGAATTCGACCAACCATTGGCCATCAACGTCAAGACCTCCGATTGCCGGGTCGTCAAGTGCATCAGTGGGCCCTCCGCGCGCGGGGCGAGAGCGCGGGTGAGGGTGGAGTCCACGACGAGATCGCCGGCCACCGCTCCGTGGATAGCCAGCCGAAGTTGACCCAAGTCAGCAACGCTTGTCTTGAGTAAATATGCCCAGCCGAGCCCGCCGGTTACCGGAGCGTCGGCCAACAGTGCCGGCATGGCGAAATTCGACAAGAGCACGACCCCCCGAACTTGTCGATGGGCCGCCAACCGGGTAGCGAGTGCGTATCCGTCCTCTCCACCGCCGAGATCTATGTCCGTGAGTAGGACATCGGCAGTGATGTCGGGTGCGGACTCCAGGAGTTCCTCCGCATTCGCGAAAGACGCCGAGACGCGAATATCAGGCAACTTGCTGACCAGCCCCGTGCAGAGCAATTCCCGGTAGAGTGGTTCGTCCTCGACCACGATGATGTCGAGGACGTCGTTCACGCCCTCATTGTGTCGAAAATCCGTCACGGGCGAGGCGGTCTTGGACGTCGCGGTCCGAGCACTTCTCTAGGAGCTCACCGTTGCCGACCCGGCGAAGGGGAACTGTTGAGTTGTTCCATCCGCCCAGGGTTGATAGGTCGGCTCGAGCCGCTTTGATCCGCGCTCAGCGTCGAGCAGCTTTTGCATGATGGCGAGAACCGGTTGATGCTCTACAGCTCCGTAAAGATTCAGTAGTTCCGCAGGATCGCGGGTCACGTTGTAGAGCTCGAATTGATCATCGGGTGGGGCTGTTTCGCCGTCCGAAGGATTCATCGATTTGACGGTCGTGATCGCGACGCGTTCTCCGGGCTTGTTGTACATGCCGGGAACGAAGGTTCGAACGTCTTGGACGTTTGGGGTGCTCCAGTACCGAGGGTTGTCCCAGTACCGGGAGTACTTCCATTTCTCGATAGTTCCACCGAGCCCCGTGGGTAGATGGGCAACCACGGTCTCCACGCAATTCGGCTGCTCGACAGGTTCATAGGCGGTACCCAAGATCGAGATCGCACTAGTGCTCTTGAATGGCTGGTCGTCTGTCATGTAGTAGACGGGCTGATCGCGAACCGAAGCCGGATCGTCTTCCCCGAGCAGAATCCCGGATAGGTCACGGCCGGGCAGTGGCCGCACCTGAGTGTGCGTGTTGCGCAGGTCCTTCGCGATCGCGGATTCATCGAGCCCAGCCAATCCGAGCATGGTCGGGATCAGGTCCGCATGGCTTGTCAGAACGTCCGATGCTTGAGCACGCGGGAACAGTTCCGGGTTGTGGAAGACGAACGGCACTCGCAGGATTTCGTCGTACGCGTTGTGCCACTTTTGGAACATGCCACCGTGGGCGCCCAACATCTCGCCATGGTCGGACAAGAAGATGACGATGGTGTCCCGGTACTGCTTTCGATTGGACATCAGTGCGCTCATAACGCTGGCGATGTGATCGTCCACTTCCTTTTGAAGTTGGTAGTAGAAGCGGTGGTACATGAGGTTGTTGTTCAGCGGCTGGAATCCGAATGGGTATTGATCGACAAAACTTCCCTGCGCCGTTGGCTTGCGCGAAAGATCTTCATTCTCCGAAGCTCGGTAGGCCGGAGTGAACAGATCTCGCGGAACATTCGAACCTACGAGTTGTTGCGGTAGGTAGAACGCGTCTCGTGTTCCCGCGGCCTCGGCCTGCGCTGATGCCGCGAGGGTAAAGCGGCCCCACAGGGTTATGTCGTGCGGATTTACGAAGGACGTGACGAGTAACCAGGGGTTGTCGGAGTTTCTCAGGCGCTGGAGTTGCTCGACGCTCATCTCCGCGTATGCCTTGTCGCGTCCGCGGCCGAACCATGCCGAAGATCCCGAGTTCAGAGGGTTGCTGCCATGCGGCTCGGGCCCGATGAAGCCGTTGAATCCGAATTTGTCGAGCATCTCCGCCTCGAGGTAAATCTCCTCGAGGTAGCGATCGCGTGCGCCGGAATCTGTGTACGAGGGCATCGGGTTATAGGAGCCGGGTTGGTAGAGATCGGCATCGGATACGTGCCACTTGCCCTTCCAATAGGTGTCGTACCCACCTGCTCGGAAGTAGTTCCCCAAAGTGGGAACGGTTCCGGGCTCGAGCCAGTAGAGGTCTTCCTCGATGGCGCTCTTGGCCGCCCCTGAAGTCTGAGAGACGCCGTGCAGCGAGGGGTACTGGCCGGTGTAGATCGACGCCCGGCTTGGTTGGCAGGCGGCGGACATGATGTGGTGCTCGGTGAAGTCGAAGCCGTTGCTACGGATCAATCGCTGGGCTGGGAGGTTCGCTGCACGCCAGGCACGTAGAGCGGGGGATTCGTACGCTGGGGCAGTTCGCATTTCGTCGACCATGATGATCAGAAAGTTGGGTCGACGCTTGAGTCGACCACGCGGCTGGAATGGTTGACGCGCGGCTGCCGAGGACGTGCTCATTGCCGCTGCACCGGTTGCGGCGACGCCCGCCACACCGGCTGCTTGGAGCAGTCTCCTGCGGCTGATGTTCGGTGTGTTGGTCATGCTCGTCCCTTCCTAGCGTGCGTCACTGATGTAGACCTTGCCCGTGATCGTGTTGTAGGTCACGACGTTGTCGAAGTAGAGGTCGTTTCCGACGATGATCCGTCCTTGCCCCTTCGGAATGACTCGAGTGAGGTTCACCGAGGGACGATTTCCGGCGCGGTAGGTGATGCCGGTGAAGGCCGATCCTGGTTCGGCCCACCTGACGGATGTTCCGCGCCGGAGATTGCCCTGACTGTTCGTCTTCAGTGTTCTAAAGCGTGCGCCTCGCACCCGCGTGATGTTGAACGCTGCATCGAGTTGAGTGGGCAGGCACACCTCAGGTCGCCGACCGAATCGCCAACAACCAGGAGTGGCTTGGTCATTCCAGAGGCGAGCACCGTTCGAATCTTGACCGACGTACGGCATGGTCAACGACATCGTCGACTCCAGCGGCGGCTTCGCGCCCAGGACGATCTCGCCGCGTCGTCCGATGGTCTCGCCGCGCGTCCGTTGGAAGTGAACACTCCAGCGCAACCCCAAGACTCCGGGCAGGGTGGAGAAGGGATTGACCTGGCCCTCGCCCTTGGTGCCGATCCCCAGCAGCCCGTACACGCCCTCGTTTGCCCACTGTCGCAGGAACGGGTTGGAGTCCGTGAGGGCGACGAACGGCACGTCCATCACGGTGGTCACCCCGTTGAAGGTCATGGGTGCGCTTCCACGGACGCCGCGAATATCGCCCAGGGCCGAGGTTTGAATCTGCACGCGGGTGTTCGATTGGCGGACCTGCCCCGGTCGACGATCCCACGCGCCGGGAAAGACCACGAGTCCGGAGAAGCCCGTGTCGACGATGACCCGAATCGGGGCCGAGCGTCCGACGCGCATCACGATCGTGCCGTTTTGTCCTCCGCGCCCCGGGGTATCGACGGTGCGCACCGGGATCGAGACGGTGGGTGCCTCGGTAGACGCCGCAGTAAGAGGTTCATCCGTGGGAGCCTCGAGGGCGTGGACTGCAGGGGTTGCGAGCGTGACGGCGGCCAGAGGAAGCACGAGGGCGCACGACAGGACGCTTCGCGCGACGCGCGCGATGGACCACGAGGGGGGCATGGGTCACGGTAGACACGCAACCGTGCAAAAGTCAGTGTTCAGGACGGATCTCCCGTGCTAGCAC
>Ga0181593_10004676_pt1 | contig 12457 bp, 10 predicted proteins | sample 071ome_19_FD_133756 | JGI IMG/M metagenome (GOLD analysis project Ga0181593, IMG submission 133756) | Coastal salt marsh microbial communities from the Groves Creek Marsh, Skidaway Island, Georgia - 071413AT metaG (megahit assembly) | ecosystem: Environmental > Aquatic > Marine > Intertidal...
TGGTTCGATCTCTGCAAGCTCCTGCACGTCGATCATCTTAATGCCTTCTATTTCATTTTGAATCCCCCGATCATAAATCTTGTCCAAACGATCGAGTTCTTCCTCTTTGGTCGCAACAATCACCTTCCCGCACACCTCCATGGGTACCTCATGCTCTTGGCAAAACTGAACCAACTGATGTCTACCATCTCGGCAATTACGCGCCTTATAACTTCCTGGTTTATAATAGATTCCCGAGTGAATGACCCCAGAGTTTTTACCGGTTTGATGCGCGGCTACTCGTTGCTCTTTTTCCAAGACTAATAGAGTAGCATCTGGAAACTGAAGATGGAGTTTATAGGCGGTTGCAAGACCTACAATTCCTGCTCCGACAATAATAAAATCATACGTTTTCTGAGTGGAGCTAGTTGACTGGGTTCTTCGAACGACGCTCCCTGTTGATGAAGTTTGCATAGCTAGAAGATAAGAGGCTCTGACAAAATTCACACGATAATGTGAAAGCAACTTTTATCAGAATGAAATCGTATCTTTATGGGTTCTAAAAAGAGCTAAACTATTATAACGAGATTTTAGTTTTCTCTTAGCAGTAGACTAAATCATAGGCCTACGTATCAATCATACCACACTATGTTCAATATCCTTACATCTTACAAACGACCATCCACTCGAGTAGCCCTGCTTCTCGGATTTCTAAGTATAGGTCTTTTGAACTGTTCTTCTAGCGAGTCTGAGGTAAATCGACACGATTTAAACGAGGATCAACTACGTATACAAGGAGTGCTTCAGCGAGCTACTTTTGAAAATCTTGAAGGTGAAACGGTTCAACTATCGGATTACAAAGGAAAAATTGTATTGGTTGATTTTTGGGAAACCTGGTGTTCACCCTGCTTAATGGTATTTCCTGCTATGGATTCGCTTCGAACAGAATATGGCGATCAATTTGAAGTATTAGCGGTTAATACCATTCTCTCAGATAACCCAGCCAGTGTGGCTAAATTCGCTGAGGACAATCCCTATGATTTCAACTGGGTAGTCGATGTGAACGGCGTTGGAGAACAAGTGATTTCTATGGGAATCCCCTTCAAAGTCTATGTTGATACCGCTGGCTACGTAATTACCACAGAATTAGGTTCCCGAGGAACCCAAGGCGATTACGAAAAAACCAAGTCTATTTTAGAAGCTTATTTACCTTAAAACCCAACTCATATCATGTCTCAAGAAACGATAGATTCATCTACGAAATCCATTAAAGAAACGGCAAAAGCCGATTTGCCCACGAATAAGCCGGCCTATAAAGTAGCCGATATTTCTCAAGCGGCCTATGGAAGAAAAGAAATTGAATTGGCCGAAGCAGAAATGCCAGGTCTTATGGCCATTCGGGAAGAGTACAAAGCCGAACAACCCTTGAAAGGGGCACGTATTGCGGGCTGTCTTCATATGACCATTCAAACCGCTGTTCTTATCGAAACATTGGTAGATTTGGGAGCCGATGTTACCTGGAGTTCATGCAACATTTATTCAACCCAAGATCATGCCGCTGCTGCCATCGCAGCTGCTGGAATTCCCGTCTATGCTTGGAAAGGAATGAATGAAGAAGAGTTTGATTGGTGTATTGAACAAACACTGTTCTTCCCCGACGGTGAGCCTTTAAATATGATTCTCGATGACGGGGGTGACCTCACCAATATGGTACTGGATCGTTATCCTGAGCTAGCTGAAGGAATCAAAGGAATTTCTGAAGAAACCACAACGGGAGTTTTACGACTCATCGAGCGCGAGAGAAAAGGTACTCTTCCTCTTCCTGCAATTAACGTAAATGATTCGGTGACCAAATCGAAATTCGACAACAAATATGGCTGTAAAGAGTCCGCAGTAGATGCTATTCGCCGAGCTACTGATGTGATGATGGCCGGAAAAGTGGCCGTAGTCGCAGGTTACGGCGATGTGGGTAAAGGTACGGCTGCTTCCTTACGTGGAGCAGGTGCTCGAGTGATTGTTACCGAAATCGACCCCATTTGTGCCCTACAAGCTGCCATGGATGGTTTCGAAGTTAAGAAAATGGATGAGGCCGCTCCTCGTGCCGATATCATTGTAACCGCTACTGGTAACAAGAGCATCGTCACAGGCAAGCATTTTGAAAGCATGAAAGACAAGGCTATTGTCGGTAATATTGGTCATTTCGACAACGAAATTGATGTAGCTTGGCTCAAGGCGCATGCCACTGAAGACAACATCAAACCTCAGGTTGATTTGTATACTCTTCCCAATGGCAATCAGGTAATATTACTCTCCCAAGGGCGCCTTATGAACCTTGGTAACGCAACCGGGCACCCATCTTTTGTGATGAGTAATTCCTTTGCGAACCAAACCCTCGCACAAATTGCGCTTTGGAATCGCCCCGAGGAATTTGAGTCTGGAAAAGTGCATACCCTTCCTAAATCCTTAGATGAAAAAGTAGCTCGACTACACTTATCTAAAATAGGTGCGGAACTTGAGGAATTAACCGAAGAACAAGCCGCTTATATTGGAGTTCCAATCACTGGTCCCTATAAGTCTGACGAGTATCGGTACTAAGCCTAAGGAAAACTGCACACTCCTATGAATTATCGAGTATTCTTGCTTCCCATTGTTCTAGGTTTGTTAGCCCAATGTGGAGGCGAGAATCACTACGGAGTCGATCATCCTTCTAACGCTTCTTTCCAACGCCTAGGACTTGAAGAGATAAGTATAGAAGAACTACAACAAGGGTATGAAACAGGCCTTTTTACGGTAACCGAGGTCGTTGAGGCCTATCTTGGTAGAATTGAAGCTCTCGATAAAGACCCCAATGGTCCTGCTTTAAATTCTGTTCTTCACCTGAACCCTGAGGCACTAGCCATTGCTAAACAATTAGATGCCGCTCTGAATAGCGGAGACACGCGAGGAGCACTTTTTGGAGTACCCGTCATTTTAAAAGACAATATCGATACTCGCGAAGGCATGCCCAACACCGCGGGATCTCGTGTACTGAAAGAATCCATCCCTTATCGTGATGCCTATATCGTAGAACGATTACATGAGTCAGGTGCTGTAATTTTAGGTAAAGCCAATTTAAGTGAATGGGCTAATTTTCATTCTAGCTTTTCTTCTTCTGGGTGGAGTGGCCTAGGGGGACAGACCAAAAATCCATTTGATATCACCCGAAGCCCATGCGGTTCAAGTGCAGGATCAGGAGTAGCCGCATCCGCTAATCTATCGATGTTTACCATTGGTACCGAAACCAACGGATCTATTACTTGCCCTGCAAATGCCAATGGGTTGGTGGGGGTCAAACCTACCGTAGGTTTGCTCAGCAGAAGTGGAATAATTCCAATTTCCTATACTCAGGATACTCCTGGGCCTATGACCAGAAGTGTTAGAGATGCGGCTATCGCCCTAACGGCTATGGTTGGTGTAGACTCTACCGACCTTAAAACCCTTGCTAGCGTAGATTACCTAGGAACTGATTATGCGGCTAATTTATCCAAAGAATCACTCAAGGGTGCCAGAATTGGTGTATATAATGGCCCTAGGGGAAGACACTTTCGAGTAGACACTCTCTTCAATCAAAGACTCAGAGAACTCGAAGCTGCTGGAGCAACGCTCATTGAAATCGATCAAATCTCAAGCCAGAATCCTGGTAGCGACTCCTATCAAGTAATGCTCTATGAGTTCAAAAATGGGATAAACGAGTACCTGACATCTCTTGGTGATCAAGCACCGGTTAAAAACTTAGAAGAGATTATTGAACGCACCTTAGCTGATCCAATTGAGATGCGTTTCTTTGATCATGAACTACTAAGCACCGCTCAAGCCAAAGGAAGTTTAAACGACACTGATTACATTAAGGCCTTAGAAAATTTACAGCGTAAAACACAAGCCGAAGGAATCGACCGAGTGATGGATGAATTTGAACTTGATGCCATGGTCTCAATTACAGGCGGCCCCGCATGGAAAATTGATTTAGTGAATGGCGATAATTTTGGACTATCCTCCAGTTCACCAGCTGCACGAGCGGGTTATCCCAACATTACCGTGCCAATGGGTAGCATAGAAGGCTTACCGGTAGGAATGTCTTTCTTCGGCCGAGCGTGGGACGAAGCACGTTTACTAAGTTTTGCCTACGCTTTTGAGCAAATGACCCAGGCGCGTAGAGCACCTAGGTTTTTGGCAGGATTGAATGAAAGGTGACTTACTGCATAGCAGATAGCTAAACTAGCTAGGAACGGCGTGCTTTACCGCCACCGGATGAGCCCTTACCCTTATAGCCTCCACCCTCAGATTTTCGGCGCGAACCGCCACCGCCACCTGACTTCCGGCGTGATCCTCCGCCTCCTCTAGGTCCTGAATCACCTCTAGAACCTGCACCGCTACCTCGACTCCCGCCTCGAAAGTCATTTCGTCGCCCAGAACGACCTCCCCCTCCTTCGGAATTGGATCGTCCTCCACCCGATCTACTGTCGCCTCTTCGGCTCGAGGAACGTCGTTTACCACGATCTCCTCCTCCATCACCTTGGGCATTTAAATCACTCGATCCTTCGTAGTATTCTAAGAGATTGTGAAACTCAAGGCTTAGAAAACGTTCGATAATTTGTTCCTTGGACAACTCTTTTAGGGCCTCCATAGCAATTGGCAAGAAAGGCTGAATACGTTCGGGATGAACCGCTTCTTTTTGCACACGCTCCAAACCATGAAGTAATCGCTTAGAACATACCTGTTCACCTGTGGGCACCTCCGATTTAATAAACGGTTGTGAAGCCATATTTTCCAACCGGCGAATGCGGCTTTGTTCCCGAGGACTCACAATGCTCATACAAATCCCTTTGTTACCGGCACGGCCAGTACGCCCACTCCGGTGAATATAGACCTCGAGGTCATCGGGAAGATTGTAGTTTATGATGTGAGATAAATTGTTCACATCCAAGCCTCTGGCAGCCACATCTGTAGCTACTAAAATCTTTAGATCTTTACTACGAAAACGATTCATTACCTGGTCACGTTGATTCTGAGACAAATCGCCGTTTAGTACATCAACATCATAACCGTCGCGACTTAACCATGTTGAAATATCCATGGTTTCGTTTCGAGTTCTACAAAAAATAATTCCATACATCGATGGATGAAGGTCTACAAGTCGCTTAAGGGTCTCGAAACGATTGCTAGCCTTTACCACATAGTATTGGTGCTCTACATCTTTTGAGCCAGAATTACGCTCCCCCACTTCAATTTCAGCAGGATCATGCATGTATTTCTTAGTTATGCTTGACATCTGCTTAGGCATGGTTGCAGAAAACAAAAGTGTCTGTTTTCCTTCAGGTGTATCGGCAAGAATGGCATCTAAATCTTCCTGAAAACCCATGTTAAGCATTTCATCGGCTTCATCGAGAACAAGGGTATGAATGTTTTCAACCCGTAATTTTCTTCTTTTTATAAGGTCTAACATTCGACCAGGAGTACCTACAACAACCTGGCAACCATTATCTAGTGCCTTGATTTGGGTTCGAATTTCGGAACCCCCATATACAGCGACGGTTTTAACTCCTTTAAGCTTTTTCGCAAAGGCTTTTAAATCTTTTGCTATTTGAATAGCTAATTCACGAGTAGGAGACAGTACAATGGCTTGCACATCGTTGACGTCGGGATCGATTTTTTGAAGTAAGGGTAAGCCAAAGGCTCCTGTTTTACCCGTACCGGTTTGTGCTAGAGCAATCAGATCCTGAGAAGAATCTAAAATAGTTGGTATAGCGATTTCTTGAACTTTAGTTGGCGTAGTAAAACCTAGACGTTCTACTCCTTCGAGCAGTTCTTGCTTGAGGCCCAACTCTGAAAATGAGGACATGGTAAAAAGTGTATTTGATATTAAGATGTTGCCAGCAAAGAGAGGAATGTGGCTGTGGCATCATCTCAACTCGGGCTTCATGCAGCTAAATAGTTAGTGCCATTAAAAATACGGATTATTTTTGCCAATACTATATACTTTGTTTTACCATATTTCTGAAGGGTTCAGCGACTTCATTCGGCAGCATGTGAAGCTCTCTTAAATGACTTACAGATGACTTTCGAACGGCGATAAAAACGATTAATCGCCGATATATTTTTGGCCGCGCACCACTTTTACCTGCTGAGTGTAGGCAACCACCGCATAGTTCTCGAAATAATCTCCGCTTATTTTTTCGATGATTTTATCGGCGCGTTCTTCGGTTACAATCACTTCAATTTTAACATTTTTACCCTCCCAATCACTGGCTCGAATTCCTCGTGATCCCTCTCCAGTGGTATCGGAAAGCGTATATCCGGTCACACCCAAACCTTTGATGATATCGATAATATCGTCGCGTAATAATCGCTCGGTAATAATGGTAACTAAGGTTAATTCTTTTAAATCCATATTAGGCTCCCATCCATGTTGCTATTAGATAGTATATAGGAATACCTACGGTAATATTAAAGGGGAAGGTGATGCCTAATGATGCCGTGAGATAAAAACTTGGATTGGCTTTTGGCAGTGCTATACGGACGGCCGCTGGTGCGGCGATATACGATCCACTAGAAACCATGGCCGCTAACACCGAAGCTCCTGCCACACTAAGACCGGCCATAAGACCTAACCATACGGCTAATACTCCGTGTAGAATAGGAACTAATATCCCAAACCCAAGTAAAAAAGGACCCACTTTCTTGAGATCTTGTAACCTTCTGGCGGTTACCATGCCCAACTCGAGAAGGAACAACACCAAAGCCCCTTGAAAACCACTCACAAAAAAGGGTTTCACCGACTCAAATTTAGCTGGCCCAGCCACATACCCAATGATCAAACCGCCCAACAGCAAGATGATGCTGCTGCCGGTCACCACCTCATGCAACGCCTTTTTAAACGATCCATTTCCACCGCTTGAAAGCTGGGGAATAAGTAAGGCCACAATAATGCCTGGCACCTCCAAAAGGGCCACCAAGGTAGGCATGAAACCCTCCGGTTCAACTCCTAAGGATTCGGTATAGCTGATGGCCGCAATAAAGGTAACCGCAGAAACCGATCCATAGTGAGCGGCTATGGCGGCCGAATTAACCAAATCCATTTTTCCCAAATACCGGAGTACCGCATAGGCAATAAGTGGGGTTAGTATACCCAATAAAAGCGTAACCGATGCCGGGCCAATGAACGTATCCAACGAAGTTTTACTCAGTTCTACGCCTCCCTTGAGTCCAATAGCCAGCAATAAATAAATGGAGAGGCCTTGATACAGAGGCTTCGGGATTTCTAGGTCGCTTTTGAGTAATTTTGCTGCTATCCCAAGTGCGAAAGCAAGAACCACAGGGGAAGCAAAATTAGACAGTAAAGATTCCATACTACTCTTAAGGGTTTAATTTTGATTTTAGATGATCTAAGTGATTATTAAAGGGTAAAATATCATTGGGTTGAATGGTCGATATGAACTGCTTAAATGTCTGCGCCAAAGGGCTCAATTGCTTGTCTTTCAGATGTACCAACTTCCATGAAGTGTGAAGCGGTAGTCCGCAGACCTCTAATTCTGCGATGTAACCCAATTCTCGCTCGAGTGTTAAACTGACCTCGGATATCAGAGAAATCCCAATACCCGCCATAATCGCCTGTTTTACCGCCTCATTGGTACTTAATTCCATTACGGGTTGAAGGGGAATCTTATGCTTACTCATAAGTTTTTCCATCATCATACGAGTACCCGATCCTTTCTCCCGATAGATGAAATTTTCATCTTTCAAGTCCTCCCATTGCAACGATTGCCCGATAAGCGGATGTTCCGGTGGGGCCGCAAGTACTAGAGGGTGATCGATAAATTCTAGGGTTTCAAGCTCGAGATCGTCGGGTAGTTGAGTGAAAACCGCAAAGTCACAGGCGTTATTTCTAAGTTCTTCAATCACTTCGGCTCTATTAGAGACATTCATCGAGATGGCAATATCCTGATGAGGTTTACGAAAAGAACCAAGGATATAGGGCATGATGTACTTAGCCGTAGAGACGGCTGCGATATGTAGCGAGCCGGTTGTAGATCCCTTCAGTTTATCGAAGGTCATATCCAAATGATCTAACTCTTGGGACAGACGTTTTTGAGTGACCCACAACGAGCGACCTGCTTCTGTGAGATAAAGCTGTTTGCCAATGACCTCAAATAACTCGAGACCCATGTGCTCTTCGAGTTTTTTCATCTGAATAGAAACCGAAGGTTGGCTCATGTTTAGAGCTTCCGCGGCTTTGGTCATGCTTTTGTATTCAGCAACCTTAGCGAAAATTTGTAGCTGATGAAGAGTAAAAGACAAATGATAATCTTTTATTTATGTATTAATATAAATATATAAATTTTTTATTATATATAACGGTCAAATACAATTTTTTTACTGGGTAGGTTATGCTATTTTAAACCCGACCTAATTGAACAGAAGAAGCCCACATCCTTATGTATAAAACCATTCCAGAACACTTTCCTGGAGCTGTGAGTATTACCGATCTTGAGACTCAACTCATTACTGAATTGGTTCAACGTACCTACAAACTACAGTCTGTGATTTGGGCGACCTCTTTTTGCAGTGATGAAGTCAACAATCTGTTCAGCCCATTTTATGATTTATTTGCGGGGCCGGGCCCCTTTCGTTTAGGTGGGATTTCGGGATTACCATTCTCCGGCATAACGGGAATGAACGCATTTCTTTCTCATATCCCAACCCATGGTGCCGCGATGATTCTCTATGGGCCTCATATTGGCGTGTCTCGCAACGGCACCATTGGCCAGGTGCAACGGCAAAATCAACCCACCCCCACCACCTGTTGTGGATCCCTGGTGGCCGCATTGGAATCCTTGAAAGATACAGACTTAATGCCGACGGATAATCCCTTAGACTATCAACAGTCCAGGGTACAACAGCATCTCTTTCGCCATAAAAAGGATATACTTGATCATTCCTATCCCCTGAAAAAAGCCACCGATATTGCTTACGAGGCTATTCATGTGAAACTGTTCAAAATTATTGATGAGATGAAAAAAAACTATCAACATTTTGAACTCATCCTAGCTGGCGGCGTGGTCATTAACACCGATTGGACCATTGAAGATTATTTTGATCTCCGAAACCTAGAATTTATTCGCTTCTAGTTAGCCCAAAGCGTCTTTCACCCTTGGCGCTACTTCTTTACCCAATAATTCTATGGCATTCACCATCTGCTCATGTGAAAGATGCGCCACGTTCATATGGAAGCGGAATTCGGCTAATCCACCTAAAGCTTTTGAATGTCTCACTATTTTTTGAGCCACTTCTTCGGGATTCCCCACCACCAGGGCTCCCAGCTCATCGGACTGAGCATCGTAATTTCGGCGAGTCACAGGCCCACCCCAACCGCGCTCTTTCCCGATTTGGGTGAACGTCTTGGCATATCCTGGAAAAAACTCCTCATGGGCCGTAGACGAATCCTGAGAAACATAACCCAAAGAATGTACAGCCACTTTTAACTTTTCCCTAGGATGGCCCGCCTCTTCACCCGACCGATAATACAAATCTACCAACGGTTTGAACCGATGTGTTTGGCCGCCAATAATGGCAATCATCAGTGGAAGTCCTAGTCGACCGGCCCGTGCTAAAGACGCTGGTGTCCCCCCCACCCCTATATAGATGGGGACTTCGGGTTGAAAGGGTCGTGGATATACGCCTTGTCCTGTAAGAGCAGGCCGAAAACGACCTTGCCATGTCACTTTTTCCTCGGCTCTTAGCTGGAGTAAAAGCTCGAGTTTTTCTTCAAACAGATCATCATAATCTTGAAAACTTAAGCCGAATAAAGGAAAGGCTTCAGAGAATGAACCCCGCCCTGCCACCAAGCCAGCGCGACCTTTTGAAATGATATCGAGGGTAGCCAGTTGCTGAAATACCCGAACGGGATCTTGAGCACTGAGTACGGTGACCGCGCTGAGCAACTCTATTTTTGAGGTTCGAGCGGCCGCAGCGGCCAGTATAGTAAGAGGAGAACTGTCCAAATACTCGGGACGGTGATGCTCTCCCAAACCAAATACATCCAAACCTACTTCCTCCATTAATTCGATTCGGTTAAGTAAGTGCTCTATGGTTTCGGCACGTTGTTCGGGGGTACTGGATTGACCATGCTCGCCTTGTACAGCGGCGAAGCTATCGATTCCTATTTTCATGGGGTAAAACTCTAAATGTAAATTAACTGAAGGTACCCAAGCTTATAGCTGAGGTCTTTCTTGATGAATAGTCTGAATAGTTTGGTTGAAACAATATACACATAAATTAGTTTAATGTTAAACTAATTATTCTTCATAGCCTGTCATTTCAATAAATCCTGTCCCAGTAACCTCTTCACCTCTCATCTGACCAGATACGCCTAAATTACCTTCAAAATACTGCACCGATACCCGCATTTCCTGATCTTCGAACAGCGTAACTAGGGCTAGGTTTATATTGAGCTCCGGTATTTCGAGCGTCCAGCGTTTAGGGTAGCGAGATCCTGAATGCGGACTTTTCCAATACTCGAGTACATCGAGCTCCACTTCCAACACTTCCAGATCAATGGTATTGCCCAAAGGATCGACTAAGGTGCCAGTGGTTTGAGGTTTTTGGCTCGCATCGGCATTTCGAATCTGATAATACATGAGATCGTATCCATTGGAAAGTTGAACAGAGAACCAATCCCAGCCCGTTTGACCAGAATCTAAAGCCGAGGTACTCCATTCATGATCCATCCAAGAATTTCCGGATACCTCATACCTATTTCCATCTTTCACAATTTCGCCTTGGGTTTCCATTCCTGTAAATGAAATGTAATAAGATGCATTTCCACGGTCGGCTCCCTTTTGATCATAGCCTTGTTCGCCGTGGAAGATCAGGGGCTTTTTGGGTTCAACCCGAACATCGATGCTTGTACCATCTTCCATCTGTCCATAGAGACGAACCGGAAAGTTCGTTTCATCCGAGCCTGCATCATTAATTCGGGTGATCTCCCAATTTTCCAACCAGATACGATAGGGTTCAATCTGCGCGCCCGCCAAGCCCGCGGCCCCTCGACTAAATCGCTCTTCGAAGACATGGTCTTTTTCTTGCACATCGGAAATCGCAAAATGACCCAGATAGAGTTGATCGGTATTCCATCCTGCTGTGTTCCATCTGTCGGCATTCTCAGCTTCACTGGTCGCTTTTGGCGGATTCAGTTGATTCCTAAAAATGGTAAACTGATACCCAAATTGTCGGCCCTCTTCTGTGAAAAGATTGCCTGTATAATACCACCATTCAGTTTTATAGCCAGGATGGGCGGCATGATCGTCTGGAAACACAAATTCGCGCACTCCAGAGGCTTGAAGATAGCCTTCTTGATTTCCACCAGTCATGGCTTCTGCCACCGAAACCGTGGCTTTTATTTCTGGTTCCGGCTCTGAAAATAGGTACCACCCAAAAAGTACGGCAACTATGAGGGGGATACTGATGATATGACCAAAGGATAGCTTCATAATATTTTATTCGCTTCGTAAGGCCTCTGCAGGATTTGCTTGTGCCATTTTTATTGATGGATAGATGCCCGCCAACAATGCCGCCAAGATGGCAAGGCCGGTGGCCTGAATCAATAGGGTAGGGCTAACCAAGAAATCTAAGGTCCATCCAAACGACCGAAGATTAATCACATACACCAATACATAGGATATGATGACCCCAAGAGGCAGGGACAACAAGCCCGAAATCACTCCCATTACCCCTGTTTGCATGATCACGTAGTTCCAAAGTTGAGCAGGTGTCATGCCATTAGCGCGCAAAACGGCATGCTCTTTTGCCCGCTCTAATTGCAAGGCCATAAGGGAACTCAAAATCCCTACAAATGCCACTACAATCGCCAGCAATCGCAACACATAGGTCACGGTAAAGGTACGATCGAAAATTTCAATCGAGGCTTCTCTAAGTCCTCGGTTCGAACGAATGAATACCTCTTGAAGTCCTTGCGCACGATCTCGCAAACGCTCTACTAAGACATCCACCTCGATGCCCTCGGAAGCATACAGGGCTAAGCCCGAAATAGCGCGATTGTCATAAAATCGATTATACACCTCTCGATTCATCGTTATAGAACCAATATCAGAAGCGTAATCGTAGTAAATGGCCTGTATTAAAAATCCATGTAAGCCTTTATCGGTTTGAAGCCAAAGGGTATCCCCCATCATCACCCCCTTGCGATAGGCATATACCTCAGAAACCATGACCACTTGTTCGTCGGTAAATCGATCCCAAAAACCTTCTTCTAAGCGTTGAATTTCATAGGTGTTTTGGGCAAGAGCCCCAAGTGAGGTGGTCACCAAATTTGAGGGGCCGTAGTTGGTGGTTACCGTTTCACTATATACGGAATGAACCCGGTCTACTCCCTCAGTTTCTTGAAGGGTCTGAACCAGTTCTGGCAGCAATTCGGCATCGGCAA
>Ga0181593_10004683_pt1 | contig 12450 bp, 13 predicted proteins | sample 071ome_19_FD_133756 | JGI IMG/M metagenome (GOLD analysis project Ga0181593, IMG submission 133756) | Coastal salt marsh microbial communities from the Groves Creek Marsh, Skidaway Island, Georgia - 071413AT metaG (megahit assembly) | ecosystem: Environmental > Aquatic > Marine > Intertidal...
ACCGGTTAGATAGGCCACGTGTGTAAGTACAGTAATGTATTCAGCTAAGAGGTACTAATTGGTCGAGGGCTTGACTCACTTTAATGAACGTCTTCCTGTTCTCGGAGAATCAGGGAATCCAAACCAGAAAAAGGTTTAACAACTGTTCAGTCGCACGCAGCGATTAGCGGCGCGGGGTAGAGCAGTGGCAGCTCGTCGGGCTCATAACCCGGAGGTCGTAGGTTCGAATCCTACCCCCGCTACCACTTTTTATGCCGCGCTCAAAACAGAGTTTCTCGGCTAGGGGAAGCGCAGTCTCCCCCTCTAGCTCCCCCAGTCCGGGGGAGGATAGGCACAGAGACACTCTGTCACAATCGCGAGTGAGAAGGCAGGTTCTCCTTTCCTTGATGGAAGGGAGTCAGAGGGTAGGTGAAATGCGCCTTCCGAGCTGAGTGACGCCGTCACGATCGCGAAACAACGAGCGACTTTATATGTTTCTCTTGGTGGTAAGAGCACAATGGACCCACCCGTTCCCATCCCGAACACGGAAGTGAAACGTTGTAGCGCTGACGATACTGCACCTGCGAGGGTGTGGGAAAATAGGTCACTGCCAGGGGATTATTTGAAGCAAACACCTCATCAAACGATGGGGTGTTTTTCGTTTAAAGCCCTCCCTTCCTCGATGGAAGGGAGTCAGAGGGTAGGTGAAATGCGCTTGCCCGAGCTGAGTGACTATGTCACGATCGCGGTAAACGTAATCAAGCGGGTCTTTTTGTTTAAGTCGTTAGCTTCGGGCGTGACTGCGTCAATTGGTCGCGCAATCGCAGTCTCCCACCCTCTAGCTCCCTCCCAGTTCGGGAGGGAGAACCGTTGGCTCCGGGCGGACATACGTCCCTGGGTCACGCGTCGCATTAATCCCCCTCTCTAACTCTCCTCGTTCCGCTGGGAGAGTACCGTTAGTTCCGGTCGAGCTTTCGATCAAAACACCACATCCGATGATTCGGAAATGGGATTATGGTCGCGGAGGTGGCAAATGTTACGTCATCCTGAGGTTCTCGAAGGATATCGTTTCCGCCCACCAGCACCCTTCCGAAGATCCCTCCAGCAAGGTCGGGAAGTTTCGTTGGCTGCGGGCGCTCAGATTAACTGGAATGACAAAAAGAACAGGTGCCGCTAATCGATCGTGACTTTTCCGGTGCTGTGGCGCGAGATGTAGTCCCAGTCGTACTCGACTCCGAAGCCAGGTTCATCTGAGACTTCGAGCATGCCGTCGCTGTCTATGTCGTGCAGTGAGTCGATACTCATGTTCTTGTGAATCGGAGGACTGAATCCCGGCAAGGTCGGGTGTACCCACGACATTTCGTAGTAATTAGCGTTTTTCGTTGCCGCCAAAAGGTGCAACTGCGCTGGTCCTGTCCAGTGTGGTTCGCAGTCGACTCCCAGTGCTTCGGAAGCGTGGGCGAGTTTGATCGATCCCGTCAGTCCCTGCACTCCAACATCGGCGCGCGTCATGTCCGAGGCGCCCTGGATGACCATGTCCAATCGCTGCTCAATCGTGCCAAGCTTTTCGCCCTGGAGAAGCATCGTTTTGAGCTGCTCGCGAAGTCGCTTGTGACTGAAGTTCGTCACACCTCCGTCTGAATACGGATCTTCGTACCAGTAGAAACCTGCTTCGTCGCAAGCCCTACCCACTTTCAGGGCATCGGCATAAGTCTCGTAAAGGCAGTACGAATCGAGCATCATGTCGAGATCACCACCGACGGACTCACCGACCGCCAAGACAGTGTTGATGTGGTCCCGCGTATCGGACCATGGATACGGGTGAATCTTGAATCCCTTGTAACCGATTTCCTTGCACTGAATGGCAAAGTCGCCGTAACTCTCAGGAGTCGACAGCGGACCTTTCATTGCTCCATCAATGGTGCTGGCGTACGCAGGTATCTTCCGACGGTAGGTGCCGAGCAATCCGTGCACTGGCGCATCGGCCGCTTTGCCAGCGAGATCCCACAGTGCGAGGTCCAGGGCAGCCATTTGACTGTTGGTGCCCGGAGATTTCCCGCGCTGGTAGTGAAAGTCCCGATCGAGGGCGTTGGTTCCGATGTACGATTTTGCGTACTCAGCGACCGAGCTGGCGCTAACGAATAGCCCTGCGTACTCTCCGATTACGCCGTTGTCGGCGTGAACCCTGACTGCCGAATACTCTCGTGTGTAAGTGCTGTCTGGATCGTAAAGTCCGCCACGGTGACCGCCTAGTCGTTGGGTCAGTCCCTGGAGTGCGTAGGCAAATGATTCGACTTCGATTTTAGTGATCTTGACAGGCGTTGGCATTCAGATTGTTCCTCTACGGCTGCGAAAGCTCGATGGTACACCCCGATAGATTCCGGGAATTTCTTGGATTGCACCTGGCTCGAACTTTAGGTTCTGAACGGGGTAGTCGGAATTGCAGCAGGTTGGCTTTTCTGGGAATACGGATTGGTAGCCGCATTCATCACCCACTGGCTCGCTGATGTTGTAGTGCTGCCCTTAACCCCGGAGTTAATTAACTCCACTTTGAAGGATGGGTAAGCCAAGAGTCCGGTGGGTCGTAAGCCGTGTAGAGTTACAACACGCGGAAAGTGCTAAATGATTCTATGCGCTCGACTACGAGAATTTCTATTGACGCAGCGCAGCAGCAGTTAACATCTGAAACAAGCGGGAGCGTGATTCAGTGAAAGACATCCCAGGAATCGACGAAGACGGTAATCCTAAGCACGGCCCCTTTGAGCTGTTCTTCAATAACGGTCAAGTGTCCTGCCAGGGTGAATTCGACAACGGAAAAAAGTCTGGAGAGTGGAAGTACTTTCTAAATAACGGCCAGCTGCAATCATCCGGCATCTACTAGGACGGGAAGATTGCTGGTCGGTGGGAATGGTTCTACAAGAATGGCGAACCTCGTGGAATGGGAGGCTTCGACGACGAAGAGCAGAAGCACGGTGAATGGAAGCGATACCACACCGCTGGTCAACTCTGGGACGAAGGTCGGTTCGAGCACGGTAAGAAGAAAGGAGCCTGGAAGACTTACGACGAGGCGGGCAAGCTCCTGAAAGAGCAGACGTTCAAGTAGAGCAGTGTCGGATACGCCAGATTAGTTGGCAGTTTTGGTCAGCAATTTGGTCGTAGTGATCCCTCCACTGCGGTCGGGGCGCGAGTGTGCCATCCACCCATTGACCGAAATCGACTTCTCGTCAGAAACTATAGATATAGGGACAACCCCTATTTGATGCGTACAAATATTGATCACCGTTTGTGTGCATCGTTCGGCAGCAGCTTCCCGCGCAACGAAGTTGCCCCAAAACGCACTGGACCCGATCACAGTTACGTATCCAGATGCAATCCCAGGGTGGTGCACTGACACCATCCCTCAACGACTCAAGAAGTCCTTCCCACGACTGCGTAACCAAATCGCAGTTGCCAAACCATTCCCAGTCGCATTAACGACTCCAAAAAACACATCCCAGGTTTCCGTAAGGATCCCGCCACGTATGCTGCCGAACGTATTTTCAAGTTTCGAGGTACTAACGCGCCGTTATTTAATCCCGGTTCCAGGGGTGGGTTAGTGTTGGTTGATTGGCGTAGCGGTTGTGGTTGATGGTCACAGTGGTTCCGGTGCCGGGTTGGAGGGTTACGGTGAAGTGCGGTTGGTTGACTTGGGTGGTCGATCCTTCACATTCGACTGATGTGACCTGATGCTCTGCGTAGGCTCCTGCCTGAACTATGACCTTCTTCGAGTGAACGGGGTCGAGATTTACAAGCGAAAGTCGGGTTGAGTCGTCGGTCATTTCTTCGACAAGCGCGGCGACATCCTCGGGAATACCAGCTCGCTGGTTTTCGGGATCGAAGTAACGGACCCGGGCGTGGAGCGGTTCGCCGTATCGAGGGGTTAGCGCTCCCATCATTAGCTGTGTCAGGCACGAAGTGTTTGCTGTGTTGAACTGCAACGTGTTGTCGGACAGACGAGTGTCGGGTGTGCTGGGGTCTTCCTCGACTCCCTTGAGTTTCAGGCGAATCGACTCGAACTCGTCGGTCATCGCCTGCTCCGGGAATTTTTGTTTCGACCCGTTCAGGAAATCCACCCAGTCGGACTGCGATACGTACTTCAGGTCGGACTTGTCCATCGACCAGTAGTAGACGTCGATCGCTCCATCGTTGAACGGAGTTTCGATGTAGTTGTACCACCCGTCGTCGCCGAATCCGTGCGGGTATGTGTTTGTACCTGCATCGGTTCTCGCGTTGGAATTCACCTCGTTGATCATCGTCCGCCAAACATCGATGTAATCCTGGTTGCCGGTCATCAGCAGTGCGTTGCCGAATCCGGCGATGCCGCGGGCGATCGAGTTTCGGTGCGCCTTTTCACCGGTTTGTGGAACCGTGACCGTGAAGCCCCATCCATAACAACCGCCGTACCACTTGCCATCGGCTTCACCACCGATCGTTCCGTCGAGTCCGATGTTACTCGGCACGATTCCGTTGTTCTGGGCGGCGCGGTCCGACCATGCATCGACATATTCGAGCAACCATTCTTTGTACTTCTGGTCACCTGTCGCCATGTAGGCATTAAGGGCGAGCGTTGTTGCGGCAAGGTTCAGCGGATGATCACCCACAACATCGGTGTACTCCTCGAAATGAGCGAGCATTTCCTCGAAGTTTCGCTCGCCGTGGACCGCATCGAAGCGCTCGACGTCGAACGGATCGCCAGCCCATTCGAGCGCGGTCGCTTTTCTGAGCAAAGGTCCACCACTGCCATTGAACAAGCTGCGAATGATCTTGTGTTCGGGGTCATAGTTTTTCGCCAGCGGATCCTCGTCCATGTACAAACCGGCGTAGCGTCGAACTCGCCTCAGGAACGCGTCGTCCTCAGGATCGGAGAGACCCTGAAGGTTGAACACGCTCATGCTCTCGCCGTGGTGGAACCAGTCAAGGCTCACCGGAAATTCTTTTCGCAGCATGCCTTCGCGAGCGAGCTCGACATCGACGGTCTTGGCTTCGGTGTACTGGAGAATGTGTCCTTCCCAACCGAGCTTGTACTTTTCGAGAATAGAGTCGGGCGCACCTAGGGCGTGAAGCACTGGCCAGCCAGCGAGGTTTTCTATGGCGTCGTCGGATCCATCGTTGCCTCCCCATCGTGGCATGCACATGAGGTAGCCGCGTTCGTCGAAGTATTTTTCGAAGATGCGCTCGCACGCTGCCGTTTGAGCGGCGAGGAGTTGTCGTTCGAGGAGTGCCCATTTCGGTGGAGCTGTGGGAGTTGTGATGGTGATGGTCATGGCGTGGGATTTATGTCAGAGGTCGAGTTTGTGGAGTTATATCACTGAGTGCTAGAGGACGTTGACCCTTCGACAGGCTCAGGATGAAGAGTGTGTGGGTATACTCGCTGGCGTAGTTGAATCGAAACGTTAGCGAGGGATAAATGAGCGAGCGGCCGAATATTTTGTACATCATGTCGGATGACCACGCGGCGCACGCGATTTCGGCTTATGGAAGCGTGGTGAACCAGACCCCGAATATTGATCGGTTGGCAGCTGAAGGTGTAAGGTTAGAAAACACCTTTTGCACGAACGCTCTATGTACACCGAGTCGAGCGACCATCCTCACGGGTCAGTACTCCCACGTTAACGAGGTCAAAACTCTCGATGACAAGATCGATGCGTCACGTCCAGTGCAATCCCAAAAACTTCTTAAAGCCGCGGGCTACGACACAGCGATTGTCGGCAAGTGGCACCTCGGGAACGACGATGCGAGTCATCCCCAGGGATTCGACTACTGGAACGTGCTGCCTGACCAAGGTGACTACTGGGACCCAAAATTTTTCGAGAACGGTGCAGAAGTTCAGTACGAGGGTTACTGCACCTACATCATTACTGAGAAAGCCGTTGACTGGCTCGATTCCCGAGACTCAGAAAATCCATTCTTCCTGATGGTTCATCACAAGGCTCCGCACTCTCCGTGGTTGGCAGCTGAACGTCACCAGGATCTGGGAGTGGAAGGCGAGTTCCCTGAGCCTGAAACGCTGATGGACAAGTACGAAACACGGTCGACCGCCGTGAAGATTTCGTCGCTCCAAATTGAGGACACGCGCAAGGCGAACTTGAAGTTCGACCCGCCGGAGTGGGTGACGAACCGAGAAGAGAAACGGAAGTGGGCGTACCAGCGGTACATCACCGACTACACCCGAACCGTACAAGCGGTAGATGACAGTGTCGGAACGTTGCTCGACTACCTCGACGAGCACGGTTTAGCTGAGAATACGCTGGTCGTTTACACATCGGACCAGGGAATGTTCCTGGGCGACCATGGCTGGCACGACAAGCGGTTCATGTACGAAGAGTCGCTGCGAATGCCGTTCATTGCTCGTTATCCGGGTCAGATCGAAGCGGGTTCAGTGAACGACGACATGCTGCTGAACATCGACTTTGCACCAACGTTCATGGACTACGCGGGCGTAGATGTGCCCGACGAAGTTCAGGGCGAATCGGGTCGGGGAGTGCTTGAGGGTTCGACTCCGAGCGAGTGGCGGACGAGTTTGTACTACCGCTACTGGATGCACACGATTGGTCACCGGATCATTCCGCACTACGGCGTTAGGAACGAGCGGTATAAGCTGATTTACTACTACGGTGTGACGCCTGAGGACACCGGGAATCCTGACCTCGTGCTTGACGCTGAGTGGGAGCTTTACGATCTCGAAGCTGATCCGCAGGAGCTGAACAACGTTTACGGGAATCCTGAGTTTGCTGGCGTTCAGGCAGAAATGCTTGCTGAGTTAGATCGACTGCAGGCTGTGTATGGAGACGAGGCGCGGCACTAGGAAGGCGCGTATTTTTGTCATCCTGAGGTGCTCGAAGGATCAACGGCTTCTAGAACCACCGGATTGCGTGGCGACTAAACCTGAGATCCCTCCACTTCGGTCGGGACGCGTTGCTAACTCGGTCGGCGGTTTGTGGGTTGCTTGATGTGTGCCCGTATCCCCTTGCCCGCCAGCGGTTCATCGGCGTGGCGCGGAATCACATGAAGGTGGACGTGCGGGATGGTTTGTCCGCCTGCTTCACCTACATTCCATCCGACGCTGTAGCCATCTGGTGAAACGTCAGCGTCGATCAGTTCTTTGGCTCTCGCCAGGAGCTCCTGGGCTTCATCCCACTCTTCCTGAGTCAGGTCGAATACGGTTTCTCTATGTTCGATTGGCAAGATCATGAGGCTTCCGACGAGCACAGGATCGTTCGTGCGCATAATGAAGTTGTAACGTCCCCGGTGAGCGACCTGGTCTGAGGACTGGTCGAGACATAATGGGCAGGTTTTTGAGATCATGTGGTTGGTTTGGGCGTGATTGTTAGTGTCAAATAGGGAGAACCATGTCGGCGAAGATCGCGACTTTGCCGATGCGTTCGTTGTCAGCCAACTAGACCTCTTACTTCCGTCACTGAGTCGAACGAGTAGTTTGGTTTGGGGAGATCAGTGGGCCAATCGCGATTTCTGATTATCCACGCTGTTTGCATGCCGACGTTTGCTGCGCCGACGACGTCGGCTGTTGGGTTGTCACCAACGAAGAGGACGTCTTTGGGATCGGGATTCCCGAGATGTTTTAGAGCTTCGTGAAAGATCGATGGATCGGGCTTCGAAGCGCCAAAAACCTGCGACACGATGATGCACTTGACTCCCTGATCGACCTTGCATAGCCGTGCCTTGTCGGTTTGGACTGCGTCACCGTTCGTGACGATGCCCCATGCCACGTTCTTGTCGTTCAGATAATTCAGGAATTTTGTGACAACAGGATCGGGCTCGAACCAGTCACGTGGCGCAGGTTGGTACCAGTCGACGAGTTCTTCGGGTGACCGCTTCATTGGACCCCATTCGCTGGCGAGATCAGTGAAGAGTTTCAGCTTGTCGGGCTGATAGCCGTCTGCATCGAGTCGTTCGAATATTTCGATAGCTTCAGCGATGGAGAGCTTTGACTGGTCGACTACGTCGGATTCGTAGAGAGTTTTTCCGAGGTGCCGAACGCCAGCGATCCGGTTGATGAGTGTGTTGTCGAGGTCGAAGAGGATGTACTTGAACGGTGGAGGCATGGAGAAACGGTAGCGTGAGACGTGATTATCGGCAACTCTGTGCTTCGGTCGGGACGCGTTGTGGTACCGGTCGTGACTTGACCATTCGATCCGTTCGGCGGGCTCAGGGCAGGCAGGCGCAGGAGGAACTTATGCGTTGGCGCAGGCGTTTGCGTATGCCTGTTCGAAGATTGGCGTCCAGGCAAAGCCGTAGCCCTGGTGTGACGGTTCTGCCATGTCACCGAGTGCCCCGAAGTTAGTTTGGAGAAGATCAACCTTCGTCGATGAGTCGGTTAGTGGGGTGAAGGTCATTTCGATGAACGTGAACACATCGTTCGGGGTTCCGGGCGCAGGAATGTGAAAGTCCATCTTCAGGGAATCGAACGGGTTGTAATCAGTGATCGTCCCCCACGTGAACGATTCACCGTCTTCTCCCGTTTCGATGATCTTGCCGCCAACCTGTGCATCAACGGTGATTGAGCGGACACCGATCTCTTTCATTGCAGAGACGGTGAACGGCGCATGGGGCCACCAAGTACCGAGCTCATGGATGAATACGTTGAACGCAGTCTCCTGATTGCACTCTACGGTTACAGAGCGTGTGATTGGTTCAAGCATTGATTGTCACCCTTCATCATCATTTTCTGAGTTGGAGTTTTTGCGTCTGGTGATTTCGGACGCGTAGGCGGACAGAGCATCCGACCAGAATGAATCCAGGTACTTTCTGAGTTCCACCAGTCTGGTCCGATTGATCGAGTAGAACCTTCGATTCCCTCTTGGCTCGACAGTTACCAGCCCGGCGTCTTCGAGAGCTTTCATGTGTTGAGAAACCGCCGGACGACTGACTGTCATGTTCGATGCGAGATCACCAACTGTTCGCGGGTCCGCGCGGAGAGATTCAAAGATAGTCCTGCGAGTAGGGTCTGCCAGGACCGAGAAGATTTTCTGATCCATGAGAAAAAATGGTAAGTGCTAGCTTACCGTAAGTCATTACTTACCATGGTTTAGCCGTTGCGCTCTTGACTACCCGTTTGGCTTAACCGTGAATTTCTTGAATTCACCATTGCCATCGCCTCGAGAAAAGATTCCGACAACGCTAGAAGTCTGATGGTCTTCGTCGATAGCTTCTATTTGAAGCTTGTTGTTGTGGAAGACTTTTATAGAAGTCCCCTGGGTTTCGACTCGAATCTTCTTAGTGCCTTTGTTCCAGCCGTTGGTGACACGACCCATTTCCTGAAAACCGGCGTAGCCTGCGGGATTTCCGAGTTCGTCCTCCCCGGAAACTTTGTCCCAATCGAAGGTCCCTCCAACCCATTCGGCTAGCTCAGGGCAGGCAAGGTCGGGAACTAGATTGTTGCCACTTCGACCAAGGTGGAGGAATCATCGATGGAGGGAATTAACGTTGATCCCTCGGCATTTCGGCTGGATTAGCACGTGCTTGCGCCGGGGATGACAAGAGCCAATCCACCTGAAAGTTTCGACAGGATGTTGGCTGCCAAGGTCGGGGCGTGACGAATTACGCGGTTAGGCCGTTGTCTTCTGGGAGTCTGAGCATGAGGTTCATGTTTTGTACGGCCGCTCCGGAAGCGCCTTTGCCGAGGTTGTCGAGCTGCATGATGAGCATGACGTGACCGAGTGGATTCGGCACAACTGAAATGTCGACTCGGTTGGTTTCGTTGGCAACCCTTGGGTCAAACGCGGGATCCGCGTACGCGAGCGTGTCCTCTATCGAGTTGATCTTCACGAACTGTTCGTCGGCGTAACGAGCATCGAGAACGTCCCAAATGTCGTTAGCTGAAGTGCCGTTTGTCAGTACTGCTTTGTGAAGTGGGATTTCGAGGCGCATGCCGGTCGGGAACGGTCCGACGGACGGCATGAACTGAGGCTCGTAGGTGAGTCCGGTGTACTTGTGCATTTCTGGCACGTGCTTGTGCTTGGTGTGCAGGGCGTACGGTGACTCGAACGGCAAATCAAAAAGATCAGGACGTTCTTCTTCCCACTTAGCGATGAGTTTTTTTCCGCCTCCGGTATATCCAGAAATGGCGTGGATGCTTATCGGAGCATCTTTTCCGAGGAGTCTGTTTTCTACTAGCGGACGAATTCCCAGAATCATGCCAGTCGGATAGCAGCCCGGATTCGAAACTGTTGAGGAGTTTGCGATTTTTTCGCGCTGCCCTGGAGCCATTTCGGGAAGGCCGAATACCCAGTCGTCGTCAACACGATGAGCGGTCGAAGCATCAACGACTTTGGTGCCTTCTTCGATGCACCAGCCAGCAGACTCAACGGCTGCATCGTCGGGGAGGCAAAGAATTGCCAGGTCGGCGTCGGCAATTGCTGCTCGACGTTCGACAGGGTCTCGGCGCGCTCCCTCGGGGAGGATGGAGAGTTCGATGAGATCGTTCTCAGCAAGGCGGTCCTGGATGCGGAGACCCGTGGTGCCTGCGGAACCGTCGATATAAACCTTTGGTTTTGCCATGATTCGTTGCGCCGATTAGTGATTCGGTAAAAGAACAGGCGACTAATTATGGCACTTGGAGACTGGGGTTGGGTGTTAGCTGCGGGCGGACATTCGTGAACCGCGATCGTGACAAAGTCACTCAGCTCTGGCAGCGCACAATCCCCCTTACTTCGACAAGCTCAGCACAGGCTTCTAACTCTCCCCGTTCCGCGGGGAGAGGACTTCGTTAGCTCTGGGCGTGACTTTCGTCACTTGGTCGCGGCGTCGCTGTCTCCCGTCTCCAAAAGCACCCCACCGAAGGTCCCTCCAGCAGGGTCGGGACTTTAGTTGAGATCAGTGCAGGCGAGGTCGGGAGAACCGTAGCAGGCTGCGGATTCACACTAACTTGAGACGGGTAGTCGGAGGCGGAAGATTGTGCCGCCGTCTGGGTTTTCGATACAGTGGATCGTGCCGGAGTGAGCATCGACGATAGTTTTGCAAATTGCCAAACCGAGTCCGAGCCCGTCGATCTGGTTGTTGATTTCGTTTATTCGCTCGAAAGGTTCGAAGATGCGTCCACGCTCTTCTTCAGGGATGCCTTCACCTCTGTCCGCCACCGAAATTTGTACGAACTTCAAGTCGGCCGACATGCCTGCAGACACCCGGAGTTCGTTGGACGAGTATTTGAGTCCGTTCGAGATCAGGTTGTCTAATACGCGGCCCATTTCTACCGGGTCGCAGCGCATCGCCGGGAGAGACTCGGGAACATCGACCAGAATTTCACGGTCGGTGCCCTGCGGAGTTCGTTGTTGTCGTCTAACAACTTCATTCACAAGATCGATGGCGTAGTAGTCCTCCATCTCGTAGTTCCTGGCGGTCCTGCCGAGCTTCGCCATGTCGAGCAATGATTCGACCAGGTTGTGCTGGTTACCAACGGAAGATGAGAGGTCGGACAAGAATTCGGACTTCAAATACTCAGGGTCGTGTTTCGCCATATCAATGGCAACTTGCATGGCGGCGATTGGGTTTTTGAGGTCGTGATTGACCATAGACATGAACTGGGCTTTGGCTTTTTCAGCTGCCTCGGCGCGGATGCGTAGCTCTGTTTCTTGCTCGCGCAGATATTCGATTTCGAGTGCCTGGCGAGCGAAGGTTGCAAGTGACTCGATTACTTCCTGATCTTCAGCAGTGAAGGGGGCGCGCCCGGAAATACGGGTTACATAGAGTCGAATCTGCTCATTGTGTTGGTGATTATCGTCGTCCACAGAGACTCCAACACCGATCATCGACTGCATGTCGGGGTGCCCCTCCGGCATTCCGGTGGAGCGCGCGTGGTTGGATATGTCGCCTAATCGAAGCGGGGCATCCGATTTGTCGAGACTGCCGAGCACTCCGCGACCGACAGGTGGGTGACCGATCGATACAACTTGTTTATCGGATAGGCCGGACACAAGCATCTCGGTGATTCTGCCGCGCTTGTTGCCAACCGTAAGTGCCGCATAGTCCGCATTGACTAGCCGTCGTGCCACAAACGGGAGATTAGCCAACAACTGGAGGCGTTCGTCATCTCCTACGTCCGGAGAATTGGACAGTGAAGAATGGATCTTCGCGGGACGGTGATCGTTGATCCAATCCCGCAGGGCAGGCGTGTCTTCGATGAGGGCAAGGCCAGATTCCGCTTGAGTAACTGGGAGTTCACCGGAGTGGACGGCCTGGGTAACCGTCGACTCAGGAATGCCGGTAGCTTCAGCTATTTCAGCTACCGAACGTTTGGTGTTGCTTGTCGCCATTACCCCGCCAGTGACTTATGTCGAACAGAATTCTAGGAACCTAGAAGAGTCGCGGTTCTCGGAAAATTCAACATTGAAGATCCAGCCCTAAAACATGTTCCGAAGAAGTTTAGCGGGTGCTGGGGGAGAAATGGTGATTGGGGTGGGTTGATCCTCGTGGGCT
>Ga0181593_10004689_pt1 | contig 12437 bp, 9 predicted proteins | sample 071ome_19_FD_133756 | JGI IMG/M metagenome (GOLD analysis project Ga0181593, IMG submission 133756) | Coastal salt marsh microbial communities from the Groves Creek Marsh, Skidaway Island, Georgia - 071413AT metaG (megahit assembly) | ecosystem: Environmental > Aquatic > Marine > Intertidal zone...
AAACAAATATCACAGTAACCTATGATGATACTAATGGAAAGTTAAATTTTGAGGTTACTGATTTAGGCGAAACCTACATCGCTGATGAGGTTACTTTAAATCTAGATGGCAGCAATCAATTTGCTGTAGCTGATGGCGGAATAGATACTGATCAACTAGCCTCAGATGCTGTTACAGATGATAAAATAGCAGCTAACTCAGTGGGCGCTAGTGAATTAAAAGTAGATGGGAACGGAACTGCACTAAAAGCATTATTATCTGATGGGGATGGCACTTTTTCCTGGGTTGATGTAGTTAGATCAATAGCCACTGACTCAATAATAGCAGCTAATGTAAATACAGGAGCTGTTACATTATCACTCGCAAATAACTCAATAGGAGCTGATCAGTTAAATGTATCTGGAGATGGATCGCCTGGTCAAGTTTTAACATCTGATGGCGATGGATCATTTAGCTGGGATGATGTTTCTGGAGGCGGTGGTACTACAAATGTAAACTTAGAGATTTATAGAGATAACTTTACAGCGGATGGAACTGACTACCAGTACACGCTGTCACAGTCAGTATCAGATGAGAATGACATCCAGGTTTATTTTGATGGGGTATATCAATCAAAAGATAATTTCTCTGTATCTGGTACTACTTTAGATTTTGGTACAGGAAATGAGGTAGAATCTGGAGTAGAGATAGAGGTAATAACTTTTGGAGCTACCTCAGTAACATTATTAGGCGGCTCTGGATCAACAAACTTTTTACCAATATTTACAACATCAACTGAGGTAGGAAACTCTAGTATTTCCCAGGCTAACAATATTTTAGATGTAGATTTAAATGGAGCTGTAACAATTCCAGTAGGTACTACAGCAGAGCGACCAGGAACGCCAGAGGTAGGAATGTTTAGATATAATACTACCTTAAATCAATATGAGGTTTATGATGGCTCTAGTTTTGTAGAATTAGGTAATACTTATACAGCTGGACAGGGAATAGCTCTAGATGGATCTAATGAGTTTACAGTAGCCGCTGGAAATGGATTAACACAGGAAACAAATGGACTAGCTCACGATGATACATCTAGCCAGGCATCTTTAACAGCAAGCTCCAGAACTTATGTAACTGGCGTGACTCTAGATACTTTTGGTCATGTTACAGGATTAACAACTGCTACAGAAACTGTTACAGATACAACATACAGCGCTACTGGCAATGGTTTAGATCAAGCTGGTACTGTATTTAGTCACGCTAATACCTCATCTCTGGCCTCTACATCAAACTCTGGTAGAACATATATCCAGAATGTAACAGTAGATGAATTTGGACACCTTACAGGAGTCACTACTGCTACAGAAACTGCTGGCGATGCTAGTACATACACTAATGGAAATGGTTTAGAATTATCTGGATCAAATGAGTTTAGTGTGGCCAGTCAAATATATGGGCCAACTATAATAGGTAGCTCAAATGATACGTTTATTTATTGGAATGAGGATAACTCAATTCAGTTTTTCATAAATAGTAATTATGTAGCTAAAATGGAGGCTGATGGCGATTTTCACGCTGATGGGGATGTGGTGGCCTATTCAAGTTCTACCTCATCTGATGAGCGCCTAAAGGATAATATTAAGAAAATAGAAAATGCCTCAGATAAAATAAAAGAGCTTAAAGGAATTGAATTTACCTGGAAAAGAAATGGCAAAAATGGAGGCGGTGTAATCGCCCAGGATGTCGAGAAAGTTCTACCAGGAGCAGTTAAAGAGGTCGAATCTCTAGAGGGTGATCAGAGCTATAAAGCAGTTGACTATAATGCTATTATAGGACTCCTAATAGAAACAAACAAAGAACTTTTAGAACGTATTGAGAAACTAGAAAACAAAGGATAATGGCACTACCTAGCAGCGGTCAATTAAGTTTATCAGACATTGCTACTGAGTACAGTGTAGCTCAATCCAATATTAAACTAGCTACTATGTCAGTGGATATAGGATTAACACCTCAGCACGCTGTATCCGAGTTTTATGGTAGATCAGCTGGTCCTAGTTTTACGCCTCTAAGTTATACAGCAGTAGCACAGGGATCCGCTATGGAAACTTGGAGGGTATTCTACAACAATGGTAGGTGGCATATCACAGGACAGGACTCCGATGGCGAGTATGATATTTCAGATAACAATGCTAGTTCTTTTACTAATCTAAGTAACAGTATTAGATTAAATGGATCACTAGCTTTTAATGGCGATACAGTTTGTGCTATAGATTTATCAGCGGATAATGATGATTTTAGGATATTTAGATCTACTAATAATGGCACTAGTTATAGTACTGTTTTTACAGATACAAATGGTAATTACACAAATACTAGAGTAGGTCCTCATATTTTTTATCATGGAAATAACCGCTGGATAGCTTTTAGTAATTACACAAATTATTTATCTACAGACAATGGGCAAACTTGGACAATCAAATATGGTCCTGGAGTTGGACAATTTGGAGGAGGCGCACAATCTGGATCTAGAATTATAGTAAATGATAATGATAATTTTTATGTAAGCGATCAAGGCTTTGGAGGTTATAACGTAATTTCTTTGCCTTATGTTTCTGGTAGTAAATACATACCAAATAATATCGCTCATGATGGGAATGGCACTTGGCTAGCCTGGCGTTATTATCCAGCTGGTAGAATGTTAAAATCAACAAATAATGGAACTACCTGGAGCGCAATTAGCACAGATTTACCAGCCTATAGCAATGGCATACCTTTAAAATATCAACAGGGTACTTATGGTGATAATCAATTTCATATTGTAGCTTGCTCAACTAGTTTTACTAATAGGGCTGGAGGCGTATTTAGTTCTAGTAATGATGGATCTAATTTTGATTTTACTGAGTTGGTAGCTAGTTTTCATAAAGGTGCATCTGGCATACACCACAATGGTACAGATATGGTGGCTGGGCATTTGTTTACTCATTATAAATTCAATTAAAAAGATTAATTTTGTATAAATTAGAATTATGGCAGTAACTAAGGTAACAACAAAGGTTTTAGCGGATGATGCGGTAACTATTGACAAAATAGCGGATGCTGCTTTAGTAACTGAAACTGAGGGTATATCATCTAATGATAATGACACTACAATACCTACCTCAGCTGCTGTAAAAGATTATGTAGATACCCAGGATGCTACAAAAGAGGACACTATAACTGGAGCTGCCACTACAATAACTAGCAGCGATTTAACAGCCTCTAAGGCGCTTGTTTCAAATGCAAGTGGAAAAGTAGCCGCTAGCACAGTAACTGATACTGAGCTAGGTTATCTGTCTGGAGTAGGTTCTAATATCCAGGATCAATTTGATGCGCTTACTGATAATGATACTACATACACCATAGCAGCTGCTGATGGCGATAACACAGATGAGGAAAAAATAGTTTTAACTGGTACAGATTCTACAACTGACACAATAGTCCTAGAGGCTGGAACTGGTTTATCTATTTCTAGAACTGGCGATAAAATTACTTTTACAAATACTGTTACAGATACTGATACAGTTTTAACTGCTGAACAAGTTGAGGATATTGTAGGTGCTATGGTTTCCTCAAATAGCGAAACTGGGATAACAGTCAGTTATGATGATACAAACGGAAAAATAGATTTTTCTGTAGATTCTCAAACAGATGAGAATTTCACCACTACTTTAAAAACAAAATTAGATGGAATTGCAGCTGGAGCTGAGGTAAATCAAAACGCTTTCTCTACTATTGCAGTAAGTGGGCAAACCTCAGTCAATGCGGATTCTAATACTGATACTTTAAATTTAGCTGCTGGTACTGGTATTACACTTACCACAGATGCTGGATCAGATACAGTTACAATAACATCAACTGCTACAGGATCAGTTACTGAGGCATTTAAAACTATTTCTGTAAGTGGTCAAAGCGATGTAGTCGCTGATGGCGCTACAGACACTTTAACGCTTGCTGCTGGATCTAATATCACTTTAACTACTGATGCCTCTACAGATACAATTACAATAGCATCTACAGCCTCTGGAGGTGGTGGTGGATCTGTTAATGTAGTAACTACTCAGTACACTGGGGATGGATCAACTCAAGGTTTTGCATTAGATAGTACGCCAGGTGATAATGATGCTGTCCAGGTTTATTTAAATGGTGTTTACCAGGTTAAAGATGCTGCAAATTATTCAATAAGTGGATCGACTCTAACGTTTGTTACACCACCCACCAACTCCACAGCGATAGAATTGGTCCACTTTATTTCAGAGGCAGCTACCTCTTTAGATGCAGTACAAAAAACAGGCGATGGCACTACACAAACTTTTGATTTAGGTTATACAATAACTGATGAGAAATATACGTTTGTATTCATCCAGGGAGTTTACCAGGAAAAATCTACATACACTACTAGCGGATCCTCAATAACATTTAGCATACCGCCTCAGAATGGATATACCATAGAGGTAATGGTTTTTGGTACAAGTTCTATCTCTGCTGGTGGCGGAGGTATTGCCTGGGATTCTACAGTACAAACAGGAAACTTTGGAGCAACCGCTGGCGCTGGTTATTTTGTAAATACTACAAGTGCTGCAATTACTGTAACATTACCTAGCTCACCTAGCGCTGGTGATGAGGTTACTATAGTTGATTACGCTGGTACTGCTGACACTAACAATATCACAATAACATCGAGTGATAATATTAATGGCTCATCTGTTGATGCTACTATAAATTACGAAAGAGGTGGAGTATCTATGGTTTATGTAGATGCTACTCAAGGATGGATAGCTTATAATGCCGCTAATGAAACTGCTACGGCTTTTAATACATTTATACCTATTACTGTTGATTATTTAGTAGTTGCTGGAGGTGGAGGCGGTGCTGGTACTTATGTTGGACCAGGAGGGGGTGCTGGAGGATTGCGTACCTCTTATGGATCCACTAGCGGTGGAGGCGCATCAGCTGAAACATCTTTAACATTAGAAACAAGCACAAATTATAAAATTAGTGTAGGAACAGGAGGCGCTGGTGGAGTTACAGCTGGATCAAATGGAGAGGGATCTGTGGGATCAAACGGAAATGATTCTTATATACAAACAGATGCAAGTGTAGATATTATTCGATCAGATGGTGGTGGGGGCGCTGGAGCTTACTCTACAACGGCATCAATTCAACAGGGTAGTGATGGAGGTTCTGGAGGTGGTGGATCGCATAGTACCACTATAGATAATGGTGGATCTGGAACATCTGGACAAGGTTATGATGGAGGCGCAGGTCACTCTAGCGCTCCATACTCTGGTGGTGGTGGTGGAGCTGCTCAAGCAGGTGGTGATGCAAGCGCTGGCTCAACTGATGGAGGTGATGGATTAGTTGTAGGCATTTTAAGCGCATCAAATGCTACAACCGAATCAGTTGGAGAGGTTTCTGGATCTAACGTTTATTATGCTGGAGGTGGAGCTGGTGCAAATTATGTTGGTGCATCGCCAAACACAAGAGGAATTGGAGGACTTGGTGGTGGAGGCAGTCAGCCAAGCTCGTATGGGCAAGGTGAAAATGGCGCACCAAATACTGGAGGGGGAGGTGCTGGATCTGAAAGAGGATCAACTGGTGATACTAAATATCCAGGAGGTAATGGAGGCTCTGGAGTAGTTATATTACGTTATCCAAGTGGTTATTCAATATCTGAAACAACCTCTGGAGGCAATGTACTAACTTTCAATACATATACAGAGGGTAGTGGTAGTTATAATGTAACAGTATTCACAGCTGGAGAAAACGGAACTATACAATTTAGCTAATAAAACGTAACTATGGCACAAACGAAAGTAAAAGAGGGTTTAATAGATGCAACGCTAGGAGGTGGAATAACTTGGGATAGCACAGCTAAAACAGCTAATTTCGCAGCTACTGCTGGCTCTGGATATTTAGTTGATACCTCTAGTAGCGCCATAACTGTAACGCTGCCTAGTTCACCCAGCGTAGGTGATGAGGTAACGCTAGTAGATTATGGTGCTAATGCTGCAACTAATAACATTACTATAACCAGCTCTGATGATATTGAGGATTCTACTAATGATGTAAAAATAGATTATAATAAAGGATCTGTAGTGTTATTTTATTCTGGCGCTACAAAGGGATGGCTTGTAAAATCAGCCGCTAATGAAACTGCTACAGCTTTAATTGATAACCCGCCAACTTTTTCAGTAGATTATTTAATAGTAGCTGGCGGTGGCGGTGGCGGTGGCGGTAACTTACCAAACGGCGGTAATGGAGGTGGTGGCGGTGGCGCTGGAGGATTGAGATCTACAGTAGATTCATCTGGAGGCGGTGCAAGTGCTGAAACATCATTAAATATTGCACCCTCTACTGATTATATTGTAACAGTAGGTCCTGGTGGTAGCGGAGGTGCTTATGGTAGTTCTGGAACAAATGGTACTGATTCTGTATTTTCTACTATAACATCTGTTGGAGGTGGTTATGGTGGTTCAAATGCGGATGGTGCATCTGGCGGCTCTGGTGGTGGTGGAGGTGGTGATATTTTAGGAACTACATTTGTAGGCGGTACAGCTACAAGTTCACCAGTACAGGGTTATGATGGTGGAGATGGTGATAATACAACTAGCTCACCATATAATTACTGGGGAGGTGGAGGAGGTGGTGCCTCTCAAGCTGGTAATGATGGTAATAATTATAGTACAATTCCAAATGGTGGAGATGGTTTAGCTGTTTCTATAACTGGTTCATCTTTAACATACGCTGGAGGTGGTGGAGGTGGTAACTGGTCCGATTCTAATAACACTACACAATCATCTGGAGGAGCTGGCGGAGGTGGTAATGGCTCTGTAAGAACGACTAACTCTAGTGGGTTTAATGGCACTGATAATCTCGGCGGCGGCGGCGGCGGTGGAGGTGCTGGAGGCTCTGGTGGAAATGGAGGCTCTGGAGTTGTAATATTACGCTATCCAAATACATATACTATAAGTGAAACAACCTCTGGAGGGAATGTATTATCATTCACTACAGCTACAGTTGGCAGTGACAAAGTAACTACATTCACAGCTGGAGATGGAACTATAGAATTTTCGACATAATAAAAATTAATAATTAATAATAACAAAGATGGCACACTACGCATTACTAAACTATCAAAACATAGTTACTAAAGTTTGCACAGGCAAAAATGAGGATGAAACCGATACTAACATAGAATTGGTTTATCAGCATATGTTTGGACAATTATGTAAACGTACCTCTTATAATACAAGAGGCGGAGTACATTACGATCCTGTAACAAATGAGCCTAGTGCGGACCAATCAAAAGCATTTAGAAAAAACTATGCTGGGATAGGTTATACCTATGATCATAGCCGAGATGCTTTTATTCCGCCAAAACCATTTGATAGCTGGGTTTTAAATGAGTCTAGCTGTTTATGGGAGGCTCCTGTAGAGTATCCAGATGATGGGCAAATGTACACCTGGAATGAGGATACTACTAGCTGGGATTTGGTAACTGAATAATAATTTTTAAAATATTACAATGGCGTTTACAAAGGCAACATATGACTATTTAGATTCTGGAGGGTTAATTAAGTGGATTACAACTGCTCAAACAGCTACTTTTGATGCTGTAAGTGGTGAGGGATATTTAGTAGATACCTCATCAGCGGCTGTAACTGTAACTCTACCAGATGCTCCAAGTGCTGGGGATGAGATTATCATAGTAGATTACGCCTCAAACGCTGGTACAAATAACATTACGATAGATCCTGGATCTCTAAACCTTAGAGGCGCTACTGATGATTTAGTGCTTTCTACCAATAACCAAACCGCTAGGCTATTATATTCTGGCGCTACTAAAGGCTGGTTAGTTACTACTGAGGCTGGAGGAGCTGCTGCTGCTGCTACACCAGATTTAACAGTTGATTATTTAGTAGTTGCTGGTGGTGGCGGTGGAGGTAGATTAGGTGGTGGAGGTGGAGCTGGAGGTTTGAGATCTACAGTAGATTCATCTGGAGGTGGAGCATCTGCTGAATCATCTTTATCATTAGCTACTGCAACAGATTATACAGTGAGTGTAGGTCCTGGTGGCGGTGGTGGTACAAGTTTAAATGGGTCAGCAACTAATGGCACAGGCTCAACTTTTGCTACTATAACATCTGATGGCGGTGGTGGTGGAGGTAATCATTCTTATGGAGATGGTGCGATTGGCGGCTCTGGAGGGGGTGGTTGTTCATCAGGCACTCAACATTATGGTGCATCTGGAACATCTGGACAAGGATATGCTGGTGGTAATACCGGTGCAAGCGCAAATGCTTATGGCGGTGGTGGAGGTGGTGGTGCTGGTGGTGCTGGAGCAAATGGAACATCAACAACTGGCGGAAATGGTGGTATTGGTGATCAAATATCTATAACTGGAACAGCTACATATTATGCTGGAGGTGGTGGAGGTGGATGCCAAAGTAGTTATACTCCCGGTACTGGTGGCGCTGGTGGTGGAGCAAATGGAACTGGTAACACATCTACTCCGAGTAATGCTACCCCTAACACTGGAGGTGGAGGAGGTGGTAGTGGATATACTACTGCTTTTGCAAATGGTGGTAATGGTGCATCTGGAGTAGTTATTTTACGTTATCCAGATGCTTATACAATAAGTGAAACAACATCACCAACTGTATTATCATTTACTACTGATTCATCATCGGTATCTGGATATAATATTACTACATTCACAGCTGGAGCAAATGGTACAATTCAATTCTCTACCTAAAAACATAAATAAAATAATAACTATATTTGTATAAAATTTAAAGACAATGGCAGTATTTAACGGAACTAACCTAATTTTAAAGATAGAGGATACAGCTCTAGGACATTCAACTAGCTGTACATTAACACTCAACAATGATTTGCCAGAGGCCACTACTAAAGATAGTAGCGGATTTCAAGAGGTAATTGCTGGAGTAATGTCTGGAGAGATCTCATTCGATGGATTAGTGGACTATAGTGATTCCGCAAATGCTATAGAATTAGCTGACTACTTATTGGCTAGAACTCAAATCACTTGCGTTTTTGGTACTACAACTACTGGAGATGCTATTTATACTGCTGAGGGTTTCCTTTCAAGCGTAGAAATGAGTGCTGAGATGGAGTCACCAGTAAGCTACAGCGGTTCTATAACTTTGACTGGATCTATCACTAAGTCAACCAACTCTTAATATAAAGTAACACATAATGGCAAACAAGAGGAGAGGGTATTATACCACTAAGCTAGGTGGGCGTAATGTTACGCTACATTTTAGCATGAATTTCTGGGCGAATTTTACAGAGATAATGAATGTGCCACTAGACAAAATAGGAGAACTATTTGCTGGTGGCGTTTCTATTTCAGCTATTCGAGCTTTAGTTTATAGCGCTATGCTAGCGCATGACCAGGAGGAGGGTAATGATATAGACTACAATCAATTTAAAGTAGGCGCATGGCTTGAGGATCTAGGCCAGGAGGAACTAGAGAAAATGATAGGCGCCATGATGGAATCTCGTATTTTAGGTAATGACTTAAATATGGGAATTGATCGCCAGGCTAAAAAGGTTGCTAATACCCAGGGAAAGCAGCAGCCGACTCCCTAACCTGGGATGACTTAGAGGACTATTATATAGGGCAAGTCGGCATTGATCCAGACAAGTTTTGGAATTACACCTGGAGAGAAAACCAGCTCCTGGGCGAATCCTATATGATAAAACAAAACCTGGAATGGGAGCGCATAAGATATGTGGCCACTATGCTGCATAATGTAAACTGTAGAAAGCGCAATCAAATGATCAAACCAGAGAAACTATTTCCACTACCACAGGACAAGTTTAACAAGGCGCAAAAACCTAAAGGAACTAAAGAGGATTATGAGAATTTTAAAGCCAAAGCTATTGCTGCTGGCGTGAAATTATAACACCCTTTTTTTTAGTATTTTTGTACTATGCAAGATCAAAAACTCAAAGTAAGTATTATAGGGGATGCTAGTAAGCTCACTACAGCTTTAAATAAGGCATCTGGGAAATTAGAATCTTTTGGATCAAAAGTAACTGGAATAGGTAAATCGCTTACTACCAGGCTCACATTACCTCTAGGAATCGCTGGAGGCGCTGCAATTAAAATGGCATCCGATTTTGAGGAGTCATTAAATAAAGTTAATGTAGCGTTTGGATCCGCCTCTGGAGAGGTTAAAGAATTTGCACAAACTACATTAGATCAGTTTGGAATCGCCCAGGGAACTGCTTTAGATATGGCGGCCCTATTTGGTGATATGTCAACCTCTATGGGATTGTCTGTAGATTCCGCTGCTGAACTATCTACCTCACTTGTTGGACTTGCTGGTGATCTCGCCTCATTTAAAAACATGAACATTGAGGAGGTTACTACTGCACTCAATGGCGTATTTACTGGAGAAACTGAATCTCTAAAAAGATTAGGAGTTGTAATGACTCAAGTCAATTTAGAGCAGTTTGCTATGCAGCAAGGCATAAAGAAAACCATAAAAGAGATGACTCAAGCTGAGAAAGTACAGCTGAGGTATCAATTTGTTATGGCTAAAACCGCCAACGCTCATGGTGATTTTGCTAGGACATCTGATGGAGCTGCTAACCAGATGCGGATATTCCAGGAGTCCATGAAAGAGCTAGGCGCTAGTTTTGGTGCTGTAATATTGCCAGCCTTTACGGAATTAGTAAAAGGAGCAAACAATATTTTAAAGACTTTTAAAAATTTATCGCCAGCATCTAAAAAATTAGTAGTTATTGTGGGTGGTATTGCAGCGGCCATTCCGCCTTTAGTATATGCTATTGGAACTCTATCGACTGCATTTGCGGCCTTAAATTTAGCTACAGGAGGTATTCTGTTGGCTCTAGGCGCATTAGCTACAGCTTTAATAGCGGTGGGTAAACACCAGGGACTATTAAGTACTATAAAGGATTTAAACGCTGAGTTAAAGGAAAACGAGAAAGCCATAAAAGCGGCTAGCGCTGCCCAGGATGGATCTGTTTCATCAGCTTTAAATCTACATCGAGCAGAACAAAAACTTTTAAAAACCAAATTAGAGCTTTTAAAGGTTGAACAGGATAAGGAGCAAGGATTAATTGCTAGCGCTTTAGGAATAGAATCTAAAGAATATAAAAGGCTAGCTGAGGAAATAGCTGCTACTGAGTCGGCAATCAAAAGATATGATATGTCTATCAGTGGCCTGGAAAAAAGCATAAAAAATACAACTAGCGAAACACAGGATCTGGGTACATCTTTAGAGGATCTTAGAAAAATAGAGCTGGCAAACTTACAAATAGAATGGGATCTACAGGCAGAGGCTAAAGAATTTGTAAAAGAATTTGATGAGGCTATAGGTAACGAGATAGCTGCTTTTGATATGACTTTTGCAGATGCTTTTGGCGATAAAATAGCTGAGGCATTTGATCCAGAGTCAGTGCCTGTGATTGATCCATTTGACACTGCTGATATTGATTTAGACAATATTTTAAATTCAGATGAGCATAAACAATTCATCGAAAAGATGGAAAATCTAAAAGATACAGCTCAAATGGTAGGCAGCGAGGTGGGCCATGCTTTTAATAAAATGGGACAATCTTTAATTTCATCACTAGGATTAGCGGAGTCTGGTTTCCAAGGATTTTTAAGCGGCATGATAAATACTGTATTACAGTTAATATCTATGTATCTATCTCAGTCTATTGCCTCGGCCATTGCTGGTGCTACAGCATCTGGAGCAGCTACAGGGCCTGGAGCTATATTTACAACTCCAGCATTTATTGCAACCGCTGTAGGTGGTGTGCTTTCAGCATTTGCAGCAATTCCAAAATTTGCAAATGGAGGTATTGTATCTGGGCCAACTATGGGCCTTATGGGAGAATATCCAGGAGCTAAAGCTAATCCAGAGGTAATTGCTCCACTAGATAAATTACAGGGCATGATGGGCCAAAGCAATCAAAATGTAAACGTAGGCGGAGAGTTTAAAATAAATGGCCAGGATCTAGTGGTCGCATTACAGAGAGCAGACAGAAATCGTAGCAGAATAAAATAAATAAATGGCATACGGAGTCAAATTTAGATTAGAGTTCTCAGATACTAAAGGGAATTATAGAGTCGCTGAAATATTGCAAAAAGATTACGATGGCGATATTTTTCCGCTCATAGGACAAGCGAATCCAGTAGTAATTAAATGGGAGGGTGATGATGACTTTTATTCACCAATTATCGGCTCAACTTGTGAATTAAACCTATTTGAAACTGCTAATACACTCTATGATCAATTCTATGCGGCTGGTGAGCGTGAATATAAAGTAAGGATTTCAACTGGTAGTTTAGACAATGCAGACAAAGTATGGGATACTGAAAACGACCAATGGGAGCAAGCTAACTATCTTTGGGA
>Ga0181593_10004691_pt1 | contig 12433 bp, 10 predicted proteins | sample 071ome_19_FD_133756 | JGI IMG/M metagenome (GOLD analysis project Ga0181593, IMG submission 133756) | Coastal salt marsh microbial communities from the Groves Creek Marsh, Skidaway Island, Georgia - 071413AT metaG (megahit assembly) | ecosystem: Environmental > Aquatic > Marine > Intertidal...
GGCTTGATCTGCGGCCAAGCCCTCAGCCACACCAGCGTGATAGCTTAGAGTGCTTAGTACCAGATCGGTTTCTAGCGCGAGATCTTCCAAAGTTGCGCCGGCGGCCAGAAGGTCTTCGGCTTGGGCGCTCACCCCGTCTACGTCTTTCGCGGCCAGTTCAAGCGCCAGTTCTTGGCGCAATTGATCTGCAACGTCTTCAAGCGGAGTAGATTGCGCAGGCAAAACTTCCGTGACACGAAAAATTGCAGCGCCCAAATCATCGGAAAACGGCCCAATGGCCGTGTTCAGGTCTGCATTGAAAACAGCTGCGCCGGTGCCCTGCCCAAAAAAGCTTTGGTCTATTGCGCCCAGGCTCACATCTGCAGCGGTTAAGCCGCGCTGCTCGAGCAGCGCGTCAAAATCGCTTGTGCCGTTTTTCAGCGCTGCCGCGGCAGCATCGGCGCTTTGCGCATCCGAAAACACAAGTCTTTCAACGATCCGGCGCTCAGGCTGGTTATAAAGCGCGTTCTGTTTTTCATAAAAAGCAGCAACAGCCTCATCGCTCACGGTCACCTTTTCGCTTAGCTGGGTAAGATCCAAAGAGGCAATGGTAAGCTGTTTGCTTTCCGGGACTGTGAAGCGCTCAATATTTTCGTCGTAATAGGCTTGCAGTTGCGCCTCTGTGGCCTCTTGAAGGGGCGTGGCAAGGTCAGCCTCGTTCAGTTGAACATGGGTAAAGCTGCGGGTCTCTAACAAAAAGTCAATCATTTTTTCTGTAAAGATTGATGGCATCACATTGCCTGTAACCACTGCAGCTTGCACGATATTGCGCGTTGTTTCCTGGCGAATACCATCTTCAAATTCAGCTTCGCTGAGGCGATTATTCTCCAGCGCAAACGTGTAGGCTTCGCGGCTGAATTGACCATCTGAACCGCGAAAGGCACTGACTTTGACCAGCTGTTCCAGCACCGCTTCATCGCCCACGGAAAGGCCAAGCCGGTCAGCCTCGACTTCAATCGCTTTTTGAAGCACCAAGCGGCTGAGCGTTTGTTGCGGAAGCCCAAATAATTGGGCTTGTTCAAAGGTAAGCGTTTGACCGAATTGTTGGCCGGTTTGCGCCATCTCTTGACGCAAGGCCCGCGCATATTCATCGATCGAAATGTCGCGATCACCGACAGAGCCGACGCTGCGCATGGTGCCAGACAGCCCCGACGCGCCAAACCCACCCAGGCCAATGATGAGCAGACCCAACAGAATCCAAACGAAATATTTGGAAATGGATTTTGATTGTGACGCCATGGATCCCTCGTAGACTTAATATTTTCCCGCCTGTCTACGCTTCTGAGCAGTCGGGGGCAAGCTGGAAGGTGAGATTTGAAAGCCGTATTATCATCTCTTTCAAGTTGGTTTGATCGATATTTGCGAAGGCCAGTCGTAAATGCTTCGCCGCAATGCGAGTGCCTGGGGGCGCAAACATATCGCCAGGCAGGCATAAGATACCCGCCTCTGCCACCAATTTTTGTGCCAAATCGGCGCCCGAGCCGGCAAAGGGATGCTTTACATAGGCAAAATAGGCGCCGCTTCCCACCAGCTCCCAGCCTTGCCTTTCAAGCGTTTCAAAATTGCGCTTAAGAAAGGTTTGACGCTGTAAAATCTCTTTCCGCTGGTCGGCCAACCAGGGTTGAAGATGGTTAAGCCCCCAGCGCGCCGCGAATTGCCCGACGCGCGAGGCGCAGATTGTGGTGGTGTCGAGGTATTTTTCAACCTCGGCCAGTAAGGCTTTATTGGCAATGATGGCGCCAACGCGGTGGCCGGTCATCCGGTAGGCTTTTGAAAACGAATAGAGCTGCACCAAATGCTGCTTCCAATCGGGCGCATCCAACAGGCTGTGGGGACGCTTTGGATTGCTATGAAAATCTTTATAGGTTTCATCGATGATAAGCGTGAGATCATGGTCTTTTGCGAGCTGATAAAATGCATTCAGCACGGCGTCAGGATATTCCACGCCCGAGGGATTATTCGGGCTGACCAGACAAATGGCTTTGGTTTTTTTTGTGATCAAATGGCGGGCCAATGATGCATCGGGCAGCAAATTTTCCCCAGTCGGCAAAGGCGTTGCCTCTACCCCCATTATATCGAGCCACATTTTATGGTTGAAATACCAAGGCACGGGCAAAAGCACATTATCCCCAGCCGAGCAAAGCGCCGCGATCACCGCGCAAAACGCTTGGTTGCACCCAGAGGTTATGGCAACTTGGCTGGCGCTTACCTGCGCCTTATAAGCGTGTGACCAATGCGCGGCAAAATCCACGCGCAATTCAACATCCCCCAAAATTGCGCCATAAAGATGCGCCTCAGGGTCGTGGCGCACAAAATCCGCAATCGCATCGCGCATATTTTGAGGGGGCGGGTCGCTTGGCGCGGCTTGCGAGACGTCTAATACCGGTATGCCGCGTGCCGGATCATGGCCTGCCAGCCAGGCTTTTGCGGCTTTGATCGGAGCGGGTGCCGTGCGCGCGGTTGCGCCGGCCAAACCCGGTTTTGAAGGTGGGGGCGAGGCCACCATTCGCGGCTAATCCGTTCCGCGAAACGGCTCAACATATTGCAGGGCCATATCCCACGGAAAAAAGATCCAAGTGTCTTGGCTGACTTCTGTTATAAACGTGTCGACCTGAGACCGCCCCAGCGGCTTTGCATATACGGTTGCCACATGCGCTTTGGGCATATGTTGGCGCACGACTTCCAGGGTTTTGCCCGTATCCACGAGATCATCGATCACCAAAACGCCGGTGCCATCCCCGATATGGTCCATATCCGGGGCTTTGATTACCCTTGGTTCGCTTTGGCTTTGGTGATTATAGGATTTGACGCTGATTGTATCGACAACGCGAATGTCCAATTCACGCGCAACGATCATTGCAGGTGCCATGCCACCACGGGTGATCGCAACAACCGCGCGCCAGCCGTTTTCGGTTAGTTTTGGATCATCAAGCCGCCAGGCCAATGCCCGCGAGTCGCGATGCAACTGGTCCCAGCTGACATGGAACCCTTTTTCATGGGGGAGACGTTCAGACATGGTTATTTCCTTCCCGTTACGGCATCAATATCCGGAGCATCTACAGCCTTCATTCCCACGATATGATAGCCTGCATCTACGTGCAGCGTTTCTCCGGTGACCCCTGACCCTAAATCTGATAACAAATAGAGCGCTGATTTGCCGACATCCTCTGTGGTTACGTTTCTGCGCAGAGGTGAGTTCAACTCATTCCATTTCATTATATATCGAAAATCACCGATACCCGATGCTGCAAGCGTTTTAATGGGGCCAGCCGAGATGGCGTTGACGCGAATATTATCTTTGCCAAGATCCTCGGCCAGATACATTACAGAGGCTTCAAGGGCCGCTTTGGCCACCCCCATCACGTTATAATGCGGCATCACTTGCTCGGCGCCGTAATAGGTGAGCGTGAGCATTGACCCGCCCTCCGTCATCAGCTTTTCGGCCCGCTGCGCCACCGCGGTGAAGGAATAGACAGAGATATCCATGGTCATTCTGAAATTGTTCAGGCTTGTGTCGACATAGCGGCCGCGCAACTCGCTTTTGTCGGAAAATCCGATCGCATGCACAATAAAGTCAAGCTTGCCCCAGCGCTGTTTGATCTCTTCAAACAAGGTATCGATCGAACTTGCATCCGCAACATCACATTCTACAACGAAATCGCTGCCAACTTGCGCTGCCAAAGGCTCTACCCGCTTTTTTAGCGCGTCTCCTTGATACGAAAAACACATTTCCGCACCGGCCTCGGCGCAGGCTTTTGCAATACCCCAAGCGATCGATTTGTCATTTGCCAGCCCCATGATTAAGCCGCGTTTGCCCTGCATAAGATTATGTGACATCTTGCCTCTCCGATCTACCTGTGTTGCGTTGGTTTAGGCGATTGCACAGCCGTCATCAAGCCCAGAGGCCCTGAGGGGCAGTCGGGATTAAACAGGGATCGGAAAAAGGAGCAGCGGAAATGTTAGATTTGGATGAAGGGTTTACAAAGGCTGACCCGTTTGAGCTGGCAAAATCATGGCTAAAAGAAGCCGAAGCAGCTGAAATTAACGATCCAAACGCAATGGCATTAGCAAGCGTGGACCGTTTCGGAATGCCGAATGTAAGAACTGTTTTGTTGAAAGATATCGAGGCGAATAGTTTTGTTTTTTACACCAATTATGAAAGCGCCAAGGGCACTGAGTTGTTGGCCAGCGGCAAGGCGGCCTTTGTGTTGCATTGGAAAAGCCTCGCGCGGCAAATTAGAGTGCGGGGTCTGGTTGAAAAAGAGGATGGGCCGATCGCGGATGCCTATTATAACAGCCGGGCCCTAGACAGCCGCATTGGGGCTTGGGCCTCGCAGCAGTCGCGGCCACTCGCCTCTCGAGAGGCGTTGATTGAACGGGTAAATGAAATCCGCGATGAAAAGGGCGACTACCCAGCACGGCCACCTTTTTGGGGTGGATTTAGAATCACGCCGCTTGAGATCGAATTTTGGTCAGATGGCGCGTTTAGATTGCATGACCGCGCAGTCTGGAGACGAAACAAGGTAGCTGAGCCTTGGTCGGTGCAAAGATTGAACCCGTAAAGCGCTGACCGGATCGTTTTTCGGGTCTGTCGCCTGCGCGCTGGGTTTTTATTGTTTGCTTTTTTATCAAAAAACGGTTCCTTTATCGCGGCGCGGTAGATTTTACGGGTGGGTATGCGTGTGAGCGACGACAACGAGAATATGGAAAAACAGTCGGGCTACATAAAGTGGTTTGATCGCGTTAAAGGGTTTGGTTTTATCATATCCGATGAGACCGAAGAAGATATTTTGATTCACGCTAATGTTCTGCGCAAATTTGGACAAAGCTCTATCGCAGAAAACACCCATATTGAGTTTATGGCGCATTACACGGAGCGCGGCGTCCAAGCGGTCGAAATACTCTCGGTGAATCCGGTTTTAGATTCATTGTCCACGCTAGAGGATTTTGAAGACGTCGATATTGAAGATATCAGATCGTTGCCGCTGCAAGCCGCTCGGGTCAAGTGGTTTGATGGTGGTAAAGGATTTGGCTTCGCCAATATTTTTGGCAATGATGAGGATATTTTTGTTCATATCGAAGTGTTGCGCAGATCTGGCCTGTCCAATTTGCAAGCTGGCGAAGCGATCGCTTTGCGCGTTATGGAGGGTAAGCGGGGTAAAATGGCGGCTGATGTGTGTTCTTGGGAAATGGGCAGCTCTGAATAAGGCAATATGGCTCTGCGCCCTTGCAATGCTGCCTTTTACAAATTTCGCGCAAGCCAGCTGCCCAGAGGCAGATTTCATAATCAGTGGCAGTTGGGGTCAAGCGGCGTTTAAGGTGACGCTTGCAAGAACACCGGAACAACGAAGCCGGGGTTTAATGTTCGTGACAGAGCTACCAGATCAATCGGGGATGCTGTTTGTTTACCCAAATCCGCAATCGGTTTCGTTTTGGATGAAAAATACGCCGCTTGGCTTGGATATGCTGTTCATTGATCAAGGCGGCATCGTTCGGCGCATCAAGCATGGTGCAACCCCGTTCTCGACCCAGTTGATTGATGGGGGATCTGATATTCAATATGTTTTAGAAGTACATGCTGGAAGCGCAGCAAAATATGGCATATCAGAGGGGGATCGCAGCGCGCATCCCAGCATTGGACCCGGCGCCGATCCACGTTGCGGCGGTTTCTAACAGTTTCTGGCCAAATTGCATGTTTGAAGCGATCTTTCCTCTTTTCAATCTTCTGAGAACTCGTTAGAAGGCACGCCAGTCGGGGCGTAGCGCAGCCTGGTAGCGCGACGGTTTTGGGTACCGTAGGTCGCAAGTTCGAATCTTGCCGTCCCGACCACGTAGATTTCTGTAGATCGACAAACCCGACGAATCTCTTTTCAATTGCAAGTAACAGCCAGAACGGCACCATCAACAGCGCCAAAATGATTTGTCGTTTGCCACTATTTATATTGTTATCAACGACATGCATGAAAAACGGAATCGTTCCGTCCCGACCAAGTTCTAAGGCGTTGATCTAAAAACGCGACGACTCTGTTTTCTGTTTTAACGAACAGTCATTTCAGCAGCATTAACAACGCCAAGACAGTTTGAACTTTCGTTTAATGGGTATTGTTATCAATGACACGCGTGGCAAACGAAATCGTTTCGTCCTGACCATTAAAAATTATTTTCGAAACCTATGAAAACGTGTTGATGGCCCGTGCTGTACATGCTTCCTCGATCCGATTTATGGCCAGTGTAAGCTGCTGGACAGTGTAATTGTCTGAAATCAAGGCTTGGCAGCAAAGATGCTGCAGATAAATTGGTAAAACACATCCGTTGCAAGATAGCCCGTTTTTATTCGGCTGAAGAAAAGACCCTTATTGTTTTCGCCGGTCTTCGTGGCGAAGAGAGCATTTCCGCGTTGTGCCGTCGCGAAGAGATCGCAGAAAGTCTCTACTAAAAATAGTCGAAGGCATTCCCTGAGGCCATAAAACGTTAGCAATCACTGAAAGCGATTTGGATATCCACATACTCACCTTAGAGCCTGATTTGCTAGAAAGTAGGGAGTCTTATTCTTGGGCGGCTTATCAACTGTAACTGCAGACATTGAACAACTTGTTCGCGAACGGCTCCAAAGGCAGATCGCAAATGGTCTGGATGATGCAGCCTTAGACGGCTCCGCTTCGGGTGCTAACCCTAAAGGAATAGAAAATACCACCGGTATTGAGACGTTAGCAACGGCTTCAGACAATACAATGACCCATGCAGAAAGTTTAAACGCATTCGCTGAAGTGGCGGAGAATGATTATGATACATCAAATGGCGTTTGGCTTGTTCATCCTGCTAACGCTGCAACACTTGGTGCACAGGCTAAATATAGCGGCTCGGGTCAATTCGTTTGCCAAGATGGCCTGATTTCTGGACGCAGAGTTATCGAAACAACTCATATAGCCCTTCACACTGCCGATTTTGGTTTGTTTGAAAATGTCATGATTGGAACTTTTGGAGGTGTGGATATTGTTGTTGATCCATGCACCAACGGTGCAAAAGGCATAGTGAACATCTATGCTTATCAGCTTTGTGAGCTTGGTGTGTTACGCCCCAATGCCTTCCAAAAGGTCGCGCTGACAAGATAAGGAATAGCTAGGTTTTTGAGAGAAGCGCAATTTTGCATCCGCAAGGATCGCGCCAGATGATGGGTAAAGGGAGGTGGTGGTTCAACTTCCTCAGTGCCGCCTTGATTTTGAGACCCATCACCCCCCCCGCTAGCAGCCAGCGTGCAAACGCCATAGGTCGGGTCATTTTAAAGACGATAAGAATTCTTGAACTTGTATAAAAGTTTATCATAGGCAAAAACAATGAACAAAGACTGCATCAATTGATTTGGTTCCATTTTCGTTTTCTGGAGGGTTGAATGTATATTTTAAGACTGATTCACATTTTTCCTATCTTATTTTTTGGTACTTTAGCGTATGGGGGTACTGTCGATGAGGCTCAACGATTATTAAATAAAATTGGTTACAATGCTGGTATCGTTGACGGGATCTATGGTTCAAAAACAAAGTCTGCGTTGGTATCATTTTATAGCGACAAGTCACAAAAATTTGATGGACGCTTAAGTGCAAACGAAATTTTGGACTTAGCCGAACAAGCTCAGGAAACAATTTCTCTACAAACAGCATTGATGTTAGAGCCAGTCGCGGCGCTTAAAACGAATAAGCATCGCAGATATTCTAAAATGCACATTAACGTTTCAAATTGCATGCAAGGTAAATCAAAGGCATGGCAATTAGAAAAATTCCCATTGAAATTAAAGGAATATGATTTCGTAAATGAATTCAGATCACCATTTACAGGATTAGATAATAAGCTATGTAAAAAAGGTTTTATACAGACTTTTGGGTTTCCAATTTCAATAGAAAAAACAATACCGATTGTAGTCGATGGCGGTACCTCCAACAAGTACGGAAATGTTCCAATCGATGTTGCGAACGCAACCGCATGGTGGTCAATTGCAACGTCACAGGCGGTTTACGACCCAAAGTCAAAAGCTTCTAAAAAAGTTAAGGACACGATCTTAAAATGGGCAGAAGAAGATGCGCTGTCTAGAAACATTATAACTTCTTACAAAACTGTGGATTTTCAAATTGCTGTGATCTTGTCTCATATTGTTGAAAGTGTTGCTGCGCTTGGTCCCGAAATAAGTGAAAATGAGAGAAAGATCATAGGACCTTGGTTGGATGACTTGATAAGTAAGCTGGCCGCTTCCGATTGGGGAGGTCGGCAAGATAACAAACAGTACTTGAGCGACTACATCCAGAGTGTTTGGGGTTACACGAACGGAGATGATGATATCATACTTGATTTAGCTGAAAACTATAAACTTGCGATCCATGATATGAGAAATGACGGATCTATAGTCTACGAAAGTATCAGAGGTGGAACCAGCCTAACATATCAGGTACATGCTCTTGCCAGATTGACAAAGCAGGCGGCACTTATACAGGCAATTACTGGAGTTGATATTGCCCAATATTCAGCGGAAGGCGAAAGAAGTATCGCAGGCGGATTGAAGAACGCGCTACAAAATCATTATGATCCCCTTAAAAGGGTCAAATTGTATGGAAAGTCATGTTCAGGAGGTTCAATGGGTTCATTGACGAAGCCTCATACTGGCGGAGACAAGATGTATTTAAAACCAATCCTTGAATTCGTGAGCGTGGCTTATCCAGAGCTCAAAGCAATGAGTGATCCAAACCAGATCAGAGGGAATGGTGATTATCATTCAGTAGGTAATATTCAGTGTTTATTTACTGTTAATTAATAAGAACTGTTTAATCTATTTCAGTGTGTAAAACCGCGCATAGCCTTTTCTCTGGGTTAAAATGAAGCTTGAAGCGGTGAAATCGCGGGCTAAACGCGGGCTGGTCAACAAATATCCACAAAAAAAAGAGGCCGCTAAACCAGCTAAGTCTTTGTTATTATTTGCTCCTGCGGTAGCGATCGAACCTACGAGCAATTGATTAAAAGTCAACTACTCTACCGCTGAGCTACGCCGGAGCTTTATCACAAATGCTGCTCGGAAGATTAGCACTGTGGGTGGGTCGCTCGGAAATGTGCAAATGTTGGCAGGTCACTCGTCTTTTTCTGCCACGCAGTAGCATATCGAAGACGACAGTGAGGTGAGAAAAAAGATTGTCGACCTGATATAGGCTACCATTCGACGAATTCCTCACCGGTTTTCAGTCAGCAAGAATTCAGCTCCACCTGCGATGAACGCGGTGATCTCGAGTTTTGGGAACAGTTTGTGCTTTAGCAGACCGAGCTTAGTAGGTAGTTACTGTGTGGATCGCATCGAACTGTGACTTCGGTAGGAGCATGGGCATCAATAAACCCGATATACGATTTGTAATTCATGCCTGCCTCTTAAGTAGCGTGGAAGCTTTTTATCAAGAGATTGGTCGAGCTGCACGAGATGGAAACGCTTCAGAAACTATATTATTTTATAATCTCCAAGATATCATAAAACGTCGCCAAATGATTAAGGGTGGCTCTTCTGAGTAAAATTACAAACTGCTTGAGACCAAAAGGCTCGGCTCTCTAGTCGGGTATTGTGAGGCATCTGAATGTCGAAGTTTGGCCCTACTTTCATATTTCGATGATAGTGCCGTACAAATGTTGTTAGTTTTTGGCTACCCAAATGTTACCTTCGTAATCTATTGCATTAAAAGTATTGAGCGGCACCTGTTTCATCGACTTCATCATTTGAACGTTCTCTGGGGGCATATCCTCTGGAAGCCCATCACACCATTTTTGAACACCACCGTCCTTGGTGCAATATGAAGTGCCATGGAACGGGCAGGTTATGTGGCCATTTTCGTCTATCTCTCCACCAGATAGGGGCAAATTCATATGAGTACAGGTATTTTGAACGGCTCTTACATCACCGTTGAACCTAAACAACAATACGTCATCACCGTCTAATTCAAATTCAATTTTATTTTCCTTTGACAGATCTTTACTGGCACCCGCACGTGTCCATTTTATTCCATCCTTAACCAGTGCATCATGCTTTTTAGCCACTAGGCTTTCGCCTTTTACTGATTTAATTTCATACAAAGTAATTCTTTCACTAGTACCTTTAAGTTTTGTTCTAATGAAATCTTCCACCTCAACTCTGTCTTGGATCTGGTTATAGGCGTTTTCTGTAATAAGCATTGTCGTATCTGCTTCTTTGTTGGCACTTTCTGCTCTAGCAGCCATATTCACGGTGTCACCAATAACACTTAATCTTTCCGTGCCCCTGCAACCTAGCATGCCGATTATGGCTTCTCCAAAATGAATTCCAATTCGAATTTTGAATTCTTCATCAAAGTTTTCTTCGACGGTACTGGCAAAGTTTTTTAGGTCTGATTGCAATTCTAATCCAGCTTTTACAGCCCGAAATGTTTCATCGCCTTCACCATCAAGCCCAAATATTGCCAGAAATGCATCTCCAATATAATTGTTAATTTCGCCGCCATTCTTCATGACGATGTTGCCAGCAAAATCGAAATACTTATTCAATAGATACATCACGTCAAACGACGCTAGTCTCTCACTTAGCGGTGTAAAGTCCTCAATATCCGCAAATAAAATTGCAACTTGTTTGTTAGATCCAATTGAGCCAGATGATTGCATTGCTGCCTGTGCAAACTTTATATCTGTTTGGTTCTTAAATAACTTCCGTATTTTTGCGTCCCCACTTAACAGCGTTTGGCAAGCGAGGCGTACATCATCTGGGAAATCAAGCTTGTCGGCTATAAGCTGTTCTTTCTGAGACCGCTCGGAACAATTTTCTAAGCCGTCCAGGATTTGTACTCGACAGGTGGAGCATCGTCCGAGAGCGCCGCAGACATGCAAGTGTTCCACTTGGTTTTCATTTGAAATTTCAAGAATGCTTTGGGCCTCTGAAAATTCAACTTCACGTTTTTCATCGGCATAAGTTAACTTTGGCATATTTTTCAGAGGCTCCATTTTTTATTATTATGGAACGCTTATAAAGCATCGTAAAGACAAACTAACGGCTAACTTGTGCTCAACTCCGCCGAATGCTTACTGGAAATTTTAGAAAATTTTCATTTATTCATATGATTTTCAAAAACTGATGTTAATCTTTTTCCGCTATTAACCGGAAATAGGAGAGAGTGACATGTCTTCAATTGAGACAAAAGCATGGTCAAGCCCGGATGAAGTGATGACCCCCGATAAAACACATGCTGCAACTGTTAAATTTGGACCAGTCAATATCACGAAAGCAAATATGCAGCCGGGATGGAAATGGTCTGAATGCATTAAACCTCATGTTGGAACTGACTCCTGTCAGGCTGGCCATATCGGCGTGCTCATGCAGGGGAAAATACACGTAGTTTGCGACGATGGCTCTGAAGAGACAATCTCTGCGGGCAGTGCTTACAGAATTGCACCAGGTCATGATGCATGGGTTGTGGGAGATGAGCCTGCTCTTGGCATTGAGTTTTCAACTACAGAAAAAGAGTTTGCAGCTTGGACAAAGGGCTGAAGCAGTAAGATGCTCATTAATCAAGTAATGCTCAGCGCTGACAAATGCTGAGCGTTACTAAAATTCTACCAAAAACATAAGGAGGGAAAATACGATGGACGATTTTGCCGAATTGAAAGAGAAAGCAAAAAAAACATGGTCAGATTTTGCCTCTATGGAGAATTTCACTGCTGTCGCTGCACCAAAGCTAGTACGGTTTGCAGGCGTTTTATCAGATAGCCGAGTTCTAGATGTTGCCTGCGGTACCGGAGTCGTGGCTCTAACTGCAGCCAGATCAGGTGCAAAAGTGACTGGAGCTGACTTAACGCCTGACTTGATCGCCCGAGCAAATGAAAACAACAAAATTCTAGGTCTAGATATAGATTTTCATGAGGCTGACGTAGAAGACTTACCATTTAAAAATGAAAGCTTCGATATTGTTCTTAGTCAGTTTGGGCATATGTTTGCGCCTCGACCCCATGTCGCAATAAAAGAAATGTTACGAGTGCTGAAGCCAGGCGGAACAATAGCATTTTCGAGCTGGCCTCCAGAGTTGTTCATGGGGCAATTCTTTCAGATCAATGCTAAATATGGACCGCCGTTACCCGACGGTGCTGCAGCGCCAGTACAATGGGGGTCTGTCCAAACAATCAAAGAACGACTAGAAAATTCAGTTTATGATTTAACATTTGATCGTGATAAGCTGGAGATGCCGGGACTAAGCGTTGCACATATTCGTGCCAATTTTGAAAAGGACGCAGGTCCTCTTAAGAGAATTGTAGAAGCTTTTGCTGAGGAGCCAGAGAAGCTTTCAAGTCTACGAAATGAAATTGATAAAGCCATTTCTAAATATTTTGGAGATAACCTTTTACGGATGGA
>Ga0181593_10004693_pt1 | contig 12427 bp, 10 predicted proteins | sample 071ome_19_FD_133756 | JGI IMG/M metagenome (GOLD analysis project Ga0181593, IMG submission 133756) | Coastal salt marsh microbial communities from the Groves Creek Marsh, Skidaway Island, Georgia - 071413AT metaG (megahit assembly) | ecosystem: Environmental > Aquatic > Marine > Intertidal...
ATAAAGCTTTGATGACGTACGATGTGTGAATAGGCTTTATTTAAATTAAGCGCTCTTTCTCGGCTCGGTGCGATTAGGGTGTACACGTCCGCGGCTTTCACTTTTTCTTCGTTAACCGTGCCATCTTGATTAAACCACTTTTGAATCATCTCAGGGTTTTCGCGGAATTCGCTGCCACCACCCGCTCGTTTTAAGTACGCAAGTATTTCGTTGGATTCAGGCTCGCCTACCGATGGGGCGTCTTTCATACCACGCAAATTAATATAGCCCCAACCTTCACCACCAGTGACTTTACGAGAAAATGAGAACGTACTGTCGATGGTAGTACCGATGTTAGCGTGACATCCCATACAGAAAAAATCCTCTTCGTAGGTTTGAGGACGTAGGTCACCGTTGTAATCTTCAATGAAACCTTTGACATACCAACCTAGACTGTTATCGAAACCTTCATCGCCTTTACGAAGAAATCCTGGTAGTTCACCTAAGAACTTCTCTTTTCTTTCGTTCCAATATTTATTATCTAGTTGTCCGGCCGTAAGGGTATTCACCTTTTTCATGTAACGAAGTTCTTTCATACGTGGTGGTATCACAATTTTATCGTTCTGCTCCACACCTACGTAACGAACGGAATGCATAAACTCTGTGCCTGTTGGAAATTGCTTATCCACAACATCTACATTTTTTGCATCACCCACATAGGTAGTGCGTTTAACTATTTTATTGGTTTTATTTAATGATCCGTTGTTGTCTAAATCGACACCGAATCGGTTTTCATCCAACTCCCATAAAATAGCTGAATCAAGATTCTTTAAGCTAAGCTCTGCAATGGTTAGATTGATGTAATAAGTATCTACGTCATATTTGCCGTTTAACGAACGAAATGCTTCCGGCAGACGAATAACAACATCGTCTGTCGAACCGTTGGTAGGCCAAAATGTTCCAAGGAAGGGTTTGTAGTTAAACGCTACCCAATGGCTGCCATCACGAGCAAGACCTTTTTCATCAAAAGCTGTAGCCGCTTTTGCGTAATCTTCTAGATCAGGAATAAACCCTTGCCAATCTTGTTCCTTTAGACGACCAGCTAGACTGCTATAGTTATCTTGATTGATATACTCAAGAATGCTGTCGTCCGAAACTGCTTTTAACCAGTCATTTCGATCAACAAATAAGTTGCTCCAATGATTGTTTACACCGATATCCGAAAAATCATAACTGCCCTGTAGGCCACCGTCGTTCATGACGTTCATTCGAGTTTCTAACCCTTCGCCTTTTGGATAAGTCTGATGACATGTATAGCAAGGGTTAAATTTACTGTCGGTTTTGGTGTAACACTGAGGCGGGATCGGCGCTTCAGCATTTAGGGTTCGTAGATCCGTCACTTCTGTTCGTTGATTTGCCGGTACCTCCGGCAATACGGAAACATTGCTAACGTCTTCTGCGGAGCATGAGTAGAGCGTAATGGTCGCCAGCGCCACAGCAAGGCTGGCTATACAATTTAAATTGTTCATGGTTCTTTCCTGTCGTCCTGCAAGTAGGAGCAAACTATGACGAATTTATTGCAAGGTAATGACAACCTGTCGCTCAGTGGCAATTATTCCAATGGAAAACTCTCCTAGATGAGTATACAGAAAACGATTTAATCTGAATGGGGGGACACAATAAAGGATATAGCCTTTCGGCTTGAAAACAGAAATTAAACGTGAACCTGACAACTTAGTTATTAACGCAATAGCTGCTAGGGCTTACCGACTCTAACGGATATTGACCTTGACAAATAGGCCTCAACAATTTGTTCAATAAATGAACACCCTATTTCTGAATGCTTTAAAATAGCAATATGTAAGTGAGCAACCGCCCAGCATACGAGAGTCATGAAAATATGTGATCAGAATCATGAACAGGCCGCCTAAAACCGGAAAAGTAACTTCTAGCAGCGCTTAGCTTTTGTCAATTTATGAGTATGACAATTCTTCTTGAATCATAGATAAATAGGCCTAATTTACGCTTCAACTGTTAAGCTTGCATTTATCATGTTTCGTATACTTCGCCATGCAAACTTAAATTCATCTTTAGACGGCGATGCGTTCATGTTCGACCTAACGGTAAGTCCTTCAAACAGAATCATAATATGGATCGCAATTTGATTTGTATTGTTAAGACCAATTTCTTTAAGTATTGATTCAATAAATCCGATAAACCAATCCTTATGCGCTTGAGCAATTTTTCGGCTTGTACTGGTTGGGTCGCGAAATTCTTCCGAGGCTTTTATAAACATACAGCCATGAAAGTCGTCTGAAAATATCCAACTTTCATACCAATCGAATATCGTTTTCAACTTGATAATAGGGTCAGTAAGTTTATTAATATCATTCTTTATAGATGCCTGAAGGTTTTCATTTCTTCGAACTAACACACTTTCAATGAGTGCTTCTTTTGAAGGAAAATGCCGATAAAACGTCATTTTAGCAACGTTAGACTCTTTTATTATTAAGTCCACTCCAACTATGTTGTAACCATATTGTGAAAATAATTTAGTTGCAGCTGAAAGAATATCTTCCCTTTTTGAACTGTGCATTTACGTTTTCCTTGCTCTGCATTTGACCGGGTTTTGGAGATGGGTATAACATGCGAATCGAACCTGATGGACAACCTGCATCTTGACGCGTGACAAAATAACCTATTTTATAAAAAGCGGATGCTAAAGATCCAAGGTGTTTTTTGGAATCTTTTTATTTAATTGATAGACATATCTGTCTACCAGTAAATATTAGAAAAACCTAAAAATACTATAAAAGTAAACTGATATAACAATTTACAATAATTAATTTACGACGACAGCCTTCATGCAATGGATATGCGCGGTTGATAACTATGTATTACAGCCGATGACGTTTAACTCGTAGACTACTAAGCGTACTTCCCAACATGAAAGCGCCAACACAATACGATGTTTATTTCTTAATAAACAACGATATACATATTCTTGATATGGCTGGACCTTGCCAAGCCTTTCACGAAGCCAATGAACTAACTCACCAGTTCCATTTACACTATGTGGGCTTTTCTGATGAAGTGAAAAGTCACCAAGGCTTATCACTTTCCAACCTTGAAGAACCACCAGAGAAACTGCCGAAAAATGCCATTGTCTTAGTGTGCGCTTCGAAATTTAAAGCGGATATATTCTCTGATCCGGAATCTTTACGAAGTATAGAATGGCTACAGTCAGCTCCGGTAGACGATACCTTAATTCTGGGTATTTGTACTGGAACATTTTTGCTAGGCAAAGCAGGTTTATTAAAACACCGCCAATGCACCACCCACCATTCACTGACCAGTGAACTATCTGGCCGTTTTCCGGACGCCGAGGTTATTGCAGATCGGATTTATACCAAGACAGGCAATGTATACACCACGGCAGGCGTGACTGCAGGCATCGACTTGTGTCTGAGGATTATTGAGGTATTAGCGAATTCGAAATGCAGCGTGGATATCGCCCGAGAATTGGTTGTGCACCGCAGGCGCATGGCAAATGACCCTCAACTCTCTCATCACTTGAGCTACCGCAATCATGTGAGTCCTCTGATTCATTCTGTGCAGGACTATATTTGCAGCCACTATCAAGACAAATTAAGTACAGCGGATTTGAGCGATACCTTTCGTGTATCACAAAGACATTTACAGCGATTATTCAAAGAATATACAAGCGTTACTTTGAAGGAATATATAACGCAACTGAGACTGGAGGAGGCTAAAAGCCTACTCGAAAGCTGTAAGACCATCGAGCAGGCTGCGTACTTATCTGGCTTTTCTCAGCCGTCTTCACTTAGGGCTGCTTGGAAAAAATACTATGGATCTTTGCCCGGATCTTCGAAGGCACAAATTCAGAGTCATGATTTAGAGCTTTCTTAAAGTGTAATGTCGCTCTTGTAACGGCTTTGAAGGTTGCAAGGGCGTTAAACTCGATCGGTACATAACCACCTTGGCCGCGATAGGCGAACGGATCATAAAACTCACTTGGCTCTCGCGGTAATTCAAATGCGTGAGTCGCGTTGCGTAGCTCTAATAAACTGACTTGGTCCTGATTTTCGGGGGGCAGGCTGTTTAATAGATTTTCACAATCACCTGGGCCATCGTATAAATCATCTTCGCCGGCAATGACCATAAGCTGGCGACCCGGTTGTACATAGGTGAATTCATAGTCTGGGACAATGTTATATGCCCAGCAAACAGGATAATTGGCCACTAAACCTTTCATGCTGTCTGCTAGGTCATGAGTTTCATTAGACATGAGCATGGCCACAACACCACCCCATGAAAAACCAATCAAACCAATGTTGTCTCCTTGAACGGCATCATTACTTTGTAGATATTTAATGGCACCGTATACATCCGGTAAGGTTTCGCGCACATGATTAGGGCGAGACAATCCACCGTCCAATCCACGTGCTGCCCACATATCCAGTTCTAATGTGGCGATACCCACTTTATTTAGCGCTTTAGCGTAGATATTTCCACGCTCATCTACACCACCACTTCCGTGCACAACGATCACCACAGGCACTGCTTCATCTTTACGAGGCACCGATAAACTGGCAGCCACCGTAAATGGTTCTTGAACCTCAGCATTAGGGTCAAATGAATCAAACGAAACGAAATTATATTTCACATCGGGAGATCGGGCATGTGCCAGTGATACAACACTCAGTAACAAGAGCGTGCTGACAATGATATTTTTAATAGCGGTCATGGAATATTCCTAGATTGAAAAGCATTCTTCTTTAGCATTGGGTACTGCAACATCTCCCATCAACTGAAAGGCTTGCGCCATATCAGCCATAATATCGAATGGATCTTCCAAGCCAACACAAATTCTTAATAAATTATCAGTAATGCCATGGCACTGCTTTTCTTCATCGGTATAACGACAATGAGTCGTCGACGCCGGGTGCGTAATCATACTTTTTGCATCACCAATATTCGTACAACGAGTGACTACTTTTAGTGCATTAACAAAATTCCAGGCTGCTCGTTTATCACCCTTAATTCTGAAGCTAATAATTGGGCAGTGACCTGTTTGCTGTCTTTTTATGACATCCGCATTTGGATGCTCTGGATCCAGCGTGCAGAATATTTCTTTTACCTGGCTATGACCTTTTAACCAATGAAAGATTTTTTCAGCACCTCTTTGATGCCAATTTAGACGTGCTTCGAGGGTTTCTAGTCCTTTACTAAACATCCATGCGTTAAAGGGACTCATGCAAACGCCCGAAGCGCGTAAATAGGCTTTTAGAGGCTTAATTAATTCCGTGGATCCGACCAGTGCACCGCCGACGCATCTACCTTGTCCATCCATCCATTTACCTGCACTGTGCAATACAATGTCGGCACCAAAATCTAACGGTTTTTGAAAAACAGGTGAGAGTAGCGTGTTATCTACAATTAAAAGCGCTTTATGTTTCTTAGCTAATTGAGAAAGTGCAGATAGATCGGCGATCAATAGCATCGGGTTTGTAGGCGCTTCAACAACAATCAATTTTGTATTGTCTTGAATACTTGATTCCCATGCATTCATGTCATCCACAGCAACGGAAGTGGCCGTAATTCCGAACTGACCAAAGTACTGACGGAATAGATGCGTGGTGGTCCCAAAGATTCCACTAGCCAACAATACGTGATCGCCCTGTTTTAAAAAGGTCATAGCAATAGCCAAGTACGCGGCCATACCAGATGCCACACCAACTGCGGCTTCCGCCCCTTCCATAGCCGCCAATCGACGCTCAAACATCTCCACTGTGGGATTTGTAAATCGACTATAAACATTACCTGGCTTTTCGCCGGTAAAACGTGCACAGGCTTCTTCTGCGCTGCTAAAGTCATATGCAGACGTCATCGCGATAAACTCTGAGTGCATGTCTTCAGCGCTAACATGATCAGCGTGTATTGCCCGAGTAGTATGTTCCATATCAGTAAACCCTGACCTTTCGCTTATGCGAATATAAGAAAGAAATATTCTTTAGACTAAGTTGTTTGCTGCACAACGATTCGTTCGTTTTTACTGTGCACAACCTGAAGGGCTAGGCCGGTTAACACCGATAGCCAACAAAATGCTGCCACACCCATGGTGACCCATTGATAACTTCCTGTATGGTCGTATGCCATACCACCTAACCATACGGTTGCAAATACTGCGACTTGATGAACGGTGAACAGTAGACCGAACATTTTGCCTTTAATTTTTTCTCCATATAGCTGTAAGCAAAGGAGCGAAGTAATGATCACCGTGCCCATGTAAGTTAAGCCAAACAAAATAGCGAAGCTTATGAACTCCCACGGTGCTTCTGACTGTGCAATGAGTAAAAGAGAAAAAGCTCGAATAGCATATAAAGCTGCTAGAAATAGCGCAGGCTTAAAGTAGCGAGACAACCAACCAACAAGCATGGCACCGATTAATTCTGCGGCGCCTAAAATACTCAGCGTTGACGCAATCAATTCCGTTTTAAATTCAGCGTTGCCAAAAATTTCTTGCATGAGTGGTACTAAGTGCACATCGATGTAAGCCATTGATGAACCGCAACCCGCAAAGGCAATGGCCAGTAAAATAAAAATAGGTTTAAACATTTGAGAGCGAACAGTTTCTTCTACAGCACTCTCATCTTCATTGGATTGAGTCGGTTTAATTTTAGGGATTGCTCGATTAAGCCAAACTGTCGCTGGCACAACAAAGATGAGAAACACTAAAGCAATACTCAAACATACCCACTTCCAAGGTAAGAAGTCGTTGAGCCAAACCCAAAGCGGTGACAAAACCATAAACCCAATGGCCGTTCCATTAGTGATGGCTGCAAACGCCAAACCTTTGTTTTTCTCATCAAATACTTGGTCAACTAAAAGCCCAAGTGGAACGAATGTCATGGCTGCTAAGGCGTAGGCCGCCATCACACCATATAAAAATAGAAACAATGGAAAAGACTGAACCATGCCTAGCATTAGGAACACTAGGCCGGTCACAAGCGCTCCGGAAAAAATGGTCTGGGTGGCGCCATATCGGTCGCACACCCAGCCCACAACAGGAGAAATTAAACCTATGGATAACCCAAATATCGCTCCAGTCAGTGCGAAGGTTCCTCTCCCAAGACCAAAAATCTCAACCAAGTCTACAAAGTAAACTTGGTAGCTGCCTTTAATCGCGGAGGCTAAAAACGTGATTAACACGCCAACACTTATTACTACAGCAAGTTGCTGACGAGTTAATTGCATTAGGCCATCTCCATCTCGGCTTCTTGAGCTTTTGCATCAAGTTCATCTAACTTGAAATGCTCATAGATGCCCTGATACATGCCGTAGAATAAGCGGCACGTATGGTCGATAGCGTAGAGTGCTTCTTGCTGCATTTTCTCTGTGGTACATAGATCAGCAACCAGTGCCAACCCTTGTTTAACATGACCCACATCTTCTTTTTGGTGAACAGAGAAGAATAGAAGGTCCTCTTCCTTGAGGTCGTAAACTTTTCCTAAGATATTGTGGCGGGCTTCTTCACCTAATGTTTCTAGGTTTTGTCCCTCGCTCGCCACCAACACGGCAGCAGCGCCGATATGGTATTGATCTGGATGTTTAACCGCATCCATACGGTAATCGATCAATTCTTGTGTGGCTGGCAATGCAGTGGCTGAATCACGTTGCTCATCAGTGATACCAATGGCACGAATAAAGTCTTGCATTAACTCAACATGGTTTTTGGTTTTTGATAAGTTGCCAGTTTCTTCTTCATATAGGTTGTACAACAGAATACGTTTATGTTGCTCAAGCGGACAGTGGAAGAAAATATTTTCAATATATTCTAGGAAGTGTTTGGTTAATTGATAGCCTTGTAAAGCAGTAAACTGAAGCAGCTCAATATTTGGATTTGAATCATCCAATAAGTGTTTGAACATAGGGCTTGCTAACGTTAGATGATCTTCTAACGTCGCGCGCATTACTTTTTTAAACTCTTGTTTTTCCATCAACATAGGAATACCCAAATAAACGATTTATAAAAGATGGTTATGCAGTTTCTGCTAAGGGTGTTTCGCCTGCTAATTGAAACTGTTTCAAAAGAACATCCGTTCGAATACTCATGAAATGTCCCAAGTAGCTTTTTCCTTCGTAGCGAGAGTAATCATCCATGATGCCAAAGGTTTTAAGGCCAACTCGTTTCCATAGTCGATGAGCTGGCGTGCCATCGCGAACATCTAGCGTTAATACATCAACCGCACTGTCTTTTGCTGTTTTGGCAATGAAATACATTGCTTTGGGGAGAAGCCCCGTCCCTCTGAGATCCGGATGAATGAATCCTTTTTGCAGATCAAAGATGTGGCGAGTGGTATCTTGCAGACTGCCTTTTAGGAAGCAATTGAGTACCACTTCATTGTTATCTGTGTAGGCGATTAATAGCTTCAAGGTGCCACCTTGTATTTGATCCATTAAATCGCTTTTGTAATTATTGGCATCCTTTTCAGTGAGCTTTTTCTGAAAACCTAAAATCGCACCATCCGCTGTGCTCATTTCTAACAAACTCAAAATCGAATCGAAAAACAATTCAAGTTGTGTACGGTTTTCGATCACTAAAAATGTGCAAGAAGGGTTCATTTTTTACCCGCCTGTTTGTGAATCGAGTGCGATCATGCTCACGCATTAGGTAGTAGATAAAAAGCGCTATTAGCGACAGGTTAAAAAGCAAAATGCGCCATGACGATTAGGTTAAGTTTTTTAACGAGATAAAACCTTAGGAATAACAAGTGACCAATGACGAAACGTCATGAAGTGAAGCACCTTATAAGAAAAGTAGAATGGTCAGTCTCTTTTTTATGACCTATGTCGTCAAAGAGGAAATAATGACGCCTTTGTGCCATTATCTTTAAGAGACCATGCTCTATACTGGCGGACTCTAGAACTAGACTGTTAAAGCCTGTGCTGATTTACCAATAGGATGCGCATGAGCAAAATCAAACGCTTATTATTATTCATCGGCTTCAGCCTATCCTTAACCTGCCAGTCGCAATCCTTTGACATTTATACCTATCACACAGATCCGCCGTTTCTCTTAAACGATCAGACAGTGGATTTGTCCAAAGCTTGGATTAACCATTTCAATAAGCAGCACGCTGACATCAAACTGAATCTGATCTCGATTGAGCGCCCTAAGCTCAATAAACTGATAGAGGCGAAGCAATCCTATTTAATCTTATGGGCGAATCCCATTTGGTTTAAGTCTCGCGACCCGAATGTCCTAGCGAGCGATCCTATTTTTTGGGACTCCGATATTTGGATCAGCCGAAATACAGATAAAGTTACCTACTCAACGCCTGAGGATTTAATTGGGCTGACCATCGGCGGGAGAAAGGGATATTACTACAAGGGGGTAAATCCACTGGTCAAGGAAGGCAAAATACACAGAATTGATCAAAATCGAGATTACGCCAATTATGAGATGCTATTAAAGGGCGCAGTAAAGACGTTTGTTATGAGTCGTTCTAGCTATCTTTATTGGCAAAGCATCGGAGTGAATACTCAGCAGCTCTATACAGCTATGTCTGCTCATGACGCTTTCACCCGGCACGTACTGGCTAGCCAAGATCGACAATCGTTACTGCCTGTTCTCAATGCGTTTATCCAGTCCATAAAAGCGGATACTCAATGGCAAAGCCAACTTAAGGGCTGGGGTGTGGATGGTTTAGTGAATCCATACGATATTGAACTGGATGAACTAGATAAGTTAAAGCTCAATTAATAAAGCCTACACTTCCACTTAATCACAATAGTCTAGAGCTATCGATTCCATAAATTTATTAAAATATAAAAATCGATAGCTACTCCCTATATTTACTCCTGTCACCAACATTTAGGGCAGGAAACACCATGACAAACAAACCGCTAACCTCCGCCAATGGCGCCCCTGTAGCAGATGACAACAACAGCATTACTGTCGGCGCCCGTGGTCCTTTGACGTTTGATAATCACTACACGTTTGAAAAACTAGCCCACTTCAACCGAGAGCGCATTCCTGAACGCGTTGTACACGCACGCGGCAGCGCCGCCTACGGAACCTTTACGGTGACCAATCCATTGTCTGATTACACCATCGCCGACTTTTTGCAGAACAAAGGTGAGCAAACAGAGGTTTTCTTGCGATTCTCAACGGTGGGCGGCGGCCAAGACAGCAGCGATTACGCTCGCGACCCTAGAGGCTTTGCCGTGAAGTTTTATACACAGCAAGGCAACTACGACATGGTGGGTAACAACACACCGGTGTTTTTCTTGCGTGATCCCATCAAGTTTCCTGACTTTGTACATTCCCAAAAGAAAAACCCGAGAACCAATTTGCCAGATGCTGCCGCCATGTATGAGTTCTGGGCAAACCACCCACAGTCATTACATCAGATGACGATTTTGATGTCAGACCGAGGCATACCTAAGTCCTATCGCCATATGCACGGGTTTAGTTCTCACACTTATAGCTTCTGGAATAGTGAAGGTGAGCGTTTCTGGTTCAAATGGCACTTCAAATCGAACCAAGGTATTGAAACCTTAACTGATGATGAGGCAGCAACCTTGCCTAGCTTCGGCGCCCAGCAAGATTTGGTCGACAGCATCGATAAAGGAGACTACCCAAGTTGGACAGCCAAAGTACAAATCATGAGCGAAAGCGAGGCCCGTGATTACAAAATCAATCCCTTTGATTTAACGAAAATTTGGCCACACAACGACTTTCCACTAATTGAGGTAGGCCAATTAGAATTGAACCGCAATGTGGATAACTTTTTTGCTGAAAACGAACAGGCGGCCTTCGCACCAAGCAATCTAGTACCCGGTATCGGCACTTCACCTGACCGTATGTTGCAAGGCCGTTTGTTGGCCTATCAAGATGCTCATCGATACCGCGTGGGCGCTAACGCCAACATGATTCCGGTAAACGCACCGCGCTGCCCGGTTAATCACTATCAACGTGATGGCGCGTTTGCTGGCGTATGTCCATACAACGGAAACGCCACAGACAACCAAGGGCGCGGTGCGAACTTCTACCCTAATGATCGCAATGAGATTGCACCCGTTGCGGAAGTTGCCGAACCACCAATGCCAGTTGAAACAGACGCTTGGATCAATCGCTACAGCATAGACGAAGAAGATCATTATTCGCAGGCGGGAGACTTGTTCCGATTGATGAATGAGGATCAAAAAAACCAGTTAGCCAACAATATTTCCGGTGGATTAAAACAAGCAACACAAAGCGTTCAAGAACGCATGCTGGCTCAATTTGAAAAAGCGGATCCTGACTACGCTAAGCGGGTGAAAAACGCCCTTTAATTTACTTAATTTTAAAAATGGAGTGCAAACATGAAAATTCTAAAACGTGAGATAAAGTCAACGGATATTAAGCTAGCGGGCCAATGCCATTGTAACTACCAAGACAATTACTATGGCGATCAGGTATGCCTGCAAACGAAAGGCAGCACTAAGCATGAGCTTGATATAACTTAGCCAAATGGTTACCGGTCATATCATGAACATATGACCGGTAACGCCCTGTTTCTTCTACCCCAAAACGACATTTAATAAGATGAACCTCTGCAAAGCTGTCTATACTTAGGTTCAGATACCGATCTCGCCTGAAGAAATAGAATAACCATCTCATGGCAAACTATACCCAAATTCTCTTTTCGGTCTTTTCACGCAATTGCTGCCAGCATATTTGTGCAATGCGTTGGTTCGGATGTCTATTTGGAATCCTATTAGCAATCACACTCATTTCGTTGCCTGCCCACGCAACCCAAATAAAAACCGATACGCTTATTAATCTATCATTGCCAACTTCAACTTTGGCAGAAGGTGAAGAAATTAGCTTCACCCAGCATGGGGCGTATTTAAGCGATCCCAGTAATGAGATGACCCTAGAACAAGTCTTAAGCAGTACGAGTTGGCATCGAAGTCTTGAAGAAAACCTAAATCTTGGTTTCAGTAAAGATACGTATTGGTTTGCTGCGCGTTTTAACACTCGAAACCCTCATAGAAATTGGCTTCTACGTGTACGTTACTCACTATTCGACTTTATAAAGATATATGTCTGCCCAATCAATGAAGGTATAAAGGAAAGTCAGTGTCAGACAAAACGTATGGGCGACCTTTTTTCTTTTTACGAACGGGATTTTATTCACCCTGAATTTGTAGCAAAAGTTCCGCTGAAGAATACGCATGATCATTGGGTCTTATTGCAAGTTCAAACCGAAGGCTCATTTCCTATGATGGTTAAGCTCTCGGATGAACGTACCACCACCAACAGTCTTATCTTGAACTTCGGTGTGAGAGGGGCTTATCTATCCATGATGCTAGTTATGGGTTTGTATAATCTTTTTTTATTCTTCTCAACCCGTGATAGAACCTATTTTTACTATTC
>Ga0181593_10004715_pt1 | contig 12394 bp, 11 predicted proteins | sample 071ome_19_FD_133756 | JGI IMG/M metagenome (GOLD analysis project Ga0181593, IMG submission 133756) | Coastal salt marsh microbial communities from the Groves Creek Marsh, Skidaway Island, Georgia - 071413AT metaG (megahit assembly) | ecosystem: Environmental > Aquatic > Marine > Intertidal...
CGAGACCCGATGGAACCTGTCAGCCAACCACACGGTCGGCAATATGCGTTTCCTCGCTCGTGTCAGCTTCTATGATGACTGGTACGACAGCTTCGAAAATGACGTTTTTGGTACCGACGCCATTTTTGACAGCGAGTACCTGCTTGATCTGGAGTTCGAATACACGATCGGAGACCACCACAGCATCCTCGTTGGCGGCAATAACGTCTTTGACGAAAATGGCCAAAAGGCGACCGACGTGAATAACCTCGGATTTAATTCGGCCACTATCTTGGGTAACACCTATAGCCAGTATTCGCCCTTTGGTATCAGCGGCGCCTTCTGGTATGCACGTTACCGCTATAACTTCTAAGCCGCTATAAAAGCGCGCGCGTGAGGGGGCCTGTTGGCCCCCTTTTTCTTGGCGTTGAGACAGCTTAAGGTAGCCACACACAGGGGCTCCAGCTATGCGTTCACTCATAATAGTAGCCGCGATGGTTTGCGCCGCACTCATCAGCGGCTGCAACCCATCAACGGACTTAGCTCCCGGCGCAGACGTTGTCGTGCTTGGCGATTTTAAGACGATGAACCCTGACCAACCCGTTGCCGAAGCGGTGGCAATTACGGGTGGGCGGTTCAGCTTCGTTGGGGAAAAAAATGCGGTAAAGCAGCTGATCAATAACCACACCGAGGTGATTAACCTCGGAAGCGCTGTAGCCTATCCCGGCCTGATTGACGCCCACGTTCATATTGCGGGGATTGGCTCAGCAATGCGTTCGGTGGACTTAAGGGGCGCCGAGAGCTATAGCCAACTCGTGGCGCGCGTGGCTGCGCGAGCGGAGGAAACACGGTCTGGCGCGACCCTTGTGGGTCGCGGGTGGCATCAAAGCAAATGGCAACGGGCTCCCGAGGGAAGCCTAGATGGATTCCCCACCCACCACGCGCTGTCTGCCGCCGTGCCAAATCACCCTGTTGTGCTTGAACACGCAAATGGACACTCCGTGCTACTCAACAAGAAAGCCATGGACCAGTTGGGTATATCGTCTGGCAGTATCGCGCCCGAGGGAGGCGTGATCGTTTTCCGGGACGGACAACCCACCGGTTTACTGCACGAAACCGCCGTAGAACTCACGCTTCCCTTGCAGCAGTACGACATTGATACGGCCATCAAGCTGGTTGAGCTCGCGCAACGACATCTCCTCAGTCAGGGCATTACAACCGCCCATGATGCGGGCGCGCTACAAGTCGATATTAGGGCGCAACGTCAAATGGCCGAGCGAGGGAAGCTATTGATACGCCTGTACACCATGGTCTCCGCCACTGACCGAGAGGGCTTGCAGGAGTGGCTGAATCGCGGGCCAGCATTGAATTTGGGGAACCATCGGCTGACCGTGCGATCTATCAAAATTCAAGCCGACGGTGCACTCGGCTCTCGCACCGCATGGCTACATGCTCCCTACTCCGACGCACCAGAGACCAGCGGTGTGCCGACCTATGACTTGGATTCACTCAGCGCTTTAATTGAGAAAACACGGGCAGACAATTGGCAGATTAACGTTCATGCCATTGGTGACCGAGCGAATTCGGAGGTGCTCACCGCATTCACCCCTTTTACCCAAAGATTGATTGATCATCGATTCCGGATAGAACATGCGCAACACCTGGCACCTAGCGACGTACCCCGGTTTGCCGAGCAGGCCGTCATCGCATCAATGCAACCCATTCATTTGAGCTCAGATCGGCCCTGGGCGATCAATCGGCTCGGTAGCGAGCGCATTGAGCGGGGTGCCTATATGTGGCGCAAGTTAGTGAGTGCCGGCGTCGTTGTGGCATCTGGAACCGACGCGCCGGTAGAGCCGGTAAACCCCCTTGCTAATTTTTACGCGGCGGTGACGCGAAAAACGCTCTCGGGCCTACCCCTCGAAGGCTTCGAGCCAGAGCAGCGGCTGACGCGAAGTGAAGCGCTGTCCACCATGACGACGGCTGCGGCTTATGCGGGTTTTGAGGAGAACGACAAAGGCTCAATCGAAGTTGGCAAACTGGCAGACCTCACTGTGCTATCTCAAGATATTTTGACGATACCCGAGGAGCAGATACTGGAGACTGAGGTCGTTATGACCGTGATCGGCGGAAAAATTATGTTCCAGCAGGAGGCCCGATAGTCGAGCGATAAGCTCCTGATTTTCCGATATTTTTTGCGCGTCCCATTTCCGCCCCCAATTTTTTCGGGAGACGGATTGAGACAAAAAAAACCGCAGGAAGTCTGCGGCTTTAATTCGCACTGCGCCCCTCATGGAGGCGCCTGATAGCGTACCTATTCCTGTTCCAACGATTCCGGTTCAGGTGAATCATCGGCATCCATAGGATCCGCAGACGCGGGGGTCTCGTCGGCGACTTCGCGCATCGACAACTTGATGCGACCTCGCTGATCGACGTCCAGCACCTTCACCTGCACTTCCTGACCTTCAGAAAGATAATCGGTGACATTCTCGACACGCTCTTCGGCGATCTGCGAAATGTGCACCAGACCATCCTTGCCGGGCAGGATCGTGACGAAGGCACCAAAGTCGACAATGCGGGCGACTTTGCCCGTGTAGATCTCACCCACCTCAGCCTCAGCGGTAATGGCCTGAATCATCTCGATGGCAGCGTCTCGCGCGGCCGCGTTCTGACCAAAGACCTTTACGGTACCGTCGTCATCAATATCAACCGTCGCACCCGATTCTTCCGTAATCTGGCGAATGGTGGCGCCGCCCTTGCCGATAATGTCGCGTATCTTGTCTTGATCAATCTTGAGCGTTGTCATGCTCGGCGCATTCTCCGAGGTGATCTCGCGCGGTGCATCCAGACAAGTATTCATTTGCCCAAGAATATGCAGTCGCGCCTCGAGAGCCTGCTCCAGAGCCCGCTCCATAATCTCTTCGTTAATGCCCTCGATCTTAATATCCATCTGCAACGCGGTAACGCCCTTGGCAGTACCGGCGACTTTAAAGTCCATATCACCGAGATGATCCTCATCACCCAAGATGTCAGTAAGGACCGCAAACTGATTGCCTTCCTTAACCAGCCCCATGGCAATACCTGCCACAGGTGCTGACAGCGGCACGCCCGCCGCCATCATCGAGAGCGATCCTACGCAGACTGACGCCATTGAACTGGAGCCATTGGATTCAGTTATCTCAGAGACCACACGCACGGTGTAGGGGAATTCTTCCTCGTTCGGCAATACCGCTGCCAGACCGCGACGCGCAAGCCGTCCATGACCCACTTCTCGTCGTCCCGTAAAGCCGATGCGACCGGCCTCTCCCACCGAATAGGGCGGGAAGTTGTAATGCAACATAAAGGGATCGCGACGCTCTCCCTCCAGCGCATCGATAATTTGCGCGTCGCGGGTCGAGCCCAACGTCACGGCACCAATTGCCTGAGTTTCTCCACGGGTGAATAGCGCTGAGCCGTGCGCTTTGGGAAGAATATCAACTTCACAAGCGATCGCTCGGACCGTGCGGTTGTCTCGCCCATCGATACGCGGCTCGCCAGCCAGAATTCGGCCACGCACGATACGCTTCTCTAAGCTTTTGAAAACGTCTTTGATGTCGTCTTCTGCGGGGCCATCTTCTGTGGCCAGTTGCGCGACGATCTCATCCTTTACCTGACCGACTCTCTCGTAGCGTGCAGCCTTTTCCGTGATGCGGTACGCCTCCCCCAAGGGGGCGGAGGCAGCGGCTTCAACTGCTTCAACAAGCGCCGCATCGGCTTCAGGGGCTTGCCATTCCCAACGTGGCTTACCTGCCTCGCTCGCCAACTCACTGATGGCGTTGATAACAGTTTGCATCTCCTGATGGGCGAACAGAACCGCGCCCAACATTTGATCCTCTGTCAGTTCCTTTGCCTCGGATTCCACCATCAGCACCGCATCACGTGTGCCGGCAACCACCATGTCAAGTTGGCTCTCTGCCAGAGCCGAGTAGCTCGGGTTCAATAAGTACCCACTCGATTCAGTAAAACCCACGCGGGCACCACCAATCGGGCCATTGAATGGACAACCCGAGAGCGCCAGCGCTGCCGAGGTTCCGATCATGGCAGGGATGTCAGGATCGGTTTCTTTGTCAGCCGACATGACAGTACAGACAACCTGAACTTCATTCATAAAGCCGTCTTCGAACAGCGGGCGAATAGGACGATCAATCAGGCGAGAAGTGAGCGTTTCCTTTTCGCTCGGGCGCCCCTCACGCTTGAAAAATCCGCCGGGAATTTTTCCGACCGAGTAGGTCTTTTCTATGTAATGCACGGAAAGCGGGAAAAACGCCTGTCCGGGCTTGGATTTTTGTTCCGCGACAACAGTACACAGCACACTCGTGCTACCCATGGTCACCATCACTGAGCCCGACGCCTGCCGAGCGATACGTCCCGTTTCCAGTGTGACCTCGTGGTCTCCATACTGGAACGTTTTCTTAACTACATTCACTATGTTTTCTCCAAATATGACGGGGCCGGCTCTGGGCCGGCCCTAACTGATCCTCAGCGACGCAGACCCAACCGCTTAATCAAATCCGCATAGCGGGCGGTGTCTTTATGCTTGAGGTAGTCGAGTAACTTTCGACGCTGGTTAACCATGCGAATCAAACCACGACGTGAGTGGTGATCCTGAGCATGTTCTTTGAAATGAGACTGCAGTTGCTCAATATTTGCTGTAAGCAAAGCGACCTGTACTTCCGGAGATCCGGTGTCGCCCTCTGACTGCTGATAATCCTTAACAATTTGTGCCTTAACGGCTGCGTCCAACGCCATGGTTATTTCTCCAACCTGCTTGTTGAAAACGAGCCCATCCGTGCAGGTTTACAGGTGGGTTCGTGGAGCGGCAAGCGCCGCAAATCTACTGGGAAAGAAGCCGCATTGGGGCCAGTTTTCCGTCTTCTCTAACGTGACCGACACCAAGGAATGCTCCTCCCGCGTCGGCGATGCGCACCATACCACTCTGGGGCCCGTTTGGCACTACTACCGGCCGCCCCTTTCTCATGTAAAAAGTTGCGGCTTCAGAGAGCTCAACCCGCGGCAGGTGCGGCATACAGGCCTCGATCGGCGCCAATAAGGTATCCAGCGCCTCCTCTGAGCTTTCTTCCCTCTGTCTTGATAATTGATCCAGAGTGCGCGCCGTTGAAAGATCGAATGGCCCAGACTGACACCGTCGGAGCGCGCTGACATGCGCGGGCAGCCCAAGTGCAGCCCCAAGATCCTCAGCCAGCACGCGAATATAAGTGCCCTTGCTGCACTGCACTGCAACCTCCAGCGTTGCGATTTCTCCAGCCTCAAATGCGAGCAGATCGAACCGAAAAATATTCACTGGTCGCGGCTGTCGCTCAACGTGCTCCCCCGCTCTCGCAAGCTTGTAAAGCGGCCGACCATCGACCTTGAGCGCAGAATACATCGGCGGGACCTGTTCAATCAGGCCGGTCAAGGCTGCCATCGCCCGAGTAGTGGTATCCAGCGTGATGTGCGAAGCTGACGCCTGCGCTCGCAAATTGCCAGCCGCATCCCCCGTATCAGTGCCCACACCCACCATGAATGTGCTGGTGTAGGCCTTATCCGCATCCAGTAAAAACTGAGAAAACTTGGTCGCCTCACCGAAACAGATCGGCAACACACCAGTGGCCAGAGGATCCAAGCTACCCGTATGCCCCGCTTTTGCGGCGCCAAAAAGTCGCTTCGCTCGCTGCAACGCTGCGTTGGAGGTAATGCCTTCGGGCTTATCGAGCACCAGCAGTCCACTGATCTGCCGCCCTTTCCGCCGTCGGCTCATTGATCCGGCAAGAAATCAGATTCCGACGGTGTTGGCCGGTCAAAGGAAAGCTGCTCATCGGCTCGCCGCGCCTCTTTTAGCAGGCTCTCCATGTCGCGACCACGACCGACGCTCTCGTCGAACCGAAAGCCCAATCGGGGAACAGTCCGCATCGACGACGCCTTGGCTAATTGAGATCTCAAAAAACCCGCCACTTTGTCTAGGACCCGTGTCATTTCCGCTCGATGCTCAGGCGTCGCATCCTCCATCAGCGTAAAGAACACCTTGGCATGGGATAAATCCCGACTGACCTCGACCCCAGTGAGGTTCACCTGCTGTACGCGGGGATCCCTGACAGCAGTTTGGAGCAGATGCGCCAGCTCCCTGTGCAGGAACTGGCTGACCCGCTCGGTCCGCTCATATTCTTTACCCATGGTCCGGCTTCAGAGACTTCGGGCGATCTCGTTGACTTCAAAGACCTCGATCAGATCACCCACCTTCACATCGGTATAGTTCTTCACACCGATGCCGCACTCCGTCCCATTGCGGACTTCATTGGCATCGTCTTTGAAGCGACGCAGAGATTCGAGTTCTCCCTCGTAGATCACAACGTTGTCGCGCAGTACACGAATGGGCTTGGAACGGTGAACGGTACCCTCGGTCACCATGCAACCGGCAATCAGACCAAACTTGGGCGAGCGGAAGACATCGCGGACTTCGGCAATCCCAACGATCTCCTCGCGCATCTCCGGCGACAGCATCCCGGAAAGTGCCGCTCGCACATCGTCTATCAAGTCGTAGATCACATTGTAATAGCGAATCTCAACACCCTCGTTCTCGGCCATCCCACGGGCCTTGGTGTCAGCTCGCGCGTTAAAACCGATAATGATGGCTGCACTGGTGATGGCGAGGCTAATATCGGTTTCGGAGATGCCGCCTACACCGCCCGAGACGATATTGACTTTGACCTCCTCATTACCCAAATCCGCCAGGGCGCCCTGAAGCGCCTCGAAGGACCCTCGAACATCTGCCTTGATAATCAAATTCAGGGTTTCCACCGACCCTGCCGTCATCGTCTCGAACATATTGTCCAACTTGGCGGCTTGTTGGCGCGCTAATTTGGAAGAACGCATCTTTTCCTGTCGGAAGTCTGCGACTTCGCGCGCTTTCTTCTCGCTCTCCAGCGCAACGACCGGATCCCCGGCGTCCGGCGTACCGTCCAATCCCAGTACTTCGACCGGAATGCTCGGGCCAGCCTCTTTAATCTGGTTGCCATTTTCATCGAGCATCGCTCTGACGCGGCCATACTGAAGCCCCGCCAGAACAATATCGCCCTGTCGCAAAGTTCCCTGCTGTATCAAGAGAGAGGCGACAGCACCACGACCTTTGTCGAGTCGTGACTCGATGACCAGACCGGATGCGGGGACGTCTGCTGGGGCTGTCAGCTCCAACAATTCGGACTGCAACAGCAAAGCATCCAGCAACTCGTCGATACCCTGACCGGTGTGGGCCGACACTGGGATAAATTGAGTGTCTCCGCCCCAATCCTCGGGGATAACATCCTTGGCCGCCAGCTCCGTTTTAACGCGCTCGGGATCCGCTGCTTCCTTGTCAATCTTGTTGACCGCGACGACCACCGGGACACCCGCCGCACGCGCGTGCTGAATCGCCTCTTCGGTTTGTGGCATCACGCCATCATCTGCCGCAACCACCAACACCACGATATCCGTTGACTTGGCTCCCCGTGCGCGCATGGCCGTAAACGCCGCGTGACCCGGTGTATCCAGGAAAGTGATCATCCCCTTGTCAGTCTCGACATGGTAAGCACCAATATGCTGCGTAATACCCCCCGCTTCGCCACTGGCCACGCGCGATTTACGAATGTAATCCAAAAGCGACGTCTTGCCGTGATCGACATGGCCCATGACCGTGACAACCGGAGCGCGCGGCTCAGGCGTCCCCTCTTGGCTCGCCAGAGTCTCCTCCAGCCTTTCCTCCAACTCTTCTGCGCTCTTGAGCACAACGCGATGGCCCAGTTCCTCTACCACCAACGTGGCAGTGTCTTGATCCAACACCTGGTTGATGGTGGCCATTACCCCGAGATTCATGAGCTCTTTGATCACCTCGCCGGCCTTGACCGCCATCTGCTGCGCCAAATCACCCACAGTGATGTTCTCTGGCACGTTCACGTCATAAATAATTTTTTCTGTGGGCTGTGCAAAAGCGTGCTGATTGGGCTCGTCGTGGAGCTTTCTTTTTCGTCCGCCGCGACGGCGCGCCACACCGGCCTCAGCGGCCTCCAGATCCGTAATGGATAAGTTGTGTCCGCGCTGCTTTCCCCTCGCCCCGGGTAATCCACCGCGCTCAAGGCGCCCTTTATTGGAGCGTCTGCGCAGTTCATCACGAGCGGGTAAGGTATTCTCTTTCGTGGGTGCTGCATGGAGCCGCTTCGGTTTACGGTCCTGCTCTTTGACTCCGGGTTGAGCCGCCGCCTCCTGCGCCTGACGGGCCGCCTCTTCTGCTCGCGCCTTTACCGCGGCATCCAACTCAAGCTTTCTCGCCTGCTCTTCCGCTTTCCGTCTGGCCGCCGCGCGCTGCCTCAGCAATTCGGGATCGGATTCGTCAACCGATTCCTCTGCGTCAACCGCGACCATTTCATCGGCGCTTGTTGTAGCAGCAGCCGCTACAGTGCTATCCGCCTCATTGGGGGCATCAACCGCTGCCGCACTGTCTGCATCAGCTTCACCATCGGCGGCGTCGTCCTCGAGATCTTCTCGCTTGACGTAGGTTCGCTTTTTTCGAACCTCAACATTGATGGTTCTTTTACCAGCACCACCCGCCCGGAGCGTGCTGACAGATTTGCGCTTGAGCGTAATCTTTTTCGGTGCGCCAGCGCCGGCACGTTCCCCATGGCTTTGCTTAAGATGTGCCAGCAAGGTCTGCTTATCCTCCTCAGATACGGCCTCTTCTGCATCTGCGTGGGGTAGTCCCGCATCCTTCATCTGCGCCAACAGTCGGTCAACCGATGCCCCGACCGTTTCTGCTAACTGCGCTACTGTCACTTGTGCCATTTCTCTCTCCCTATTCGCTCAGTCGCTAGAGTGCAATCGTCACCTGATAGGACTCAGGCTGTTGCCTCCTCTTCCTCAGCGAACCAAGGGGCGCGAGCCGTCATAATGAGCTCTGCCGCACGTTCTTCAGTCATGTCTTCTATATCAAGGAGGTCGTCCACCCCCTGCTCAGCAAGGTCTTCCATCGTGACAATGCCACGCCCCGCCAATACGTAAGCGAGATGCTTATCCATGCCATCCATCGTCAAGAGGTCTTCTGCAGGCTCATTGGCATCGAGTTCCTCTTCCGAGGCAATGGCCAATGTCAGCAAGGCATCTTTAGCGCGTGCCCGCAACTCTTCAGAGATTTCCTCGTCAAACCCCTCAATGGCATTCATTTCTTCCAGAGGGACATAGGCAATCTCCTCGAGGGTGGTAAAGCCCTCCTCGACAAGAACAATCGCTATATCTTCGTCAATATCCAGTGCCGTCATGAACTGCTCAATGACCTCGCCGGCCTCGGTTTCCTGCTTCTCGATAGCTTCGTCGACACTCATAACGTTGATGATCCAGCCTGTCAGATCAGAGGCGAGGCGAACATTCTGACCGCCCCTGCCAATCGCCTGCGCCAGATTATCTTCCGCGACGGCCACCTCCATAGTCGAGTTGTCCTCGTCGACAACAATGGATTCCACCTCTGCCGGTGACATGGCGTTGATAACCAGCTGCGCCGGATTGTCATCCCACAGGATGATATCCACCCGTTCGTTATCCAACTCGTTAGAAACTGCCTGCACCCTCGACCCCCGCATCCCAACACATGCCCCTACCGGGTCAATGCGCTGGTCTCCCGTTTTGACGGCAATCTTTGCGCGAGAGCCGGGATCTCTGGCCGCCGCCCTGATCTGAATCACGCCCTCAGATATTTCGGGCACTTCTATTTTGAAGAGCTCCACCAGCATCTCCTGGCAGGCTCGGGACAAAATGAGCTGCGGTCCCCGAGATTCAGTATTGATCTCCGTTAAAATCGCTCGAACGCGATCGTTGATACGAAATGTCTCTCTGCCTACCAACTCACCCCGAGGTAGCAGGCCCTCAGCGTTATTGCCAAGATCGACGATGATGTTGTCGCGGGTGACTTTCTTTACCGTACCCGCCAGCAACTCTCCCTCCCGGCCGCGATACTCGTCAACTATTTGCGCCCGCTCAGCATCACGAACGCGTTGGACAATGACCTGTTTCGCCGTTTGGGCTGCAATGCGACCAAAATCAACGTTTTCAACGATTTCTTCGTGGTAATCACCGGGCTGCAGGGCAGTATTCACCTCGGCTGCCTCTTCAGTAGTGAACTGCGTCCCCAACAGCGCAAGCTCGGTATCGGGCATCACCAACCAGCGCCGCTTGGTCACGTAGTCACCCGACTCGCGGTCGATAGTGACCAAGATATCAGCATCCTCGTCGTAACGTTTTTTCGTGGCAGTGGCCAGTGCCAGCTCGATTGCCTCAAAGATGATGTCCTCTGACACCCCTTTTTCATTTGAGACCGCCTCAGCGACCATCAGGATTTCTTTGTTCATCGATTCACTCTCTGCCATTTAGCCAAGGCACGTGTCGCCCCGTTGTTAAACCAATACCACCGCTTCATTCTCTGTTCTGCCCAAACTCCAGTCTGGGCATCGCCCGCGCCCTATCAACGGTGCGTAACGGCAATCGGTACGCTTCCTCGTCAATCTGCAAAACAACTGTGTCGCCATCTGCAGAGACCAGAACGCCCTTAAACCGCCGTCTTCCCTCTACCGGCAGGCGCAGCCTGATATCGACTATTTCCCCGACATACGGCTCATATTGCTCGGGCCGAAACAGCAATCGGTCGATACCGGGAGAGGAAACCTCCAGCGTATACTCCCCGCCGATGGGATCCTCTACATCCAAAATACCACTCACCTGATGACTCACCTTGGCACAGTCATCAACGCCCACCCCGGCCTCGGATTCGATATAAATCCGAACCGTGGGTCGCCGTCCGGGGGAGGTTAATTCAATACCCCACAACCCGTACCCCATATCCTCGACGGTCGGCTGTAAAAGCTGCATTAACTGCGCTTCTTTTCCCGACATGTCGTCCTCCCGCTGGCCGTTCATTTCACACAGCCACAAAAAAGCCCCATAAGGGGCCTTCGAGGTGACGGTCAGCGAGCAACAAGCCGCCGTCAAATTGGTAGCGGGGGCCGGATTTGAACCGACGACCTTCGGGTTATGAGCCCGACGAGCTACCAGGCTGCTCCACCCCGCATCAATACGCTCAGTAACCGCCCCCTTATTAGCGTCTACCTAAAAACAACTTGGCAAACGCAGGCGTTACCGTGGTGCCACCACCACAAACTGAGGCGCGGGAGTATAGGAACCGCGGCCACCGCCGTCAACCCACATAAATTGGGCATGCCGGGGAATGCCCATGGCGCTCTTTTAGCAGCGTGCCAGAAGTTGGTCCGCGGCTTGAAAGGCTCTGAGTCTCGCAGTACGGTGCAAGCGTTGCATTGTCCTCTGGGAACTGACCTTTGCCGTCTCGATCCGCCATCAAACTGGGTGGTATCCCAACCGCTGCTCGAATCGTTGCTGGGATGGATTTGTCCGGAGCCGATGGCGTGCTCAATCAGCTATACGCGCTCGACGCCGACCTAGCCGAACAGATCAGTGATCACATCATGCCTTTCGAAAAGCTGGCCCTGGCAGATACTCGCAGCCTTCAAATATTGGTGCGCGAGATTGAATCGGCGGTGTTGATGATCGCACTCAAAGGTGTAGCCAAACCACTCCGTGACCCGTTTCTGAACAGCATGTCCAGCCGAGCCAGAGCCCTGTTTATTGACGAGATGGAGGAAATGAGCCCTGTTAGACGCAGCGACGTTGAAGCCGCAAGAGCGGCCGTGGCGCGATGCGCTAGGCTGCTATCGGACCAAGGCCAATTCGTGCTCCCCCAAGAAGGACTCGTTCGGTAGTCGTCAGCGCCCTAAAGCAAAAGGGGCGAGGCGGATCTCCCGTTGCATGATCGTTCCATGAATAAAAAAAGGCTCCTGTAACAGGAGCCTTTAGACAATTTGGTGCGGAAGGCGGGACTTGAACCCGCACAGCCATAGGCCACTACCCCCTCAAGATAGCGTGTCTACCAATTCCACCACTTCCGCTTTTTTACTCGCCATCCAAGACCGGCGCATCTTCGGACCCATTGTCCGTGGCCGAATCAAAGTCCAACACTGGCAGGTCTCCTTCCTCGATCACCTCTTCAACAATTTCTGAGGCCGGGATATTAAATCCGAGGTCATCCTCATCCGCCGTGCGATTGTCGGCGATCACCGCCAAGCCAAAACTACTCGCGAAAAAAATCGCAGATAGCCAAGCCGTCATTCGCGTCAACGCGTTACCGCTGCCCGCACTACCAAACAGTGTTTGGGAGGCGCCCGCACCAAATGACGCGCCGATATCTGACCCTTTACCGCGCTGCAATAAAATCAGCGCGATCAAGGCAATTGCCACCAGCAGGTGAACCATCAGTGTGATTTGTTCCATGGGAACTCCTTTCATGCCCCCA
>Ga0181593_10004716_pt1 | contig 12391 bp, 10 predicted proteins | sample 071ome_19_FD_133756 | JGI IMG/M metagenome (GOLD analysis project Ga0181593, IMG submission 133756) | Coastal salt marsh microbial communities from the Groves Creek Marsh, Skidaway Island, Georgia - 071413AT metaG (megahit assembly) | ecosystem: Environmental > Aquatic > Marine > Intertidal...
AGGTCAACGATACGAAATTTATTCGCAACACACTGCGCAAGAAACTCATCCAGCCGACGGTCTATCACCTGCTTTTGCTCGGGAGAGTATCCGTTCCAATCGATAACTTCGTGAGCAAAACGCTTGCACCCCCGGCAGACGAGGTCGCCAACGCCGGTCGAACAGACGCCGATGCAAGGCGTTCTTATTGGGATAAGCTGCGACACAAAACCTCCAGAAGCGGCAGTTTAACAGTTTGTGGGTCTCACTCTCAGAGGACTTTAAGCCGCCGCTAGCGGGTTGCATGGGTGTGATGAATACGGGTTATTTGGGCTTCCTGTAACGCTGAAGTCTCGTGCCGAGGTATAATGCCGCCCGCTTTTTTCTTACCCATTGATTCGTCTCGTTTTTACAAGGAATAGTCCATGCTAGATGCCTATAGGAAACATGTCGCCGAGCGCGCGGCGCTTGGCATTCCCCCCACCCCCTTGTCAGCGGCACAAGTGGCGGAGCTCACTGAGCTCTTGAACGCGCCGCCCGAGGGCGAGGCGGACTTTTTGCTAGAGCTCATCACTGAGCGCGTTCCGCCTGGCGTGGACGAAGCGGCCTATGTGAAAGCGGGATTCCTGTCGGCTATTGCTAAAGGCGAGAGCCAATGCCCAATCATTGACCGCGTCAGCGCAATCCAACTTCTGGGCGATATGCATGGCGGGTACAACATCGGCACCCTGATAACGCTAATTGATGACGAAGCGCTCGGTTCACACGCCGCCAGCCAACTTAAAAAGACCCTCTTGGTGTTCGACGCGTTTCACGACGTCGTTGAATTAGCCAACAACGGTTCAGCCAACGCGCAATCGGTCCTCCAGAGCTGGGCCGACGGGGAGTGGTTTACGGCAAGAGAAACAGTGCCCGAATCACTAAAAATGGTGGTTTTTAAAGTGACGGGGGAAACGAATACAGACGATCTCTCACCCGCGCCTGACGCATGGTCCCGTCCCGATATACCGTTGCACGCGCTGGCGATGTTTAAAATGGCGCGAGAGGGTATCGAGCCCGATGAACCCGGCAAGACGGGGCCGCTTCAACACATTGAAGCAATCAAAGCGAGCGGTCTTCCCGTGGCTTTTGTGGGAGACGTGGTAGGAACGGGATCGTCGCGCAAATCGGCGACCAACTCGGTCCTTTGGTATTTTGGCGAAGACACGCCCGGTATTCCGAATAAACGGGCTGGGGGCGTTTGCATTGGCGGTAAGGTCGCCCCGATTTTCTACAACACCATGGAAGACGCTGGCGCTCTGGTATTCGAGGCACCCGTGGATCAGCTCAAAATGGGCGATGTGATCGAGATAAAACCCTACGAGGGACAGATCTTGTCAGAGTCAGGCGAGCTTCTGTCCGAATTCGAGCTTCGGTCGGAAGTGCTGCTGGATGAGGTTCGCGCGGGAGGACGTATCAACCTGATTATAGGACGAGGGCTCACGGCCAAGGCGCGAGAGGCTCTGGGGCTGGAAGAGAGCACCCTCTTTCGCAAGCCAGAGCAGCCCGCGGCATCTGATAAGGGGTATACGCTTGCCCAGAAAATGGTGGGCCGCGCGTGCGGTGTAGAGGGCATTCGCCCGGGCACCTACTGCGAGCCTCGCATGACCACTGTCGGATCTCAGGATACGACCGGACCCATGACGCGAGACGAACTGCAAGATCTCGCGTGTCTCGGATTTTCGGCGGACTTGACGATGCAGTCCTTCTGCCATACCGCCGCGTACCCCAAGCCGGTCGATATCGATACGCAACACACGCTCCCCGACTTCATCATGACACGAGGCGGCGTCTCCCTACGTCCGGGCGACGGCATCATCCACAGTTGGCTCAACCGTATGCTACTGCCCGACACGGTGGGTACCGGTGGCGATTCCCACACCCGATTTCCAATCGGCATCTCTTTTCCGGCCGGATCTGGCCTTGTCGCCTTTGCCGCAGCAACGGGGGTGATGCCGCTCGACATGCCCGAATCGGTCCTGGTGAGATTTACTGGTGAGATGCAACCCGGCGTCACATTACGAGATCTAGTGCACGCCATTCCTTACTACGCCATTCAGCAGGGGCTACTCACGGTAGAGAAAAAAGGCAAGAAAAACATATTCTCGGGGCGGATTCTTGAGATAGAGGGTCTCGAGTCACTCACCGTCGAGCAGGCCTTCGAACTCTCTGACGCCTCTGCAGAACGCTCGGCGGCTGGCTGCACCATCAAGCTGGGCGAAGAAACCATTGCCGACTATCTGCGCTCTAACATCGTGCTGTTGCGATCCATGATCGCCGAAGGCTATGGCGATCCTCGGACGCTGGAACGTCGTGCCCGCAATATGGAGGCGTGGCTCGCGCAGCCAGAACTCTTGCAAGCAGACGACAACGCCGAATATGCCGCTGTGATTGAAATTAATTTGAATGAGGTCAACCAGCCTATCGTTTGTGCTCCCAACGACCCCGACGATGCCCGTTTGCTATCAGAGGTGCAGGGCGACGTCGTTGACGAGGTATTCATAGGCAGTTGCATGACCAATATTGGGCACTTCAGAGCAGCGGGAGAACTCCTCGAAGCGCATGGGGCTCCTGTGTCGACTCGCATGTGGATCTGCCCACCAACACGAATGGATGAACACCAGTTAATGGAAGAAGGCTACTACGCCATTTTTGGGCGCGCGGGAGCCAGAACGGAGATGCCCGGCTGCTCCCTTTGCATGGGTAATCAGGCGAGAGTGGCGCCCAAGTCAACAGTTCTCTCTACCTCGACGCGTAATTTCCCGAATCGCCTCGGCGAGGGCGCCAATGTTTATCTGACATCGGCCGAATTAGCTGCGGTTGGCGCGCTGTTGGGCAGACTGCCAACACCAGAAGAGTATTTGGGATATGCGCAAAAGATCGACTCAATGGCGGACGAGATCTATCGCTACATGAATTTTGATCAGGTGCTGTCTTTTCAAGAGCTGGCAAAGGACGGAGCGAGAATCGCAGCCACCATCATTGACCAGGTGGCGTAACGAACAACGCGCTAGAGAGCTTAGAGGGCGTCAAACCCCCGGTTGCAGTCGGCTTGCAGATCACTCAGATCCTCAAGCCCAACAGCAATGCGGATCAGTCCCTGAACCACGCCTGCCGCCGCTCTTTGTGTCTCGGACAAACGCCCGTGGGTCGTTGATGCCGGATGCACAATAGTGGATTTCACGTCACCCAGGTTTGCCGTCATCGACATCAGACACGTGTGATTGAGGAATCGAAAAGCGGCCTCTCTGCCTCCCTCGACCTCAAAAGCGAGCACCGCGCCGTAACCATTTTGCTGACGCGTCGCCAACTCGTGACCCGGATGAGCGGGTAAACCACAGTAATGAACCTTTGCCACGTTGGACTGCGTCTCCAACCATTCAGCGAGTGCCTGGGCGTTAGCACAGTGGGATCTCATCCGGATATCCAGCGTCTCAAGGCCTTTGAGCATTACCCATGCATTAAATGCGCTCATCGTGGGCCCGCAGGAGCGATTGAATGCCACTATCGGCTCGATCAACGCTTGGCTCCCTACGACGGCACCCCCGAGCACCCGGCCCTGCCCGTCCAGATATTTCGTCGCCGAATGCGTAACTAAATCCGCACCCAGGTTTAACGGCGTCTGCAGAACCGGAGTGCAAAAGCAGTTATCAACAGCAAGTAGCGCGCCTAATTCACGACTCAGAGTGGCAATTGACGCTATATCCGCAATAGCATTCATGGGGTTGGAGGGCGTCTCCAAAAACAGCAATTTAGTGGCTTTAGTTGCAGCCGCCCGCCAAGCATCAACATCGGTCAACGGCACAAACGTAACGTCGACCCCGAATTTCTTTAGCGTATTTTCGAACAAGCCGATGGTCGCGCCAAAGATATCCCGGGAGCACAACACATGATCCCCCGCTTTGAGATGCGCCATACACACCGCCAAAATGGCTGACATGCCCGACGCCGTGGCAACCGCACTTTCGCCCTGCTCAAGAGACGCCAATCGCTCTTCAAAACTTCGCACCGTCGGGTTGGTATAGCGAGAATAGACATTACCCGAGACGTCACCAGAGAATTTGGCAGCGGCGTCCTCGGCAGAATCAAAAACAAAACTGGAAGACGTAAATATAGGCTCCGCATGCTCACCCTCTGGAGACCGCTTAATGCCCGCCCTGATTGCCCGAGTCCGAGGGCCAGCAGACTCCAGCCATTCTCCGCTATCACGCGTCATGATTCGCCCTCTCGGGCACTGCTGCATTCATCAACCATCATTATGCAGACCAACCACCGCACCATCACTGACACCATCATTCCGCGCTCTGACTTTGGCGCCGTCAGCTCGGGCCGCCTCAATCGCTTGCAGATAAGATTCATCAATATTGCCGGCGAGATACTTCCCATCAAAAACAGACGACTCAAACCCATCGACTTCTGGATTACCTTCCCGCGAGCACTCGATCAAATCGTCCAGGTCCTGATATACCAGCCAATCAGCACCTATTTCCTCCTTTATCTCCTCAACCGATCGTCCATGGGCTATCAGCTCGGTCGCGGCGGGCATATCAATGCCGTACACATTGGGGAAGCGCACCGGAGGAGCCGCTGAGGCGAAATAGACCCTGTTAGCACCCGCATCGCGTGCCATTTGGATGATCTGCCCGCAGGTCGTGCCGCGAACAATCGAGTCGTCCACCAGCAAAACCGTTTTATCCTGAAACTCCAGAGGCACTGGATTGAGCTTCTGTCGGACTGACTTTTTTCGCTCGCTTTGGCCCGGCATGATGAATGTTCGCCCAATGTAGCGATTTTTCATGAAACCCTCGCGAAACTTCACCCCCAGCTCGTAGGCGAGCGACTGACCTGCTACGCGGCTCGTATCAGGAATCGGAATGACAACGTCAATATCATGTTCAGGCCGCTCCCGCAGGATCTTTCTCGCCAAGGCTGCGCCTTGTCGCATACGAGTTTTATAAACCGAAATGCTATCCATCAGTGAGTCCGGGCGAGCAAAGTATACGTGCTCAAAGATACAGGGCATCAGTCGAGGCCGGTCCGCGCACTGCTTTCTGTGCAACTCTCCTGTTTGGGTGACGCATATCGCCTCGCCGGGCAACACGTCACCCAGAAGCTCATATCCGGCGACATCCAGCGCCACACTCTCGGACGCAACCATGTACTCCGGACTGCCGTCGCCGCCACTGCGCTGACCAACCACAAGGGGCCTGATGCCAAACGGATCACGGAACGCCACCAATCCGAATCCCGCTATTAACGACACCGCGGCATAGCCCCCCTCGCATCTCTTATGTAGCGTCGATATCGCGGCGAAAATGTCCTCAGCCGTGGGCACAAGCTTCCCCAACCGATGCAGCTCGTGGGCAAAAACATTGAGCAGCACCTCTGAGTCTGAGTCAGTATTCAGATGGCGCAAATCGGATTTGAACAACTCATCAGACAGAAAGGCCGAATTGGTCAGGTTGCCATTGTGTGCAAGGGCGATGCCGTAGGGCGAGTTGACATAAAAGGGCTGAGCGAGAGCGGCACCAGAACTCCCCTGCGTCGGATAGCGCACATGACCGATGCCGAACCGTCCCTGTAGCTGCTCCATGTGGCTCGCGCGAAAAACGTCTCGAACCAGACCTTCGCCTTTTCTCTGCATCAGCTTGCCATCGGCGCAGGTCATGATGCCCGCCGCATCCTGGCCACGGTGTTGAAGCATCGTTAGCGCATCATAAATGTCCGCGGTGACATTCCTTCCGGCCACCATTCCAACTAATCCACACATACGGTTCCCCCGGAACTAAAGCATCTCTGTGGAATCAAGCGTTTCTTTCACTGCGTCAGTGGGCTCGGCTTCCAAGACACGCTCAAAGTTGGCACCCACCCACTCGGCCACCCAATCTACCGGTCCCATTAGCTCTGCATTGTTGATCAGGCTTTGCTGATCATCGGGCACGATCGCCCGCAGGACGACGCTCATCAAGGCAGCAATCAGCAGTCCTCTGGCAAGCCCGAACACAGCCCCCAACATGCGGTTGCCGACATTGAAACCGGGCTGCCGCATTTGGTTTGACAGAAAGCTGGCGATCAAACCGAACACCAACAACACTGCGATAAACGTCAAAATCCAGGCTAGCAAATAGCGGGTGGTAGACTCCTCTATCACCGCCTCCATGACATTGGCGACAGATCCCGCAAGCAGATTGGCGCAGAGAAAAGCAGCGATCCAACCGATAACGGAGAGTACCTCTCTGGCAAATCCTCTGACAACGCCATAACCCGATGAGATAACCCAAACCACCAAAATAGCCCAGTCCCATGCATTGAATTGGCCCACACTGACGAGCGCTGCCTCTATCCAATCCCCCATGCTATTGGCTGTACCTGATTATCTGCGAGTCCACAGACAGGACTTGGTCGATATTCGGCTTTATTTTTTCCAGGCGCTGGCGCTCAGCATTAGGGCCAATCTGAACGCGATAAAGCGCTTGATCCTCTCTCTGATATAGGGTCGAGAAGGCCTTGTATTTTCGCTCTCGCAATAGGGCAACCAGCGTATCTGCCCGACTAACACTACTCACCGTCGCCACCTGCAACACCCAAAAGCGTGGCAAGCCCGCGGCATCAATGAGCGGATCCGTTGCCGGTGGAGTCTCTCGGACAGGCGATTCCTCCGGCTCACCCAACTGGGACAGCTCGGCTACTACATTTTGAACCGCGTCGTCATCAAGCTGGGTTTTTTCATCAGCCAGATCTTGCTCTGCCTCGCTCACCACTGCGACGTCGGGCAGGCGTCCCTCTAGCGATTCACGAAAACTTTGCGGGGGCGCTATCGGTGTGCGATCAATTTCAGGCTGCTCTGGCATAGGGCCGAGAACCAGGGGCTCCCGACGCTCGGGCGGGGTAAATATTAGCGGCCAAAACACGATACCGAGGGCCACCAATACCAAAATCCCCACCAGACGTTGTTTGAGCATTGAATCCAATGATGCTCTTCCTCAACAGCCTCTATCTAAAAACCTGAGGGCTTCACTGACCGTATAGAAAGACCCAAATACCACAATCCGGTCCCCAGGCTCACTGCGCCGCAACACATCGCTCCACACCTCACCGAATACGCCCGTCGTTATCACTGGTTCGCGGCCAATCTTGTGCCCAAGATCGTCAACTTGCATCGCCCTGGGAACGTCGGGCAGGCTAATGAGGTTCCACTCGTCAAAAACGCCGGAGCAAGCATCGATCATATCATGGACCGGCTTGTCCCTCATCACACCGAAAATTGCCCGCGTCGAATTTTGGCTGGGGTTCTGACGCAAATAATCGACCAGCGCGACCACAGATTCCGTGTTGTGGGCCACGTCAAGAATTGCGTGCACGCCACCGATCTCTAGTTCTGTCAGGCGGCCCGGCAACCTCACGCCACTCACCGCCTCCCGAAGCCTGCTCGACAGCCGACCGCTCCCGCTACACTCAATAGCCTGTAACGCCGCACCCACATTACGATCCAGCAAGCCATTTGACTGAGGCAGCTGCAACCTGGCTCCACCCATCGTCCTCAGGTTCCCATGGATAATTCGCCAGTCCTGACCCAAATAGTGTGCTATCGCTCCCCGCTCAGAAAGCGCCCTAACGAGGGTTATGGGCGGATCCGGCTCAGCCACAACGCAGGGGAGCCCGCTTCTCGCGATCCCCGCTTTTTCAACAGCAATAACTTCACGACTCTCTCCCAGCCAATCGGTGTGATCAAGGCCAATACTGGTGATCACACTAACGTCAGCGTCGATGATGTTAACGGCATCGAGGCGTCCCCCAAGCCCGACCTCAAGTACTCGCTGATCTACCCCTCTCGCACGGAATATCCACAAAGCCGCGAGGGTTGCCGTCTCAAAGTAGGTTAGGGAAATGTCTTCACGAGCCGCCTCGACGGCCTCAAAACCAGCGACAATGGCAGTGTCATCTACCATCTCGCCGTCGATCTGGATGCGCTCGTTGAATCGCACCAGATGAGGGGAGGTATAGGTGCCGACACAATACCCCTCTGCAACAAGGCCTGCTGTTAACACAGCCGCCACGGAACCTTTGCCATTGGTTCCGGCGATCGAAAAGGTGTGAATGTGTTGATCGAAAAGTTGCAGCCGACTGGCGACCGCTGCGACACGCTCAAGGCCAAGATCTATTTCAACGGGGTGCCTGGATTCCAGGCAATCTAGCCAATCTTTCAGAGAATGGTCAGGCATTCTCCGGTGAAGCACCCCGCTCATCTGCGGTAATCACCTCACCCTCAAGCGCGCTAGGCATGTGATTCGATGATGCGTCTCGACCCATGAATTTAGCCAATACCCTCGCCAACGTCTCTCGCATGTCATTGCGATGCACAATCATGTCGATGGCGCCATGCTCCAACAGAAATTCACTTCGCTGAAACCCTTTGGGTAGCTTTTGCCGAATGGTTTGCTCAATGATATTGGGACCCGCAAAACCCGCACGCGCGTCAGGCTCTGCCACATTAATGTCCCCTAACAGGGCGAGGGAGGCGGATACGCCACCATAAATGGGGTCAGTCAGGACCGAAATATAAGGAATACCCTGCCCCTTGAGTCGCTCGATGACCGCAGAGGTCTTCGCCATTTGCATGAGAGAAACCAGCGCCTCCTGCATGCGAGCACCACCTGAAGCAGAAAAGCACACCAGGGGGGTTCGTGTCTCCAACGCAACTGTGGCGGCCCGGGTGAACTTCTCCCCGACCGCATAACCCATTGACCCCCCATGAAAATCAAACTCAAAAGCCAGCGCAATCACGGCGACGCCAACTATTTCACCGCGCATCGCAATCAGCGCGTCCTTTTCGCCCGTGCTTCTCTGTGCAGCAGTAAGACGGTCGCGGTACTTTCTTTTGTCCTTAAACTTTAGATGATCTATCGGCTCGATATCTGCGAAAAGCTCTTCTGCGCCGTGATCGAGGCATAACTCAAGCCGGCGTCTTGCGCCGATTCTCATGTGGTGATCGCATTTCGGACACACCTCGGCGTTCCGCTCAAGATCGGGCTTATACAGTATCGCCTCGCACTTGACGCACTTTTTCCATAAACCCTCGGGTACACTGGCACGATTGGCACTGTTGTCCTTGGTCACGCCAGAAGGCAGAATCTTGTCAATCCAACTCATGGAATTCCCCACCGGATTCACGCGCGAGTATACGAGCGAGTGCGGCTTCTAGAAATGTGAAGAGTCCACACCAGCGCGAATGCGCCCTAATAGTTTTACTGCGGCCTCATGAATCTGGATTTCTTCCGCGCTGGCATCTGCCTGCGACTTTCTCACCATCTCATCGATCAAAGCGCTCCCCACTACCACTGCATCGGCGACCCCAGCCACGCGCTGCGCGCTTTCAGCGTCTTTGATCCCAAAGCCTACAGCGACAGGAAGATCGGTCAGCCCACGAATCACCGCGACCCGCTCCGCCACCTCATCCACATCGAGCCGTCCCGAACCGGTAACCCCTTTGACAGCAACGTAGTAAATGAAACCCCTGGCACGAGCGACGATCGTTTTTATTCTCTCGTAGGCAGTCGTGGGTGAGATCAGGAAAATATTGTCGATGCCAACCTGAATCAATGCGTTGTCCAGTCGTTCTACCTCCTCAGGAGGCAAATCGACAGTAATCAACCCGTCCACACCGGCATCCGCACTGGCCTCAGCAAATGCATCGTGACCAAAACGCTCTATGGGATTTGCATATCCCATCAAGACAACGGGCGTTTCTGTATTATCCCTGCGAAATTCTCGAACGAGATCGAGCACCGCCCGCAAGGTGATGCCATTTGCCAACGCTCGCTCGTGACCCAGCTGAATAACCAGGCCCTCCGACATAGGATCTGAGAATGGCACCCCTACCTCGAGGACATCAGCGCCCGCCGCCACCAGACGATGCAGCAACTGAACAGTCCCTGACGGGCTTGGGTCCCCCGCAACAACGTAGGGAATCAACGCGCGCTTGTGCTGCCGCTTGAGCGTTGAAAACAATTCAGCCAGTCGACTCATCAGGGGGTCAGACCTCTATTCCCTCAAGTGCGGCGACCGTAAGAATGTCTTTGTCGCCCCGACCCGACAGGTTAACGACGATGTGTTGATCCGGGCTCATTTGAGCGGCGAGTTTCTCGGCATAAGCCAGCGCGTGCGCAGTTTCCAAGGCAGGCATGATCCCCTCTATGCGAGTTAACCTGTGAAAAGCTGCCAGCGTTTCTTCATCGTCGGCGGACACATATCTCACTCGGCCAATGTCTTTCAGCCACGCATGCTCTGGCCCAACGCCCGGATAATCCAAACCGGCAGAAACAGAGTGGGTTTCAAGAATTTGTCCGTCACCATCCTGCATTAAGTAGGTGCGATTTCCGTGCAGGACACCCGGGCTTCCAACCGATAACGGCGCAGCATGCTGCCCGGTCGAAAGGCCCTTCCCCCCCGCTTCAACTCCGTACATCTCTACCTCAAGGTCCTGCAGAAACGGGTGAAACAAGCCGATAGCGTTGGATCCACCGCCCACACAGGCGACCAACGCGTCTGGCAATCTCCCGGTTTGCGCCAGAGATTGGGCTCGGGCCTCTCGACCGATCACGCTTTGAAAATCGCGAACCAGCATAGGATAAGGGTGCGGCCCAGCGACGGTGCCGATGATGTAAAAAGTGCTATCGACATTAGTCACCCAATCTCGCATCGCTTCGTTCATTGCGTCTTTTAATGTTCGCGAACCCGAAGTGACCGGCACCACCTCTGCTCCCAGCAATTTCATCCTGTAAACATTGAGGGACTGCCGGCGGATATCCTCTTCGCCCATGAACACATGGCACTCGAGGCCGAGCCGGGCGGCGACCGTTGCGCTTGCAACACCGTGTTGGCCGGCCCCAGTCTCCGCAATCACTCGCTTCTTACCCATATATTTCGCGAGAAGCGCCTGGCCGATGGTATTGTTCACCTTGTGGGCGCCCGTATGATTCAGGTCTTCCCGCTTCAGAAAAATACGCGCACCACCAATCTCGTCCGAGAGACGAGAGGCCTCGTAAAGTGGTGAGGGCCGCCCAACATAGTGGGCGAGGTCGTGATCAAACTCGCGAACAAATGCGGCGTCGGATTGTAAATCGTCATACAGAGATTCGAGGTCAGCCAGCGCTGACATTAATGTTTCGGCAACAAATTTGCCGCCAAATTGACCAAATCTCCCATTGGCGTCGGGCACGGACGCAAAAAGCTCGGGTGTCACCTCAACTGTCATAACGCTAAATCCTGTGCGGCTTGGCGGGCATTCGATATGAAAGCCCGCAATTTCTCAAAGTCTTTGATGCCTCTCTGACTTTCGACACCACTGCTCACATCGACAGCAATGGGCTTAACGCGCTCAATGGCGCGGGCGACATTATCAGGAGTCAGGCCGCCCGCCAACACTACCCTGTGCCGCAAACGGAGATCTGCCTTTTCCCAGTCGAATGACGCGCCGGAACCGCCGAACTGCCCGTCGTGAACACTATCGAGCAGCAACGCATTTGCATCTTCATAGCGCGCGTCAGCATTCATCAGGTCGGTCTCTTGTGTCATGGGCACCGCCTTGATGTAGGGCCGGCTGAACTGAGCGCAAAATTCCGGCGTCTCCGCGCCATGAAACTGAAGGCAGTGCATGGGGACTGCTGCCAGTGCCTCCTCAACCTCTGTTTTTGTCGGATTTACAAACAATCCCACTAGCATTCCCAGGCCGCGTACAGCCCGACTGATTTCACGGGCTTGGCTGAGGGATACACCGCGCGGACTGCCGTCGAAAAAAACGCACCCTACCGCGTCAGCACCGAGCCGCAATGCGTCTTCCGCGTCCTCGCGACGGGTGATGCCACATATTTTGATGCGCAACGAAAACCACCTTTCAGGGAAACTAACAGTCTAGCAGATCGGCTAACGCCTAGAGGCATCCTGTCAGCAACGTAGGCCCCTCCGGGGTATTCGGTAGCGCAAAAATGTCTGGGTATTTCACTTGAACGAGGTACAACCCGGCCGCGGGTGCGGTCTCGGCCGCCACCGTGCGATCCTGGCCCTGTAACGTCTCAACAAACCACGCTGCAGGATATTTACCTGAGCCGACAGCCAGTAACGACCCCGCAATATTTCGCACCATATGATGCAAGAAAGCATTAGCGGTGATATCGATGACGACATAGTCGCCCATCCGCTCGACCACACACTGAGTGACCTCACGAATGGGGGTATTGGACTGGCAACCCGCCGCTCGAAAAGCGCTGAAATCCTGCTCCCCAATCAGCGCGGACGCCGCTTGGTTCATCGACTCAAGATCCAGTGGTCGCCTGAACCAGCAGACCAATCCCTCGACGAGGCTTGACCGTATGGG
>Ga0181593_10004723_pt1 | contig 12384 bp, 11 predicted proteins | sample 071ome_19_FD_133756 | JGI IMG/M metagenome (GOLD analysis project Ga0181593, IMG submission 133756) | Coastal salt marsh microbial communities from the Groves Creek Marsh, Skidaway Island, Georgia - 071413AT metaG (megahit assembly) | ecosystem: Environmental > Aquatic > Marine > Intertidal...
GATGCGCTGGCCGTCGTCGGCTGCCTCGCGGACGGCGCGCCCTGGCTGTCCGGCGTGTTCGTCGCGCTGTTCGGATTGGCCCTGCTGTTCCAACGCTTCATCCCGGCGACCTGACGGGTCGAGGGCGCGCGACCTGGAGGCAGCGCCTACCGCGGGCCTTCCGTCGGCTCCAATGCTTCGTCCGGGATCCCCTCATTCACGACGATCCTTGTCAGGGTCAGGGTGATGTGCCCTTGGGTTGCCCGCACCGTATCGCGCTGCTCCTCCCGTTCCGCCTGCAACCTCTCGATCGCCTGCGGCGAAGCCTCCAAACCCGCTTCCCGAAGACGTTGGGTTGCTTCTTCCTTGGTGAGCGGGGGCGGCCCGCCGCCGCCGAGTATTTGTTTCCGCTGCGCCAGCAGGTGGTCGCTTTCCCGAAACCAGAAGATCACATTCTGCCCGGCAAGCTTGCCTCCAATCACCTGACAGGCGACGCCCTTCACCTTCTCATCCGGAAGCCGGACCCAACCTTCCACCGCCGACAGCGAGTTAACTTTGAAGTCATAGAACAGCGAGGGAACGATCAGGCTCGCGCCGCCGGAGAACCCGCTGGCCGCGTTGAGCGCCGTTTCCCTGTCCGGCGCGCGACCGACCCCTTTCTCGGGGATCTCGATCCGGTCGCCCTCGCCAATGTTCCAGGCGGCGCCCCGATTCGTGAACGCCCCGCCCACCTGTTGCTTCCAAGCAATCCGATAACGCCCATCGCGCCGAAGTTTGAGCGTCACCCGGGACACGCGGGTCTGCGCCTTGATGAAGGCGCTGTCGTCGCCCAGTTGCCCTCCTTGAAACCCCTTCGCCCGCGCCGCCTTGCCCGTGGGCGTCTCGGTCAGATCGATGCGCGTGGTGACAACCCCCTCGGCGGAAAAGGATTCCAACCCGGCGTGAGCCGCTCGCGCCGCCTCGACAATGAAGGACGCGTCCTGGGCTGCCGCTTGCCCCGCCAAACAAACCAAGACAACGAGCGCGCCCCGATGGATCAAGGAAAGCCTCATGGTCTCCCGCGCTCAATAGCCCAGGACCAGGACAGTCGCTTCCTGCACCTGCCTGGCGACGTTCTTGAACTCGCGTTCGCCAGCGGCGCCCACACCGGGCAGGCGTTCCAGCAGGGACGGCATGATCTCCAGGAAGGCCGAGACAAAGGAACTCTTCAACGCGTAATTCACATTCTGCGGCAGCAACCCCGTGCGCTCCAGGGTGTTGACGTCGTTCAAGCGCCGGGTGACGACGCCGACAACCTCGCCCTGCTCATTCACCAGGGCGCCGCCGGAATTCCCGGGTTGGATCTGGACGCTGGTCTGGAAATGTCGCGGGTCGTCCTTCACGCCGGACAAGCTGTTGATCTCACCCCGGGTGAGCTTGGGCTCCAATCCCTGCACAGCGGCGTTCGGAAAGCCGATGGTGAATACCGGCTCGCCCAGGGAAATGCCCCGACTGCTGCGCAAGGGCAACGCGGTGAACTCGCCCTCCGCCTTCAGCACGGCCATGTCATTGACCCGGTCGATCTTCACCACCTGCGCGGGGAAGGACTCTCCGCCGCAGCGAATCAACAGTCGCTGGGCTCCCTGGATCACATGAAGGTTGGTCAACAGGTAACCGTCCTCCGTGATGAAGAAGCCGGTGCCATACGTCCTGGGCCCGGTCGCCTTGGCTGGGGACGGGGCGGGGCGCTTCGCCGCGCGGACAGGTTGGGACTGCCCCGCAGACGTCTTGGGTTTGAAGGTCTTCGCAAGTTTCTGACCTTCGGCGATGTCGCCGGGCGTCAACTGCTGCGCAATGTTCTCAGCCAATGTCCGGGCGGCCGCGTCACCGCCCGCCGCGCCCAACAGGCACCACTTGTAAGCCTGGATCAGGTCCTTGGGCGCGCCATGACCGCGCAGGTAGCACGACCCGAGACTCGCTTGCCCCGAGGGATTGCCCTGCTCCGCGGCCTTGCGATACCAGGCCGCGGCCGCGTTGTGGTTGCTGGGCACCCCCCAACCCTGGTAGTGCATCATCCCCAGGTTGTTCTGCGCGGACGAATTGCCGGCCTTGGCCGAAAGCAAATACCAGTTCATCGCCTGTTGATAATCCTTCGGCACGCCAAGACCATTCTGATACATCCAGCCTAGGTTGTTCTGCGCGCCGTCATTGCCCGCCATGGCGGCGACCCGATACCACTTCACCGCCTCCTCATGGTTGCGCTCGACGCCCTTGCCGCGCGTGTAAAGCGTCGCAAGATTGTTTTGGGCGGCAATGTTCCCCTGGGGCGCCGCCTTGGCATACCAAAGGAATGCCTTGGCAAAATCGCGCTTCACGCCGCCCGCGCCCCGTTCGTGCAGCAGTCCCATTTGAAACTGCGCCTGGGCGTCGCCGGATTCGGCCTCGGCCGCGAGCTTCATGAGATCGAGGTTTGCCGCAGCCGAGAAGAGGCAGTGGGGGAACAGCGCCAACGCCAGCCACGCGCAGGTCTGTCTGGAGAACAAGGATTTGAACATCTCGGACATGGCAACAAATGGCGGGAGCGGTGTCGAATCTTCATTTGTACCGACGTTCCCCACGGCCCATCGGTTCAAATTGACCGTTCGTCGAAACCGTTCCGAAGCCTCCCATGGACTTGTCAGAGGACGGAACCAGGGATCGTCGGATCCGTGTTCCCGTCGGAAAAAGGGACGGCGCTCCCTGGCGGTTTCCGCTCCCTGGGGCAGGAAAGAGGGTTCAAGCATCCAGAATTTCCTTGTTCGCCTACGCGCAAACTTCTATCACGCCAGCACACCGCAAATCGATTTCAACGCATTGCAGCCATGAACAACGAGACTTCGCAGAACGCCATCAACCGTCGAAACTTCGTCAAGCAGGGCGCGGCCCTGGGCGCCGGGTTTTCCACCCTCGGATACGTCAAATCCCTGCAGGGACAGAACGCGCCGTCGCAGAAGCTGAAAGTCGGCATCCTGGGCATGGGGCGCGGACGCGGCCACATCTCCGCCTGGTCCGCCGTGCCCGGCGTCGAGATCGCCTACGTCTGCGACATCGACAAGAAACGCCTCGCGGTCGGCGTCGCCGCCACCGAGAAGCGCCAATCGGCCAAGACCAAGGGCGTGGAGGATTTCCGCCGCATCCTCGAGGATCCGACCGTCGACATCATCTCCATCGCCCTGCCGAACTTCTGGCATACCCCGGCGGCGATCATGGCGATGAAGGCGGGCAAGCACGTCTACGTGGAGAAGCCGGGCAGTCACAATGCCCGCGAGGGCGAACTGATCGTGGCCGCCGCGCGCAAGTACGACCGTTACGTGCAGATGGGCAATCAACGACGCAGCTACCCAACCCAGATCGAGTCCATGGCCAAACTGCATGACGGGGTGATTGGCAAGTTGCTCTTCTCGCGCTGCTGGTACAATGGCGCGCGCGGCTCGATCGGCAAGGGCAAGGTCGTTCCCGTGCCGGAGGACATGAATTATGACCTTTGGATGGGACCGACCCCGGAACGGCCTTATCTCGACAATCTCGTCCACTACAACTGGCATTGGCGTTGGCACTGGGGCGGCGGCGAACTCGCCAACAACGGCATCCACGCCCTCGACATCTCCCGCTGGGGACTCGGAACGACCTATCCGACGCGCGTCTCCTACCTCGGCAACCGCTACCATCACAACGACGACCAGGAGACCCCGGACACCGGCGTCGCCCAGTTCGACTTCGGCGACTCCGGCGCCACCTGGGACGGCAGCAGCTGCCACACCCGCAAGGGGGACAAACACCCCTTCGTCGCCTTTTATGGGGAGGGAGGCTCCATGCATTGCGACGCCGTGGGCGGCTACAAGATCTTTGATTTCAATGGCAAGGAGATGGAGTCGGTCAAAGGCATCCGCGGCGACGTGCCCCACTTCACCAACCTCGCTGATTGCGTCCGCTACGGCGGCCACCTGAATTCCGAGATCGGCGAGGCCCAGATCAGCTCACTCTGGTGCCACCTCGGAAACATCGCTCTCCGCACCGGGCGGACCCTCGACATCGATCCCGCCACCGGCAAGATCATCGGGAACGAGGAAGCTCAGAAATACTGGGGCCGCGAGTATCGCAAGGGCTGGGAGCCCACGATCTGATCCCCCTTCGTTCCGCAAGGCCCGAACACACGTGATTGAAACCGGGATGAGGCGACGTGAACGGAGCGCGGCTGTGTCGGAGACCAGCCGCAGCGGCGCTCCGCCCGACCGGGGCGTGTTGCGCGTTTCGCAATGCCTGACTAGATTGACGCCATGAATTGGCAGGAAGTATGCCGGGAGCCGACGCTCCAGAACTTGCCCTTCAAGATTGAGCTCAATCGTTATGGACAGGTTGTCATGAGTCCGGCGGAGATGGAGGAGAAACGGAATCTCTATGTCACGCAGGGCGCCCTTGAAGTCTGGATCCGCGACGAAGAGGGACAGGTGAGATTCTTCAATGCAGCCGGAATGTTGAATTCATCCTCCCTGGTTCCCGATTTTCCGGATCACGTTTGATTCCTGATACGGTCTGCGCGACATTCCTCTGACAGCCCAGCCAGTTTCCATCAAGTCGTTCCACAATGTTTCGAACATTCCACTCCCTACCCCTTCTCGCGGCTGTCTGCGCATGGACGGTCGCGCTGGCTCCACAGAGCCGCGCCGCCGTTCCCACAGCCCCCGGCATTTACGCCACCTTTGTCGTCAGTCGCGCCGGGGCGCCGGTGGGTGAGTTTTCGTGTGAGCTGGAATACCAGAAGACTCCGAGGACCGTGGCGAACTTCGTAGGGCTCGCCGAGGGTTCCCGGGCCTGGGTGGATCGCATTCGGGGCGGTGTCAGCAGGAAGCCCTTTTATGATGGTCGCGTCATATTTCGAGTGGATTCTGGATTCGTGATCCAATCTGGTTCAGCAAACGACACCAACGCCGGAGGCGGACCCGGATACAACTTCCACGACGAGTTCGACCCCACACTCCGCCATACGGCGGCCGGCGTCCTGTCCATGGCCAACAGCGGGCCCGATTCCAATACGAGCCAGTTCTTCATAACCTTGGCCCAGGGTGCGGCGAACCATCTTGACGATGTCCACAGCGTGTTTGGGAACGTGACCGATTCCGCCGGCATGGATGTAGTGTTGGCGATTCAGCAAGGCGACGTGTTCGACAGCGTCACCATCACGCGCAACGGCGCCGCTGCCCAGGCCTTCGACGTCAACGCCCAGGGCCTGCCCACAGTCACGGACGCGGACCCGGCCATTGCCAAGACGCCATCCGGCTTCGAATTGAACTACGTGAAACAGATCGATTCGGAATACTTCGTATTCCACACGGGTGATTTTGCGAGCTGGAGCCAACTATCCGGCTCGGAGATCTACACGAGTTCGCCGACCCAGGCGCCCAGAGATGTGACCAGCGTTGCAACCGGCAATGATCGAAGGTTCTTCTCAGTCGCCAGGGTCGAGTATCCTGATCGCACGCCCCCGTTTATCGGAGCTGGAAGGCAGCTCACACTCAGACGGAGCGCCGGCGACTTCCTAACCTTCACCTTCACATCGGCCACAACCGGCACGTTCACCTACAACGGGGCGTCAACCCCCACCTACATCGTCGGTCAGTATACGACCACGGCGTCCACCAGCAGGAACCAGTTGCTGATTTCCCACGTGATCCGCCTTGAGGCGACGTTGGTTGGCTTCGTGACTCCCACCTCCACATTGGATGTCTCGTTGACCTTCGACTACGGAAACTCCGGCGCAACGACGGGCCTGTTGACCACGTCGAACGGCCCGTTCTCAATGAACGGAACCTTTACGGTCTCGAATTGAGCTCTTGGACAAACGCTGTTCGAAGGCGTTGCGGAACTGCCGCGACATGGGAGAGCCCCGGCGATTGTCCGGAGCGACACACTCCCATCTTTGACGCGCCTTTCGCGCAGGCCTAAGGTTCTTGCATGCCCGCCACCGATGCCGTCGACAACCAGGGGAAGAGCCCAAAGAAACTCCGGCTCTACCGCGTCGTCTTCGTGCTCCTCGGCTTTGGGATCTTCGGCGTGGCAGAGTTGATCTGCGTTCTCTTCGGTTGGGGCCGACCGGCCGATTACGAGGATCCCTTTGTCGGGTTCAGCCGGATTCATCCCTTGTTCGTGCTGAACCAAGGAACGGGGCGCTACGAGATCCCCAAGGCGAAGCAGAAGTTCTTCTCGCCGGATTCCTTCCCCGCGGAGAAGGGAGGCGAGACGTTTCGCATCTTCAGTTTCGGCGGTTCGACCGTGAAGGGTCGGCCCTATTCGAAAGAGACCTCCTTTACCACCTGGCTGGGGCTGACCCTGCAGGCCGCCGATCCGACGCAGGATTGGGAATCGATCAACTGCGGCGGCATCTCCTACGCGAGCTACCGCCTGGTCCCGATGGTCCGGGAATGCCTGGATTACGAACCCGACCTGTTCATCATCTGCACGGGGCACAACGAGTTTCTCGAGGACCGGACTTACGAGCATCTGAAGGAGATGCCCGAAACACTGGCGACCTCCCACAGCCTGGTGTCCCGCCTACGCACCTACACCCTGTTCCGCGCGGCGTTGCTCAACGCGACAGGGATGGAAACGAAGCCGCCATCCGCGGACCGTCACGTCATGGCGGAGGATGTCGAGGCGCTCCTCGACTACCGCGGCGGATTGGAGGTCTACGACCGGAACGACCAGTGGACAGACGATGTCATTCACCACTACGAACACAATCTGCGCGCAATGATTGCGATGGCCCGGGGGGCCGGCGTGAAAGTCCTGCTGGTCAAGCCCCCCTCGAACCTCCGCGACAGCCCGCCCTTCAAATCGCAGAACAAGGACGGGCTCTCCCTCGACGAGATTCTGGAATGGGAGCGATCGACCTCGGAGGCCAAGGGACATTTCCGCGACAACCAGGCCGCCGCAGCGGAACTCCTCGAGAAGGCCTTGCGGATCGACGACCGCCACGCCTTGACCTGGTACGAGCTGGGCAAGTGCCGCGAGGCGTTGGGACAGACAGCCAGGGCGCGCGCGGCTTTTCTCAAGGCCCGCGAGAATGACATCTGCCCGCTGCGAATGCTGACGCCGATGGAGAAGGCATTGGAGCGGGTGGCGAATGAGACCGGCATTCCCCTCGTCGACGCGCACGCGCTGCTCGAATCGGAAAGCCGGTTGCGCATTCTGGGAAGCGATCAACTGGTCGACCACATTCACCCTTCGATCGAGGGTCATCAGAAGATCGCCGACGCGCTGTTGGCGGAGATGGTGACGCAGGGCTGGGCCAAGCGAGGGATAGAATGGTCGGCAAAGCGGGATGCCGCCTTCAAGTCACATCGCGCTTCTCTGGATCAAAATTATTTCATCGAGGCCCAGCGCGCGCTCTACGGATTGAACTCCTGGGCGGCAGGCCGGGTGGACGGCCCGCCCATCGAGTCGCGGGAGAAGGCCCAGGCTGAATAGGCGGGGCTGCAGGGACCGGACCGGGCGTCGTCGTTTGACATGGGAATGGAGACACGGGGATCCATTCAACCTATTCTCGTGTCTCCATTCCTTGGTCGCGACTCAGGCGGACATGGGGGGCGGTTGAAACCGGGATGATTTCAATGTAAGCGGAGCGCGGGTGCGTCGAAGACCAGCCGCAGCAGCGCGGCAATACTCCGCCCCCCAGGTCAGGCCGCACGCGCATCTGATTCTCAGGACGCTGCGGCTGCTCCTGAAGACGGGACACAACTGTAGAGCTCCGAACACGGCTTCAGACCGGAATTGGCTTTCTCCCGGTGTTGGCCTGCGTTAGAACAACCGCCCCATGCAACCCGAACTCAGCAGCGCCGAGCGCAAGCAACTCAAAGGCCGCGCCCAGCGGCTCAAGCCCCTGGTCAAACTTGGCAAGGCCGGGATGACGGACGCCTTTCTCAAGAGCGTCGATCAAGCGCTCACGGATCATCAGCTGGTGAAGGGCAAGTTCGACGAGTTCAAGGAGCAGAAAAAGCAGCTCGCTCCACAGATCGCCGAGAAGGTCGGGGCCGCCCTGGTCGGCATGGTCGGCAATGTCTTTGTGCTATGGCGGCCCAAACCGGAGGCGAAGGAGTGAACCCGACGGCGCTGCTCCGCATCTCGGCCGGGATTGGCGCGGCGGCTGTGATCCTCGGCGCGTTCGGCGCACATGGCCTGGAGCAGACCCTGGAGGCCAACGGTCGCGTCGACACCTGGGAAACCGCGGTCTTCTACCATTTCATTCATGCGGTGATGTTGTGGCTGGTCGCTGACCGCCCCAACGTCAACTCCAAGGCATGGTGGGCGTTTCTCATCGGCATCGGGATCTTCTCCGGCACGCTGTATGCGCTGTCGCTGACGAACATCAAGTGGCTCGGCGCGATCACCCCGATCGGAGGCGTGAGTCTGATTGTGGGATGGTGTTTGTTGGCGGTTTCGCCGGGAGGGAAGGATTCGCCGGATGAAGACTGAAACCGCGATTTCCTCTTTCTCATCCGTGGGTCGGCTCTGCCATCCGTGGGGATATCCGGACCGACGAAGCCGGGGCGCCCACGACTGCGCGCAGAGTCTGAAACCGAGGAGCCAGCATGTCTGACGATTCCATTCAGTTCTACAACCGCCACACCGGGAAGGTGGAAACCGAAACGGTTTACGGCGACAAGTGGCTCAAGTGGACCTACGGCAACCCGCTGGGCAAGCTGTCGCTCCACGCCTTCGTGAAGCGCGGCTTCTTCTCACGCTGGTACGGCCGCCGCATGGACGATCCCAAAAGCCGTGAGAAAGTCGCGCCGTTCATCGAGCAGTACGGAATCAACGTGGATGAACACGCCGATCCGCCCGGGAGCTACCAGACCTTCAACGAATTCTTCTACCGCCGCCTCAAGCCCGAGGCCCGTCCGATCGCCGCAGGCGATGACGTGGCGGTGTTTCCGGCCGACGGGCGCCACCTCGGCTTCCAGAACATCGCCAGGATGGACGGCATCTTCGTGAAGGGAAAGACCTTCGACGTCGCGGAACTCATCGGCGACGCCACGCTCGCGGAGAGCTACCGCGAGGGCTCTTTGATACTTTCCCGCCTGTGTCCGGTGGACTACCACCGGTATCATTTCCCGGTGGGCGGAAAAGCCTCGGCGGCGCGCATCATCAACGGACCGCTCTACTCGGTGAATCCGATCGCGCTCAAACAGAACATCCGCATCTTCACCGAAAACAAGCGGGCGATCTGCCGGATTGCATCAGAGCGCTTCGGAACGGTCCTCATGTTGGAGATCGGCGCGACCTGCGTCGGCGCGATGGAGTACACCTACCCGGCGGATTCGAATGTGGCCAAAGGCGCCGAGAAGGGATTCTTCAAGTTCGGCGGCTCCTCGACGATCCTTCTGTTCGAAAAGGATCGCATCCGGCTGGCCCCGGATTTGATCGAGCATTCGTCGCAGCGACGCGAGCTCTACGCGCGCATGGGCGATCGATTGGGAACGACGGTCTGATCGAAGGCCCGCGGGTTGCGACTTCCAAGCCGCCCGCGGCAGGACAAAATCCGGCTTTCCTCCGGCCGGTCAGTTCGTTCATTCTCCAGGTCGATGGGTCGGTCTCGTGTCATCTTCCACCTGGATATGGACGCCTTCTATGCGTCGGTGGAACAGCGTGACGATCCAGAATTGAAGGGGCGGCCCGTGATCGTGGGATCGCCGCCCAATCAACGCGGCGTCGTTTGCGCGGCCAGCTACGAAGCGAGGAAGTTCGGCGTCCGTTCCGCCCTGCCCAGCGCGACAGCGGGCCGACTCTGTCCCCAGGGCGTCTTCCTTCGCCCGGCCATGGACAAGTACCGCGCCGAGTCACGCCAGATCATGAAGATCGTCGCCGAGACCGGCGCGGTGATCGAGCAGATGTCGGTGGACGAAGCCTATCTCGACATGACGGCGGTCGTGGATCGCACGGGGCTGCGATCGCCTCTTCGCGGCGCGACCGAGGCGGACACGCGCCTGTTCCAGGCGGTGCCGCTGGCCAAGGCGCTGCAGGCCAGGATTCGGGAAGAACGCGACCTCACCACCAGCATCGGCATCGCCTCGAACAAACTGCTGGCCAAGCTGGGCAGCGATTACAACAAGCCCAACGGACTGACGCTGATCACCGAGCGCGACAAGGAACAGTTTCTCCGCCCCATCCCCGTGCGCGACATCTACGGCGTGGGCAAGGTGACGGAACAGTCGCTGAAGGAAGCCGGACTCAAGACGGTCGGCGATGTGCAGGATTACCGGGGCAATCTGCGCTCGCTGCTCGGGAGCTTCGGCGTCGCCCTGGCGCATTACGCCCGGGGGGAGGACGACCGCCCCGTGGAAACGGATGAGGGCGTCAAGAGCATCAGCGCCGAACACACCTTCCTCAAGGACACCGGAGACAAGCGCGTCATCGCCAGGATTCTCAAGGACCAGGCGAAGGAGATTTCAGAGCGGTTGGACCGCAAGGACCTCATTGCGCACACCGTGCAGGTCAAGGTGCGCTACTCCGATTTCACAACCTTGACGCGACAGGTGACCACGGAGGATGCCGTTATCGCCGCGGGGGTCATCTTCCGCCTGGCCGCGCACCTGCTGAAGAAGGAGAACCTGGTGTCGCAGCCTTTGCGGCTGATCGGCCTGGGCGTTAGTTCGTTGCGCGAACGCACGAATGAGCAGATGGGCTTGGCGTTGGGGGTGTGACAGGAACTACGGAATACGCGAAAAAACCGAACCCATGGCGTTCGAGCGCTTCCGTGTATTCAGCGTATTCCACAGTTGAATCAATTCGCTCGCGACCTCTTCAACCAATCGACCAACCCCTTGCACAACGCGGCCTTGTCCGGAAACTCCGTGACCGAATCCGGCGGTTCACAACGTCCAAAGCCTGCGCCGAAAGCGACGCCGTTCACCACGCAGGCGTTCGTCCCGTTCGCTTCAATCTGGGCAACGGCTTTGGCGACGGCGTCGGCTCGTCCGCCGACAAGTTCGTATTTCCAGCCGACCAGGACCGCGTTTGGGAAAATGGCTCGGAGTTTGGCGATGACTTTCGTCGTCGGAACGAGCGTCATGGTGAGTTTGCCGGAACGGGTCGGAATCTTGGCGTCATTGACTTCTTCGCCGGAGACGTCGCGAATTGCGCCGACCTTGTAGTCGCAAAGCGCCGCCGCGTGGAAGACAGCGTCGATGTCGCCGGTCTCAACGCAATCTTCCAGTTTGGCGAGGAGGTCGTCGTTGGTGGAGAAACGCGTGACCCGCGTGGCGCGACATTCGCCCGGCCAGGTCGCCTGCTCACCCTTGAGGCAGATGGTTTCAATGCCGGCGTCGGTCAGGGCGTTCGCCAGCATGACGCCAAGTTCGCCGGTGGAAAAATTCGTCAATCGCCGAACGTCATCGATCGGCTCATAACTCGGGCCGCAGGTGACGATGGCTTTCATTGGGAAGTGGATTCAATCTGCATCCGCCACCTTCGCGAACTCATCGATCTTCGCCTGGTCGATGGGTTGCGTGAACTTGCTCACGACGACGAAGACCAGCACGTTGCCGATCAGGCCCCAGGCGCCCTTGTCGATCATGCCCAGCATGGCCTTGCGCATGTCGGCGATGCCCTGCCCCAGGTCCAGCGACATGAACGGGCTGATGAAGAAGACAATCGCCAGACCGGTGATCATGCCGGCAACCGCGCCTTGCCGGGTCCCCTTGCGGAAGTAGAGCATGTCGAAGGTGACCGGAAGCAACTGCGAGGAGAACGCGATGGCGAAGAGACCCAGCGTCGCGATCATCGCCAAAGGATCGACCTCGCTGCGATGCGCGACGATGACAAGGAGGGTGGAAACAATCGTGGCCAGGGAGATGATGCCGCGGCCGACCCAGGTTCGTTCCTTTTGACTGGCCTTCGGGCGGAGAAAACGATCGTAGATATCGCGCGTCAGAACGGCGCTCATGGAGTGCAGATTGCTGTCGGCCGTGCTCATTGCGGCGGCCATGATGGCGACCATGATCAACGAGGCCAACACGGCGCCGAAGGATCCCAGCAACGCGGGCAAGCGCTCTTTCAACACTACCACCATGATGTCGTTGAAGGCTCCGGGCGTATCGCCGACCGCGGGATTCGGGAGCAGCTTGCCATCCGCGTTGGTGTAATACTCGCCCGCAGCGTCCACCAGTGGATAGAGGACCTGCCCGCCCAGCCCCACCAGCATGACCCCGAAGAGAAAGCAGGCGGTCAGGACCACCCCGAAAATCAGGGCGCTCCGCCGCAGCGTGCCGGTGGAGCGCGCCGCATAGAAGCGCATCCACTGCGCGGGCTGGACCAGCGATCCGATGGAGCCGAACAAGCAGACGGTCAGGAGCATCTCCGGGTTCCAGAAGCCGCTGGTCCCGGGCACGGAAA
>Ga0181593_10004726_pt1 | contig 12380 bp, 11 predicted proteins | sample 071ome_19_FD_133756 | JGI IMG/M metagenome (GOLD analysis project Ga0181593, IMG submission 133756) | Coastal salt marsh microbial communities from the Groves Creek Marsh, Skidaway Island, Georgia - 071413AT metaG (megahit assembly) | ecosystem: Environmental > Aquatic > Marine > Intertidal...
TGCGCAGCACCTTCAGCGTCGGCTTCCCCGGCGAGACCGAGGCCGACTTCGCCGAGCTGCTCAATTTCCTCGCCGAGGCGGAACTCGACCGGGTCGGCTGTTTCACCTACTCGCCGGTCGAGGGCGCGGCTGCGAACGCGCTGTCCGACCCGGTTCCGGAGGAGCTCAAGCTGGAACGCCAGCAACGCCTGATGGAGCTGCAGGCGACGATCTCGTCCCGACGCCTCGAGCAGCGCGTGGGAGGCATCGAGCCGGTCATCGTCGACCACGTCGAGCAGGAGGTCGCGGTCGCACGCAGCCGTGGCGACGCGCCCGAGATCGATGGCCAGGTTTTCGTCGCCGACGGTGGCGACCTGCGCCCAGGCCAGGTCGTCGACGTGCGCATCACGGCCACCGACGTACACGACCTGCACGCCGAACGGGTCGACGGCAGCGCCTGAGAACCCCTAGCGCTCGGGCAGGAATCGCGCGAGCAGGGTGTCGAGCAGTTCCCAGCCGCGCGTGCTGGCCCGCACGCGCTCCCCGTCGATGTCGAGCAGGCCCAGCTCCTGGGCATGCAGCGCGGCCGACTTCTGGGTCGCCCATGCCACACCGGTACGCGCCTCGAACAGCGGGATCGCGAAGCCCTCGCGCAGGCGCAGCGCGTTGAGCAGGAACTCCATCGCCGCGTCGCCGGAATCGAGCGTCAACGTCTCGACGACCGCGGCTTCGTTTCCGGCCGCGGCCATGTAACGGCCCGGGTTGGCCACCTTAGTCCGGCGGTGGATGCCCCGCGTGTCGCTGAGCTTGGCATGCGCACCGGCACCCAGGCCGAGGTAATCGCCGAACCCCCAGTAGTGGACGTTGTGACGTGAATGGCGCCCTGGAAGGGCGAGCGCCGAGACCTCGTAATGGACGAAACCCGCGCTTTCGAGTCGCTCACGGCACGCCACCTGATGTGCGGCGACCGCCGCATCGGTGGGCAGGACCGGTGGACGGCGCGCGAAGGCGGTGCCCGGCTCCAGCGTCAGCTGGTAGTGGGAGAGGTGGGTCGGCTGCAGCGCAAGCGCCGCGTCGACATCGGCCAGCGCCTCCTGCCTGGTCTGCCCGGGCAGGCCCACCATCAGGTCGAGATTCAGCTCCTCGATTCCGGCCTCGTGCACCGCCAACGCGGTCGCGCGGGCCTGGTCGGCGTCATGGATGCGGCCGAGCGTGGCCAGGTGCCTGGCGGCGAAGCTCTGCACCCCGACCGAGACGCGGTTGACGCCGGCGTCACGCACCGCGGCGAAATAACCCTCCCGCAGCGTGCCAGGGTTGGCCTCGAGCGTAACCTCGGCACCCCGAGCCAGGGTAAGGCGCCCCCTGATGCCGTCGAGCAGGCGCATAAGCGCCGTCGGTGAGAAGAGGCTCGGCGTGCCGCCACCGAGGTAGACGCTCTCGATCCTGCGTCCGGCGACCGCCGGCAGGTCGAGATCCAGGTCGGCGAGCAGGGCGTCGACATAGGCCCGTTCTGGAATCTCACCGACCGGGACGTGCGAGTTGAAGTCGCAGTACGGACACTTGCGCACGCACCAGGGCAGGTGGACGTAGAGCGACAGCGTCGGCAGCTCGGCCGGCACCGCCGGGGCGGCATGCCATGCGGTCACCACCGGTGACCTGGCCACCGGGAGTTCAGCCGCGCGCGGCCAGCCGGTCGACCAGCTGGCGCAGCGCCTGGCCACGATGGCTGCGGCGGTTCTTCTCCTGCGGTGGCAACTCGGCCGAGGTCCTGTCGAGTTCCGGCACCAGGAACAGCGGGTCGTAGCCAAACCCGTTGTCACCGCGTGGCGCCTCCAGCAGCAGGCCACGCCAGGTGCCCTGACAGATGAGGGGCACCGGGTCGTTGGCGTGGCGCAGGTAGACCAGCGCGCAGATGAAGGCGGCGCCGCGCTCTGCCGGGGGCACGCCGCGCATCTTCTCGAGCAGGCGGGCGTTGTTGGCCGCGTCGTCGGCACCGGGCCCGGCGTACCTGGCCGAATAGATTCCGGGCTCGCCGTCGAGGGCATCGACCGCGAGCCCCGAGTCGTCGGCGATGGCCGGCAACCCGGTGTGAAGCGCCGCGTTGCGCGCCTTGAGCAGCGCGTTCTCGACGAAGGTCGGCGCCGTCTCCTCGGCCTCGGGCACGTCGAACTCGGTCTGCGCCACGACCTCGAGACCGCTGTCGGCCAGGAGCTGGCCGAATTCGCGCGCCTTGCCGGCGTTGTTGCTGGCCAGCACCACGCGATGCCCGGGCGTCATCTCACGGCTCCAGCGCGGCACGCTGCCGTTCGAGCAGCTGGCGGATGCCGTGCCAGGCAAGATCGGTCATCGCCTGCAACTCCTCGCCGCGGAAGGCGTGTCCCTCGGCGGTGCCCTGCAGCTCGATGTAATGGCCGCCCTCGTTCATCACCACGTTCATGTCGGTCTCGGCCTCGGAGTCCTCGGCGTAATCGAGGTCGAGCACCGGCGTGCCGCGGTAGATGCCGACCGAGACCGCGGCCACCTGGCCGTGCAGCGGTTCGCCCGCGAGCCGACCCGCATCGCGCAGCGAGGCGATGGCATCGGCCAGCGCGACCCACGCGCCACTGATCGCCGCGGTACGCGTGCCGCCGTCGGCCTGCAGCACGTCGCAGTCGAGGGTGATGGTGTTCTCGCCCAGCGCGCGGCGGTCGACCACCGCCCGCAGGCTACGCCCGATCAGGCGCTGGATCTCGAGGGTGCGCCCCCCCTGCTTGCCGCGCGCCGCCTCGCGCGGGCTGCGTGTGTGGGTCGCGCGCGGCAGCATGCCGTACTCGGCGGTGACCCAGCCCTCGCCACTGCCACGCAGGAACGGTGGGACCCGGCCGGCCTCTACGCTGGCGGTGCAGAGCACGCGGGTGCCGCCAAACTCCGCGAGCACCGAACCCTCCGCATGGGCGGTGAACTGGCGCGTGAAGCGCACTGCCCGCAACTCGTCGGTTGCGCGCTTACTGGGTCGCATCGTTTGGCACTCCGGGGGTTGATATAGAATGCCGCGGATTATACCGTCGCCACTCCCGCCGCACCCGAGACCCGCCGATGATCCACAGCATGACCGCATTCGCGCGCCTCGAGGAGCGGCACTCCGCGGGCACCCTGTGCTGGGAATTGCGCACCGTCAACCACCGCTATCTCGAGGTCTCACCTCGACTGCCCGACGAGTTCCGTGTGCTCGAGGGCCAGCTGCGCGAGCGCGCGGCCGGGGCACTCCGGCGCGGCAAGCTGGACTGCCAGCTGCGTTTCCAGTCGGCGCCGGCGAGCGACACCGAGCTGGTGGTCGACGACGCGCTCGCGGCACGGGTCCTCGCCGCGGCCGGCGGCCTCGCGGGTCGCATGGAGAACCCCGCGCGCATCGACCCGTTCGACGTGCTGCGTTGGCCCGGCGTGCTCAGCGTGCCGGAGATCGACTACGGGCCGGTTCGCGAAGCGGCGCTGGATCTGTTCGAGCGCGGGCTCGCCGAGCTCGGCTCCACCCGGGCACGCGAGGGCGCGCGCCTCGCCGACATGATCCTCGAGCGCTGCGCCGGGATCGAGGTGCTGGTCACGACCGCCGCCAACCGGCTTCCGGAGGTGCTCGCGCACCATCGCCAGCGGCTCACCGACAAGCTCGCGGAGCTGCGTGCCGAGCTCGACCAGGACCGCCTCGAACAGGAGATGGCGCTGCTCGCCAACAAGCTCGACGTGGCCGAGGAACTCGACCGCCTCAAGGCCCATCTCGCCGAGGTGCGCGACGTGCTGCAGCGCGACGAGGCGGTCGGCCGGCGCCTCGATTTCCTGATGCAGGAACTCAACCGCGAGGCCAACACGCTCGGCTCGAAGTCGGCGGACGTCGCGACCACGCGCGTCTCGGTCGATCTCAAGGTGCTGATCGAGCAGATGCGCGAACAGGTGCAGAACATCGAATGAACGGCACGCTCTACGTCGTCTCCGCCCCATCCGGCGCCGGCAAGACCAGCCTGCTCAAGGCGCTCACCGGTAGCGACCCGCTGATCGGCGTCGCCGTATCCCACACCACGCGTGCGCCGCGTCCCGGGGAGCAGGACGGTGTGCACTACCACTTCGTCGACGACGCCGCGTTCGACGCGATGATCGCCGAAGGGGCGTTTCTCGAGCACGCCGAGGTGCACGGCAACCGCTACGGCACCTCGCAAATGGCCGTGACCGCGGTGCTGGAGACCGGTCGGGACCTGGTGCTGGAGATCGACTGGCAGGGCGCGCGCCAGGTGCGTGCGGCGATGTTCCAGGCGACATCGATCTTCATCCTCCCGCCCAGCCGGACAGAACTCGAGGCACGCCTGCGCGCGCGGGCCCAGGACAGCGACGAGGTGATCGCCCATCGCGTGGCCGCCGCACTCGAGGAGATGGAACACCACGCCGAATACGACTTCCTGGTGATCAACGAACGCTTCGACGAGGCCCTCGCGGACCTGGCTGCCGTGTTCCGCGCCGGTCGGCTGGGCGCCGCCAGCCAGGCCGAGCGGCACCGCGAGCTGCTCGAACAGTTGTTGGCAACCCACTGATTCTGTAAACTGAATTTGCAGATTTTGCACACCTGAAAACAGAGTGATGATGACATGGCACGCGTAACGGTCGAAGACTGCCTGAAGATGATCCCCAACCGCTTCGAGCTCGTGCTCAGCGCCACCAAGCGCGCACGGCAGCTCACGGTGACCGGCGCCGAGCCGCACGTTCCGTGGCAGAACGACAAGCCGACCGTCGTCGCGCTGCGCGAGATTGCCGACGGCCATGTGACCACCGACATCCTCTTCGAGGTCACCGCGCAGGAACACGCCGAGGAATCCCAGGTCTCCGAAGAGGAGTTGCTGCAGGAGCAGCCCTGAGGGCGCGACCGTGCGCGGTGCGCCGCACCGCAGCGACGCCGGCATGGCTCCACAGCCTCTGCCCAGCACCGACACCCAGGCGCCGCCCATCGACGGCGCCACGGCAATGCCCCAGGGTGACCCGGGCACGCCGGCCCCCGAACACGACCTCGCCGCACTGTTCCGCCTGAGCAACCTCAGCGACCTGCTCGAGACCTACCTCGAGCGCCCCCAGCTCGACATCGTGCACCGTGCCTACCTGTTCGGGGCCCGGGCGCACACCGGCCAGCTGCGCAAGACCGGCGAGTCCTACATCTGCCACCCGCTCGACGTCGCGCACATGCTCGCCGAGATGCACCTCGACGTCGACAGCATCGTCGCGGCGCTGCTGCACGATGTCATCGAAGACACCCGCGTCACCAAGAAGGAACTCGCCGCAGAGTTCGGTGACGAAGTCGCGGAACTCGTCGACGGGGTCAGCAAGCTCACCAAGATGGAGCTCGAGAACCCCGACGAGGCGCAGGCCGAGAACTTCCGCAAGATGATGATGGCGATGGTGCGCGATCTGCGCGTCATCCTCATCAAGCTCGCCGACCGGCTGCACAACATGCGCACGCTGTCGGTGATGGCCCCGGCCAAGCGTCGCCGCATCGCCCGCGAGACGCTCGACATCTACGTGCCGATCGCCAATCGCCTGGGCATGAACACCATCCGCCTCGAGCTCGAGGACCTCGGCTTCGCTGCGCTCTACCCGATGCGCTACCGGGTGATCCAGGACGCGGTGCGCAAGGCGCGCGGCAACCGCCGCGAGGTGATGCAGCGTCTCGAGACGGCCATCAAGGAGCGCCTGCGCCACGAGGAGCTCAACGCGCGCGTGGTGGGACGCGAGAAGCACCTCTACAGCATCTACCGCAAGATGACCACCAAGGGGCTTTCGCTGGCCGAGGTGCTCGACGTCTACGCCATCCGCATCATCGTCGAGGGGGTCGAGACCTGCTACCGCGTGCTCGGCATCGTCCACAACCTGTTCAAGCCGCTTCCGGGCAAGTTCAAGGACTACATCGCGATCCCCAAGTCGAACGGCTACCAGTCGCTGCACACCGTGCTGTTCGGCCCACCCGGCGTGCCGATCGAGATCCAGATCCGCACCGAGGACATGAACAAGGTCGCCGAGGCGGGCGTCGCCGCGCACTGGCTCTACAAGTCGAGCCGCGACACCGGCAACACGGCCCACGCGCGCGCCAGGGAGTGGCTGCAGAGCCTGCTCGAGATGCAGCGCGCCAGCGGCGACCCGGTCGAGTTCCTCGAGAACGTCAAGATCGACCTGTTCCCAGACGAGGTCTACGTGTTCACGCCGAAGGGCCAGATCATGGAGCTGCCGCGTGGCGCGACCGCGGTCGACTTCGCCTACGCCGTGCACTCGGACATCGGCAACAGCTGCGCCGCAGTCAAGATCAACCGGCGCATGATGCCCCTGTCGACGCCGCTGCAGAACGGCCAGACCATCGAGATCATCACCTCGCCGGTCGGGCGCCCGAACCCGGCCTGGCTGAACTTCGTGGTCACCGCCAAGGCGCGCTCGAGCATCCGCAACTTCCTCAAGAACCTGACCCGCGAGGACGCGGTCCAGCTCGGTCGCTATCTGCTCGAACGCGCCCTCGGTGACCTCGGCTGCAACCTCGGGCAGATCGACGCCGCGACCATTGCCGAGGCATTGGCCGAATTTCGCGTCGAGACTCTCGATGCGCTGTGCGAGCAGATCGGCCTCGGCCAGCGACCCGCCGTGCTCGTCGCGCGGCGTCTGCATCCCGAGGACGAGGCCGCGCGCGAAGCGTCCTCCCCCGCTGAGTCACGATCCGACGAGGAGTCGACTCCGCTCAGCATCAAGGGAAGCGAGGGCACCGTGATCAGCTTCGCCAAGTGCTGCCACCCGCTGCCCGGCGACCGGATCCTGGGTTTCCTGACCGCCGGGCGCGGCCTGGTCATCCACAACCAGCAGTGCCGGAACGTCGCGGAGTTCCGCAAGAAGCCGGACAAGTGGGTCCAGGTCGAATGGGCATCCGGTCTGGCCGAGCAGTTCGCCACCGAGATCCACGTCGAGATCAACAACCAGCGCGGCGCGCTGGCAACCGTCGCGGCGGCGATCTCCGAGCTCGAATCGAACATCGAGGACGTCAAGACCAAGGAACGCGACGGCCTGCACACCACGCTGCAGTTCGTGCTGATGGTCCGCGATCGCGTTCACCTCGCACGCATCCTGCGCCGGCTGCGTGCGATCCCCTCGGTGCACCGCATAGCACGCGTCTGACCCCGGAAAACCGCCTCTCACCTGGAGTATCCCCATGCACGGCAAACCCATCCAGACCGACCGGGCTCCCGCGGCGATCGGCACCTACTCCCAGGCCGTGCGCTGCGGGCGCACCGTCTACCTGTCGGGACAGATCCCGCTGGATCCGGAAACGATGGAGATGGTCGACGGTGACTTCGCGGCACACACCCGGCGCGTGTTCGACAACCTCGCGGCCGTCGCCGAGGCCACCGGAGGGTCGCTCAGCGACGTGGTCAAGCTGACCATCTACCTCACCGACCTCGGCAACTTCCCGGTGGTCAACGAGGTCATGGCCGAATACTTCAGCGAGCCCTACCCGGCGCGTGCAGCGATTGGAGTGGCCGCGCTGCCCAAGGGTGCGGTGGTCGAGGCCGAGGGCATTCTCCACCTCGACGAGAGCTAGAACCCACGCTTCACGAAGCGGGCCGGGCCCGCGGCACGTTACTTCTTCTTGCGCTTGCCGCTTTTCTTGCGCTTATCGTTCTTGCGTCCCTTGCCGCCGACGCTCTTCTTGTTCTTCCCCGCTTTTTTCTTGTCCTTGTCCTTCTTCTTGTTCTTGTTCTTTTTCTTGTCCTTGGTCTTCATCTTCACCTTCTTGCCCTTGCCCGGCTTCGCGGACTTGCCGCCAGGCCGCGCAGCCGCCTCGGCATCGGCACGGCCCTCGACCAGGCTGCGTGCGGAACGCAGCGTGGCGGCGGCGCGCACCGGCCCGAAGCCCGGCACCTTGACGAGATCCTCGACCACGCTCGCCGCAAGCTGATCCGCGCTGGTGAAACCGTGCTCGGCCAGCACGGCGGCCGCGGCAGGCCCGATGCCGCTCACCGATGTCAGCGATGTTTCCATGAATCCTCCCTCCTCGATTTCGTGGACATCAGCTCAGTATAGACGTATGGAAACGGGCAGATCGTGGCCGACAAAAATAAGGCGGGGCGATCTGGATGACCGCCCCGCCTTGATCTCGAAATGGGTCGCGCACCTCAGGCGGCGTACTCCTCCATCTCGAAGTCGTCCTTGCCGACGCCGCACTCCGGGCATTCCCAATCGTCGGGGATGTCCTCCCAGCGGGTGCCGGCGGCGATGCCCTCCTCGGGCAGGCCGTCGGCTTCGTCGTAGATGAATCCACATACCACACAACGCCAAACCTTCATGCTCAGAAACTCCCTGCTCGGGTTGTCGATGATCCCGGGCTTGCCGGAATAATGCCTGACTAAAATAGTAAAGTATTGCCGCGAGCAGGGTCAAGTCGCGGTCCCGTGCAGATCAGTCGGCGGTGTACCCGAGGTTCGGTGCCAGCCAGCGCTCGGCGGTGGCGAGGTCGAAACCCTTCCGACGCGCGTAATCCTCGACCTGGTCACGGGCGATCTTGCCAACCGTGAAATAGCGCGCGTCGGGGTGGGCGAAGTAGAAACCGCTCACCGACGAAGCGGGCTCCATCGCGAAGCTTTCGGTCAGCGAGATGCCGGTGTTCTTCTCCGCTTCGAGCAGCCGCCAGAGCTCGCCCTTCTCGGTGTGCTCTGGACAGGCCGGGTAGCCCGGTGCCGGGCGAATCCCGCGGTAGCGCTCCTGGATCAGGTCGTCGTTGTCGAGCGTCTCGTCGGCGGCGTAGCCCCAGAACTCGCGGCGTACCCTGGCATGCAGGTGCTCGGCGAGCGCCTCGGCGAGACGATCGGCCAGCGCCTTGAGCAGGATGGCGTGGTAGTCGTCGTGCTCGGCTTCGAAGACCGCGGCGCGCTCCGCGACCTCGGCACCCGAGGTGACCGCGAAGGCGCCTAGGTAGTCCGGCGTCCCCACAGGGCCCACGAAGTCGGCGAGGCAGAGGTTTGGCTGGCCGGCGCGACGCTGCGTCTGCTGGCGCAGGAAATGGAAGCGCGCCAGGGGCTCGTCGCGCTGCTCGCCGCGCCAGACGATGACGTCATCGCCTTCACGGTTGGCCGGGAACAGCCCGCACACCGCGTGCGGCGTCAACCAGCGCTCGGCGACGATGCGCCCGAGCATCGCTTGCGCGTCCTCGAACAGGCTGCGCGCCATCGCGCCCTTTTCCGGGTCGTCGAGGATCGCCGGATAGCGACCGCCGAGTTCCCAGGTCAGGAAGAAGGGCGTCCAGTCGATGCAGTCGACGAGGGCCGCGAGCTCGATGTCGTCGACCACGTGCACGCCGCTGAGCCGCGGTGGTGACGGCGCGTGTTTCGTCCAGTCGACCTGCAGCGCGTTGGCCCGGGCCTCGGCCAGGGGCAACTGCGTGGTGCCGCGCTGGCGCTCGGCGAAGCCCTCGCGCACGGTGACGTAGTCGGCCCGGACCCCGGCGCTGTAGGCCTCGCGCTGCGTCGGGCTGAGCAGCTTCTGCACCACGCCCACCGCGCGCGAGGCGTCCTTGACCCAGACCGTCGGTGCGTTGGCGTACTCAGGTTCGATCTTGACCGCGGTGTGCGCCTTCGAGGTCGTCGCACCGCCGATCAGCAGCGGCACGTCGAGCTCGCGGCGCTGCATCTCCTTCGCGATCTGCGCCATCTCGACCAGCGACGGCGTGATCAGCCCTGACAGGCCAATGATGTCCGCTTTCTCCTCCACGGCCCGCGCGAGGATCGTGTCGGCCGGCACCATGACGCCGAGGTCGATCACCTCGTAGCTGTTGCACTGCAGGACGACGCCGACGATGTTCTTGCCGATGTCGTGCACGTCGCCCTTGACCGTCGCCAGCAGCACGCGGCCCTGCGAGGTGACCCCCTCGGCCCGGTCCGCGGCGAGGTAGGGCTCGAGGTAGGCGACCGCCTTCTTCATCACCCGCGCGCTCTTGACCACCTGGGGCAGGAACAGCTTGCCGGCGCCGAACAGGTCGCCGACGGTATTCATTCCGGCCATCAACGGCCCCTCGATCACCTCGAGCGGGGTGCCGAACGCCTGGCGCGCCTCCTCGGTGTCGCCCTCGATGTAGGCATCGATGCCGTGCACCAGCGCGTGCTCGAGCCGCTCGGCGACCGGCGCCTCTCTCCAGGCCGGATCCTCGCCGCGCACCTCGGCCCCCGACTCGCGGTAGCGGTCGGCGACCTCGAGCAGTCGCTCTGTCCCGTCGGCGCGCCGGTTCAGCACGACATCCTCGACCCGCTCGCGCAGCTCTTCGGGCAAATCGTCGTAGACCGCCAGCTGGCCGGCGTTGACGATGCCCATGTCGAGCCCGGCGCGGATCGCGTGGTAGAGGAACACCGCGTGGATCGCCTCGCGCACCGGGTTGTTGCCACGGAACGAGAACGACACATTGGAGACGCCGCCGGAGCAGAGCGCGTGCGGCAGATCGCGCTTGATCGCACTCACCGCCTCGATGAAGTCGACGGCGTAGCGATCGTGCTCCTCGATGCCGGTGGCGATGGCGAAGATGTTGGGGTCGAAGATGATGTCCTGCGGCGGGAAGCCGGCCTCACCCGTCAGCAGCCGGTAGGCGCGGGTGCAGATGGCCAGTTTTCTTTCGAACGTGTCGGCCTGGCCCTCTTCGTCGAACGCCATGACCACCACCGCCGCGCCGTAGCGACGCACCTGGCGGGCGCGCTCGAGAAACGCCGCCTCGCCCTCCTTGAGGCTGATCGAGTTGACCACCCCCTTGCCCTGGATGCACTTGAGCCCCGCCTCGATCACCGCCCAGTCGGAGGAGTCGATCATCACCGGCACGCGCGCGATGTCCGGCTCACCGGCGATGAGGTTCAGGAACGTGGTCATCGCCTGCGGACCGTCGAGCAGCGCTTCGTCCATGTTGACGTCGATGACCTGCGCGCCGTTGGCGACCTGCTCGCTGGCGACCTCAAGTGCGGTCGCGTAGTCACCCTCCATGACCAGCCGCTTGAAGCGTGCCGAACCGGTGACGTTGGTGCGCTCGCCAACGTTGACGAACAGGCTGTCGCTGGCGATCTCCAGCGGCTCGAGCCCGCTCAGCCGGCAGGCGGGCCGGATCTCCGGCAGCCTGCGCGGTGCGTGCGGCGCGACCGCCTCGGCGATCGCGCTGATGTGCTCGGGCGTGGTGCCGCAGCAGCCACCCACCAGGTTGACGATCCCGGCTTCGGCCCAGCGGCCGATCTCCGCGGCCATCGCCTCGGGCGTCTCGTCGTAACCGCCGAAGGCGTTGGGCAGGCCGGCGTTGGGGTAGACGCTGACGTGCGTGTCGGCGATGCGCGCGAGCTCCTCGACGTGGACACGCAGCTGCTCGGGGCCGAGCGCGCAGTTGAAGCCGACGCTGAGTGGCTCGGCGTGGCTCACCGCGTGCCAGAACGCCGCGGCGGTCTGCCCGGTCAGCGTGCGTCCGCTGGCGTCGGTGATGGTGCCGGAGATCATCACCGGCCAGCGCCGGCCCCGCGCCTGGAACAGCTCGAGCAGCGCGTAGATCGCCGCCTTGGCGTTGAGGGTGTCGAAGATGGTCTCGACCAGCAGCAGGTCCGAACCGCCCTCGATCAGCCCGGTCGCCGCCTCGCGGTAGGCCGCGACCAGCTGGTCGAAGGTGACGTTGCGCTTGCCTGGATCGTCGACGTCGGGCGAGATCGACGCGGTGCGGTTGGTCGGGCCCAGGGTGCCCGCGACCAGGCGCGGGCGGTCCGGGGTCGCCTTCATCGCCGCATCGGCCGCCTCGCGGGCCAGCCGTGCCGATTCGTGGTTGAGCTCGCGCACCACCGACTCGAGGCCGTAGTCGGCCTGCGAGATCGCGTTGGCGTTGAAGGTGTTGGTCTCGACGATGTCGGCACCCGCCGCGAGATAGGCCGCGTGGATGTCGCGGATGATCTCGGGCTGGGTCAGCGTCAGCAGGTCGTTGTTGCCCTTCAGGTCCGAAGGGTGATCGGCGAAGCGCGCGCCCCGGTAATCGGCCTCGTCGAGCTCGTGGCGCTGGATCATGGTGCCCATCGCACCGTCGATGACCAGGATGCGACGGGCGAGGAGATCGGCAGGGGACATGGGTACGGGTCCGGGGCGTGGGTCGGGCAGGGCGGGCGATTCTAGCACGCGGCCAGGCGCGAGGATCGCTAGCGTGGGGCGGCCAGCGGTCTCCCGGCGTAGCCGGTCAACTCGGCGTAGCCACGTCCGGCAACGCTGCCGGAGACCGCGACCGCGCCCTCCCAGTAGCGCACCGCGAGGCGCAGTTCCTGGTCGGCCAGCAGCGGCCTGACTTCCAGGTCGAGGTCATGCTCCGGCAGCGTCAATCGCCAGCGCGCGGGGTAGGCGACCCCGTCCGCGGTGCGCCA
>Ga0181593_10004728_pt1 | contig 12379 bp, 8 predicted proteins | sample 071ome_19_FD_133756 | JGI IMG/M metagenome (GOLD analysis project Ga0181593, IMG submission 133756) | Coastal salt marsh microbial communities from the Groves Creek Marsh, Skidaway Island, Georgia - 071413AT metaG (megahit assembly) | ecosystem: Environmental > Aquatic > Marine > Intertidal zone...
GCAGGTGTTTTATTAAACGGATGCTTGCCGGAAAACAGTTCATAGGCGACACAGCCGAGCGCGTACACATCATCAGATTCTGATGGTTCATCACCTTTGAGCATGTCGTAACTGGCATAGGCTGGAGTCAGTGCGCCCAGCGTGCCTGCGTCGAAAATAGTCTTTTCACCTGCGCCATGTGCCGCGCTGCCACCCGAAACCGCTCTGGCGATACCGAAATCGAATACCTTGGAGCCTTTGTTCTTGGTGACGTAAATATTTCCGGGCTTGAAGTCGGAGTGAATAATGTTGTGCGAGTGCGCGTAAATCAGAGCGTTCGAAATATCTTTAAGCGAACTCTCTGCCTGTTCTTTGGGCAGACCATTCGGGTGCTCACGCAGCAGTTCATCAAGAGGAGCCCCCTCAAGGAACTCCATGGTCATAAATACGGTGTCCTGATCCCGGTCAAAATCGTAAACGGTTACGATATTCGGGTGTGCCAGGGTCTGCGATTTACGCGATTCACGCTGAAGGGAGATAAATGCATCAGGGTGCTGCCGGAAGTCATCATTCAACAGTTTCACGGCGACGTACGGGTCCGAGTCACTGGCTTCGACTTTACGACGGTCGAGGGCTTTGTACACTGCCCCCATGCCGCCAGCGCCGAGCATAGAGACGAGCTCGAAGCGGCCTTTAATGACTTTGTTATTCAACGCTGAGACGTTCGGCTGTGCCGCATCCCCCGGTCCTGTTGAATTTCCCGGTTTAGTCAGTGGCGTCTGTGAGGTAACCAGCGTAGCATCGGGGTCACGTCTGGAAGGTTTTTCCGGTGCACGACTGCCCGTAATTACGGTGGCGTCGTCAGGTTTCGGTGTCTTGGAAATATTGTCTGGCGTGTTTTTGTCTGGTGAACTGTGCTGACCACCGGTTTTTTTACCAGCGCCACTACCAGTGACAAGACGTGTCTTGTCATCCCTTTTATCGGTCATAATGAGCCTGTCGTATCGATACCCTTGACGTATTTCGTCCTTTTCGAGCCTCAATTCCTCTCTGGCCCGACCTTCCGTCTGCTTGAACTCGGAAAGTGGCGCCGATATTATAGGACTTGCTCTCGCGGCTCAAGACAGGTGTCTGGCATGTCTTGTTAGTTTGCAGTACGACAGCGGCAACACAGAGAAGGATTTCAACTCCAATTCTCTTTTCCCTGATCGCTGAACCTCAGGAAACCGATGGTGAATAAATGGACTTGATTCTGACTGTGGTCGAATGCCCACCTCATGCCAATATGCTTAATCACACCAAAGTTTTCCGCAGTGCCGGTGGCTCGATTGGTCGCGCAGACGCGAATGATTGGGTCCTGCCGGATACCGAACGTATTCTGTCGTCGCGACACCTTGAGGTGGTTTTTTCTGGTGGCCGTTTTTCTCTCCTTGATCACAGCACCAATGGCACATTCGTTAATGACAGCCAGTCACCGCTCGGACCCGGAAATTCGCACGAGCTCAAAGCGGGCGACGTACTGATCTGTGGCGAATATCAGCTAAAGGTCAGTATTAAGGCGCCAGTGGCTGAACCCGAAGTGCCTGCTGATCTTGGCCCTGTTGGTTTCCTTGATGGCAATGATCGTACGACGTTCAACGCGGCAACCGCGGCTAAACAGCAGTCGGCTAGCAGTGCCAGCGAGCTGGATTCCTGGCTGGAACCGGGCGCTCAGACACCGAAGCCAGAAGGTCAGGACTGGGGGGCCGTCGTCTCTCAGGCCGCAACGGGTACGAAAACGGATGACCCATGGGGAACGCCGTCATCGTCGGATTCCCTGTTCGGGGAAGCACCATCGGGATCTGATCCGCTGGAAGCGCTTAATCGTCCGTCGCTTTCAGGTGCGCCTTCGACGCCCGCTTGGGATGATGGTGATGAATGGTGGAAGGGCGGCTCGGCATCGGACCATGCGCCGGTCGACCAGCAGCAGGTGAGAATACCGCAACCACAACAACCCGCGCAGCCCGCTGCAGCGCCGAATCCTTTTGCGGCTTCGGAAGCCGCGCTGGGCAGCGAGCCGGATGATATCGACAGCTTGTTTGGTATTCCGGCGAAGCCGTCGGGGCCACAGCCTGAAATGCCGGTGCAACAGCCCCCGGTTCAGCCGTCAACATCGTTTATTCCAGATACGCCTGCGCCTTCGGTTGCACAGCCCTCTGTTCAGCAGCCTTCTGCAGGCCCGGCGGCGTCTGGCGCCGGAATGAACAGCGCCGACGTCCGCCAGTTGGCGAGTTTACTCGGGCTGAATAATATTGCCGATGAACAGCTTGAGACACTGATGCCAGAGGTGTCGGGCATCGTCAGTGAAGCCGTAGCTCGCCTGATTGATCTGCTGCGTGCCCGCACTGCTATTAAAAATGAGCTGCGGGTTCAGCACACCATGATTCAAACGATGGATAACAATCCTCTGAAATTTTCTGCGAATGCAGAAGACGCACTGAAAATGATGTTCAGTCGTGATGCTTCTGCGTTTATGCGCCCTCAGGATGCGGTGCGTGACAGCTTTGATGACCTGTCTGATCACCAGGTTGCGGTGCTGAAAGGTATGCACGCTGCGTATGATGGTATGTTCAAACACTTTGATCCTGAGAACTTAAAACAGCACATCAATGCCCGCGATTCGCTCCTGGGTAACAAAGATGCTAAAAACTGGACGGCTTTCGAGCAGTACTTCAAAGCATTAAAGAAAGACTACGAGTCTACGTACAACAGCCTGTTCGGCGAAGAGTTCGCCCGAGCCTACGAAAAACAATTATCTGAACTGAAAAATACACGAGCGCTGAATCGCTCCTGAACTGACTCCTCATAGGGATATGTAATGCTGTACAAAAACGGGTGGTTCCTGGTGATTACTTTAGCCGTGACGATGGCGGTTACGGGCTGTCAGTCGGCACGTAAAGCGCTCAATCTGAATACTTCTGCGGTCATTGAATTTAACGCTTCTGCGGATATCAATCCGGACGGCGATGACCGTCCTTCACCGGTTGTTGTTCACGTGTTCAAACTGGCGGATGATCGCCAGTTCAGTCGTGAAGACTTTCTGAGCCTTTATGAAGGGGCGGCGGCGCGATTGGGTAAAGACCTGATTGATACTCTGGTATTGAAAGAACTGACGCCAGGTGAAGAGCGTATAGAAACTATTGAGCTGTCAGAGGAGGTTAAATACCTGGGGCTGATGGCTGAGTTTATTCAGTACCGTGATGCAGAGGCACTGCTGGTGATTCCGGTGCTCGAACATAATGAAAATATGATACATGTTGGCATTGAAGAGAACCGCATTGCCATCATTGAGAAAACCAGCGACGATAGCGCCGCTACGCCGCACAAGAAACTTCGTAGTGATCGTTCTTCTCAGCTCTGAGAGGTCTAAACGATCAGTATTCAGGAATCGGAATCAGCTACCTGCATCTCAGGTAGCCCAGGAAAGGATGACTCATGTCTTCAAAGAACAAGGTAATCTGGTCAGAAGGGATGTTCCTGCGCCCTCAGCATTTTCAGCAGCAGGACCGTTTCGTCGAGCGCCTTGTAGACGTGCGCACGGGAGCCGTGGGCAGTTACTTCTGGGGTATTCAGGAGCTGACGATTGATGTGGAAGCTCTTGAGTTAGGTAAAGTCTCTCTGTCGTCGGTGCGTGGTCTTTTCCCTGATGGGACTCCCATTCTGGCACCTGAATCTGAAGAATTACCGCCCATCATTGAAATTCCGGAGAACACCCGGGATGAAATCGTCTACCTGTGTGTTCCTTTGCGTCGACCGGGTGCTCAGGAAGCGGTGCGCGATACGGAAGAGTATCCTCAGGCCCGTTACCAGACCTTTAATTATGATGCGCGCGACAGCTCATCGGCCTCCGGGCAGTCGGCACGTATACAGATTGGTAAGTTGTCGGCTTGCTTTAAGCTGGGGTCGGAAGACCTTGGGGGCTACGCCTGTCTGGGCATCGCCCGCATTGCCGAGCGTTTGCCGGGTAATCCGGTCAAGCTGGATAAAACTTTTATTCCTCCTGTACTGGATTGCTCGGTAAGCGGAGAAATTAAAGGGTATATCGAAGAGGTATCTGGACTGCTGCGCCAGCGGGGCGAAGCATTGAGTCATCGCCTGAGTGATTCCGGACGTTCGGGGTCTGCCGAAATTGCGGACTACCTGCTATTGCAGGTGATTAACCGCGTGCAACCGCTGGTGAGTCACCTGACCCAGCTTGCAACACTGCACCCACTGACGCTTTATACTGAGCTGCTGCAATTGGCAGGCGAATTGTCTACCTTCACTGCCAGCGATAAACGCCCTCCGCAGATGCCACCTTATATTCATACTGACCTGCAGCAGACCTTTGCGGGGCTGTTCTCAGCGCTGCGACAGTCGCTCAGTATGGTGCTTGAACAGTCGGCGATTTCCCTGGATCTGGTTGAGCGTAAATACGGTATTCATGTTGCGCCGATTACGGACCCGTCGTTGACACGTACAGCGTCATTTGTGATCGCCGTGAAAGCCGACCTGCCGACCGAAGTGCTGCGCAGCCGCTTCCCGGCTCAGGCGAAAATTGCACCGGTTGAAACGATTCGTGAGTTGATTACAACTCAGTTACCGGGCCTGCGTACACGACCGTTGCCTGTTGCTCCGCGTCAGATTCCTTACCATGCAGGCTTCACTTATTTTGAAATCGAAAATACAGGCGACCTGTGGAAGTCCATGCAGCAGTCTGGCGGTTTTGCCGTTCACCTGGGTGCGGATTACCCAGGGCTGATTATGGAACTGTGGGCGATCAGGAGTTGATGTATGACAGGGACTGACGGACAGCAACCGGGCGCAGCAGATCGCACGGTAATGATTCCTACTCCGGGGGCATCGCGCAGCAGCGCACGATCGCGAGGGGCTTCGGGTCAGGGGCCTGCTCCGGTGACTCAGGGTGAAAAGATTGAAGTGCGACATGGCCTGAACCCTCTGGTGACGGGTGCAACAACGCTGCTGACGCTCGTCAGTAAGTTGCGCTCGACGATGCAGCACAACAACGTACCGGATTTGCACAAGCGGCTGACTGAAGAGATTAAAGTATTCGAACGGAATGCCCGGAACTCAGGCATTTCCGGGGATACGGTTGTCGCTGCGCGTTATCTGCTCTGTTCTGTGATTGATGAAATCGTTTTGAATACGCCATGGGGGGCCGGCAGTGGCTGGAGTCAGCACTCACTTCTGAGTCTGTTTCACCAGGAGACCTCCGGTGGTGAAAAGTCATTTCTTATTTTGCAGAAATTATTAGAAACCCCCGGAACCCATCTCGATCTTCTGGAACTTTATTATTTATGTCTGAGCCTTGGCTTTCAGGGTAAATACAAAGTAATGCCGCGCGGTAACGAGCAACTGGAGCAGATCCGCGACAACCTGTATCACACAATCGAAAGCCATCGTCCGGGTTGGGAGTCAGAGCTGTCACCACACTGGCAGGGCTCCGTCAGTCGCCAGCAGTATCTCAAGAATTACATCCCTCTCTGGGTTATTGCCAGTGTCGTGCTGGCATTGCTGGTGCTCACCTACTCTGGTTTCCGTTATTGGATGTACCAGGAGACGACCCCGGTGGCTGAGAGCATTACGGCTGAAATCAGCATCAATGGAAATGAATCGGAGGCGTCCCCTGTGGTCGCTCCGCCGCAAGGAAAACGGTTTTACTGAGCGCGCTCAGTCACTGTCAGAATGATAAGAATGACCCTCGGGGACGGAGCATCCCTCCCGTTGTGTACATGGAGAACACATGAAAAAGTTGTTGGCTTTTTTCCAGAATAAATGGGTTCTGGGAATCATCGGCCTCACCGCACTCTCGCTGTTAATCTGGTTTGGCGCAGAGTTTATAAAATTCGGTGCAGATAATATGACGCTCAGCGCTACGACGCGGGTGATTATTATTGGTGTGATCTGGTTGTTCTGGCTGACCTGGAATCTAGCACAATGGCTGGTTGAGCGACGTCAGAATAAAGAACTGCTTGGTGAAATTGAAGCTTCTCAGGCGAGCGAGACCAGTGACCCGGATCAGGAGCGTAGCCAGGAAGAGCTGGCTGCCATGGCGACCCGCTTCCGCGATGCGCTTAATACACTGAAAAAAGCGCGATTCAGCTCACGTCGCGGCAAATTGAGTCTTTATCAGCTGCCGTGGTACATCATTATTGGTCCGCCAGGCTCCGGTAAAACAACAGCGCTGGTGAATTCTGGGCTGGAGTTTCCGCTGGCAGAATCTCACGGTAAGCAGGCACTGGGAGGCATTGGCGGTACGCGAAACTGTGACTGGTGGTTTACCAACGATGCAGTGCTGATCGATACCGCAGGACGTTACACCACTCAGGACAGTCACCGGGTGGTCGACAATAATGCCTGGCGCGCTTTCCTGACGCTGTTGAAAAAATACCGCCGTCGTCGCCCGATTAATGGCGCGCTGATTGCGATCAGCCTTCAGGATCTGATGGTCCAGACAAAAGAGCAGCGTGAGCAGCAGGCAAAAACCATCCGCACGCGCATCAGCGAATTACAGGATGAGCTGGGAGTGCGTTTTCCTGTCTATCTGACCTTTACCAAAGGTGATCTGGTTGCTGGCTTCGCCGAGTTCTTCGGCAACCTGTCACAGGCGGAACGTGAGCAGGTATGGGGTGTCAGCTTCCCCGAAGAGGAAAGCGCAGACAGCGGCGCCGACCTGAGCCGTTTCCGTCATGAATTTAACCAGTTGATAGAACGCCTGAATGAGCGCTTGCTCTGGCGCGTGCAGCACGAGCGCAACACGGATAAGCGCGCCATGATTCAGGGGTTTCCGCCTGCGTTGGAAAGTCTGGCTCAGGTTGTCGATGGTTTTATTCAGCAGACGTTTGCTCCGAATAATTACAGTACGGTGCCGATGTTGCGCGGCGTTTACTTTACCAGTGCAACTCAGGAAGGCAGCCCGATTGACCGCATGATGTCGCAAGTAAGTGCTAACTTTGGGCTTGAGCGCAGCATGGGGCAGCAGCAGCACAACAGTGGTAAAAGTTTCTTTATTACGCGCCTGTTTCAGGATGTGATTTTCCCGGAATCTGAACTCGTTGGCGTCAATAAAAAGATTGAAAATCTGTTGCGCTGGATGCGTCGCGGCGCGATCGCCGGCCTGACTGGGTTGCTGATTGGTTGTGCCGCTCTCTGGACTGGTGCGCTGGTTCAGAACCGTGCCTATATGGCTGAAGTTAACAATCTGCATCAGGAGTATCTTCAGCGGCGTGCGCAGATCCGTCCGGAGCAGGCGACCACCAAAGAAGCGCTCGAAGTGCTGACGCCTTTGTATCAGGCGAGCCTGGTGTACGATCAGGAAGAACACCCTTTTATCAGTTACCTTGGGCTTTATGATGGTCGTGTTGATGCTGCGGCTGACGCGGCTTACCGGACCCAACTACATGAGGTGCTGTTTCCGGCTGTGGTGAATATGACCGAGCGACACCTGAATGCGCTCGGTGCTGATGATAATGCATTATTGCCAGTGTTCCGTGTCTATCTGATGCTGTTTGATCAGGAGCACCGTGACTATGCGCAGGTGCGTGCCTATGCCGAGACTCGCTGGCAGGATCTTCTGCCGGGTGAGGCGACTAAGCAGGTACAGCTCCTGACACATCTGGATCACCTGATTGAACTGGGCTTCAGTCCGGCTCAGCCAGATACGTATGTTGTCGAGCGCACACGTCAGTATTTACAGAGAATTCCTGTCGCACAGCGCTTGTTTGCGCAGTTACAGAAAATGGGCAATAACGGACGCGAGGTAGACCTCTACCGTGAGATTGGCGGTAATCCACAGCAGACGTTCGGGTTAAGTGAAAATGATCCGGTATTCATGATGCCATTCCTGTTTACTAAAGCCGGTTATGATCAGGCGGAGTACGGTCCGGATTCAGAGATGATGCAGCAGATCGCTGCAGATCAGTGGATTTATGGTGGCAATGTCAGTGGTGAAGACTACAGCAAAGCCGACCTGAAAAAGCTGAGCGAAGAAGTAGAGAAACTTTACCTGACCGAGTATGCACGTCGCTGGCAGGCGTTCTATCAGCGCTTCACACTTGAAAACCTGCCTGGTGGCAGTCAGTCGGTGACGCATCTGCTGAAGCTGGCTGATCAGCTATCCTCGCCGTTGTCGCAGGTGACAGAACTGGTGGTTAAAAATACCAGCCTGACTCCGGAGATCGAAATGCCAACGGCTGCCGGTGCAGCAGGTGGGCTGGTTGAAAAAGCGGCCTCTGCTGTGTACGAACCTACCCTGGTTGACCTGCGTTTCCGCGACATACAGCGCATGGTGAATGCTGAGAAGGGCACGCCGTCTAAGTTTGCAGGGTATCTTGAAGCTATTGGTGCACTGGCAGAGTACCTTGGCCAGATTGATGGCGCGCCGGATTCCAATGCTGCGGCCTTTGAAGCAGCGAAAAAGCGCTTTGCGGGTGGCGGCGCTGATGCGATTCAGCAATTAAAGAACCTGGCGGCGACGGCACCGGAGCAGCCGGCAGACTGGCTGAACCACCTTGCCGATCAGACCTGGCGTGCGGTCATGGGCAAAGCCGGTGTACACCTCAATACGGTATGGCGATATCAGGTGTATGAAACCTACCGCAATTCATTGAACGACCGATATCCGCTGGTGGCCGATCGCCAGAATGAGGCTTCAGTGGTCGCATTTAATGACTTTTTCAAACCGGGGGGCATTCAGCAGGCCTTCGTCGAAGAATACGTTGCCCCTTTTGTGGATACCTTCCGTTGGAAACAGAAGGGATATGGCGGTGTTTCTATTGGTATCAGTAGTGAAGCATTGCGTCAGTTTAAGCGGGCCGATGATATTCGCCGTGCGTGGTTTGCTAAAGGTGAAGGTGTCGCTGTTGATTTCCGCATGACGCCAGAAAAGCTGCACTCTAATGTGCGTCTTTTTACGCTCGAAATTGGTGAACATCGTATTTCTTATTCGCATGGCCCTCGTATTGATAAGTCACTCAGTTGGGTGGGGGGCGAAAGCGGTCGGTCACGTTTTATTTTTGAAGATCTCGGTGAGCGTGTTTCTACTGCGCAGTTCGATGGCGACTGGTCGCTCCTCAGGCTTCTGGACAATGCTGAGTTGAATTCTGCCGTGAACAGATCAGAGAAAATAATAACCTTCAGTAAAGATGGTTATGACGCGCAGTACCGCCTGGTGGCTAGCACGAATGTAAATCCGTTCGATCTGTCACTGCTGCGTAATTTCCGTTGTCCACAATCGCTCTGAGGTTGAGATGAAATACGGTATTTACGGCAAACTGCCGGCACATGGTGATTTTATCAGTCGTAATCTGCCTCAGAATTTCATAGATATCTGGGATGAGTGGTTGCAGTGCGTGTTGGCAGGCTCCCGCGATATGCTGCGGGAAGAGTGGCTCGAACTCTATCTGACCAGCCCCATATGGCGCTTTACCTTAAGTCCGGGGGTGATTGATGGACAAGCCTGGGCGGGTATTCTGGTACCGAGCGTGGACAGTGTCGGACGTTATTTTCCGTTGACTCTGACGGTCGCCGTGCCTGCAAGAGAAAATCTGTACTCACTGATTTCTGAATCAGACTCATGGTTCGCAGAGCTCGAGTCGATAGCGATAGCCGGGCTGCAGGAGCAGCAGAATGTCGACTATCTCTACTCAGGTTTGGAAGGTCTCGCTATACCGGTATCGACCTACCAATGTTCAAAAACTGCGAATGGCAGTCTGGTGTCATCGGGAAGTTCACCTTCAGGCAGTTCACCTTCGGGAAATTCAGCGACAGGGTTTGCTGCGATGATGAGCATGGCGAATGAAAATGTAGGAAGCGCAAGTGTGTGGGCGGCCCCAGGTAATGAAAATATGTCAGCGACTTGTTTTGTCGCATCTGGTCTCCCTGTCCCTGATGAATATACTTGTATGCTTACTGGGGAATGGTAACTCTGAATTTTCCCGCATGACTGCGTCATACGTGACAGAAGGTTATTTTGCAGGGAATTAATAAATGAACTCCGGTGTACTGGGTGTTAACTTCTGATTAACAGGTGTAGTATCATTTTCCACTGGACCAGCTCGAACAAAATTGAAAGGACTCTGCCATGCCATTTGGTCATGTTGTCGATATCGAACGTCTTATTGCACCTGTCAGCGAGGAAACTCCGCAGGGCACCGATATCCGTGAAGACCGCTCCCCTACCTCCGACTATTACACCATCAAAGATGCCCGTAACGCGGCGCGTGCTGCTGAACGTCAGGCGATGTTTGGTGGTGATGATGAAGTGGATGCGGCAGGCCCCTGGGAAACCGTGCACAGTGTCGCAGAGAAAATCCTGTCAGAAACCTCAAAAGATCTCGAAGTAGCCGCATGGTATCTGGAAAGCCTCGTCCGTAGTTACGGTATTTCTGGTTTGCGTGACGGACTTAAAATCATTGATCATCTTGTCTCGGACTTCTGGGACGGACTGTATCCCATGCCAGATGAAGACGGCATTGAGACTCGTGTGGCGCCTATTACGGGGCTGAACGGTGATGGTGGTGACGGTACCTTACTGGCACCATTGAGAAACTTAGAAATCACCATTTATGGTGATAAAGGTGCCTTCAGCTACTGGCAGTACCTTCAGGCCCGTGATGCAGATCGTATTGAAGATGATGAGAAAAAATCTGCACGTATTTCTTCTCTCGGGTACAGCCTCTCTGAAATATCAGACACTATCGCCGCCACTGACCTCATTACCTGCCAGAACTTTGTCAGCACCCTCGAAGAGTGCGCCGACCTGTATAAAAGTCTCAGCAATAAATTGCGTGAAAAATGCGGTGCTGATGCGCCGCCGAGCTCAAAAATCTCAGAATTAATTGACGAAGTAGTACGCACGACGCGTTTTGTCTATAAGCCAAAACTTGAAGAAGCTGAAGCAGCTGCCGCTGCAGTAGCCTCTGAAGAAGCGATCGCAGAAGACTCTGCAGAAACCACGGATCAGACTCAGGGAGCAAGAGTTGTGCAACTGGTAAGCGGAAGTAACGGCCCGATAACGAACCGCGAAGAAGCGCTTAAGCGTCTCGAAGAGGTTGCTAAGTATTTTCGTCAGTATGAGCCCCACACCCCGATCGCGCCGGGTATTGAACGTCTTATTGGCTGGGGGCGCATGACCGTGGCTGAGCTGATGATGGAACTGATCCCTGACACTAACGCGCGTGGGTTGTTCTCACAGTTTACCGGGGTCAAGTTGGATGGCAGTGATGACTCAACGTACGTCGCACCTCCTACGGTTGCTCCGCAAGCGGAGTCTGCCGGAGCACAGACTCAGGCAGAACCAGCCAGCCCGGCGCCTGAACCAGAAAAGAGTTCAGATGTAAGTTGGTAATAAAGAATTAATCAGAATTACGGTAGAACCCGTTCTCAAAGGAAAAGGAGTTACTCATGTCCGAAAGTATCCACAATAAGCTGAAGCGGGTTCGTAAGCCTCGCGTACACATCACATATGATGTTGAAACTAATGGCGCAGAAGTTAAGAAAGAACTGCCATTCGTTGCTGGTGTTATGGGCGATTACTCAGGGGATAACGCTGAGAACCGCAAAGCGCTGAAGGAACGTAAGTTCGTTCAGATTGATCGCGATAACTTCAATGAAGTCATGGGTAAAGTAAACCCTAAGCTGAACCTCCAGGTTGAAAACACGCTGGCAGGCGATGGTAGCACCATGGCGGTTGATCTGGATTTCCGCAAAATGGATGACTTCACTCCGGAAGCCATCGTTGAGCAGGTTGAGCCTCTTAAAAAATTGTTGGATGCGCGCAACAAACTGCGTGATCTGCTGAGCAAGGCTGACCGTTCTGAAGAACTGGAAAATGTTCTGGAAGAAATTCTGAAAAATACTGACAACATCACTGAGATTTCTCAGCAACTGGGTGTTGGCGAAAGCAAAGAAGGAGCTGAGTAATGAGTACTGAAGTCGAAGCAGCGGTTGGCTCAGAAGCCGAAGAACAATCGGTAAGCCTGCTTGAGCAGGCCATTACCTACACCAAGCAGACGGGTCGTGAAGAAACCGAAGATCTGTTGGCGAACCTGACAGAGCAGGTCCTGAAAGGCACCGTAAGCTGGGATCGTAACCTGACAAATACGATCAAGCAGGCAATTACTGCCATTGATCAGGCCATGTCGAAACAGTTGAGTGCCGTACTGCATGATGAGAAATTCCAGAAACTGGAAGGCTCATGGCGCGGTCTGAACCACCTGGTCATGAACAGCGAAACCAGCTCTACTCTGAAGATTCGTATGCTCAACCTGAGCAAGCGCGAGCTTTTCCGTGATCTTGATAAGGCGGTTGAGTTTGACCAGAGCCAGGTCTTCAAGAAAATCTACGAGGAAGAATTCGGCAC
>Ga0181593_10004730_pt1 | contig 12377 bp, 10 predicted proteins | sample 071ome_19_FD_133756 | JGI IMG/M metagenome (GOLD analysis project Ga0181593, IMG submission 133756) | Coastal salt marsh microbial communities from the Groves Creek Marsh, Skidaway Island, Georgia - 071413AT metaG (megahit assembly) | ecosystem: Environmental > Aquatic > Marine > Intertidal...
CTTCAAGTGCAAGAATGCGCCTGTTAAGCGCTGTAGAGGTGATTGACATGCGGTCAGCGGCCTTCCTGATTGACCCCTCTCTTGCCACAACATCAATATATTTCAGATGGGTAAGATGCCTCATAAAAACCTCGTCATCATTGTCGACATATCATTTTCTTCATCTGCCACAGCCCAAAATGCAGGTCAGACTATCCATAAAAGCTACGGTTTTCCTATCATGACGCAAGGGCAATGCAAATAATGCATCACCCTTGAGAAAAATCAGCACAATTTTTAATCACTTATCTTTGCTATCACCATGATCACCGGCGAGATGTGCAGCTCACCACGCCTGATGGAAGGTGATTGTGCGCTCGCCAAAACAGTAAAGCGGAGATTAAAGATGATTTACATCGTAGCAATTATGCAACCTGGAAAGCTGGAATCTGTTCAGGAAGCGCTGACAGAGCTGGGAGTAACAGGCATGACGGTGTCTGAAGTGCAGGGATATGGACGACAAAAAGGAAAGTCGGAAATTTATCGTGGTGCTGAATATCAGGTGAATTTTATGCCAAAGATAAAAGTTGAACTGGCTGTATCTGCATCTCAGGCAGGGCCGGTCAAGGATGCCATCACAAAAGCTGCTCAATCAGGGAAAATCGGGGACGGAAAGATTTTTACATTTGCGCTGAAAGACGCGTTGCGTATTCGCACAGGCGAGACAGGCGAGACCGCGCTCTAGGCAGGTGGTTTGCGTACATTCATGTAAGGAGATAACAATGAATTCTAAAATAACATCATATCTAACCCCGTTGGGATTGGCAGTTGGACTATCTGCCGGTTTTGCATCGCCTGCATTGGCTCAGCAAGTGCCTGAACACGGTGTGTTTATTCTAAATTCGGTATTATTTTTAATGAGTGGCTTTCTGGTCATGTTCATGGCCTGCGGGTTTTGTATGCTTGAGGCAGGGCTTGTACGGGCTAAAAATACCACAACCCAGCTTACTAAAAATGTCGCGCTATTCTCGATAGCTGCTATTGGCTATTATCTGGTGGGATATAATCTGATGTATCCGCTTGGCGACTGGTCAGTTAATGGCGTATTTTCAGGGCTATTTCCGGCAGTAGCTGTGATGGAAGCGGTAGGTGTTTCAGCAGAAGCAGCCGATGATATCAGCTATGCTTCAACGGCTTCTGACTATTTTTTCCAGTTGATGTTTTGTGCGGCGACAGCGTCAATTGTCTCAGGTGCGGTGGCTGAACGGATAAAGCTATGGCCATTTCTGATTTTCACATTCTTGCTGACTTCGGTAATTTATCCATTGCAAGCAAGCTGGAAATGGGGCGGCGGTTTTCTTGACGAGATGGGCTTTCTTGATTTTGCAGGCTCAACGGTTGTCCATTCTGTGGGTGGCTGGGCAGCGCTAGCAGGCGTGCTGGTGCTTGGTGCGCGCAATGGCAAATATAAAGATGGCAGGGTAATTCCTATGCCAGGTGCAAATCTGCCGCTTGCAACATTGGGCACATTTATTCTATGGCTTGGCTGGTTTGGATTTAATGGCGGCTCACAGCTTGCGATGGGCACAATCGGCGATGTAGCAGATGTCTCGCGCATTTTTGCAAACACAAATGCCGCAGCAGCAGGTGGTGCGATTGCAGCCATGATCCTGTCCCAACTCAGCTATCGAAAAGTTGACCTTACCATGATGCTAAATGGCGCATTAGCAGGGCTGGTATCAATTACCGCCGAGCCGTTAACGCCAACGCTTGGTGTTGCCACCTTAATCGGTGCTGTTGGCGGTGTGATCGTTGTCTATGCCGTGCCGTTGCTTGATAAGCTGAAAATAGATGATGTTGTCGGTGCGATACCAGTTCACCTGTTTGCCGGTATTTGGGGCACCATCGCGGTGGTGATCACAAACCCTGATGCCAGCCTTGTTACCCAGCTGACATCGATTGTAATCGTAGGTGCATTTACCTTTGCTGTATCGCTGGTGCTGTGGTTTATCCTGAAATCTATCATGGGTATTCGGGTGAGTGCCGAAGATGAATTGGCAGGGTTGGACAATTCAGAACTGGGAATGGATTCATATCCTGAATTCGGGGCAAAATCCTAATCCCGAAAATAATAATAATATTGTGAAACGTTGCCATCCTGATACAGGGTGGCAGCGTTTTTTAGCTTTGCAAAATAGATAGCAATCATGGTTTACTTGACCCTATCTTATTTTTTATCGATTTATCCAATTTTCCGAAGTGATCAGACATCATGAATAATGCACCGATATATGATTTTAGAAGTGATACTGTAACCGTACCAGATGATGCCATGCGCAAGGCAATGGCAATAGCTGAGGTTGGCGATGATGTATATGGGGAAGATATGCTGGCTAGCAAGCTGGAGGCAGATGTTGCAGCATTGCTTGGCAAGCAGGCAGGGCTATTTGTCAGTTCTGGAACGCAAAGTAATCTTATTGCGATGCTGACCCACGCCGCAAGAGGCGAGGAAGTTATTTCTGGCGCACAATATCATAGCCTGTTCTATGAAGCTGGCGGGATCGCTGCGCTTGGTGGCGTGATCCCCTGTCCGGTGCCGGTGCATACAGATGGGTCAATATCCCTAGATGATGTGCAAAAGGCAGTGAAAAAAGATGATTTTCATTATCCTGTCTCACGTCTTCTGGCACTTGAAAATACCCATAATGGACTTGTCCAGTCACCACAGCATTTGCAATCATTATGTGATCTGGCGCATGAAAACGGTCTAAGCACGCATCTTGATGGCGCACGCCTGATGAATGCGGTGATTGCCAGCAACATATCTGCGTCCGAATTTTCAGGCTGTTTTGACACTGTTTCATTATGTCTGTCCAAAGGCTTGGGCGCGCCTGTTGGTTCAGTTCTGGTAGGTACAGAAGAATTTATTTCGCGTGCCCGCAGATTGCGCAAAATGCTTGGCGGCGGGATGCGCCAGATTGGGATTATGGCATCAGCAGGGCTATATGCAATCGAACATAATATATCACGTCTGGCACAGGATCATGTTCGGGCAAAAACGCTTGCCCAGATGCTGAATGAGATTGCTGATATTCATGTTAAGATGGATTCTGTGCAGACCAATATGGTCTATATGCAAGTGCCAGATAGGCTTAAATCTTCTCTGCCTGCAAGCTTGCGCGCTAGCAATATCAAAATAAGCCCTGCCAAAGAAATGTTTAGGCTGGTGGTGCATAAGGATATTAATGATGATGCCATATCAGCATTGGCAGACGGCATCGCAAAAGCAGCGATTTCTGCATAATCATATTGCGACATAATATTTCAAAACCCCAAAAGGTAATAATATTACCAGCACGACTATCTGCATTTAGCACAGGGATGTTTTAGTTGGGTTTACGTCATCTTTGTGGTATCATCTGGCAGTGCTGGCAATGGGCTGGCGTTTTCAGAATTAGGTGAATATAACGTGTAATAAAGGAGTAAGCTTATGGTTAATCACCATCATCTAGACCAGCTTGCTTCAGCACAAAATAATTCTCAGGAAGAACAGCAAACTTCCCTGTCTTCATCTCAGCTATCCTCTCTTTATGGGCTCACCCCAAAGGTTGAGAGCGCCATTATTGATGCGCTTTCACGTGATGATGCGACAAGGCTGAAAATGCTGATGGATCCCTTGCACCCTGCGGATAAGGCAGATTTTATCAAACGGATAAATCATCATGACACCGAAACGCTGGTGCAATTATTGGGGGTTGATTTCGATGGTGAAATTCTGGCCTATCTTGATGATGATGTCAGAGAGACAGTTGTTGAACATTTGTCATCAGATGTCATAGCGGCCAGCCTGCCTGAACTTGATTCAGATGATGTTGTGACCATTGCAGAAGAGCTTGAACCTGAAGAGCGTGAAGAAATTCTGGCTTCTTTGTCTGAAAAGGACAGGGTGCTGGTTGAACAGAGTTTGAGCTTTCCAGAAGATTCTGCCGGACGGATGATGCAACGTGAAATGGTGGTTGTGCCGCCATTCTGGACAGTTGGCCAGACCATTGATTCCTTGCGCTCCGAAGGGGTTGAGCAAGATGATTTTTACATTGTCATGGTAACAGATGCTACGGGCCATTATGTGGGCGAGGTGCGTCTTGACAAGCTGTTATGTAGCCAGCGGCCCAAACGTATTTCGCAGATCATGGACACAGATATTCAGCCTATCCCTGTGAGCATGGACCAAGAAGAGGTCGCTTTATTATTTCGCCGTTATGGGCGGGTAACGTCAGGGGTTGTTGATCCGGATGGAAGATTGCTTGGCATTATCACGATTGACGATATTATCGATGTGATCGATGAAGAAGCAGAAGAAGATTTGATGGCACTTGCCGGTGTGTCTGATGCGTCAATTAGAAGCTCGATCATCGAAACCTTTAAAGGCAGAGCCCCATGGCTGTTTGTAAATTTGCTCACTGCTATTTTAGCCTCCATTGTGATCGGCCTTTTTGAAACTACGCTTGACCGGATTGTTGCACTGGCGATTTTGATGCCAATTGTTGCCTCGATGGGGGGCAATGCCGGTACCCAGACAGTTACAGTTGCGGTACGTGCGATTGCGATGCGCGAATTTAGCACAAAGACAGCCATTACCTTTGGCCTACGAGAGCTATATGTCGGGATCATCAATGGGATATTATTTGCCATCCTTGCTGCAGGGCTGGCCTATTTATGGTTTGGTCAGCCGGATATTGCGCTGATTATCGCGATTGCGATGTGCGCCAATATTGTGGTGGCCGCCGTTTCAGGCACGCTGGTGCCCTTAGCCTTGATAAAGCTTGGCTCAGACCCTGCGATTGCCTCGTCTGTGTTTATTACCACCATTACAGATGTGGTAGGATTTTTGGTGTTTCTGGGACTGGCCGCATTGATGCTTCTGTGAATTGTCCGGCTATGGGTGCAATCTGCATCAAGACACAAAATTTATAGTGAAACCAGTTGAAGTTCGGCTTCAGGCAAATTAAGTTTGCTGGTATGACTGTTCATTTGAAAAAGCTCTCAGTTGGCTCAGTTTCGATAGATAGCCTGAAAGGCTGGCAGAAACGGCGCACTGATGCAGGCCTGCCGATCATTCACCCAACTCGAAATTGGCCAAGACGGGCAGATGAATTGCTTGATGGTGGTTCAATTTACTGGATTATTAAAGGCCAGATGATTGTCCGGCAGCCAATTATTGATTTAATTGATATCAAAAGAGATGATGGCCGACCTGCATGCGGCATTGTGCTAGCCCCTGATTTAATGCCGGTATGGCCGCGTAAAATGCGAATTTTTCAGGGCTGGCGTTATCTTGAAACAGATGATGCGCCCGAAGATATGCCGCAAACAGATGAACAGGAAGCGATGCCTGCTGAGCTTGCTTCTGAATTGCGCGAACTAGGCCTGTTATAGTCAGAAATTTGGCAAGAATGTAACAGAAAATTTTTAATGCTTGCGTCGCCACGCTTCAGGCATGGTAAAGCTACCTTGCCAGATGCCCTGTTGTGATGATTTGGCGTAGGCTTCATCATCAATATAGTCAGAGGAATAACGCCGGTACGCTACCGCCCATCCTGCCCGCACCATCTGCGTGGCAATATCTTTGCCATCTGCCCTACATTGTACAATCAGACGCTTATATCTATCGATGTCTTTTAGCACGCAGTCCAGCAAGCGATCTTGTAATGCGATTGAGGAAAGATATTGCTGTGCCATGCTTCCACATCGATATGGCTGACTGGATTTATCCTGACATTGCTGGCGGATTTCAGGCGCATCTATCCCATAAAGCCGCAAGCGGATATTGCCTGAGCGCAAACTATCTCCATCTGTTATTTTGGTGGCTTTTACAGAAAGCTGGATATCTGAAATTTCGGCCGCAAATAGCTGGGCCGTGCCAGCAAATAGATAAAGACAAATCAGATAGGCTAGAAATTGGCGCATAGTTTTTAGATTCATTTAATTAGCAATAACTAATATTATAATAGGTGAATATCTAGCTGTTAAGCAAAGCTGAAATCTGGCAAAATATAATTATCTATTTTAGATAGCCTAGCTATCCCTTTGGAGTGTCTGAAAAGCCTGAAATATCCAGATAGGGGTTATCGGATAGCGGGTCTTCAACTTCAAAGGCTTCGGTTGGCTGATAGGGAGTTTCCGGATTTAGCTGGACTGCTACCACTGTGCCTATTTCAGGTACAGCAACAAAGGGAGCTTGTGCATCTGCTGGCACAGAGGGGCGTGATACCATCCGCACCAGCACAAAGGCTGCCAGTCCGAAATGCACAATGGCAATCCCCCAGAAAAATGCTTTCGGCGTTGAAATTTGCATGACAAACCCTATCAGTGGCGAGCCGAAAATAGCGCCAATTCCATTAATAGTAATCATTGTTGATGCGGTGCTGACCATCTGAGAGGGGGTAAGGTAGTCATTTGCATGGGCGATACATAATGAATAGATCGTCAGGCTTAACCCGCCATACAATGCGGTGATAATAACCAAAATCAAAAATTGATCTGCAGATAAGGTGGCGGCAAAGCTGGCCGCAATACCAGCCCCTGTTGCGATAGCCAGTATCATCACCCGCCTGTCAAACAAATCAGACAGCCTGCCAATTGGATATTGAAGCAGCATATTACCGATTGTGAAGGCCGCCATAAAAAGTGATGCCTGACGTTCTGTCATGCCAATATCTGTTGCATAGATAGCGCCAATACCAAACGCCATAGAGGCAGTTAGTCCCTGCAATAACATGCCAATAAGTGCAAGAGGGGAGATTTGATATAACCGTCTGATCGAAACCGGATCAGGCGTGGAAAATTCTGGTGCGCGGGCAGCGGTTAGCAAAATTGGTACAACCGCAATTGATACCAGCACAGAGGCCAGTAAAAACGGTGTTATACTTTTAATATCATAGATACCGCCAAGCACCTGACCGCTACTCATGCCAGCCATCGTAATGATCATATAGATGGCAAGCATCTGGCCACGTGTTTCATTGGTAGATTTTTCGTTTAACCAGCTTTCGACAACAATATACATGCCTGCATAGCTGAACCCTGTGAAAATTCTCAGAATTGTCCAGAAAGCAGGGTCAATCGCTACCAGATGCAGAATTAACGCCGCCGAAGCAATGGCTGCCAATGCACCAAAGGTTCTGATATGGCCAACTTTCTGCAGAAATTTGGGCACCATAGCAGAGCCGCCAAAAAACCCTGCAAAATAGCCCCCCATCATGATCCCTGAAATAACAGGTCCAAAGCCGGCATTACTCGCCCTGATCCCAAGCACAAGCACCATCAGCCCATTGCCAACCATAATCAGCAATAGACCAAAGAATAACGGCCATGAAACAAGCAGTGAGCGGAACAATTGCGTGAAGCTCCTAATGTTGAGAAAATCCAAAAATAATTATGAACAATACAGACATGTCTAAGAAGACAGATTGCAAAATAAAAAGCGGTGCTTATTCACAGCGATATGCAGTATGGCTTGCGTGAAAAATAATGATAATGCTCTTCTAAAACCGCCTCTCAAAGGTCGGAAATATGATACAGCGGTTTTATTTGCACCCTTTGCAGATGATTTATTGAAGTATTTGGTGTCCCTATGTTAGATAGGCTCATCTAATTAATATTATGCTAATTTGTTTTTGAAGAGAGTTATATGTCAATAAACTGGATGGAATTCACACCACTTGCATCACTTGCAGGCGGGGTGGCGATTGGACTGGCCGCGTTAGGCATGTGGCTTTTGGTAGGGCGTATTATGGGTGTGTCCGGCATCTTGGGACAGGCGATTGCCGGTGAGGGCGCTGGCCATAATAGCTGGCGGCTAGCCTTTATCGCAGGGGTCGTGGTTGCGCCTGCCGGATATGTGCTTTTAGTTGGTGAGTTTACCTCGCGGATGGTAACCAGCCCGGCCGGACTGGCGATTGCAGGTCTGCTGGTAGGTGTTGGCACCGCGATTGGCAGTGGCTGTACATCTGGTCATGGCATTTGCGGCATTTCACGTTTTTCTATCCGCTCGATTGTTGCGACATGCTGTTTTGTGCTAAGCGGCATGGTAACGGTCTTTATTCTGAAAGCAGGAGGTCTGGCATGAAGGTAACAGTTTCCGCATTTCTAATCGGTGTTTTATTCGGTCTTGGGTTATTGGTAGCAGGTATGCTAGACCCTACAAAAGTTCAGGGTTTCCTGAATATTACCGGACAGTGGGACCCGTCATTGGTCTTTGTGATGGTCGGGGGTATCGGGGTCAGTCTGGCCGGCATACAAATGACAGGCCGTATGACAAAGCCTATTCTGGCCGAACTGTTTCATTTGCCAACATCAAAACAGATTGACCGCAAGCTGGTCATTGGTGCGGTGCTGTTTGGTGCTGGCTGGGCCATTGGCGGATTATGTCCTGGACCTGCGTTAGGGGTTCTGGGTGTAGCAGGCTTGGATGCGGCTATTTTCATGGTTTGCATGATAGCTGGCCTGTTTGCAGGCAGATGGGTCAGCGCGCGTCTATAATTGATTGTGCGGTATCTAAGGCGATCTCAAGACATTGTTTGATGGTCGCACATGCGCTTTCAGACGGGGCAAGAAATTCTGATATTTCCTGCCTCGTTTTGGTTTCTTCTGGCAGTTTCGTGGCGGTTGATATGCCATAAACAGGTAGTTGCTGTTTAATCCTTTCAAGCTGGGCTAACGCATCAATAAAGCCTGCTGAACTCGCTAGGTTTGAACTGGCGGCGCTCATTTGGGGGTGGGCTTCAAGACCCATCAGAAATTCGGCATCAAGAAACCCGCCGGCCCGTTTTTTCAGATCGATGGCTGGTGGCATGCTTGCCTGTAATTTTGCTCTCATCTTGGTGATATCTTCAACCAGACTGGCAAGATCATCCTGCTTGAAATAGCCATGCATCTTTTTGACAATGTCTGAAATCCATTCTTCAGGCTGAGGTTCAGCAGATGTCTGAAATGAAAAAACAGCCCGCGCTTTGCGAAAGGATAATTTCTCCCATGACCAGGCCTGTTCTGTAAAATAGCTGTCCAGACGCTGGCTATCTACTGCCAGAGCGCCAGAATTTCCATCGGGGCGCAGACGCATATCAAGCTGATATAAATTTCCATGCGCTGTTTTTACCGTCATGAAATTTGTAATTCTCTGGGCTAGCTTGGTCGCATAGGCTTTGGCAGAGACAGAAGGCATCTTGTCAGCGTTATCTTCTGTTCCCACATCATCAGAATAGATAAAAACAAGGTCAAGATCAGATTCAAGCGTAAGTTTCTGGTTTCCTAGTCTGCCAAGCCCAATCACAGCAAAATTGAAATTGTCACATTTTCCAACCTGTCTGGTAACATCATCAATAGCCGCGCGGCACATCAATCCCAAAGCCCTATCGGCAGTATTTGTCAGAAGCGCCTGCACATCTTCAATCGTGCTAAATTGATGTAGCATATGCATGCTGGCCGTAAAGTCGCTTTCACGTTTAAACATCCGCACCTGTTCCAGCCTACTTTCAATATCAGGATTAGATGCGGATAGTAACGGAAGGTGAATACAGCTATCTGTTCGCCCCGCAAGCGGAGTGAAAAAACTATTTTCCAGCAATAAATCAAGCAAATCAGGGGCTCGGCTTAGATAGTCAGCCACGATGGGTGATTTGCTGATGCTCTCGCCAACCAGCTTGCTTAATTCGGGATGTTCTGCAAATAAGGCAAATAGCTGGGCACCGGCATTCTGTTTTTCGACCATGCGTACAAAGGCAAAAAAGCTGGCATCTGCATCATGGGCATGCGAAATATCAGCCAGAAAACGAGGTAACATCCGCCCTAGATTCTGGCGTGCCTTTTCAGATCTGGTTGCTGCAATTTGCCCTTCTTGCCAGCGCGTTATCGTGTTGGCAATATCATCAACACGCACAAAGCCTAACTCGGATAGATACTGGCAAATCGCGTCATGATCTTCATTGTTAATAAAGCCCATCACCGGTTTTTGATCTGGTGTGCGGCTTAACGACATGGCTCTGCTCATCACCGGATGCGTTGAAAATTGCTCTGTTTTTTTCTGAAGCTGGACCAGCATATCGGTAAATTCTGATATTGACTGGCATCCGGCAAAGGCCGCAAAAGCAGTCATTTCTTCTTGTTGGCGGGGCAGGCGATGGGTATGGGCATCTTGCCAATATTGCAGGCGATGTTCAATTTTCCGCCATGAATAATATGCAGATGTTAGCTGGTCTGCCTGTGCGGGTTCAAGCCAGTCAATTTCAGCAAGTGATGCAAGCGCTGTGGCCGTATGATGGCTTCTGGCTTCAGGGTTACGCCCGCCTGCAAGCAATTGCAGAATATGACAGAATAATTCGATATGCCGTATGCCGTAACTACCTTTTTTTACATCAAATCCTAGATGGTCGGCAGGCGTGGCTTTCTGCTGAAGCATAATCGCCAAATCATCAATGATGGTATAATCAAGGCTGCGACGCCAGACAAAGCTGCTAATCTGTTTCAGAAAATGTCTGCCTTTATCGATGTTTCCGGCGATCGGTCTAGCCCTGATAAAAGCAGCACGTTCCCAGCTTCTGGCCAGAGATTCATAATAGCTTATGGCCGCTGGCACAGACAGGCATATTACGGTTGCACTTGGTGCTGGTCTAAGACGCAAATCTATGCGCCAGCCAGCGCCATATTCAGTGCTGGCCGATAACAGATTAATAAGCTTTTTTGTTAGGCTGATATAGATAGATGCAGCCTCGCCCGCATCATTCTGGCCAGCCATTTCGGTAGTGTCAAACAGGCAGATAAGGTCAAGATCAGATGAATAATTCAACTCTTCAGCCCCAAGCTTGCCTAGCGCAAGAATAATCCACTGGCTGTCTTTCAGCCCTGCCGATGAAACCAGATAGTCAGATGTCACCTGAACTGCCTGTTCTGCAACTTTACTCAGCAAGGATAATGACTGCTCAAACGCTAATACGCCCCATAAATCTCCGCAGGCAATGGCAAAATGGCATCTATTCCTGAAATAGCTGATCGCTTTATCAAGATCATCATTCTGTGCCTGTGTACATAGCGTCTGATAGGCCTGCTCGCATATTTGCTGAACCCTGCCTGCCCAGATTTCCGGAATATCATGGGCAAAATGTCGTGCCGAACGTTGCAGATGTGATGAAAATGAAAAACTGGCGGCACAGCAATCAATCAGCGCATTTTCAGCAGAACTGCCAATCAGATCACGCATATCATCTTGCCATCTGATGCGGAACTGGTCAGAACAGTGAGCTGGAAATACTGCCTTATTCATCTTCTAGAATCTTGCCACCTGAGGCCATCACCTTTGTCTTTTGATACCATCTTAAGCAAAGAATGATAGAGGTCGCAAATAATCCTGCAGATAGCCCCACCCATAAATAGACAGGTCCGCCCCCTAGCGGGAATGCCATAAGCCATGCAGAACCGACCCCAATGACCCAGAATCCGATAATGCCATAAATGGCTGGCCGTTTTGTGTCATTCAGCCCACGCAAGGTAGCTGAAATCACAATATGCAACGCATCGCCTATCTGAAAGATGCCAGTGATAACCAGTAATGGGAGAAGATAGCTAAGAGTCTGAATAAATAGCTCATCATCTGGTCGCAAGAAAAATGTAGCAAGCGTTTGTGGAAATACAATCAGCACAAAAGCAGATGGCAGAACCAGAATAATACAACACCCAATAGCAATCCAGCCAGTACGGATTACATCAGATGCAGATGCTCTGCCAGCCGCATTGCCAACCCTTATGGCGGTGGCCTGAGAAACAGAAAGCGGTATCATAAAGGCCATGCCTGCAATCTGGATAGCTATGGCGCCTGCCGCAAGGGGGGCTGTGCCGAACAGGCCAATCATAAAGCCTGCCACAATGAACATGCCAGTTTCTGCCAGCACCAGAAAGCTATGAGGCAATCCAAGAGAGATAATCCGTCTAGCGATTGGCATATCTACAATCCACCAGCGTCTAAATGGCTGAACATCACTGAATGGTGTTTTTAGCTGGACAAACAGGCCAAGACAGATAGCCATTGCAAGATGGCTTAGGCTGGTAGCAAGCGCAATGCCAGCCAGCCCCATTTCCGGCATGCCATATAGACCCTTAGCAAAAATGAAATTAAGCACAATATTTAGCACCAGACCCAAAATGGCGGCAATCATCTGGGGAACTGGCTTTTGAAAGGATGAGGTGTAAAACCGCATTACCATGAATAGAAAGCTGGGCAATAAACCAAAAGAGGCATAGAATAAAAAGCCCTCAGCATGGCGTGATGTGGTGCGGTCCTGTCCAAAAAATATCAGAATATCTACCCCTTTCAAAACAGGCAGAATCCATATCAGCCCCAATAATAC
>Ga0181593_10004732_pt1 | contig 12372 bp, 5 predicted proteins | sample 071ome_19_FD_133756 | JGI IMG/M metagenome (GOLD analysis project Ga0181593, IMG submission 133756) | Coastal salt marsh microbial communities from the Groves Creek Marsh, Skidaway Island, Georgia - 071413AT metaG (megahit assembly) | ecosystem: Environmental > Aquatic > Marine > Intertidal zone...
AATGGCATCATTGAAAATAAATCAGGAGTTGCAAGTATCATCGAAACCAAATGTAGTTCTGCTCGGCTCGAGTGACTTTATCCGTTTTACCAATCATTGGGGAATGCATACACACTCCCATCTTCCCGAAGATACATGCGCTTCATCTCTTCTTTCGTGAATGGCCGAGAACCCAGTCTTCCAAAGACACTTACCTGATTTCCCGTCTCATCAACTGCCCTGTCACGGTCTAATGGCTTTGTAATCGCTTTTGCTTGCCCACCGAGTTTCTTACGAGCGATGAGTTTCGGCTCCACATTCGGAGAAAAACCATAATAGGTAGGCACTCGCTCTGGATCCGTTAATTGCACAACGAGCAAACCATTCTTCCCGTCAGCAAGATATGCAAACAGACTGGCATTCGTGCTCGCGATTTTTACATCATTGACATCGGATGCCACTCCCCCAGCTGAATACTTGGAGTAAATCCTTGGCTGCTCAGCTTTCTCAATATCGACAATCACCAGCCCTTCGCTTCCTCCTGCAATGTAAGCAAAGGTCCGAGCAAGGTATATTGCTCGTGCATCCTGTAAAGGAATGGAAGCGGTATTTACCTTCTTTGCTTCTTCCCCCTCAGTTACATCGACCACATGCAATCCATCACTATCCACAACAAAAAGATAACGAAACTGTAAAGCGGATGCTCTCGGCTCTCGAAAGGGAATAGTTTTTAGCACCTTTGGTGAAAGCGGATTATCCAGATCGAGAATGACTAATGCTGTATCTGTTGAAATATAAGCATTGGAACCACCGAGCGTAATATGTCGTGCACCAGCAAGAATTCCTTTCTCGTTCCAGGTAAGCGCTCTCTTCAAAAAATTATTTGTCGGATCACCATCTTGTAATGTATCGACATTAACGAGAATCAATCCCTCTTCTGCATCTGTTATGACCGCATAGTGATAAATCTCATGAAGTGGAGTTTCCAAATTCTCTGGCAACTGCTGCCGAAATGGCGCTATGGGCATGTTGGTTGGTAGTGCAAAAGAAGTGGCATTTTGCGAGGGAATATGCGTGTCATGTCCTAAAGGAGATACTGGAGCAGTCACAATACGTTCCGAAAACCCCTTATTGGCGATGTTTGCGATATCATAAACGCGGAATCCCGCTTCCCCTGCAGTGGTATATAAGTACTCACCTCTATGTTGAATCGTATTCGTGCTTCCACCTACCCCATGATGCCGATGGGACTCCTCGAGCATCTGCTGCCTGTCCTCATGGTGCATTGTATAATTATCTGGGTAGGCATAACGATGAAGATAACTTCCAATAATAGCTTGTGGCTCATCAAACTCAGAGATGCGTACTGCCTCAAGTCCATGCTCTCCCGTTGCCACATAGGCGAAAGCACCCATGAAATTCACAAATTGTGTTCCATGCAAAAGTAGTTGCGCCATGATGGCATTATTATCGTTCTCTTTTGAGATATGACAGTCATTACACCGCTTAGTTTCTTTCGTTCTCACCGTATGCGGAAAGTGAGGAGCAAACGCTTGTGAAGAATGACCCGAGGCGGCAGTTGGTGGTTGCTGAATATAAATTTTCTGACGATTAATATCGGTTGAAGAAAGAATCAATGCGCTTGAGGATCGTACGGGAACGATCTTTCCATCCTTGGCTGGACCATGCTTTCCAATTTGAAACATCTGGTCACGAACGACTTGGGGATTATAGGTCGCAAAGTTTCTCGTTTGTTTCCCATCATAATGTTTTGACTCCTCTTTCCAATTCGCCTCAATTGGCAAATGGCATCCCGCACAACTCGTTACCCACGAGCTATGACACGTAAAACAGGCCATCTCATCATTATTATGTGCCAGTAGCTCATTAAGATTGTCGGCTTGATCAATACCTGCCAGATTGCCCCACCTTGGATCCTCCCCGTCCCCAGACGTAAAATGCTCTACAGTCTTTGAACGCGCGGATGCCTCATTATAATTCGGATGCTGAGGATTTACCGAATCCCTTACCTGCTTTACCTCCCATTCAAGATTCTCAGTGACCGAAGAACGTTGAAATAACCTATTTCCCTTCCAAATAAACCGTGACTGTCCAAAGGGAGTTCGCATACGGGACAAATCATTCCCATCCGTGCCCGAAGCCGGACCACTCGTCGTCAGATTCGCATACTCCTTAACGGTTCCATGACAGTCCTTACATTGAATCTCGACAGCTTGGGCAACTTCACCATAGATATTTCCATCTCCATGAACATCTTGCGCAAAGTGGCAATCCGAACAGTGCATTCCGAGATCTAGGTGAATATCAGAGAGATGGACCGCTTTTTTGAATTTCTCGGGATCCGTATGCGGAACAATATTATTGTCTGCATCCAAAAGGTTTCCTTTGCGATCTTTTTTATAGACTGCACGAAAGTTCCATCCATGCCCATGATAATCAGCGAATTGCGTATTTTGTAATTGTGGATTGAGTTCACTGACCTTTTTTAAAAACTCTTTGTCAGTCCACAATCCACGGGCGGCGGCTGCCTCGGGATTATGTCTGTATGACTCAATACGCTCTTCATCGGTGGGATACCGCTGATCCTGAGGCCACATGTGGGGCGCGTCTGATTCGTAATCCCACATCGTATATCCAAGGTAGGAATTCACGAACATGTTTGGCTGATGCATATGGCAGACCATGCACTGACTGGTCGGAATTGCTCTGGTAAATACGTGTTTTAATGGATGTCCTGGCTCATCACGGGGAATAGTCTCATCAACTGACTGAGTTTTTCCCTCATGCCCAAACTTCGCATAAGGTCCAGAGTGTTTTTCTGAGCGATCATTCGCATAAATAGAGTGACAACCTGTACATCCACTGCTCCGATAATCTCCCGGGTGATCATTCGTACCAAGAAATGAAAGGTGGGGATCATTAAGACGAGTTTTGTGGATATTGATCACTGGGACAGCGATGCGAGCACCCGTACCCTCTCCCCGATTTGACTGTAAAACATCAGGAAGTCCAGGCTCCTCCAGTGGATTCGGGTTTCCAATCTCAGGGAACTGCGTTTTTACAAATTCTCCTCCGCGCTCAAAAATACGAAAGACATCCCCAGGAGCAAGCACCTCCCACTGAGGCATCGAGGTAAGTTGCTCTAAAGCTCCACGCGCCTTTTCTTCCTCACACAGTTCACCCCCATGAAGGATCATTTGAGCCTCTCCATCCTTTCCGTAGCTTTCTCCGAGAATGTAATTTTTATAGGGAAGAATGTTATTATTGTAAGAAGCCCCGCCCCAGAGCATGGCACTCGTTGTCATTAAGCTCTTTTGCACAGCGCGAGTGATATCGGCATGACATCCTCCGCACGCCTCTGGTGCGACCCGAAGATCACCGGGATTGATAAAACGGACAAACTCGGAAGATTCCTTCAGGAGATCCGTATAACTATTTTCTGGATTTGCACTCGTCAGCCAGTTTTCAGAGTGAGCAGGTAAGACGTGAGCACGATCTTTCAACTCTTCATATTCTCGCGATCCTGAGGCAACTCCTTCAGCCCTTACTGCTGGATCCCCGCCATGACAATCAGCACATCCAATAACTACCGCTGGATTTTCGTGCATCGTGAGCGAGTCAGTCTTTACATGACAATCTCTACAGCCAAGACTGGCTGCTTTCATCTCATCACGACTCATACCAGGAAGAATCGGACGCAGCTCATCCGCTTGAAGTGACTCAAAACCAATAGACACGAGGCCGACAAATACCAGAGCGCAAAGCCCTCGGGCGAGCCCGTTCATTATTGATTGTCTGGTAGCTCCCTTCACTATTCGCTAATACTCCAAAATAAGATTCGTAAAAAAACTATAGAGCGTACTATCACCATAGAGTCTCCTTAACCCGCTTCCCGGCAATAGCGCTGATGCTCCAGCTCGCAGCTGCACATTATTATTGAGAAAGGGGCGGTACAGTAATCCCGCCGAGAGGTCAAATCCTATCTCTCTATCGACGCCTCCTATCTGACGGGTGCGCTCAATAACTGCCGATTCATCAAACATAAGATAGCTTACATTTGTTATTAATTTAGACTTTTGCGTAAGCTCAACATCAAGACCTAAATTGAAGAGACGGAGCCCAGGATTAACATAATTTGACTGTCCCTCTTCTTTTGTGGGTCGTAAGTTTGGCAGGAGGCTTCCAACATTCACGAGAAAAACCTCACCTCCACCGATAAAGGGAACACCCTGCCGCTGCCAAAACGACAAGTCTCCACCCGAAAAATTTGGACGATCAAAGATTGCATCAAAGCCTTCAGCTTTTGAATCAAAGGGGTTAGCATCCCCCGATGCCCAAAAGAGAGAACCACGGAGCCTCAGCCAATCAAAATCATATGAGAGCTCCTGTGCTATCATGAAGGCCCGAATATCCTGTTCACGACCTGCAATCTGGTTGTGAGTCTCGGTCCCAAGGACATAATAAAACGCGCTTGTGGTGTTTATACGACCAATATGCCCATCAGCATTCAATCCTAAATACGTTGAACGAATGTTCTTTGGGCGCTCATCACCAATTGCTGCAGGACGAACAAGAAGATCATTATCATTGAAGTGGGATTTAGACTCTCCAGCAAGATCTTCACGATAAATCACACTTGCTTGAACTTGATGCCCAAGGACGAATGCGTCCTGCCGATACACATTAAAGATAAAAACATCTTCATGTCTGCTCTCAAGTTCGTTTACAAAAGTATTTGTTTCCTTATTGAGGCGGGGAAACCATGCTAAATTATACTGCCATTTATTATTATCCCAGTTTCCAAAAAGCCGAATGCCTGGCTGCTGATCAGAATAGACAAAACCTCGAAAGTCATTCGAAAATTCTTGAATACCTACACGAAGTGAAATGAAGTCGTATCGTTCACTAATATCTGCGATATGATAATCAAAGAAGAACTCAAGCAGCGATAAATCTCCCTGCGTTCTTTCAGTCCCCCGGCTCGGATCGACTTTTACCAAGCCTGTTTCTGCGGCATCTACATCGGTCAAACTAAAAACAGGGGTAATGCGAAGCTCAAGTTCGGGGGGCATAAATACCGTATTTCCTCGTATGAGGGAGAAAGAGGAAATAACCTGTTGGACAGCTAGCGAGAAGTTTCCATTTCCAAACGTATCCAATGAACCGGCATTGAGCGTGCTCGGAACACCAACAGGAACAGGAATCTTAAATCGCTCAAAAGTGGTATTCGAGATAAGAGAAAACTCGGCAAACCACTCATGTCCCGGACTTCCAAAAACGGGGAGATCTCCCTTTATAATATTTTGATTGTATGGATCATACCACTTACCAGCATAGAACTGACGCCAACGATCTTGAACCGGAACGAACTCTGATGCACTTGAATGAATATCTCGCACGGATTCATAAATATTGCCGGGAAATTCCGTGACGGGCTGTCCTGGTCTTCTTCGAGTAATCCCTGAAGAGTGAAGATCCTGATTGTCTCCCCTTCGGCCATTCTCCTCACTACCAGGAACTGCATCAATTGGCTCTTGAATGATTCTTTGAGCTCGGAGCAAACGCTGAGCATGAGTGCTCCCCACATCGATCAAACACAAGAAAACTGGAAGGAGCAAAACAAATCGTTTTCTCATAGTTCTCCGCACACCTGTTGTTCACTGCTATCGATAAACGGAGACTCCGGGCAATTCACATAACGGAGTCGTGTATTCTCAAGAGGTCCTTGAATTTGATCTGCTCGTATTTGCCGCGGTGCATTAAATCCTAACTCTGCATCTCCTACTGATTGGTGACCCGCAAAATCAAGCCCTTTCCTACTTGCACCATAGAATGCGATCAAATCATCTTGGTCGATGCCATCTCCACTAATCCCAATTCCACCTACGAGTATACCATTGCGATAGAGAGGCACCGAACCAGGAAAAATCTGAATTCCGTTTCGGAGCCTGCTGCCAAGAACCCGACTGTCCGTGCAGCTATCAGGGAGAACACTGGGGGGATTGACTGGAATTCCGAGCGGCTGAACCAATCTCTGAAAAATAAGATCAAGTTGTAATCCCGTATTGAATGGACTCCACGTCCTTACTCCAGGCTGAGCCAGTCCAGGAAAGGGATGAGAGAACGGCCCATGAAAAGATGAGGGAATTCCATCTGGATAAAAGGGTCTAGAGAGATTGCCCCCTGCTCTATCAGAAAAGGCATGTGTCCCGGTCAGCGCATCTTCACCGATAAACGAGCGCACGGCTCCGACATAATCATTAAATTCACCAACAGCGTTCCTTACTCGAACATCATCCAATCTCGCACCAGCATCATCAGAACTAAAGAAAACTGCTGTCCTTCCTTTTTGAAGCGCAACGTCAATCCCAAAGACAGGCGCATCACCACTTCGAACCATGCCAAGAACTTCGCCAAAGGAGTCAACGACAAAAATACTGACATTCGCGGATGAGTTTTTTGGATTCCGAATCTGCCCGCGAGTCCGATTTGCGGTAAGCAGAATACTATCGAGTAAAGCATCCACCTCGTGCGCAGCGAGCTCCGTTCCCGACGGCAGCGGCGTTCCACCGACAGTGGGAAAGCGAAAATTACCCGTACCGTCCGTGAGCACTGCTGCGGCTACTCCCCTTCTAGTTATTTTCATCACACCAGAACTGGGATCTCCAAACTGTGCGCCCGCGCGTATCGTTCCATTCGAAAAGAGTGGCACAGGGACAAGACGCTCCATGTCAAGAGCTATTCCCGATGGAGACAGTTGTTCGAGCTCACTCAGGCTAATATCTGAAAAACGAAGGGATTTTCCAACGACAGAAATTGTCTCCGCAGCGCGTTGAGAGGGGGCCTCAAAGCCACCCTGGAGCGCCATAAGAGCGATCCTCTCTTCAATCGCATCGTCCCGATCAAAAACTACTGGATCAAGTGAATACAATCCGTCCAACTCAACGCCAATACCCCCAACGGGATCACCAAGTTTATAAATTGGGAACCCGCCAGGATCTGCACTGAGCCCAAGCGGCAATGAGCGTGGACCTATCCCTCCAGCAAACGATGGGTTCTGTCCAAGAGTAAGACCTGAAGAAAACTCTGTGGGAATAGTGGTGATATCACTACAGATCAGTTGAGAGAATTGAACTCCGAAAAGAGGACCACCAGGCTGGCTACTCTCACCCGGGTTAAAGTTCTCCTGAATGATCTGACTTGCAGTACGAGTACTAAATGCATTTCCCTGCGAACTTAAATATGCCCCCGTACCAGCCTTAGATATTGCAGCAAGCGTGGCTGGAACCGACACTCCTTCTAGGCCACCAATTGCACCCTTTTGACCATTAATGATCGTTGTTTGTGCAGCTCCGTCCATTTGATAGACAGCGAGCACATTCCCAACCCGATCAACCACTGCCACGGTAGCTGCAACTCCTAAAGACTCCGAAGCAACAATTGCATTGAGAAGAATCTGTTCCACCTCCGAAGCAAGCAAACTTTGGTGTGAACAACTCCCATCACAGTCATAGTTGGCGCTCACTGAGCCACTATCTGAGCTCTCCTGATTACTCCTCCCATCCCCGCCGCCACCACATCCAAGTATAAGAGTGCAGAGAACGAGAGCGATACTGAAATGAAACTGCCGCATGAAATGCCTCATCCGTCCTCTCTCCCCTCAGTGAAAGAGAACAGAGCGAATTCAGCAAGCTCTCGTCTTTTCTCTTCTGGTAAGACCTTGGATTCATGAAACGAGTGACACAAGACGCACTCAGAAGGAACTTTCCCTCGGACGCCGACATCGCTGTGACAGACTTTACAAGACTCAACCCCTGGAAGGAGTACATCACGAGTACTCTCGGAAGCTCTGACTCCTTCATGACATGATTCACATTTTATTTCTTGGTGTGCCGCATGGGCAAAGTGAGCTTTTGGCATCCAAACATCGGGAATGTTCGGTTTTTGTACAATGAATCGAGCACTGTGCTCTCCATCTCTTGAAAACTGCTCTGATGTCTTTTCCGTAATAGTATGACAGAGATGACATGCCTTCTTTGTAAAGAGCTGCTCCTCTGCACCTCGTGCTGCCACGTCGACCTCGTTATGAACAAACGCTCTCTGTTCAACCGACTTACGACGGACCGCTCCAGGCTTAAAGCGCTCAAAGCCAGGAACAACTCGCTCAGGGCGTTCTCGGATATCAAGAAAAAGTTTTGCATATTCAGCGTACGCAAAATTATAGACTATTTCAGCATCACCATGCGGCACACTGACACCTGGCAAACGTTCATCGAATTCAAGACCATGGCAACTTGAGCAATCCCTCTCGTATGAAATAGGAGAAAACGTTTTTGTATCGGGAGTGAGACGATGACAATCATCGCAACCTAACTGAACTGTTCCGTCAGGGCCCATCAGGCCATCTTGTAGATGGACTGCATGATTTAATTGAATGCGAGCAGGGTCTAGTAATCGAGCTGCGTCATCCAGCGAGACTCGTTGATAGCCATCCTCCGAGTGTATAGTCACTGCAAACTCAGGATGGCTTCTAAAATCTATCACATCTCTTAACTCAGGTACCTCCATATCAGCTTTTGAAATAACCTTGAGGAGATTTTCATGGCATCCTGTACACAACTTTGACTCGGTTACTGTAATTCCTTTCGAGCCATTATGCTCAAAATGGCAACTTGCACACCGCTCTTCAGCATGCGGAGACTGACTCTTTACGAGAGAAACGGCGTGATCCGTCATCTCATGACACGCAAGACATGTTTCATCTTGAACTGGCTTAAAAGGATGCGCATGGCACGCCTGACAGTCATGTTCTATCATCATATGCGCGGACGATACCTGTCCGGAGCTCCAGACCATAGCACCCCTTCGAGAGGGAATATCCAACAATGGAAATATAAAAAACAATAGAACTACGAAAACTACGACCAGAGCAGAAACTTTTTTTATACTTGGAAACACATATCGAATATCAAGCCTACGAACACGTTTATCAGCAGACTCCTCAAGGCTCTCGTCTAGCAATTCTCTGCGGATACCAGAAAGCTCCCACGTATTCGATTCGTTACTCACCGTAAAAATAACATCACCAAAGCGAATGGTATCTCCGCTCCGCAGCTCTTGCCGCTGAATAAGATGTCCATTTACTCGAACGCCACCGATGCTTTGAAGGTCTTCGACAAAAAGCGATTCATCACGAAGAGACAAGCGTACGTGCTCCGCAGAGAATTTATCGGAGTTCCAGCTGAGATCTGACTTTCCTCCTCGACCAATTATGATCGAGTTTTTATTAAATTCGTGCGAGGTGGTCTCGCTCTGACCATTCCCTCGGATGAATTCAATAACAATTCGAAGATTCATAGCTCCTCCCCTACCCCCCGAACCTTACTACCAGCGATAGAAAACAGAAAAAATATGAACACCCACCGCCGCAAGAAGTCCGAAAGACAATGGCACATGCAAGTAGAGCCAAACTCGCATCCAATACAGAGTTGCAACATCAGAGTCGAGCTGTCGAATCAGGGCACGTTTTTTCGAGATCAGCTCAATGAGCTGAGACCCCCGGTCTGACTCATTTTCTGGGATTGCGCTCAGTAAAATGGCCGCGCGATTTGCGTCTAACTCTTTCGCTTTTCGATTTCTGGCTAACGAACTTTTGAGCGATACAGAAAAAGGCATGTCTAGTTCATGCATCACTCGCAAAAGATAATCGCCCTCTCCACTGGCCACTATTCTTTCGATTTCTGCGGAAAGGAAGAGGATCTGTTCCACAATTTCTTCTTGTGAACCACCACCTCTATGCGCCTGAATTCGAGGAGCGAGAGTTATATAGTTAAAGGCTCCCCAAATACCGCTCAAAATCACGACTACCATCAGTACATAGGCGAATGTATGAACATTAAGACCAAACTGAAAGCCAGAATGCAGCGGCACGATCAGTAGTAAAGACACTCCAATCCAAACATGCGCAGCAAGGGCCCCTTTGAGACTCCCCGCGGCTTTCGCATAGGAGCGTTTCCGTATTCCATACCACATGAGATACAAAACACCGATGGTTGCAAGTACTCCATAGGAATAGCCGAGAACAGTTCCTCCATTGGCCCCACCAAGTGGCGAATGATAAATATACAATACACTCAGAATCACAATCGTGAGCAGGCTTATCCACAAATAAAAGAAGTTGTGATAGCTAAGAAAAGTTTCTCGATTCATGCTTCCTGCCTTCTTTCCGATACGATTCGGAGCATCTTATTTGGATTCACCCGCATCGCCGCACCAGTAGGACACGCTCTTACACAGGCAGGTCCACCCTCTAGAGAGCGACACATATCACATTTCCCTGCTTTGGCTCCTCCGGTAGAGGCCTCCTCCACTGATCGTGATGACGATGAAAAGAGCCAGTCGAAGAAGCCTCTGGAGCCAGTAGCAGGACGGTCATAGACCATCTGTATAACTCCATAAGGACAGTTGCGAACACAATTTCCACATCCTATGCAGGAGTCTTGTATAACAACTTCTCCATCTGCCATCCGAATCAACGCATCGGGAGGACAATCAATCATACAAAGCGGATTTTCGCAGTGCCTACACGATACTGGTATTTGGAGTGAGTCGTAGTTCTTTCCTCCCTTTCTATCCAAACGACTATACCCCGAATGTGTCGCGGCACACGCAGATTCACAATTGTCGCATCCCACGCAGAGATCCGAATCGATGAGCAATACATTTTCAGCATCGGTAACACCTTGGCTAACGACAAAATCCAGTAGCTTCCCAGAATCCGTATCTCGAGTATTCGAAAGATTCTGCACTTGCCGTTCACGAACAAGCTGAGCTACTCGGTTTCGAACCTGCGGATTGTCTTGCAAAAGCGCTCTGAACAACTCTTTCTGAATAACAATCGTCTCGCACGGCACGGCTGCCGTGACCGTTGCTGTTCTCGGCATGGGAGCCTCAGACATCAGGGACATCTCTCCGACATAGTGCCCAACGGAAAGATAGGTAAATGTCACATCTTCACCACTTGCACTCCGTCGTGAGACTTTGACAGAACCTTTTCGAATGACGTAGAGACAATCTCCAACGTCTCCTTCCTGAGCCAGGGGTTCTCCCTTCTTAAAGCTCTGCAGCACAGCACTCTTGACTACTTGGTCAAGAAAAGAGGCATCTATTTCAGGAAAGACTGCCGACTCTAATATATTTTTTATAAAACGCTCATCAAGGAGTCGTTTTACCTCTTCAACGGAGTTATTCAGCTTCAACATTTGATTGCGAGGAGTTTCAATGAGAATCGCCTCCCTTCCAGCACGTACCGTTGCGGAGCGACGCCTTCCGGACAGGAGTCCCATCTCGCCAAAGAACTCTCCCACAGGGACAGTAATCGAGCGCCCATCCTCTAACTCAATGTGAGCACTTCCCCGAACCACGCTCCAGAAACTATCCGTATAATCATTTTTTCTAAAGAGCACCTCCCCCTCTTCTGGGCAGTGCACGGTAGAATCAATGATACATTCTCGAAACTGTGGTTCGCTTAAAAGACCGAACAGCGGAACACTGTCACGCACAAATGTGAGATTCGAGTTCGCGTCTTGTGATAACCGTTGATTCAAGGGAGCAAGCGTTTCTTCAATCAAGACTTGATCCGCAGGAACTACAGGATTCCCCACGAGATGTTCAATCACTTCATGACCCTGATTGATTGCTTGTTTGATGAGGGGGTATCCGATCAGCGCACCGACCACAAATAAACCAGATACATTCGATTCATAACGCTCAGAAACAACGGGAACCGCGTTCGGATCGCTGTTCGGGAATTCTATCCCACAAGACTCTACGAAGCGGCGAGGCAAAATAGCGCCGATCCTCACAATGACCTGTGATGCCTTAATCGCCATCTCTCCTTCAGGACCATCGACGAAGGTGACTCCTTCCTCGATTCGATTGAGGTTTGACCACACCACGTGTTCAATTTTCTTATCTTGAATAGCTCTTGTCAGCGCCGCAGCATTCGCATCTTTCGCACGCGGGAATGTGTCCTCACGATTTAAAATGGCGACCCTGTTCTTACTCGCAAGAGCAAGTGCATTTTCGATCGCTGCATCACCCACTCCCACAACAAGTATATCTTCATCCTCGAATGCGTCAGGGTCAGACAAAGTATAGGACACGTGAGGTAAGTCTTCGCCTACCACTCCTGGTTTTCTCGGGGTTCCCTGGCACCCGATTGCGAGGACTACAGAAGTAGCAGTCACTTCTCCAGCAGAAGAAGAAATTCGGAAGATCTCTCCTTCTTTGACGATAGCCCTTACTTCTGCTTTCCGTACATTTACCGCAAGATCGTTGAGCGACTTATTCCAGCTCGCCAAAATCTCTTCT
>Ga0181593_10004736_pt1 | contig 12369 bp, 9 predicted proteins | sample 071ome_19_FD_133756 | JGI IMG/M metagenome (GOLD analysis project Ga0181593, IMG submission 133756) | Coastal salt marsh microbial communities from the Groves Creek Marsh, Skidaway Island, Georgia - 071413AT metaG (megahit assembly) | ecosystem: Environmental > Aquatic > Marine > Intertidal zone...
ACGGTTTCGATACGACCGAAGGCGTTATTATAATGGCCGCTACCAATCGTCCCGATGTATTGGACAAGGCCCTACTAAGACCCGGGCGCTTCGATAGGGAGGTAGTAATCGGATTGCCGGACATGAAAGGGCGCGAGGAAATTCTCAAGGTGCATGCCAAGCGGATAAAGCTGAGTGAAGATGTCAATCTGAAGGATATAGCTCGGGCTTCGCCTGGATTCGCCGGAGCGGACCTTGCCAACTTGCTTAACGAGGGAGCCCTTATGGCGGCTCGCAAGAACAAGAAGCAGGTTGAAATGATCGATATTTACGAGGCCAAGGACAAAATCTCTTTTGGCCGCGAGCGTCGTCAATTGATGGACGAAGAGGATAAGCGCATGACGGCCTTCCATGAGGCGGGCCATGCTCTGATCGCCGCCTTGCTCTACAAAAGAAAGATTAAACTGCATAAGGTGACGATTATCCCTCGTGGCAGAGCTCTGGGATTGACCATGAGCACGGCGACCAAAGACATTTTGGGTCAGTCGAAAAAGGAGCTCATCGACGATATTTGCATGGCGATGGGAGGCCGGATAGGCGAAGAGGTAGAGACGGGCGATTTTAGCAACGGCGCCGCTATGGACATTAAGCAGGCGACCAACATCGCTCGCCACATGGTTTGCGACTGGGGGATGAGTTCTCTGGGACCGATCGCTTTTGGCGACAACGAGGAGCACTTATTCTTGGGGCGCGAGATTAGCAAGACTCACAATTTGAGTGAGGAAACGGCCAAGCGGATTGATGAGGAGATCAGCGGGATTATCACGACTCAATTCGATCGAGCCAGGAAGCTAATCGAAGAAAACCGCGACGCCCTGACCAAGATCGCGGAGGCTCTATTGGAGTACGAAACGATCGAGGGCAAGCACGTGCAAGAGATCGTGGAATACGGCGAGATTCGCTCCGAGGTAGTTTCCACGAAAACGGAAGAAATTAAGAGAGAGCAGGAAGCGTCCGAGAATGAGGACTCCGAGAAAGAGAAGGCGGCGGGCAAAAATGAAGATATTCCGCCAGCCGTAGACGGGGCTCAAGCCATGGCCTAAGGTCCGTCGCTGCGAATAAGACTTTTAAAGCCCTCGGTAATACCGAGGGCTTTTTTGCATCGCTTTGTAATGATCGCCGCTATTGGATTCATTTGCGTTTGATGAAGGTGAGATTCTCCCAGCTCGGGCTTAGACAGAAACCGTCAGAAATTACGAGGCTCATGGCCTTGGCAATACAACGGCCTGATATGCTTAGCTTGGCGGCGGGGTTCACCGATTCCGAATCGCTCCCGGTGGGTGATGTCAGGGAAATCGTCGAGGAGATCAGCGATCTTGAGGCTGAGGCCAAAGCGGCGCTTCAATATGGACCCAATATCGGGCGGGATGCGTTGCGATCTTCGCTTGCCCAACGAATGGCGGGGAGCGACTCGGTGGCTGACGAGGCGTATCAGCCGGAGAATCTTTTCGTTACCAATGGGTCCCAGCAAGCGTTGTATCTTGCGGTCCAAACGCTCTGCGATCCTGGTGATTATATATTGGTCGAGCAGCCGACTTATTTCGTCTTCATGGAAATCTTACAGGGATTGGGGCTGAAGCCACTGCCGATGCCTATGGATGACCGAGGCGATGTGGATGTAGAGGCGCTTCGAACAATGCTGCAGCAGGTCGCTGCCGATGGATCGATTGAGAAGGTCAAGGCAGTCTATTTAGTGTCTTACTTTGCCAACCCGAGTGGCCATTCTTTGTCGCAGGAGTCTAAAGTAGCGTTGGGATCCCTGTTGAGGGAATTTGATTCCCCAATCGCCGTATTGGAAGACGCCGCCTATCGGGAACTTTATTTCGAGGATGCTCACCCGGCCAAGAGCGTGTTGAGCTTGGAGCCTTTCTCCGATCTGCCTGTGTTGTACACGAGCACGCTGACAAAACCCTATGCGTCTGGGCTGAAGGTTGGTTATGCCTATAGCAACTCGCCCGAGTGGCGAGACGTCATGCTGACAGTTAAAGGTCAGCAAGATTTTGGGACCTCCCACTTCACTCAGGCGGTGGTTGAACGCGCTTTGCTCAGCGGCCGTTTCGATCGCCATTTAAGCGAATTGAGGCGAACCTATCAGCGGAAGATGATGGCCCTTCATGAAGGGTTAGCCGACACGTTGCTGGAGCTGGGCTGGAGCTGGGATGTTCCCGAAGGGGGTCTATACTTGTGGATGAAGTCTCCCAAGGGCCTGCCCACGCATAACGATTCCGAATTCCACAGGGCCTGTCTGAAAAGCGGCGTTTTCTACGTGCCTGGCGACTTGTGCTTTGTCAATGAGGCTCATGCTACCGACTACATTCGAGCCAGTTTCGGCGTGCTCAACGAGGATCAGCTGGGTGAGGCGGCTAAACGGTTTAACGAGGCAGCCTTGTCGGTATTCCGAGACGCGGTTCTTTGAGGTGGGTTGCTGTTTTCTGAAATTCCCAATTTTTTGGATATCAGAGGGATCGGTCACTTCCGCCCAATCCGCAGTCTAAGTACTATGACTCAATGTTATGGCGATCCTGGCGATTACACTTGATTATAAGAACACGGCCAAGTAACTACGCGCCCTCATTATGTCGGACTACACGGTAACCCACCTAAAGCAGCTAGAGAGCGAGGCAATTTTCGTTCTCAGGGAAACGGCTGCCCAGTTCGAGCGGCCAGCTCTCCTCTTTTCGGGAGGCAAAGACTCGATAGTTATGACGCATCTGGCTCGAAAGGCGTTTTGGCCGGCGAGAATCCCGTTTCCGCTCCTGCACGTAGATACGGGGCACAATTTCAACGAAACGATCGAGTTCCGTGATCGCCTAGTCGAGGAAACAGGAGCGAACCTGGTAGTGGCATCCGTGCAGCAGGCTATTGACGAAGGACGGGTGGTTGAAGAAAAAGGCCTCAATGCGAGCCGCAATACCCTGCAAATTCAGACCTTGCTAGATTGTTTAGAAGAGGGCCAGTACGATGCGGCTTTGGGCGGAGGACGCCGCGATGAGGAAAAGGCTCGGGCGAAAGAGCGGTTTTTCTCCCATAGAGATGAGTTTGGCCAATGGGATCCTAAAAATCAGCGGCCTGAACTTTGGAACGTATTCAATGGCAGGATGAGTCCGGGAGAGCATTTTCGCGTCTTTCCGTTGAGCAATTGGACGGAGATGGACGTCTGGCAATACATGAAGGCAGAGGAAATCCCGATTCCCAGCCTCTATTTCGCTCACGAGAGAGATGTGGTTGTCCGCAATGGCGCCATATTGGCCGTTTCCGAATTCGTTCAGCCAAGAGATGGGGAAACCGTAGAGCGGAAACGTATTCGCTTTCGCACTATGGGAGATGCCACGATCACTGGAGCCGTCGAGTCCGATGCGGATGACATGTCGAAAATCATAGAGGAGGTGGCCGCGGCGAGAGAAACCGAGCGCGGCAATCGGGCGGATGACAAGCGCAGCGAAAGCGCGATGGAAGACCGCAAAAAGCAAGGCTATTTTTAACCTCGTATCGATTCGCCAATGACGGACAAAGACAACGCTCAAAGTTATCTGGATATGGACCTCCTGCGTTTCACAACTGCGGGATCCGTTGATGATGGGAAGTCCACCTTGATCGGTCGACTGCTGTACGACTCGAAAGCGATTTTCGAAGACCAGCTCGAGGCTATCGAAAAGACGAGCGAGCAAAGGGGAGACGAGAACGTGAACCTGGCCTTGCTCACAGATGGCCTTCGGGCTGAACGGGAGCAGGGAATCACCATTGATGTTGCCTATCGATATTTCGCGACGCCGCGACGGAAATTCATCATCGCGGATACGCCTGGCCACATTCAGTACACGCGAAACATGGTCACGGGGGCCTCCACGGCTAATTTGGCGATCATTTTGGTCGATGCCCGCAAGGGAGTGATCGAGCAGACTTGTCGACATTCATTCATAGCCGATCTCTTGCGTATCCAGCATGTGGTAATAGCCATTAATAAGATGGATTTGGTCGATTGGAGCGAAGACCGTTTCCTGGAAATCAAGGATCAGTTCCGTCGCTTCGCATCCAGGCTGGACAGCATTGTGGAGGTAACTTTCGTGCCGATTAGCGCTCTAAAGGGCGATAACGTCGTGGAACCCTCCGAGAATATGCCTTGGTACAAGGGGCCATCGCTATTGTATCACCTGGAGACCGTTTATATTGGATCCGACGAAAATCATGTTTCGGCCCGTTTCCCTGTGCAGTGGGTGATCCGTCCCCACAGTGACGAGCATCACGACTTTCGTGGCTATGCAGGACGAGTTGCGGGTGGCGTTTTCAAGCCCGGCGACGAAGTAGTTGTCCAGCCATCCGGTTTCAATGCGGTCATCAAGGCTGTGCACACTATGGATGGCGAGTTGCAGGAAGTCTTCGCTCCGCTCAGCGCGGCCATAACGCTGGATCGAGAAATCGACATAAGCCGGGGCGACATGATTGCCAAGCCTAACAATCCCCCGACCGTGGGCCAGGACATCGAAGCGATGATTTGCTGGTTTAGCGAAAAACCGCTTAGCAGCCGGGGAAAATTCATCTTGAGGCATACGACAAGGGAAACCAAGGCTGTGATTCGCGATGTTAAATACAAGGTGGACATCAATACGCTGCGCAAAATTGAGGATGACCTTGAATTCCGTCTCAATGACATCGGGCGTATTTCTCTGAGGACGGCTGCTCCGCTTTGCTACGATCCTTACAAGATGAATCGCGCTACGGGCTCATTCATTCTCGTGGACCCCTTCACGAATGAAACAATGGGCGCGGCCATGATTATTTGAGAATCTCGATTCTTTCGAGTCTCTACTCTAAGGGATTGGCTTAGGAAATATCCTTGTTTACGAAAGCTTTACAAATGGGGCTTTTCGCGCGGTGGTACCGTGATGACCTCTGCCGAAGAAACTCCTTTGTCTATCGAAGAAATGGCCACGCGCCTAAAATGCTCGCGCGGATGGGTTCAACTCTCGGTTGATGCGGGTTGCCCTCGGGATGATGACGGGAGGATTAACATCCGGGATTTCATGCTCTTCCAGCTCTCCAATATTCATCGGATTCGTAAAATTGCGGGTCTAGAGCCAATCGAGACTAGTGGAACGAAAGAGGATTTGAGACCCAACGTCAAAGCGATCCTATCGACTCAACTCGAGTGGTTGCAAGCCCGGTCTACGAAGGACAATGTCAAACAAGCGGCTCGGATTGTGCACCAGAAGATCCAGAAGATCTAATACAGGGAGCCTCCCGAATCGCAGGGATGACGCATGGAGATAGCGTTTTATCCGTAAGGCGTTTGCTATCACGAAGTTGACTAGAAAATTGTCATAACCGTAACGGTTTTGAAGTTGTCTCTCTCGATATATTGGCTTTTTTTGGTCTAGTTGAGCGAAGCTCAAAGATACTCGATGGAAAAAAAAGTGATTGCCGTAGTGATGGGTGGAGGCCGTGGAACGCGACTTCATCCATTAACGAAAGAACGATGCAAGCCCGCCGTGCCGCTAGCTGGTAAGTATCGCTTGGTGGATATACCGATCAGCAACTGCCTGAATTCTGAAATCAATCGCATCTACCTGCTCACGCAATTCAACACGGCCTCTTTGCACCGCCATATCCAAGACACCTACCGATTCGATCCCTTCAACGGTGGCCGGGTCGACATCCTATCGGCAGAACAGACGGAGAAGGGCGATAGTTGGTACCAGGGAACGGCCGATGCGGTCAGGCAAAATATTCACCATTTTTCCGGCGTAGACTACGATTACGTTTTGATTTTGTCGGGCGATCAATTGTATCGCATGGATTTCAGGAAAATCATCGCCCAGCATGAAGAATCGAAAGCGGATGTCACCGTTTCGGCGATACCGTTTCCCGTTTCGCAGGTAGAGGGTTTGGGTTTGATGCGAGTGGCGGACGACTTGCAGATACAAGAGTTTGTGGAAAAGCCGACCGATCCTGCAGTCATCGATGGCTTAGCTATTTCAGATTCTATCCAGTCCAAGCTAAAGAAAAACGCTAATGGCGAAAAGCGTTGTTTAGCCTCGATGGGCATTTATGTGTTCAACCGCGCGACGATGGAAGAGGCTCTTAATAGTAGCGCCACGGACTTTGGTAAAGAAGTTATACCAGGTCTCTTGAATAGCCGAAAATTGGATGCCTACGTATTTGAGGGGTACTGGGAAGACATCGGTACGGTGAAAGCGTTTTTCGAAGCCAATTTGCAGCTGGCGGACCCGGTTCCGAAATTCAACTTTTTTTCCCAAGGAAATCCGATTTATTCGAGAGCCCGTTATCTCCCGGCCAGCAAGATCAACCGTTGCTCGATCAACCATGTAATTGTTGGTGACGGCTGTATCATCACGGATTCCTATCTGAAACGCTGCGTGATCGGGATCCGGTCGACTTTGAGAGAGGGAGCTCGCTTAGAAAACGTGGTCATGATGGGTTCCGATAAATTCGAAAGCTCGGCTGATCGGGCGAAGAATCGGGAGAAGGGGATTCCCGATATTGGTGTCGGCATGAATTGCGAGATCAAGAATGCCATTATCGACAAAGGGGCCCGTATAGGGGACAATGTGAGGCTGAGTCCGGACGGAAAGCTGGATGGCTATTCAAAGGATGGCATCTTCGTTCGCGACGGGATTATTTGCGTTACAAAAAATGCGATTGTTCCTGCGAACACGGTAGTCTAAGGAGAGATTTATGAAACGGCTTCTTGTTTGTATCGACGGCTCTCAATACGGCATTTCCTGTTCGCGTTATGCGGCTTGGATCGCTTCCCGTATCGACGTGGAGATAGAAGTGGTCTATGTTACGGACCTTCGCCAGTTCGAAGTGCCTTTCGTCGCCGACTTGAGCGGAAGTCTCGGGCTACAGCCGTTTCAGGCGGTCATGGGCCAGCTTCAGGAATTAGAGAAAAAGAAGGCTGAGGTTACTTTGGGGCAGGCTGTGAAATTGATTGAAGAGAATGGATACAGTCAACCGATCAAGAAAACCCATAAGACCGGTTTCCTGGTAGACAGCCTTAAGGAGCTGGAAGAGGAAGCGGATATGATTCTGCTGGGCAAGCGGGGAGAGAATGCCAATTTCGCGACGGAGCATTTGGGATCAACCATGGAGCGAGTGGCCAGGGCTGCGACCAAGCCCTGTTTCGTGGCATCGAGAGAGTTTAAGCCGATAAAGAAAGCCCTGATTTCCTATGACGATTCAGAAAGTTGCCGGAAAGCGGTGCAGTTCGTCAAAGGTTCGCCGCTGTTCAAGGGACTTGAGGTCCATGTAGTGACAGTGAGCCCGAATGAAAAAGAGGAAGATCGCCTCAAACGCTTGCAAACAGCGGAGTCTGAATTGCAGGGCTCGGTAGACTCGCTAAAGTGCCAGATGCTTCATGGGGAAACGGCGCCCCAAGTGATCGATTACGTAAAAGATCAGGAGATCGACCTCTTGCTCATGGGGGCCTACGGGCACAATCGTATCCGTCGTTTGATTATTGGAAGCTCGACAACGGAAATGCTTCGTGGCTGCCAAGTTCCTTCCATCCTGTTTCGCTAGGTTTGGGCGAAGGCGTGAGATCGCCTGCTGCCAAAAATCATTGGATGGTGGATGTTAAGGCTCGATTGGGTAAAGGATGCGCATCGGTTCGCCATGCCTGTCGAGAGTGTCCCCACTTAGCCGTATCCAATTATCAGTAATAGCTCTTAGCGTGCGCAGGGTTTGAACGTATTCAGGATTGCCTGCCAGGTTATGTCGCTCGTTGGGATCGGCTTGAAGATCGTATAGTTCCTCGGCGGGCCTTTGGTGGTATTCGCGAACCTTTCGAGCCGCATTGGGATCTGCCTTGGCCCTCGAGATCCATGAGGTCCAAAGATTGTGGCTTTGAGCCGTTGGATTGTGGTCGGTCTGGCAGGTGAAATTGAGCTCTGGATAAACGTTTCGAATATAGCGAAATCGGTCGTTGCAGACGGACCTAAGGGGATAGGTGTGGTGGGCTGCTGATGAGTTGGTGCTGAATACGTAGTCTCTGTGTATCTCGGACTCGCCTTTGATCAAACCAAGAAACGATCGGCCATCAATTTGACCGGGGCCATATCCGGATTCAGGCGGAGTTCCTCCGGCGATTTCAAGCAAAGTGGGGAGAATGTCGACGAAGGAGACAAGGGCCCGGCTACGCCGGCCTGCTTCGGCTAAACCTGGCCAGGAAACCAGCATGGGTACCCTTACTCCCGACTCGTAGTTGTTCCACTTGCCATAGGGCAGTTGCGCTCCGTGGTCGCTGGTAAAGAAGATAATCGTATCGGGGCCTAGGTGACGATCAATCGCCTCGAGTGTTGCCGCTACTTGTTGATCCATGCGCTCGACGTCGGTGTAGTAGCGGGCTAGTTCGAGGCGAGTGTCGGGCGTGTCGAGCAATTTGGCGGGAATCGTTAACGAGTTGGGATCATAGTGGGGAAAAGGCTTATTGGGCCAGGGGACATGAGGATCCTTGATTCCTACCATGAGGAGCAGAGGCTTTTTGCTGTTTCGCTGGCGTAGGTACTCGGCTACTATCCCAATTTTTTCTAGGGAGATATCGCGACTGTGGTAGTCGAAACCAGCCCGTTCGTCGGCCCCATGAGTGATTTTTCCAATAGCGGCGATTTCGTAGCCGAGATCTCGCATGTAGTGGGGCAGTTGCCTGACATCGTCGCGAACGTAAGTGTGATTGGGCTCGGCCCCATTTCGGTAAGGCATCAATCCAGAAAGCATGGCTCCGCGAGATGGGGCGCAACTGGGCGAGGCGACGTAGAGGCGTTCGAAGACGGTCGATCGGGCGGCCAATTCGTCGAGCGCTGGCGTACGAACGTCGGAATTGCCCATGAATCCGGTGTCTTCTACCCCTAGATCATCGGCGATGATAAACGCTATATTCGGGGGCGAGGCGCTTAGGAAGGTGGCGGCTAGGGCAATGAAAAGGATCGAGGTCAAAAGCGATGTCATAATTCAACAAAGGGAAGGGGATCGTCGAGGAACCGTTTAGCATTGTTCGTCTGTGGCTCTTTTCAAGCTGTTGTGGACGCAACCGTTTGAGTTTGCCCGAAGTTTGCTGAGCTGGGAAATGGACGAGGCCCATAAGCTTTCGCAAACGGGCCTCGGTTGGGTGCAAGGCTCGGATTTGAGCCGAGGATCCAGCGATTTCGGGATTATGAGCCTGAAGTGCGCTTCAGTCCGGTCAAGTTGTAGAAACCTTGTCCTCCCTTCTGTTTTTTGAGCAGATTCTCCAGCTTTCTCGCTTCGGTGATGGACATGGCTTCGCTGGTCCATCGGAGGCGCCAGGGTCCCTTGTCTCTCGTCCATCTAGAGACGCCTGCATTGTGCGGGGCCAGCCGGTTTTCTACGTCGTCGGATATGCCGATATAGAAGCGCTCCTCGGAATTCTGGATAGCTTAGGCCCAGTGCATTGAGTTGGGAAAGGACGAGGCCCACCAGCTTTCGCTAATGGGCCTCGGTTGGGTGCAGGGCTCGGATTTGAACCGAGGACCTTCAGGTTATGAGCCTGACGAGCTACCAGACTGCTCCACCCTGCAATTCCTGTAAAAAGTCTACTCGTTTCTGGAAAACGAAGAGTGGGGAGGAAAGCGGTAATCGAATTCCCTTGTCAATGCCATTTCCTGCATATTTCGGGAAATTGTGGCAAATTACCGCTTGCCAACGGGAGGGGTGGGCCTAGCTTTGTCGCTTTTTCACAACCGAACCACTAAACAAGAACCTAATAATTACCGTCCAAGGCAGTTCATTCCTGCCTGCGCCCAGAGGCGTTTTGACGAACCGATTATGAATATCGAACTGACCGACCTGTTGGAAGCGGGTGTCCATTTCGGGCATCAAGTTAAACGTTGGAACCCGAAGTCCAAGAGCTTCGTTTTTGATCACCGTCAAGGGATCTCGATTATCGACCTCTCCAAGAGCTACGATGGCTTGAAGAAGGCCTACGATTTTCTTGAGGGTACCGTCGCCAAGGGTGGCGAGGTCCTTCTCGTTGGAACGAAGCGCCAGGCTCAGGAAGTAATCCGAGAAGCGGCAGCGGATTGCGGGATGCCCTTTTGTGCCAGCCGTTGGCTGGGAGGGATGCTAACCAACTGGCAAACGATTTCGACCAGCATTGCTAAGTACAAGAAGTACCAGAAGATGGAGGTCGACGGCAGCTTGGCCAAGTTGCCCAAGAAGGAAGGGTCCGCTATCCGCCGCGAAATGGAGCGGATGAATCGGAATTTCGAAGGAATCGTCAAAATGGAGAAACCTCCAGCCGCGATGATCGTGGTTGACGTCAAGTACGAGGATATCGCTGTTGCCGAGGCTAAGCGTTGCGGCATTCCTGTCGCTGCTTTAGTAGACACGAACTCGGACCCATCTGTTGTTGGTTATCCAATACCATCCAATGACGATGCGGTTAAATCGATTCGGATTATCTTGGAAGTTTTAGTGGAAGCCATTCAGTCAGGCTTATCGCAGCGCCAAGCTAGACAAGAGAAGGCTGGTGTTCAGACGCCAGCTGCTGCCGTTGCTGCTCAAGAAATGGCAACCGTAGCTCCACAAGCAGAAGAACCTGCAGGGGCCGCCGCCGAAGAACCTGCTAGCGAACCAGAAGCGGAAGCCCCAGCTCCTGTCCCAGCTCCCCCGGCCAAGCCCGAGGCAGCAGCGGAAGCTGAGCCGAAAGCGGAAGCTACGGAAGCAGCTGAAGAGCCCGTGAATGCTGAGGAAGCGGCTGCCGCAGAAGAAGCTCCGGAAGAAGCTACCGACGAGTCGGAAGACGCGGACAAGAAGGAGGCCTAGTCTCCCAAACTTTCAATTTTAGAAAGATTATCAATCGAATGAGCATTACAGCGAAACAAGTAGCGGAGTTGCGCGGCCAAACGGGCGCGGGCCTCATGGATTGTAAAAAGGCATTGACCGAATCCGATGGCGATTTGGAGCAAGCGATTACGATCCTGAGGAAAAAGGGAATTGCTTCCGCATCGAAGAAAGCGGGACGGGCCACCTCTGAAGGCCTCATCGAATCTTACATTCACTTGGGTGGCAAAGTAGGCGTGTTGATCGAAGTCAACTGCGAGACTGATTTCGTGGCCAAAACGGACGATTTCAAGGCGTTTGTCAAAGACTTGTGTCTGCATGTCGCGGCAGTGAATCCGATCTGTATCAGCCGAGAAGAAGTGCCTGAGGAACTGCTCGAGAAGGAGCGGGAAATCGCGGCTTCTCAGGCGGAAGGCAAACCGCCTGCAGCAGTACAAAAAATCATAGAAGGCAAATTGAACAAGTATTACTCGACGGCCTGTATGCTGGACCAGCCATTCGTTAAAGATGGCGAGAAGACAGTGCAGGAAGTCCTCAATGAGCAGATTGCCAAGCTGGGAGAGAATATGAAAATCAATCGGTTCGCCCGCTTCCAAATTGGGGAAGACGATGGCGAGTAGTTGATAGCGCTCGAAGCAAATCTAGCGAAAAAGCGATCCGGATGACCGGATCGCTTTTTTGTTTCGCTGGGAATCGAGACCTTCGTCTCGACTCCCAACATGGCTAATTTGGTTTCTAAAGAGCTAAAAACGAATCTTCGAAATAAGAGAATAGAATCGTGAAAACGGCTGCCCTCAGCGGCTCTTAAGCTTTTCTTTTGGAGTACGTTAGATTGCCCGTAAATACCCTAGCGTCTCCCGCTGTCTCCTTAGTAATGTATCGATGAAAGCGCTGAGTATTGCCGCTTTCGGGTGGCCAACAATCGATCTTGCAATGCAGGGTAGAGTAGCTTTCATGCGACCTTCCCATAAAGGAGAAGTGCCAGAGTGGTCGAATGGGACTGACTCGAAATCAGTTGTAGGGGTAACTCTACCGGGGGTTCGAATCCCTCCTTCTCCGCCATTTTATTGAAAATCGATTATCTACAGAATTATTTAGATTTCCATTGTTACCCATTGGATCCAGATTTGTCATGAAATAGCTGGTTCTTAAGGCAGTATACGGGCAGTAAATGCCGAAGCGACCTCAACTGAAACCAAAAAAAATGCCTAGTGGTAACTGGCAGTTGAACTTCCTGCCAGTCTCTCAAGTATAGAGGAGATAAGCAGACCGGAGTTCACCTCGAAACAAGAGGCTCTGGTTCGCGCTAAAAGGCTCAGGGGGCATATATAAAACCATGGAGCAGGAAGCACTCGATTTAGTAGCTCTGAGGCTAACGATGCGAAAGCCGCTCTGGCGATACTCAGGGTAGCGGATTTGTCTGGGTATTATGATTTGACCCTCCGAGTCGCTGCTAGGCAATACGTGGAGCATTTGAAGTAAGAAGAATGCGCTTCCACTTTTGAAGAAGTTTAT
>Ga0181593_10004739_pt1 | contig 12367 bp, 9 predicted proteins | sample 071ome_19_FD_133756 | JGI IMG/M metagenome (GOLD analysis project Ga0181593, IMG submission 133756) | Coastal salt marsh microbial communities from the Groves Creek Marsh, Skidaway Island, Georgia - 071413AT metaG (megahit assembly) | ecosystem: Environmental > Aquatic > Marine > Intertidal zone...
ACCCGCACCGTTGTTCCCTTTTAACCAGCCGATGAATCGACTGGACCGAAGCAAGGATCGTTCTACGTGAACAAAGTTATTTTGAAAAGAACAAAGGCGACCATGGGCCGCCCTGCCCCGACATTGCCCCAAGCCCCGCTTGGGTGTTGGCCCTAATCGGGGCGCACGCGCGCCGCGGTTTTGTTGGCAAACGCCTCAAGTCGCCCCCGCGAGGCGGGTTGGGTATTGACGATACCTGCCACCACCGATTCTGCATAGGCGGCATCCAAGGCCGACATATTTTGCATGTGGCTGATCGCGCTGCATATGGCGAAATTCGACAGCGGTGGGTTGGTGGCGGCAGCGCGCGCCAATTCCAGCGCCTTGGCCTCGGAATCTTGCACCAGATATTGCGCCAGCCCCACCGAAATGGCCTCGTCGCCTTTGTAGACGCGGCCCGTCAGCATCATGTCGATCATCCGCGCCTTGCCCACCAGATCGGCCACGCGGATCGTGGCGCCACCGCCGGTGAAAAGGCCGCGCTGCCCCTCGGGCAGGGCGAAATAGGTGCTGGCATCGGCCACGCGGATATGGGCCGCGCTGGCCAGTTCCAAGCCGCCCCCCACAACCGCGCCTTTCAGCGCCGCAATCACCGGAACCCCGCCATATTCCATCTTGTTAAACGCCTCGTGCCAGCGCAGGCAAATATGCATGAACGCCTCGGGGCTGCGGTCTTCTTGGTGGTGTTCAACCAGATCGAGACCTGCACAGAAATGCGGGCCTTCGGCGCGTAAAATAACCGCCCGCGCGCCCATGCGCGGCAGTTTCGAGAATACCTCGATCAACTCTTCCACCATCGCGGCATTGAGCGCGTTACGCTTGGCGGGGCGGTTCAACGTCAAGGTCACAATGCCCGCCTCGTCGGCGTGAATGGCCAGATTTTCCAGATGGAACTGATCGGCAGAAATCATCTGTTGTCCTTTCTTTATGGGGCCTCGGGGCGGGGCTGGCCCGCCAGCTCGGCCAAAATATCCTGGGTATGCTGGCCGCGCAGGGGCGCAGCAGCTGGGGTGTGGGGCGGGTTGCCATCAAAGCGGGGCGCGGGCGCGGCCTGCCACAGCCCATCCACCTGTGCCCATGTGCCGCGCGCCTGCATATGGGGGTCTTGTGCCGATTGATCGGGCGCCAAAACCGGGGCCACGCAGGCATCGCTACCGGCAAACAAAGCCGCCCAATGCGCCTGCGGCTGGCTGCGGAACACCGCGGCCAAAAAGGCGGTTTGCGCAGGCCATTGCGCGGAGTCGTATTGCTGGGCCAGCTCGGGGGCCGCTTGCAAGCCGAGCTGCGCCAAAAAGGTGGCATAAAACTTTGGCTCAAGGCATTGCACCGAAATCCATGCACCATCAGAGCAGGCATAAGCGCGGCTCCAATGCGGGCCATCCAAAATGCTTTGGCCGCGCTGCATAGACAGCCCACCACTGGCGCCCAAAGACATCAGCAAATTCATCATATGCGCCGAACCATCGACAATGGCCGCATCCACCACCGTGCCCTGCCCACTGCGCCCAGCCCGGATGATCCCGGCCAGCATGCCCGCCACCAGATAAAGCGCCCCACCGCCGATATCGCCCACCAAGGTGGGCGGGGTAAAGGGCGCCTGCCCGGCATCCGATGCATACCACGCCGCCCCAGACAGCGAGACATAGTTCAGATCATGCCCCGCCTCTTGGGCGCGTGGGCCGGTTTGGCCCCAACCCGTCATACGCCCATAAACCAGCTTTGGGTTCAGCGCGTGGCACTGGGCCGGCCCAAGGCCCAAACGTTCCATCACGCCGGGGCGAAACCCCTCGATCAGCCCATCTGCGCGCGCCACCAGCTGGCGCACCACCTGCGCGTCATCTGGCTGTTTCAGATCCAACGCAATAGCACGTTTGCCGCGATCCAGCGGGTTACGCTGGGGGGCGCCCGGTGCGCTGCTGCCGCTTTTGCGATGCACCACAATCACATCTGCCCCCAGATCAGCCAGCATCATCGCCGCAAAGGGGCCGGGCCCCAGACCTTCGATTTCGACAATGCGAATGCCCTGCAGCATGGTGCCCCCTTTGGCCAACCGCCCCCTTGGATTGCGGCCAATAAGGGCAAACTGTGCCCATAGGCGCAACACCCTGCCCCCTGCCGTGACGCAGGGTAAATGGCCCAAGCGCGGCTTAGTTCAGGTTGAAATGCAGCGGGTAGTGGCCGTTATCGAACGGGCCAAACAAATCGGGGATATCGGGGTGATTGACCGGCTCGCCCGAGCTGTCGGGCACGAGATTTTGCTCGGACACATAGGCCACGTAATAGCTGTGCTCGTTCTCGGCCAGCAGGTGGTAATAGGGCTGGTCTTTCGAGGGGCGGCTGTCTTCGGGAATAGAGGCATACCATTCCTCGGTATTGTTGAAACGGGGATCCACGTCAAAAACCACCCCCCGAAAGGGATGCTTTTTGTGGCGCACCACCTGACCCAGGTTGTATTTGGCCTGCGTCTTCAACATCGCGATTGTCACCTCGGTCTCCAGTTCGTAAACCCAAGGTCTGTGTATCGGCGATTTGCCCGCCAAGATCAAGGAAACACTGTGTGAATTTGGCCCTGACAGTCTTGGAAATCACTGCCCCCGTATTTGTGCTGGCCGCGATAGGCTATGCTTGGGTGCGGCTAGGGGTCGAGTATAAGGTGGATTTTGTCACACGGCTGGCCATGACGTTATCGGTGCCCTGCCTGATTTTCACCGCCCTGATGAAAACCCAGATCGAGCCCGCAGCGCTGACCGCTTTGTCGCTGGCCACGGTGGCCGCATATGGCGCGGTCACATTGGCGATGGTGGTGCTGGCCCGCTTGGCCGGGCTGGATATGCGCGCCTATGTGGCGCCATTGATTTTTGGCAATACCGGCAATCTGGGCCTGCCATTGGCGTTGTTTGCCTTTGGCGAAACGGGCTTGGGCTATGCGGTGGTGGTGTTTGCCATCATGGCGATATGGTCTTTTACCTTTGGTATATGGCTGGTGGCCGGGCGCGGTGCCTTTGGCAAGGTGCTGCGCGAGCCATTGCTTTGGGGCACCCTGCTGGGGGGGCTGTTTTTATGGCAAGGCTGGGAAACCCCGCGCGTGCTAACCCGCACGCTGGAACTGATCGGCCAGATGGCCATTCCCTTGATGCTGATCACGCTGGGCGTGGCGGTGGCACGGCTTACACCGGGGCGTATCAGCCAAGCGGTGGTGCTGAGCGTGGCCAAGCTGGTGGTTTGCGTGGCCTTGGCCTGGGCTGTGGGGCTGTGGTTCGAACTGGACAAGATCGCCTTTGGCGTCTTGGTGCTGCAAATCGGCACGCCTGTGGCTGTGACCTCGTATCTGCTGGCCGAGAAATACGGCGCCGATGCGCAGGCCGTGGCGGGGCTGGTGGTGGTTTCGACGGTTTTATCGGTCTTTGCCCTGCCTGCCATGTTGGCAGTGCTGCTTTAGTAGGCAGCACAGCGCCCCCGGGCATGGGAAACTGAAATGTCATTTCCCCCACCGGAAATTTGGGCTAATATCGCGCAAAAATCAGAATAAAAGTAGCGAGTGGCAGATGAGCAGACCCCTCAGCGCGTTGATTGTTTTTCTTCTTCTGGCCTCTTGCGGGGGCGGATACGGCACGGCCCCCAGCAATATGGACAATGCCTGCGCGATCTTGCAGCAGCGCCCCAGCTATGGCCGCGCCTTTGCCCAAACACAGGCAGAATGGGGCGTGCCAGCCGCGGTGCAAATGGCCACGATCTACCAAGAAAGCAAATTCATCAGCAACGCCCGCACCCCGCGCAAATACCGCCTTGGGTTCATTCCTGCGGGGCGCCAAAGCAGCGCCTATGGCTATTCCCAAGCGCTGGATGGCACTTGGGACGATTATGTAAAAGCGCAGGGCCGTTTTGGCGCGCGGCGCAACGATATCCGCGACGCTACCGATTTCATGGGCTGGTATATGAACCGCTCGCGCGAGCGTAACGGCATTGCCCTATCAGACGCACGCAACCAGTATTTGGCCTATCACGAGGGGCACGGCGGCTATGCCCGTGGCAGCCATAACGCCAAAAGCTGGCTTTTGCGGGTGGCCAGCAACGTGGAAAGCCGCGCCTATATGTATGATGCGCAGCTGCGCAGCTGCCCCCATCTATTGCGCTAAGAAACTGGCGGTTTGGGGGCAGGCGCGCGGCCATGGCCATAGGGCGGGCGCCCATCTTTGGGGCTAAGATAGGGCCGCAGCAGCGCCAAGGGGTGCGCCTTTAGCGACAGGCGCGTGGCCACGTAATCCTCGACCACCTCTTCACCGCGGCGCATTTTGGGCAAGGCGGGGGGGGGCTCGGCAATCACTTCGCCATCGATATCGGTGTCAAACAAGGGCAGCGGGCTGGGTGCGCGGATGGCACGGGCCTGCCACAGGGCCTCGCGGCGCGACAGGCCCAGCGCGGCAAACACATCCGCCTCGGCCAAGCGCTGCAGCAGCATGGGTGCCACACCCGCGCGCCGCCACACATCTTGCACGCAGGTATAGCCATTGCCGCGCGCCCCCGCGATCCAGCCTGCCTCGTCTTGGGTCAGCCCCTTGACCTGCCGAAACCCCAGCCGCAACGCCAGCCCGCCACGGCCATCAGGTTCTAACGTGTTGTCCCAAAAGCTGGCGTTGATACACACCGGGCGCACCACCACCCCATGGCCACGGGCATCGCGCACAATTTGGGCAGGCGCATAAAACCCCATGGGCTGGGCATTGAGCAGGGCACAGGCAAAAACCCCCGGATGGTGGCATTTCAACCAAGCACTGGCATAGATCAACAAGGCAAAACTGGCCGCATGGCTTTCGGGGAAGCCATAGGCGCCAAACCCCTCGATCTGGCTGAAACAACGCTCGGCAAAGGATTGATCATACCCGTTGGCGCGCATGCCGCGCAAAAACCGGGTGCGAAAGGCACTGACATTGCCATGTTTTTTGAACGTTGCCAGCGCGCGGCGCAGGCCATCGGCCTCGGTCGGGGAAAACCCTGCCCCAACGATGGCGATTTGCATGGCTTGTTCTTGAAACAGCGGCACGCCCAGCGTTTTGGCCAAAACTTGCCCCAGCGCATCTGAGGGAAAGCTGACCTTCTCTTCGCCATTGCGGCGGCGAATATAGGGATGCACCATATCGCCCTGAATGGGGCCGGGGCGGATGATGGCCACCTCGATCACCAGATCGTAAAAACATCGCGGGCGCATGCGCGGCAAGAAATTCATCTGCGCCCGGCTTTCCACCTGAAACACCCCCACCGTATCGGCGCGGCACAGCATGTCGTAAACGGCCGGGTCTTCGGCGGGCAGGCTGGCCAAACCCCAATCTTGGCCCAGATGCTGGCGCAACAAGTCAAACGCCTTGCGAATACAGCTTAGCATGCCCAGCGCCAGCACATCCACCTTAAGAATACCCAAAGCATCGATATCGTCTTTGTCCCAGCAAATCACTGTGCGCCCATCCATGGCGGCATTTTCAATGGGCACCAATGCATCAAGCCGCCCCTCGGTAATCACAAACCCGCCCACATGCTGGCTAAGGTGGCGGGGAAAACCGATGATCTGCCCAACCAAACGCAAGACACGCGCCAAATGCGGGTCGTCCGGATCTAGCCCAATTTCACGCAGCCGTGCCGGTTCGGTGCCAGCGCCGCCCGAAAACCCCCACAGCTGCGATGACATGGCCGCCACCGTATCGCCCGACAGGCCCATGGCGCGCCCCACTTCGCGGATGGCGCGTTTGGCGCGGTAATGAATGACCGTGGCACATAGGCCCGCGCGGTGGCGCCCGTAACGCTGATAGATCCATTGGATGACCTCTTCTCGGCGCTCGTGCTCGAAATCAACATCGATATCGGGCGGCTCGTCGCGCGCCTCGGAGACAAAGCGCTCGAAGACCATCGTGCCAATCTCGGGGCTGACCGAGGTGACACCCAAGCAATAGCACACCACAGAATTGGCCGCAGATCCGCGCCCTTGGCACAAAATGCCCCGGCTGCGGGCAAAGGCCACAATATCATGCACCGTCAGGAAATACGGCTCGTAGCGCAGCTTGGCGATCAGGGCCAATTCATGCGCCACCTGCGCATGCACCTTTTCGGGCGCGCCTTGGGGGTAGCGCCATGCCAGCCCCTGATCTGTTAAATGCCGCAATCGCGCAGCGGGGCTTTGCCCCTGCCCCACCTCGGATGGGTATTCATAGCGCAGACTGTCTAGCGAAAACTGCAGCCCCGCGGCCAAGGCCCCCGCCGCGGCAACCGCCTGGGGGTAGGCATGAAACAGCCGCGCCATTTCGGCAGGGCTGCGCAGACGCTGTTCGCTATTGGCCAAGGCCTTGCGGCCCAACACCTCGACCCGGGTGCCAAGGCGGATGGCACAAAGCACATCGGCCAATTGCCGGCGGCTGCCGTGGTGCATCATGGGCCGGCCCGAGGCCACCAGCCCCAGCCCCAAACGCCCCCCCAACCCAGCCTGCGCCGCAAAGCGCGCCGCATCTTGCCCGTCATAGCAAGGCGCCATCAGCAAATGCAGCGCAGGCCCCAGCCGCGCGGCCAAATCTTGGGCATGGCCCAACCAGCCATCACACGGGGCAAAGCCGGGGCCAATGGCTGTGCCATCTTGGCCCGGGGGGTGCAGCAAAAAGACCATATCGCCCGCATAGTGCCACAGGTCGGCCAAATGCAGCTGGCACTGTCCCTTGGGCGCACGCAACCGGCCTGTGCTAAGCAATTGGCACAGGTTGCCCCAGCCCTGCCGGTTTTGCGGCAGGGCCGTCAGGGCCACACCTTCGGCAAAGACCAACAATGCCGCAGGCAGCAGGCGCGGGGCCTGCAACGCGGGCGATTGTGCGGGGCGGCCATCGGGCAAGGGCGGGCCGATCACGCCATCGCGGGCCTCGGTGGCGCGGCGATCGGCCAATTCCCGCGCCAATGTGCGGGCTTTTGTATGGGCGCGCACAATGCCCGATACAGAATTGACATCGGCAATCGCCACGGCAGGCAGGCCCAACACCATGGCGCGGGCCACCAGCTCTTCGGGGTGCGATGCCCCGGTGAGGAATGTGAAATTCGAGGTGGCGCAAAGCTCGGCAAACATGGCGGCATGATATTCATGTTTTGTTCTTTTTTCGAGTCCAAGATCGCCGCAGCACACCCGCCCCATATGGGCATAAAAAATAAGGCTAAGATTATGATATCTTATCTGTTTATTAGAAAGTTGGCCCTGCCGCCACGCGCAGCGATGTTGCAAACCAAGCCACCGGCTGGCATGGGCAAGACCACCATCATCATACCCCGAGTCGCGCCATGCACAGCCCCCCTGATCTGGGCCCCGCCCAGCATGCCATGATTGCCGATCTGGTGCGCCAGACCGCGCAGGCAGAAATTATGCCGCGGTTTCGCAGCCTGCGCCCCGCAGATATTGCGCAAAAATCCGGCCCCCTTGATCTGGTGACCAAGGCCGATACCGCGGCCGAGGCGATGCTTACCGATGGTCTGCAGCGCCTGTTCCCCGGCGCCGCCATTCTGGGCGAAGAGGCCGCCCAAGCCACCCCCGGCCTGCGCGAGGCAGCCGCCAAGGCGCCGCTGGCCTTTATCATCGATCCGGTGGATGGCACGTGGAACTTCGCCCATGGGTTGGCCCTGTTCGGGGTGATCATCGCCGCCACGCGCTTTGGCAAACCAATCTTTGGCCTGATCCATGATCCGGTGGCGCAAGATGATATCTTGGCCTGCGAAAACAGCCCCGCCCGCCATATCAGCGCCGATGGCCGGGTGCGGCAGTTATTGGTGGCCCAGCCCAAACCCATCGGGGCGATGCAGGGCTATGTGCATCTGTCCTTGATGTCAAAAGCGCGCCAGCACGATCTGGCCCCACGCCTGACGCGGTTTGCCCGCACCGATGCGCTGCGCTGTTCGGCCCATGAATACCGCCAAGCCGCCCAAGGGCACGTAGATTTCGTTGCCTCGCCACAGCTTACCCCGTGGGATCATGCGGCGGGCGTGCTGATTTACCAACAAGCCGGTGGTGTGGCGCGGCTGCTGGATGGGCAAGATTATGATATCGCCACGCCCAAGGGCACGCTGTTATGCGCGCCCTCGGACAGATGTTGGCAGGCGGTGGCGCAGGTGCTGCAGCCCTAGCGCGCCCCGCCCCTATCACCGGTTATTCGGCGGCTTCGGCGTAGCTGGACATCGGCGGGCATGTGCACACCAAATGCCGGTCGCCCCATGCGTTATCAACACGGTTTACGGGCGGCCAATATTTATCAACCCGGAAGGCACCGGGCGGAAAGCACCCCGCCTCGCGGCTATAGGGCCGATCCCAATCTTTGACCAAATCCTCCATCGTGTGGGGGGCGTTTTTCAGCGGGTTATTTTGCGGATCGATCCGGCCCTCGGCGATATCCGCAATTTCAGCGCGGATGGCCAGCATCGCCTCGCAAAACCTGTCCAACTCGGCCTTGGTTTCGCTTTCCGTGGGCTCGATCATCAAGGTGCCCGCCACCGGCCAGCTCATGGTGGGGGCATGGAACCCGCAATCGATCAGGCGTTTGGCAATGTCTTCCACCGTCACGCCCACGCTGTCGGCAAAGGGGCGGGTATCAAGGATGCATTCATGCGCCACCCGCCCTGTTGGGCCTTTGTAAAGCACATCAAACGCGCCTTCCAAACGCTTGGCGATGTAATTGGCGTTCAAAATTGCCACGCGGGTGGCCTGTGTCAGCCCTTCGCCGCCCATCAACAAGATATAAGCCCAGCTGATCGCCAAGATCGAGGCAGATCCAAAGGGCGCCGCTGAAACCGGCCCCTCTTGCCCGCCGTCGGCCGCGCCAGCACCGTTGGGATGGCCCGGCAAATGCGGCGCCAGATGGGCCTTTACCCCGATGGGGCCCATGCCCGGGCCGCCACCGCCATGGGGGATGGCGAAGGTTTTGTGCAGGTTCAAATGGCTGACATCCCCCCCCAGATCCCCCGGGCGCGACAGGCCAACCATGGCGTTCATATTGGCCCCGTCAATATAGACCTGCCCGCCATGCTGATGGGTGATCTCGCACACGGTTTTCACGGTTTCTTCAAACACCCCGTGGGTTGAGGGGTAGGTAATCATGCAGCCCGCCAAAACATCGGCATGCTGTTCGGCCTTGGCGCGAAAATCATCCAGATCGATATCGCCATTGGCCGTGCTTTCCACCGGCACCACCTTCCATCCCACCATCTGGGCGCTGGCGGGGTTGGTGCCATGGGCATTCATTGGAATCAGGCACACGTTGCGCCCCCCCTGCCCGCAGGCGCGGTGATAGGCGGCGATGGTCAACAGCCCCGCGTATTCACCCTGCGCGCCAGAGTTAGGCTGCATGGAAAACGCATCATACCCGGTGATCTGGCACAGTTTGTCAGATAGGTCCTGCACCATGTGATGATAGCCTGCCGCCTGATCTGCTGGCACGAAGGGGTGCAAATTGGCAAATTCAGGCCAGCTGATCGGCATCATCTCGACAGCGGCGTTTAGCTTCATTGTACAGCTGCCCAGCGGAATCATGGCGCGATCCAGCGCCAAATCGCGGTCGGCCAAGCGGCGCATGTAGCGCATCATTTCGGTTTCGGCGCGGTTCATGTGGAAGACATCATGATCCAGATAGCCGCTTTGGCGCACCAGCCCATCGGGCAGGCGGTATTCGGGGGCCAGATCTTCGTCTTTGCGCTGGATGCCAAAGGCGCGCCACACCGCCTCGAGCGTGGCGGGGCGGGTGGTTTCATCCAGCGTTATGCCCACTTGCGTGCGGCCCACGCGGCGCAGGTTGATACCCTCTTTCAAAGCCGCCTGCAGGACGCCGCGCTGAAACAGCCCCACTTCCACGGTGATTGTGTCGAAAAACCCCGTTTGTGGCAGCACCTCAAACCCCGCAGCCTCTAGCCCGCGGGCCAAGCGCACGGTTTTGCGGTGAATGCGCTGCGCGATGGCTTTCAGCCCCTCGGGGCCATGGAACACCGCGTAAAACGAGGCCATCACCGCCAAAAGCGCCTGCGCCGTGCACACGTTCGAGGTGGCTTTCTCGCGGCGGATATGCTGCTCGCGGGTTTGCAATGACAGGCGATAGGCGCGGTTGCCATGACTGTCGATGCTGACCCCCACCAAACGCCCCGGCATTGCGCGCTTATAGGCATCGCGGCAGGCCATATAGGCCGCGTGCGGGCCGCCATAGCCCAAGGGCACGCCAAAGCGCTGGGTGCTGCCCACGGCAATATCGGCCCCCATCGCGCCCGGTTCTTTCAACAAGCACAGCGCCAATGGGTCTGCGATCACGATCGCAATGGCACGCGCGTCGTGCAGGGCTTGGCATTGGGCGGAAAAATCATGCAGGTGGCCATGGGTTCCGGGGTATTGGAACACCGCGCCAAACACCGCCTCTGGGTCCAGCGTATCGGGCGCCCCGACGATCACATTGATCCCCAAAGGTGCTGCACGGGTTTGAATGACGGCGATATTTTGCGGATGGCAGTTTTCATCCACAAAAAAGGCCTGCGCCTTCGACTTGGCCACGCGCTGTGCCATTGTCATGGCTTCGGCGGCGGCGGTGGCCTCGTCCAACAACGAGGCATTGGCCACCTCTAGCCCGGTCAGGTCGCAGATCATGGTTTGGTAGTTCAGCAGCGCCTCTAGCCGGCCTTGGCTGATTTCAGGCTGATAGGGGGTATAGGCCGTATACCATGCCGGGTTTTCCAAAATATTGCGCTGGATCACCGGGGGCGTCACCGTGCCATGATACCCTTGGCCGATCAGCGTGGTCAGAACTTTGTTTTGGTTCGCCACCTGCCGCATATGCCACAGCAATTCGCGTTCGGATTTGGGTTTCCCAAAATCCAGCGCCTGCGCCTGCCGGATGGCTGCGGGCACGGTATCGGCGATCAGGCTGTCCAGATCGCGGGCGCCCACCACCTGCAACATTTGCTCCATTTCCTTGGGCGAGGGGCCAATGTGGCGACGATTGGCAAAATCATAAGGCAGATAGTCTGTCGGTTCGAAGGTCATGGAAAAATCCGTTTTTGGCGGGGGCTGCAGGGCACGGGCCTGCCGCCCTCCGGGTCAGATGGGATAGATCACTGGCGCGCGGATCGGCGGCTATGCCACAAGATCGGCATAGGCGTCTTCGTCCATAAAGCTGTCCAGCGCCCCCAGATCATCGATTTTCATTTTGAAAAACCACGCAGCGCCCAGCGGGTCTTCGTTTACCTTGCCGGGCTCGTCGGCCAGCGCATCGTTGACCGCGACAATCTCGCCATCCAGCGGCGCCACGATATCCGAGGCCGCCTTGACGCTTTCGATCACCACAATCTCGTCGCCCGCAGCCACCATCGTGCCCACTTCGGGCAGCTCAACAAACACCACATCGCCCAGCTGGGTCGAGGCATGTTCGGTGATGCCCACAACCACCACATCGCCTTCGACGCGCAGCCATTCGTGATCTTCGGTATATTTCATCGCTTCAGTCCTTCTGTTTCAGCGTTTAAAATTGGCAGGAATAAAGGGCAGCGCCACCACCGTGAGGGGCAGGCGTTTGCCGCGCAATTCGCCCCACAGCCGGGTGCCCGGCGCGCCATGATCGGCGGGCACATAGCCCATGGCCACCGGCCCCCCCACGCTGGGGCCAAACCCGCCCGAGGTGATCTGCCCAATCGCGGGCCCATCATGTTCGGTGGCAAACAGGACAACCCCCTCGCGCATGGGCGCGCGGCCCTCGGGGCGCAGGCCCACGCGGGCGCGGGGGGCGCCATTTTGGATCTGATCCAAAATAATGTCTGCCCCCGGAAAACCCCCGGCACGCGCGCCGCCCAAGCGGCGGGTTTTTTGGATGGCCCATGCCAAGCCTGCCTCGATCGGCGTGGTTTCAGTCGTGATATCATGGCCATAAAGGCACAGCCCCGCCTCTAGCCGCAGGGAATCGCGGGCGCCAAGGCCCACCAGCGCCACATCGGCATTGGCCCTCAACATCTGGGCCAAGGCCTGCGCCTGATCGGCGGGCACCGATAATTCAAAGCCATCCTCGCCCGTATAGCCCGAACGCGACGCCCAAACCGCAACCCCGCCCAAGCACAGATCGGCCACATCCATAAAGCGCATCGCGGCGGCGGCGGGGTCAAGCGTGGCCAAAACATCGCCAGCACGCGGGCCCTGTAGCGCCAGCAAGGCGCGGGTTTCCAGCAGCTCTACCTCTACCCCAAGGGGCCCCAGATGCGCCTGCAAATGGGCCAGATCGGCGGCTTTGCAGGCAGCATTGACGACCATGAAAATATGATCCCCCCGGTTGGCAAACATCAGATCATCGCTGAT
>Ga0181593_10004743_pt1 | contig 12365 bp, 8 predicted proteins | sample 071ome_19_FD_133756 | JGI IMG/M metagenome (GOLD analysis project Ga0181593, IMG submission 133756) | Coastal salt marsh microbial communities from the Groves Creek Marsh, Skidaway Island, Georgia - 071413AT metaG (megahit assembly) | ecosystem: Environmental > Aquatic > Marine > Intertidal zone...
GTCCTGCCTGATGGGGCTTATGCGGTTGCGCTTGGAAACAATGCTAACGGTCAACGCAATACCCAAGGGCGCGTCACCTCAACCTATTATTCCCCAACTTTGGGGCGTGGGATCGCCATGGGCCTTGTCCATAATGGTCCGGATCGCATGGGGGAGGTGATTGAGTTTAACAAGGTCGATGGATCATTGGTGAAGGCTAAAATCGTTGATCAGGTCTTTTATGATGCAGAAGGGGCAAAGCAAAATGTCTAATATCCAAACTGCAATGAATGGTGCACGCGCATCAGGTTACGTTGAAGTGTCAGAGGCACCTGCGATTGGCATGATCACCCTGCGTGGGGATCTGGCGGATGCAGCCGTGCAAAAGGCGATCACATCAGTGATGGGGTACGGCGTGCCTGCGACATTGGCCGTGACGGATGCGGACGCAGGCCAAATCCTGTGGATGTCCCCAGATGAATTGCTGATTGTCTGCGCCTATGATCAGGCGGAACAAATGGTGGTAGATTTGACGGCTTCGCTTGGGGATACACACAGCATGGTGGTGAATGTGTCAGATGCCCGTGCGGTGTTTGATCTGGACGGTGCGGCAACGCCAGAAATCATCGCGAAACTTGCGCCGATTGATGTGAAGGCAATGCAGGCTGGAACCGTGCGCCGTACTCGTTTTGCACAAATTCCTGCGGCGTTTTGGATGACATCAAAAGACAGTGCGCGGATCATCTGTTTCCGTTCCGTTGCCGAATATATGTTCAACCAGCTGCGCAATTCTGCCCAAAAGGGTTTTGAAGTCGGCGACTGGTAATCACTCCAATACAGATAGCTTTAAGAATAGGCGCTTAGGCGCCTCTTTTTTGTTGTTCAATCTGTGTAGGTACTCGTTGGTTTTTAAGAGTAAGGGAACTTAGTTTCAGAGAAGTAGTTTGTCTGAGACCTGCTAATGTTCTTCAATGATGTTTGTAGATATATGACTAAGCCCCCGCATGATCTGAATATGCGAAAGCATCAGTATCTTTTGGAGTTTCCTGCGCGGTATATTCGCTTGAATTTGCCCGTTCAATCGTGCGACTTGACCCAAGGCTCAAACCCATTCTTACTTGTTTGGAGAAAAACCACAGATAATGAGCGCGATGTCAGCACACAATGTCCCACCTGAGACTATCCTAAGTAATGCTCAAATCATCCTAGAGGATGAGGTTGTGCGCGGTACACTGGTTCTGCGGGATGGAAAAATTGCTCAAATCGACACATCAGGAACGGCTGTGACAACGGCCGAGGATTTGGGAGGAGGGTTTGTTGCCTCGGGTTTGATTGAGCTTCACACCGACAATTTGGAACGTCATTTGGAACCGCGTCCAGGTGTGCATTGGCCTAAAGGTGCCGCCGTTTTGGCGCATGACGCGGAAATGGCAGGCTGCGGTGTAACAACGGTATTTGACGCGATGCGGGTTGGTTCCCTATCAACGGGACGGGGAAAATACGCCCCATTTGCCCGTGACTTGGCCGATTATCTGTTGTCCTTCATCCGATGTGATAAGCTAAAGATCAAACATCTGATCCACCTGCGCGCAGAAATCTGTGCGCATACTTTGGTCGATGAACTGGCCGCGTTTACGGATCAGGACCATGTGGGCATTGTCAGCGTCATGGATCACACACCTGGTCAACGTCAGTTTCGCGATTTTGAAAAATACAAAACCTATATAATGGGTAAACGTGGTATTGATGAGGCGGCGTTTCAAACATTGGTCGATGTGTCGATCAAGGCGCGGGATGAGTTTGGTGCAACAAACGAAAACGCTGCCTGCGCGGCTGCTGCGCGGTTGGGTGCTGTTATGGCCAGCCATGATGATACAACGGTTGGACACGTTGAAAATTCAGCCGACCGTGGTATGATACTCGCTGAATTTCCTACAACGATTGAGGCCGCGCGTGCCTGCCGTGAACGGGGCGTTGCAATTATGATGGGGGCGCCAAATTTGATGCGCGGTGAGTCGCATTCAGGGAATGTTTCAGCATTGGAATTGGCCTTGCAGGATTTGTTGGATGTGATTTCATCGGATTATGTGCCTGCCGCCTTGCTGCAATCGGCACTGATTTTGGCCAAACTATGGGGGGATTTACCACGCGCCATGCGCACAGTGTCAACAAACCCCGCCATTGCTGCAGGGTTGCAGGACCGGGGGCGGATTGCGATTGGGCAACGCGCGGATGTGTTGTGTTATGAACCAATTGGTGACATGGGTGTGATCACCCGTGTGATCAGCGATGGGAAAATCGTCGCCTAGCTTGATCGCGGTCCAAAAACCTTGAAACGCCCCGAGCTTTCGCTAAAAAAAATCTTACCTTACGGGTCTAGGGGACTTGACGATCTACCAATTTACGCAACATGTAAGGAAACAAACCACTTTCACTAAAAAGGGGGCCCCAAATGGCTTTTGAACTTCCAGATCTCCCATACTCACACGATGCGCTTTCGGATCTTGGTATGTCTCAAGAAACGCTTGAGTATCACCACGATCTCCACCACAAAGCATATGTCGACAACGGCAACAAATTGATCGCTGGTACCGAGTGGGAAGGTAAATCAGTTGAGGAAATCATCACTGGCACTTATCAGGCTGGCGCAGTTGTACAAAACGGGATCTTTAACAACGCGTCACAACACTGGAACCACGTTCAGTTCTGGGAAATGATGGGCCCAACAGGCCGTGAGATGCCAGGTGAGTTGGAAAAAGCAATCGTGGAAAGCTTTGGGTCTGTTGATCAGTTCAAAGCGGATTTCTCGGCCGCAGGTGCAGGTCAGTTTGGCTCTGGCTGGTGCTGGTTGGTGAAAGACACGAATGGTAGCCTAAAAGTGACAAAAACAGAAAACGGTGTGAACCCACTGTGTTTTGGTCAAACAGCATTGTTGGGCTGTGATGTTTGGGAACACTCCTACTACATCGATTTCCGCAACAAACGTCCTGCGTACTTAACAAACTTCCTAGACAACTTGGTGAACTGGGAAAACGTCGCAAGCCGCATGTAATCCTTGGTCGTTATATGACGCAGATTTTGCGGGTCATGCTGGCAATCAAGCTGGCAGGGCCCATCTTCGTTTGTGGCGTGACCCTCGCTCGCTTACATCAAATGCGCGACAACACCTGCGGCATCGGGTTTGACGGTGAACAGATCGCGCAGGGATGCATCGGCAAAACCGCTTTTGATCATGTGATCCATTAGGGCGATCAGCGGGCCCCAATATCCCTCAACATTCATCAAAACGATGGGTTTGTTATGCAATCCCAGCTGTGCCCATGTTAGAACCTCGAAAAATTCATCCATTGAACCCGCACCCCCTGGCATTACGACAATGGCGTCTGCGTTCATAAACATCACCTTTTTGCGTTCATGCATGTTTTCGGTCACCACATAGCGGGTCAGATCGGTTTTCCCAACCTCGGCCTTCACCAAATGGGAAGGGATTACGCCAAAGGTCTCTGCACCTGCGCCTTGGGCCGCGCGGGCAACTGTACCCATCAATCCAATGTCACCCGCGCCATAGACCAGGCGCCATCCGTTGTCCGCAATGGCCTGACCTAGGGCCGTTGCCTGTTCAACATATGCCTGCCGATCCCCGATGCGTGATCCGCAATAGACGCAAATTGATCGTGATCCCATGACCTAACCCCTTATGGTGCAGCTTCCTTTTGACCTTGTCTACTTTGGTTGCTATGAACGCTCAACTGGAAATAAAGTTTTTGACCGCCGGGTCCTATGGAGAACGAGGCATGAAACTATCACAGGGCCTATGGGCTGTGATTGCCGTTGTGGTGGCAGCTGGGCTGGGTGCGTATATTTGGATCTCGGCGCAGGGGACTGCGCCCGAGGAAACCGCCGTTGTTGAACAGGCAGCCAATGTGGCACCCAAGGCGGAAACCGCCCCTGATGTCGAGACCGAAGAAGCCGCACCTGTGGAAGCCGCTGGAGAAGAACCCACCGCCCAAGAAGCGCCCGCAGTTGAGAATGTGCAAGAGGCAGAATCAGAAGCAGAAGCAGAGGTTGCACCGATCCCTGAAGTGGTTGAAACCCCCGTCATCCGCCGCCCTGTGATCGAAGTTGCGCGCGTCGACCCATCTGGCGAAGTGTTGTTGGCAGGTCAAGGCACCGCCAAGGCCGTGATTGAGGCATTGGTGGATGATGCCGTTGCGGCCAGTGGTGAAATCGGCGCTGATGAAAATTTTGTCCTGTTCTTTGATATCGAACCCAGTGCGCAACCGCGCATCATTTCCTTGCGCCGTGTCGAAGGAGATGAATTTATCTATTCCGAACAAGAGGTGATTGTTGCACCTGATCAGATCAAGGCGCCTATTGCCGTTGCTTTGGCAGAAAAGGCAACTGAACCTGAACCGGCAGCAAAAGCGCCAGTGGCCGCACCTGAAGCTGCCACCGAAGAAGTTGTCGTTGCCGCTGTCGAAGACGCAAAGACCGAAGAAATCGAAAGAGCAACACAACAGGTTGAAACGGCGGTTGAAAAGACAACAGAAGCCGTTTCGGAAACGGCCACCGTTGTGGCGGCAGAGCCAACGGGCGCTATTGCCGAAGTCAAAGACACTCCTGCTGTTGAAGAGGTCGTAAAGGACACGGTTGTGGTCGCCGAAGCGGCCACCGAGGACGCCGTCGATGATAGGGCCAAGGTTGAAATCCCCAAAGCGCCTGAACAGCCCATCCAAGAGGAAGAGGCACAGCAAGAAGAAACACCAACGGTCATGATTGCGGATGTCTCAGGCGTTAAGATCGTTTCCAAAGCCCCCGCAAGCGCGGAAAACCCCGAAATCTTCCTTGATACTATCAGCTATGATGAGGAAGGGGCGCTTACACTCTCCGGACGCGGCGTGCCAAGCGGTATCGTGCGGCTTTATCTAAACAATGCGGTGATCGGTGAAACCACCACCGATGCGCTGGCCGCGTGGAGCTATGATGCTTCCGCAATTGAACCCGGTGTCTATACGCTGCGCGTTGATCAGTTGAACGCAGATGCCTCGAAGGTTCTGGCGCGTATAGAAACCCCGTTCAAACGGGAGGCGCGTTCAAAGCTGCAAGAGCAACTCTCCGCCGCTGAAAGCCCTGCACGTATTAATGTGGTGACGGTGCAACCGGGAAATACCCTGTGGGGAATTTCGCGCGAACGCTATGGCCAGGGTATTCTTTATGTACAAGTGTTTGAAGCGAACCGCGATAAAATCCGTGACCCAGATTTGATTTATCCGGGTCAGATTTTTGATCTGCCTGATGATGCCGCAGAAGAACAATAAGGCTTGAAATTTCCTCGCGGCACTGGAACTTCGGTGCCGCGAGGGTTAACTGAGAGCTATTGACTTAAACGAGGTCTCATGTCCGTCAAAGCCGAGCCTGCAACCCTACAGCAGCCAAACCAGCCCGCACCCAGTGACAAATCCGCCGCGGATGAGCGCCGTTCTGGCATGCGTACCATAATTCGCGTGGCGCCCTATCTTTGGCCCAAGGATCGCATGGACATTCGTCTGCGTGTGGTCGGGTCATTGCTGTTTCTCATTCTTTCCAAGTTTTTATCGATTTATTCCCCGTTTCTTTATGGTGCGGCGGTTGATGCTTTGTCCGAAGGGGGCATGCCCCTTTTTGCATTGGGTGCGGTTGGTTTAATCGTGGCCTACGGGGGCGCGCGCATTGTGTTGCGCGGGTTTGAACAATTACGGGATGTGGTCTTTGCGGTGGTTGGGCAACGGGCGTTACGCCGATTGGCATTGGAAACATTCGTGCATATTCACCGTCTATCCATGCGCTATCACATCACGCGCAAAACCGGTGGGCTTAGCCGCATTGTTGAACGCGGTGTTAAGGGTGTTGAATTCCTGCTTCGCTTTTTGCTGTTTTCAATGGGTCCATTGGTGTTGGAGCTGTTGGGGATCGCAACGGTCATGCTTTTCGTGTTTGGCCCCGAATATATGATTACAATTTTTATCACCATCGGGATTTATGTATGGTTCACATTCGCGGTGACAGAATGGCGCGTGAAGCTGCGCCGTAAAATGAATGAACAGGACACAGATGCCAATCAAAAGGCTATTGATAGCCTGCTAAACTTTGAAACCGTCAAGTATTTCAGCGCCGAACAACGCGAGGCGGAGCGTTATGACGGTGCGATGCGCGGATATGAAGAAGCGGCATTGAAAACCAGTTATTCCTTGGCCTTCCTGAATTTTGGTCAATCGCTAATCATCACATTGGGTTTAATTGTGGTACTGGTTATGGCGGCCAACGCGGTTCAGGCGGGCACTATGAGTGTTGGGGATTTCGTAATCGTCAATGCTTACATGATCCAAATCACAATGCCGTTGAATTTCCTTGGGACAGTCTATCGTGAAATCCGCCAAAGCTTGGTTGATATGGGCGATATGTTTGATTTGCTGGATCAACCTGCCGAAATCAAAGATGCCCCAAATGCCATGGATCTGAATGTCACGGGGGGGTATGTGCGACTAAAGGATGTGCACTTCGGCTATGACTCTGCACGACCCATTTTGCAAGGCGTAGATATCGATATCCCCGCAGGTCAAACCGTTGCGATTGTTGGCCCATCAGGGTCCGGGAAATCCACGATTGGGCGGTTGTTGTTTCGTTTTTATGATGTGGCTCAGGGCGTGCTTAGCATTGATGATCAGGATGTGCGGGACGTCACCCAAACTAGCCTGCATCGCGCAATCGGTGTGGTTCCGCAGGATACAGTTTTGTTTAACGACACGATTTATTATAACATCGCCTATGGCCGTGATCACGCTACCTGCGCCGAGGTTGAGCAGGCCGCCAAAGACGCCCAAATCCACGACTTTATAAAGTCCTTGCCAGAAGGTTATCAAACCCAAGTGGGCGAACGTGGCCTGAAGTTGTCAGGTGGGGAAAAGCAACGGGTGGGAATTGCGCGCACTCTGTTGAAAAACCCACCGATCCTATTGTTGGATGAGGCGACATCAGCGCTGGATACCGAGACAGAGCATGAAATCCAAGACGCGTTGGCTCGTGCTGGTGAGGGACGTACAGTGATCACCATTGCTCACCGCTTATCCACGATCGCGGATGCGGATAGGATTATTGTTTTGGAAAAAGGTCTGGTTGTGGAAGAGGGGAAACACGACGACCTCTTGGCCCAAAACGGACGTTATCACGCTCTATGGTCGATGCAGCAATCAGGCGAAGAATAGGCGTCTCGAAACTGCGTTGACCACGCAGAATGCGGTGTTAGACGTCAAACCCCAAAGTGCCGACCTTCTTCATAGTTGGCTCTCTTGCGTCACTCTGCGTGAGTTTGGGACCTTATGAAAGCAGGCTGGCTCTGTGCGCTACAGCTTTTCCGAATTCACAAATTAGTCGGCGCGTGCTTGTGCATCGACCTTTCTTTTATTCCGCCGCGTCGGGCAGGGGCATGATCACATGTTTTGCAGGAGGAAAGTGATCCTCATCCCAAATGATTTCCGTAGTCCTTGTTCGGCGCGCTTGGCGGCGTAGGGACCAATCCTTGGCAGCCTTGCCATGACGCGATGCCCCAAGGCGCAACAATAGGCGGCCAATCCACATTACATAGGTTTCAACCCACACCCGCACCGCCAAAAGTGAGGGGGTAAAGACCAAGGTCAGGACCGTGGCAATCCCCAAACCAAATACCACTGCTGTAGCCAACTGTTTCCACCATAGCGCCGTGGGGCTGTCTATGGAATAGCCGCCGCTGATGAAATCAAGGCTAATCCCAAACATCATCGGAGCGAGGCCCGCCATTGTCGTGATTGTGGTCAGCAACACAGGGCGAATACGTTGTTCAGCCGTGCGAATGATCGCTTCGATCCGCGGCATTGTTTGGCTAAATTCCTGATAAGTGTCGATCAAAACGATGTTGTTGTTCACAACAATACCTGCCAGCGCAACAATCCCCGTTCCCGTCATAATAACCGAGAAGGGTTGTTGCATGACCAGCATACCAATCAACACGCCCACCGTGGACAAAACCACCGCAATCAGAACCACGAATGAGTTATAGAAACTGTTGAACTGCGCAAGCAGGATGATGAACATTAGAGCAAGTGCCGCTGAAAACGCGCTCATCAAAAACGCCTGACTTTCGTTTTGTTCGTCCTGATCCCCTGTCCATTCCCATGAAATGCCCGCGGGCAGGGACATGGCGTTAATCTGTTCAGTCAGATATTCGATACGTTCATTGGCGTTGATGATCACGTCGCTTTCTGCGCCATTTTCATCAATGACAGTGCGTTTTGCGTCCGATGCCACACCTGCCTTGATGTCAAAATAACGCTTTTTATCGATGCGATTGATCTCGGCCAATTTTTCAACGGGCTTGCGTGTGATAAAGTTTGATAGCGGCACCAAACCATCGCTTGTGCGCACCTTTAGGGTGTCCAGCGTGCTTAGCAGGCGATATTCCTCGGGCATGCGGACGCGGATCTCAACCTCTTCATCGCTGCTATCAACGCGCATGGTATCGAGTAAGATGCCGCGTGTCACCAACTGTACCATGGCACCCACAGTGGCCACATCGGCCCCATATCGACCCGCCTTTTGAACATCGACATCAATTTGCCAATCAATGCCGGGTAGAGGGCGGGTATCTTCGATCTGGGTCAAGGCTTGTGTTTCATCAAAGAGGGCGCGCATGTCCGCGGTAGTTGCCAGCAAATTTTCCCAATTGTTACCCTTCAGGCGCAGGTGCACAGGTTTTGCCGTTGCAGGACCACGGCCCAGTTCCAGCACTTCGATCTGAATCCCTGGAATTTCCTGAAGCGCGGCAGAAAGTTCGCCAATCACAATGTCGCCGTCCAAATCGGTGCGATTCTTGCGGTCCTCCCACGGGACGGTTTCCAATTGGATTTGTCCGATTGTATCCTTGGGCGCGCTGGCACCTGCGGTGTTTTGGTTCAATCCTCCTGCACCTGCAAAGGCAAATACAGATGAGATGCCCGGATGCTGCAGAACAATCTTTTCTGCTTGACGCACCAGTTCATCTTTTTCATCCAGTGATAGGTTTCCGCGCGCTTTTACATAAACGATGGCCTGTTCCGGTTCAGATTCAACAAAGAATTCAACGCCTAAATTGTTTTCGCCGAAATAGGAAAAGACAGCCATGGAAAATCCAATAACGCCTGCAATACTGACCAAAGGCATGATTGGGTTGCCCGCGATCAACTTGATGATCCAGCCAAAGAATGTGCGTCGGTACCCAAATGTCACACGCTTGGCCTGACGTTCGATTTTTACTGCGCCTAAAACCATGGAGACAAATGCGGCCGCCGTAATAAACATTGCAATACCGGGGGCGGTTGCAATCATGCCATCAGCGGCGTCTAAACCCAACAGATAGCTTGGGTTCAATGCCTGCATTGCCGCCAAAAATAGGCCATAGAACGCAACTGGCACTAGTGCCGCACGCACCAACCAAGGAAGCGTTGCACGCAGCGCGTTCGAAGCAGTGGAAAAGGCGCGGGACACACGACCAGATACACCGCCCATAATGGGTAGGAAAATCAATGCAACCACCAAAGATGCACTCAGAACAAAGATCAGCGTCACAGGCAGCATGCCCATGAATTGCCCTGGAACACCCGGCCAGAATAGCATTGGCAAAAATGCACACAGGGTTGTTGCGGTTGAACTGACGATGGGCCAAAACATGCGCTTGGCCGCTTCGACGTAGGCGCTCATTGGGCCGCTGCCCTCTTGGATGCGCTTATCGGCATATTCAACCACAACAATCGCCCCATCAACCAACATACCGACCGCAAGGATCAGGCCAAACATCACAATATTTGAAATGGTAATCCCCATCACGCCCAACAGGACGAAACATAGTAAGAATGACGTGGGGATAGAAAAACCAACCAGGAATGCTGCCCGGGTTCCAAGGGATGTTAAAACAACGATCATCACCAAAGCGATCGCGGTTAAAACCGATCCTTCCAACTGGCTAACCATTGAGTCCACAACGCGGCTTTGGTCGTTTGATGTGCCCATGTGCACGGCCGCACGCAAATCTTGGGGCCATGCCGCGACTTCTACTTCGACCATTTCACGCACGGCTGTTGCCGTGTCGATCAGGTTGAAACCTTTACGTTTCACGACCTGTAGCGCAACGGTTGTTTTTCCGTTGAAACGTGCGGTTCCTTCGCGATCCTCGAAGGTTAGTTTTATTTCTGCTAAATCCCCCAATGTGATTACACGGTCCCCATTTGTTTTGACGGGCAGGTCGTAGATATCCTGTACCTCATCAAAGCTTGATGGGATTTTAACCGCAAATGTGCCTTGTGCGCTGTCCACTTCCCCCGCAGCGATCAATCTGTTGTTGTTTCGCACAACATTGATCAATTCGCCTGCGGTGACGTTATAGCTTTCAAGGCGTAAAGGGTCGATTGTGACTTCGACCATTTCGTCACGCTGGCCTGAAATCGCGGCTTCGAGTACCGCATCCATGCCTTCGATCTTTTCCTGCAAATTCTTGGCGATCTTGGTCATCGTACGTTCAGGGACCTGTCCCGTTAGGTTCACGATGATGATTGGGAATTCGGAAAAGTTAATTTCATTGATCGAATATTTTTCGGCACCCGATGGGAAATTCGCCTCGGCCGCATTCATGGCGTCGCGTACATCTGCCATGGTTTTAGTTTTGTCCCAGCCAAATTCAAATTCAAGCGCCATGCCAGCATAGTTTTCCGATGCCGTGGCGGTCATTTTCTTTAGGCCATCAATATCGCCCAATTCCGTTTCCATCGGGCGCACCAACAGAGTTTCACTGTCCCCTGCGGAAATGCCGGGGAAAGGCACAGAAATGAACAATGCGGGAATTTCGATGTCAGGCTCACCCTCTTTTGGAAGTCCCGTGTAACTAAATATCCCTGCGGTCAGCGAAACAATAATCAGCGCAAGAATCATCCGCGCGCGCTCTGATGCCCAATCGACTAATCCTGTCATTGACCTAACTCCCGATAGGTTGGATCAACAACGATCCCGTTGATCACATATTCCTGACCGACGACGATGATGCTGACCTCTGGGTCCAATCCCGATACCCATACCCCATTTGGGGTGTCGCGCAGCAGGCTGATTTCCACAAACTTGGTTGCGTTATCCGCAAGGATCGTGCGCACACCCAATGCTCCCGAGTCGTCGAGCGTGAGTGAGGATTGTGGGATCAAATGTGCGGCTTTGCCATCTGAGGCAATGAGGATGTCGGCAGTTTGGCCATCTGCGATTTTCATGTCGGGGTTTGGAATTTCCAATTCAACACGGAAGGTGCGTGTCAATTTATCCGCTGAACGCGACAGGAAGGTTACATTGCCAGATACCTGTGTACCATCCAACAGGCGTGCACCTGCACGCGCACCCACGGTGATCCGATCACGTTTTGTTTCCGGAACAAAGCCCACAATTTTGATAGGGTCCAACTGGATCACTGTTGCGCATTCAGACCCGGGTTGTAGAAGGCTGCCGATTTCAGCCGTGTCGCTTTCTAATAGGCCGCCAAAGGTTGCTTTGATACGTAGGCGATCAATCTCTTTTTGCGCCGCGGCAACGGCAGCTTCGGCGGATTGAATGCGGGAACTGGTGGCATCAAACCCTGCTTTTGCGCTTTCCAGTGATGCTTCTGCTGAACGCACGGCCGCCTGTGTTGATGCAACGCGTGTTTCTGACGCAAAACCACCCTGGGCCAGTTTATCTGCGGCGTTAAAGTTGATTTTAGCCTCTTCTAGGCGGGCTTTTGCCTCGTCCTGACGGGCTTCGGTCTCTGGAACGCGGGCTTCCGCTTCTCTTAGGCGAGCAACTGCATCTGCCAAATTCGCTTTGCGTGTGCCTGGGTCCAATTCACATAAAGTTTCACCCGCCGCAACCAGGTGGCCCTTGCGAATGGGTTGGTTGATAACTTGTCCTGATGTCTCTGAGCGCAGGACGACACTGCGCGCGGCTTCGGTCTGCCCACGCAACACAACTGCGCTATCAATTTCGCGGGCGGTCGATTTAATAGCAACGACCTTGATCAACTGACGTTCTGTTGGATCTTCTGCGGGCGCTTCTGCTTCTGCGGCCTCTACCTCGACCACCATATCATTGACGAGTGGCGTGTCTTTGGACGCGTCCCATAAAATTGTGGGCGATGCGCCACCTGCAACTTGACGCACGGCGTCACGTTCAAAAACAATTAAATATAAAACGGCAACCACAATAACAGCCGTGATCAAGGACATTATGCGCATAGTCTTCCTTCCAACGAATTGGCAAACGGGTAAACGAAACCCGATTTGGGCGCCACTTAGCAGATATACGCTAAACCCGCCAGTTTAGATTAATGA
>Ga0181593_10004744_pt1 | contig 12365 bp, 8 predicted proteins | sample 071ome_19_FD_133756 | JGI IMG/M metagenome (GOLD analysis project Ga0181593, IMG submission 133756) | Coastal salt marsh microbial communities from the Groves Creek Marsh, Skidaway Island, Georgia - 071413AT metaG (megahit assembly) | ecosystem: Environmental > Aquatic > Marine > Intertidal zone...
GTCTGGACTTGTGGCTGTTCGAGGACTAGCAAGATCTAACGAGCTTTCACTTGTAGGATCGGGTATTGCTGCTCCTACCTGAAAACTTCCCGTACAGTGCTTAATAGCTTGAAATGTCGTTGCGGAGGCAATAGCTGCTAGTTGATCCGCTTCCAGGATGCGTTGCTTACAATTTCTATATCGTTCTAAAAGCTTCGCGGCATTAGGGCTAGCAGAGAGTCCCATAATGTATGCTTGTTCTTGTGCAAAGGCTCCCGCAGCCTCGTCTCGGCTTGCCTGCTCTGCAGAGGCTAGACCGGCGTGAATCACGCCCCCTGTCATTGCAACACTGCTCTCCCAGACGGCAGCCGGTGAAGTATAAAAACTCCGCGCTCTTTGTAAAATAAAGGTTGGATCATACGATGCGGCGCTTCGCATCGTTGAGTAATCACCGCCAAGGAGAGTCGAATGTGAACTTTCTTTTTTCTCTGCTGATTCATTCGAAGACAGACCGACGTCTAGTGCCGCCTTGTCTCCCGACTTACTCGCACCACTTCCACCAACTTCCTCAAGAATACTTGTCTTATCAGCATCATCCCATGGCGTAGACCCATACACCATTGCATCATCAAAAAGTAGCCCTCCTAATTGTGCTTTCGCTTGATATGGCACAAGCAATAAAAGACTGATACAGAAAAAACATAGTGCGTATGATGAGACATATTTTTTCATGAAAAACGCCTCCCGCTCATCACCTGAATCAACTCTTCAAAGAAATAACTTCTTCTTATCCCGTGAAATTGATACTCCTTCTTTAACGCTGGAAGCTCAATTGTTACGAGCGGGAAGGGCCCCGAAGGCAGCTCTTGATCGACAGGAAAAACTGAAGCCTCTACTCCAATCAGCCCCGCTCTTCTCTGAAACATCTTTAACTCATCAGGCGCTACATACTTTCGAGAAAATAGGTGAAATTCGATCTGCTCATCATTTCGAGAATACTGCCCTAACTCAGAAAGCTCCCTCGCCAATACCAATGAATCCTTGTTGTTGATGACATCAACGTACAACCTAAGCACAACCTTACCGTCCGGAGTGGATGGCGCCTTTTTCTGAAAATATCTGCGAAAGACTTCGCGGTGCTCTACCTCACGAACCACATCGTACTGAGTTGCCTCACTCATCGGAAGAATTGCCCGAAGACGATGCTCCGCGGGAAGAGATAGAACAAACTCATCCCAGACAGGCTCTGACTCCCTTCTCTGCTCCTCAAGCGCCTTATCAACATACTTGCCAAATCGCGCGAACTGAGGTGCTGCGGTCCAGCCCTCTCCATCAGCAATTCCCTCGGCCTCCATCGCTTTTGCGATGAGTCCTTGAAGATTCCCGACACGATCCTCGAATTGCGTCATATATCGAACGTGCTTTCTTGCATAATCGAAAGCAAGTTGCTCGTCACCAATTTGAAGTGCTGCATGTATACCTTTAAATGGCTTCGGTGCTGCCTGATCTGGAGTAATGACAACTTGCTCCCGTGGGTCACCATACCGCTCGATAATAGACTCGCGGGTCTCATCAATCATCGCCACTTCTTTGCCCTCCGGCTCACTCTCTTGCGCTGGAGTCAGAATTTTGTCCTCTGAACGCTGAGCAGCTTCGGCTGGCTTCGGCTCCTCTTTCTCATCACCCCAGCTCCTCAGAAGAATAAATCTACCAGCAGGCTCAGAGATCGACTTGTTCCAGATTTCTTTCGCTAGGGGTGCAGCAATTCCTGGGGAGAAATTATCAACTTCAGCTTTATTCGTGTTCATCCTCGGATCCGCTGACGCCGTCACATGAATTCCGAGACAAAAAATCGCAGCCAATAGATACGTAATAATGAAGACAAGACGAATCGAGCTCGATTCTTTGGGACACAGAACCCTACTCGAGTAGCGCACCCCGTCGATGCAGCTACGTGATTGACTATGTATTCCATTAAAAACTGTCATCGAATGAAAACCTTTTACCCGAAAGAGTCATACACTCCTTCGAACTCTTATCTCTCTAACCAACTGCCGTGCTTCACTTCTTCTGTGCTTTAACCGGAAAAAACGCACGAAGTGCTGAAGTTCACTCTAAGTATTTGGAATAACGAATACTCCTCTCTATAGGTGTTATGCGAATTGTGGGCGAAAGTTGACTCAAAAAGCATAGGAAGTGGGTGGAGGCAATCGGATTATGGTACGTTTTTCGACCCAGATCGCTCCTCACCTTCTTGGCAGGAGTACGAAAAACCCCTAGTTTTTCAGGTGGATACCATTCTCATTCTGAAACCTTTCCTGTAGTATCCTTCGCACGAATTTTTAATGGAGCGTTCCCAATTATGTGGACTCAAATCTTTGTCGTAACCGTTTTCATTAGTATTTTTATCGGCATTATTCTCGATAAAGTCGATAAAACACTCCTCGCTGTTGCAGGGGCCGTAATTCTCATGTTGAGCGGAGTTCTTGATTTTGAAGGGGCCGTACACGCTATCGACTTTGATACCATCGGTCTTTTGCTCGGCATGATGGTCTTCGTTGAGGGTCTCACCGAGGTGGGGATTTTTAAGTGGATATCCCTTCAACTCGGACTTATTACGAAAGGCAATCCGCTTACAATCTTCCTCCTCCTTGGTATTTCTACCGCTATTCTTTCGGCCTTTCTTGATAATGTAACCACGGTTTTAATCCTCGCCCCATTAATGATCACCCTGACTCAGGGAATCGGATTACCACCCAAAATTTTTCTACTTTTCGTAATCTTCATGTCAAACATTGGTGGGGCCGCTACAATGATTGGAGATCCACCGAATATCCTGATTGGCTCTCAAGTGGAAACACTTGGCTTTCTTGACTTCTTAAAATTCATGACCGTACCAGTGTTAGTTTCGATGGGAGCCGTAACGCTCTATCTTCTGGCCGTTAAGCGCGACCTTGTGCGTTCTAGAAACGACCAATTGAGTTGGCTTTTTACCAGTAGTCTCATGCTCTCTGACATACGGCACCAGGCAAGGAGCTATTATCTCTCGCAAAAAGTAAAGATTAAAGCATTTCTTGTTTTCTCCTTCGTGATCCTCGGCTTTTTACTCCATCCCATCATTCACGTAGAAGCTCCCGTAATAGCGATTTCTGGGGCTGTACTTCTTCTGCTCTCCTTTCATAAGGAAATTGATCTCCATCATCTGTTCGGACGAGTCGAATGGCACACCCTCCTTTTCTTTGCGGGACTCTTTATCGTAGTTGGTGCGCTAGAGGAAGTGGGAGTACTGGAACTCCTTTCTCATCTTCTGCTCTCTCTTACGTCCGATACGCTACTCCTGATACTCCTGATCCTCTGGGCATCGGCAATATTGAGTGCGATCGTTGATAATATCCCGTTTGTAGCAGTGATGATTCCTATTCTAAAAGACTTGCTCGCGCAGGAGCCGTTCCGCTCAGACCCCAAAAGCCACCTTCTCTGGTGGGCGCTCGCTCTGGGTGCATGCTTTGGAGGGAATGGGAGTATGATCGGTGCCTCAGCGAATGTTGTCACCATAGGTATTGCTCGAGCGAAAGGAGTGCACCTCAGCTTCATTGAATTTGCCAAAGAAGCACTACCCGTAACACTTATTACGATAGTAATTTCTTCCTTCTATCTCGCAATTCTCTACTGGCTCTAACTCTCTTTGAGCGAAAGGATATAACCATGAACACGAGCTTACTGACGACCATAAACCAACTCTTTATTACCCTCGATCAAAAGTACGGGGCTGATGCGCTCGGGGCTGACACCCTCATCGCCCTAATTGAAACGCTTGATGAATACACAGGGGATACCTCTTCGGAGAGCCTGCAACAGGGTCTCTGCGAGATATATACAACGGTACTCTCCTGTAAGCCGAGAATGGCAAGTATCATTCTTGACCTACAACTGCTGCTTGTAGATACCCTAAAGAATCCGGAATTTACTGCGCAAAATCTTCGACATCGCCTCCTTGAGCTCCTCGCAATAAAGCGAACTCGACGACAAGAATCAGTACAACATGCGCTTACGATCATATCTGGATCGGAAAAAGTTCTTCTTCATTCGTATAGCAGCACCATCAATACGCTGCTCAAAACACTGAACAAGCAAGGAAGCAAGCCAGAAATACTTCTTGCTGCCCAAGAAAGAGCAAAGACGGACAGAATGATTCAACTCCTAGAGAAACTCGGGTATGCATACCGGGTCGTCTCCGAATATGCGATTGCACATATTCTTCAAGATGTAGATTGCGCCTTGTTCGGTGGGCTATCACTCACAAATAAGATGGAGGTTGTCATGGGACCGGGCTCAGCAAGTCTTTTATCCCAACTTCATGCCCATCAGATAAAGTCATATGTCTTGCTGACTACGAACAAGTTTAGCCTTTGGGATGATTCATACGAGATTACTTTTCACGAAAAACGTGAGAAGGAGGCTCATGGCGTCCAGTATCTTCATGAGACCTTCTCACACGATGTACTCTCTCTTTCACTCATTGAAGGACTCATTACTGAGAATGGTGTTCTCACACAAGAAGAGAGCCTGGCGGCTTTTTCGGCTCTGAAAAAAGAATTCGCGGAGCGAGAGAAAGCTATCGCCTCTCTACAAATGCTTGCATAAAACGCGCCTCTCCCTTCAAGAACGTACTCGGGTATGAGCGAGTGTGGGGGGCGGCTCCACATGCTCGGACTACTGTTCGTGTTCATACTCCTCAACTGATGGGCATGTACAGACCAGGTTTCTGTCTCCATAGCTGTCTTCGATCCTTCCCACCGACGGCCAGAACTTCGATTCGCGAGTCCACGGTGTTGGAAAGGCTGCTAAGGCTCTGGAATATGGGCGATCCCAGCTCTCGGCAGTGACACTTTCCGCAGTATGTGGCGCATGTTTAAGAGGGTTATTGTCGCGAGGAAGCGCCCCTTGCTCTATCTGCTCAATCTCTTTACGAATGGCGATCATCGCATCGCAGAATCGATCCAGCTCAGCGAGTGATTCACTCTCTGTCGGCTCAACCATTAATGTGCCAGCCACTGGCCAGGACATCGTCGGAGCGTGAAATCCGTAGTCCATAAGACGCTTCGCTATGTCTACGGCTTCAATCCCAGCACTCTCTTTGAAGCTACGAACATCCAAGATGCACTCATGAGCTACAAGACCAGCATTTCCCTGATAGAGCACGGGATAGAACTCTGAAAGCCTCTTGGCAATATAATTTGCGTTCAATATTGCAATCTCAGTGGCCCGCTGCATCCCAGCTGAACCCATCATCGCCATGTACATCCAAGAGATGGGGAGGATGCTAGCACTCCCCCACGGAGCTGCACTTACTGACCCTGATGTTCGGCTGAGCTCCTTCACCGCATAGCGGTGCCCAGGGAGATGTGCCGCTAGATGGGCTTTCACACCGATAGGCCCCATACCTGGACCTCCCCCGCCATGGGGAATACAAAATGTTTTGTGAAGATTAATGTGGCAAACATCAGCACCGAAGTCTCCTGGACGGGCTATTCCGACCAATGCATTAAGGTTAGCACCATCAAGATAAACCTGCCCTCCATGCGCATGGATCACATCACATACTTCTTTTACTCGGGTTTCAAAGACCCCGTGAGTTGACGGATAGGTAATCATCAGAGCTGCAAGAGCATCTTTATGCATCTCCGCTTTCTCTTTCAGATCCTCAAGATCGATATTCCCTTCATTGTCACACCGAATGATCACCACCTTCATTCCTGCCATGACTGCACTTGCCGGATTTGTGCCGTGTGCTGAAACAGGAATGAGGCATACCTTTCTATTGGTATCGCCATTTGCTATGTGATACCCCCTTATCGCTAACAAGCCGGCGTACTCTCCTTGTGAACCAGCATTCGGCTGGAGTGATACGGCATCAAATCCCGTAATCTCGGCTAAGCTTGTCTCAAGGTCAGAGAAGAGCTTTCGATAGCCCTCATAGTCACTTTCAGGTGCAAAGGGATGAATCTTTGAAAAGCCGGGGAGTGTAACGGGTAGCATCTCGCTTGTTGCGTTCAGCTTCATTGTGCATGAACCAAGCGGTATCATTGAGTGAGTCAACGAGAGATCTTTTGCTTCAAGACGCTTGATGTATCGCAAAAATTCGCTTTCCGATCGGTATTCATTAAAAACAGGCTGCGTTAAAATCTCATCCTTCCGAAGCAACGCCTCAGGGAGACACTCTTCCACCTTCGCCACTATCTGGACTTTCTTTGCGGTAATAATCTGGGCAAGCGCAACAACATCAGATGGGGTCGTTGTTTCATTCACAGAAACTCCCACCCGTCCATCATCAAAATACCGAAGCAATACATTTTGTTCTTCGGCTCTACGCTGAACTTCACTCTGCTCTTTGGGGCTGATGTTTACTACTATCGTATCAAAAAACGCTCTGTCATTTTCAAGTTTGATGCCAGCCGACTGTACCAGCGAAGCGAGCTGCAACGCCTTATCATGCACATCACACGCTATTTTCTTCAGCCCTCGCTTACCGTGGTACACAGCATACATGCCAGCCATGACGGCAAGCAGTACTTGAGCTGTACAGATGTTACTCGTCGCTTTTTCTCTTCTGATATGTTGTTCCCGAGTCTGTAAAGCGAGCCTAAGAGCTGGCTTACCGCTCACATCCCGAGACACCCCTACCAATCTTCCTGGAATGGCACGCTTGTACTCTTCTTTGGTAGCAAAAAAGGCAGCGTGCGGACCACCAAAGCCCATTGGGACTCCGAAACGCTGCGCTGATCCCACAACGATATCAGCACCTTGAGCTCCAGGAGATGTAAGTAAGAGAAGCGCGAGTGGATCGGCACACACCGTTACGAGCATCTGATGCTCGTGCGCCTGACCGATGAAAGAGGAAAGGTCTGAAACTCCCCCGCCCGTCTCTGGATAAGCGAGAAGGGCGCCAAAGTAATGATCACTCGGTACAAATGCAGCGGAGTCACCGACCTCAACCTCGATGCCAACTGCTTCAGCACGCGTTTCTACAACGTCAATGACTTGTGGATGACAGTGATCGGCAACAAAAAACTTTTTACTATCCTCTTGCCCCTTCTTGGCCCGAATCCCGTAGCTCATGGTCATCGCTTCAGCCGCAGCTGTAGCCTCGTCCAACATTGAAGCGTTTACTATTGGCAGACCACAGAGCTCAGCAATCAAAGTCTGAAAGTTTAGGAGCGCCTCAAGACGTCCTTGCGATATCTCTGGTTGATACGGAGTGTACTGTGTGTACCATCCAGGATTCTCCAATATGTTTCTAGCAATGACTGCTGGGGTGTTGGTATCGTGATACCCAAGCCCGATGAAAGCGCGACGAGTCTTATTCTTTCCAGCGAGCTCAGAAATCACATCGAGCGCTTTTACTTCAGAAAGTGGCTCTTGAAAGATAGAGGATTGAAAATCATCTTTTAGCCGAATAGTTGGGGGAATGGCCGCATCGATAAGTTGGGCAAGCGACTCATAGCCTACCTGCGACAACATCTTTTTCGCATCTTCTTCGTCCGGCCCCAGATGCCTCGAGGCAAAACCAAAATCAAAGGCTTCTGAACGCGACAAAGACTCATCAGAAGTATTTCTTACCACTCGCATCTCTCTCCTTTCTTCAGAGCCTTCACCTGTTTTGTATGCCGCTTCTCCCACAAACTTTCCTCCTTACTTTTGCAGAAACTTGCCTCAATAATCGATACAATAACCTGTCTTTCCCTTCGAGACTCTCGGCGCCTCTCCTATCACCCATAGCCCCCCCTGCAGCATAGCCACCCCTGCAGCATGGCAACCCCTGCAGCATGGCAACCCCTTTAGTGGTTAGCCCACGATTGCTGAATACGCAGCTGCATCCATCAGACCTTCAATTTCTTCCGATTGAACCGCTTCTAATTTTACAAGCCATCCACTTTCATACGGCCCTTCGTTCACTTTTCCAGGTTCATCAGCAAGCACCTCATTTACCGCGCTTACTCTTCCACTTACGGGTGCATACACGTCAGAAGCTGCTTTCGTTGACTCAACGACACACAGACTATCTCCTTGCCGAAACTCGGTACCGATCGCTGGCAGCTCGACAAAGACCACTTCGCCAATTTCTTCCTGAGCAAATGCGGTAATCCCAACCGTTGCGGCACTTCCCTCAACTTTTATCCATTCGTGATCTTTCGTGTACTTTAATTCCTGTGGAAAATTCATGGCCGTTTCTCCTTATTTAACACTTCCATTTTCTTCTGAAATACGATTGCCGTGTTCCCAATTTTTAAGCCGCCTTCTTTTTATAAAATGGAGTCTTTACGACTCGAAGAGCAATGTTTTTTCCTCGGACGATTGCATACAGTTGCGTGTCTAGCTCAGCATACTTTCGTTCTATCAACATAAGGCCAAGGGCTTTCCCTTCTCGCTTTCCAACCGTTGGGGTTCTTGTTCCGCTTGTAACAGTCCCGATCGATCTTCCATCCAAGGAGTGTACCTCTGTGCCTTCACGAGCAATGCCAGGTTCTTCAAGATAAAAGCCAGCAAGCGCTCTTTGTGCTCCCTCACTCTTCTCCCTCTCCAATACGGAACGACCAATGAAGTCTCCCTTCTTTTCAGGTTTCACGATCCAAGCTAATCCAGACTCAATCGCTGAAATTTCAGGGGAAAGCTCATGCCCGTGCAACGGATAACACACTTCAAGACGAAGACTGTCTCTCGCTCCTAAACCACACGGCAGCACACCAAGGTCCTCGCCTTTCTGCAGAAGCACCTCCCACAACTCTCCCGCTTTTTCTGGTGATACAAAGATTTCCACTCCATCTTCCCCTGTATATCCAGTACGGGCGATGATCACTGGGCTCTCACGCCACACATCCTGAACAAACCAAAAGGGTTTGACTTCAATGCCAATAGCTCTCCCAAATACACGTTCTAGCAGTTGAAAGGCTTTTGGCCCTTGCACTGCGATCTGCGCATACTGGTCACTGACATTCGTAACCTCTGCATCCGAACGCTCATGCTCTTTGAGCCAAGCAAAGTCGATATCAGCGTTGGCAGCATTAACACAGAGCAAAAAGTGCTCAGCAGAAAATCGATACACGATAATGTCATCAATGACGCCTCCCGCAGGATTCGGAAGAGCGGAATACTGGGCTTGTCCATCTTTCATACTCGCAACTGAGTTGCACGTCACGTAATCAAGATAGGCGATGGCGCCTCCGCCTTTCACCTCGATTTCTCCCATGTGACTTACATCAAAGAGCCCAACATTTTCGCGTACACATTCATGCTCCTTGACCAATCCAGCAGGATACTGCACTGGCATCTCCCATCCAGCAAAAGGAACCATCTTCCCCTCGGATTTCAAATGCTCATGGTAAAGGGGCGTTCTTCTTAAATCACTCATAACCTTACTCATCTGTTTTCGGTTCTCTGAAGAGTTTCATTTCTTACGATATTCTTACACTCTCTTTACTCTTACACCGTCTTTGCTCTGCACCCATTTGCCCTCAGCTTCCCTCTCCTTCCAGTTTGGCCCCCTCTCCTTCCAGTTTGGCTTTGTCCTGGTACGCTTTCAACGTATTGAGCATCAACATAATCACTGTCATGGGGCCCACGCCTCCTGGAACTGGGGTGATTGCGCTCGCTTTCGAGGCTACTTCTTCATACGCCACATCTCCAACGAGTTTTCCCGACGAATTCCGATTAATTCCAACATCAATCACAATCGCACCTTCCCGCACCATATCTGCTGTTACAAAGCCCTCTCGTCCTACTGCCGCCACGATAATATCTGCCTCTTGAACGACTTGAGAAAGATCCGCGGTTTTGGAATGTGCCACCGTAACCGTCGCATTTCGTTCAAGGAGAAGAAGCGCGGCTGCCTTTCCAACCAGAATAGACCGACCAATTACAACGGCACGTTTCCCACTGAGATCTTTCTCCGGAATGTGGGTGAAGATATCGACTGAATCATCGAGCTCTGTCCCAGGCTCAACTGGAGCGAACGCAAGATCAATCAGGCGCATGAGCCCCGAGGGTGTACACGGACGAAGCAATCCATCACCTCGCATGAGTAATCCTTGATTCAGCGGGTGAAGCCCATCGGCATCCTTCGAAGGATGGATTCGGTCAAGCATCACATTAGAATCGAGGTGGTGTGGCAACGGAAGTTGTAGCAAGATTCCGTCTATCTCACGGTCTTCATTGAACGAATCAATCACTTCACGAAGCTCTTGAGAGGACACTTTTTCGGAGAGACGAATTTCCTTGGTCACAAAACCGCACCGTTTTGCTACTTTTTCTTTCCGTCCGACGTAAGCAAGAGACGCTGAATTATCACCTACTAAAATCACACCGAGGCCAGGGGGTCTTCGAACTTGCGCACTCTCCGCGTCTGTACCGCTCGGGCTGGGGGTATTGACGGCACAGCGAACGGCATTGGCAATTGAGCGCTCGAACTGAAGGGAAAGCCATTTACCGTCTAATATCTTTGGATCCATAGCACTTATGGCTCTAATAGATATCGCTCTTTCGAGAAAAATACAAAGGTCTTGAGGGTCTTATAGGGCATGAAATGAAAAAAAATCCCAGGCCCCGTTTGGGCAGCTGGAAGGATATAACCGCATTCCTTTTTTCAGCTGAGACCGCCAATTTATGGCCAAAAACTGGATTAATTCCCGTAAGACATGTACATCTTAGGGACAAATAATGTGCCTATCATCTATATGAGGGGAGAAGAAATGAAAATTGGAGTTCCACGCGAGAGAAAGACCCTTGAAAAGCGGGTAGCAATTACACCAGACGGTGCTCACAAGCTCACACAGCACGGACATGAAGTTCTCATCGAGAATAACGCGGGGCTGGCAGTTGATTTTAAGAATAGTGAATACGAAGCGGCTGGATGCCGTATCGTGGACTCCCTGGCTGAGGTTTGGGGAGAGTCAGAGATGGTGGTGAAGGTTAAAGAGCCCCACGAGTCAGAATACGAGTATTTTCGCCCAGGACTCTTTCTCTTTGACTACCTTCATTTGGCAAGTATGCCAGAGGTGGCTACTGCACTTGTTGAGAGTGGGGTAACGAGTATCGCTTATGAGCTGGTTGATGAGGCGGGTCGCCTTCCTCTCCTCGAGCCAATGAGTGAGGTTGCTGGCAAGCTTTCTGTGCTCAACGGGTCATACCACCTTCTCTCTCAAAACGAGGGGAGGGGAATGTTGCTCGGTGGCACCATCGGAGTAGAACGTGCCAAGGTAACGATAGTCGGCGCTGGGATTGCTGGTAGAGCTGCGTGTGAAATGGCATTCGGTATGGGCGCTCAAGTCTATGTCTTTGACCTCGATAATACGAAGCTTGATAAAATCAAAGCCGAGTTTGGGAACCAGGTATCAACGGTATACTCGACACCAAAGTCACTCGCCCGATGCCTTGAAAACACGGACCTCCTCATTGGTGCAGTACTTGTGCCTGGAGCAGCCGCTCCTCGGGTCATCACTCGAGAGATGATGAAGGCAATGCCGAAGGGAAGTGTGTTTGTTGATATTAGTATCGACCAAGGTGGGTGCGCTGAAACAAGTCGACCAACATCACTCGATGCCCCAACTTATGTCGAAGAGGAAGTAATCCATTATGGCGTGTGCAACATGCCGGCTCAGACCGCTCGGACCTCAACTCTTGCGCTCACGAATGCTACCCTCCCGTACATCGTTGAGCTTGCCAAGGATGGGCCGATGAAAGCTCTTGAGAAGAGCCACTCTCTGCGCGAGGCATTGAATACCCACAAAGGAAAACTCACCAACGAGAAGGTCAGTCAAGCAGTTGGTATTGATTACACACCAATCGCTGAAGCACTTGGTCTGTAGAAAACCTGCAGCGTTGCATATACGCCTTGAAAGGGTAGGCGGTAGAGATACCGCCTCCTACAGTGCTCTTTTTAAAGATCCAGTGCTCTTTTTAAAGATCCAGTGCTCTTTTCAAAGACTCAGTCCTCTTTTTAAAGACTCAGTGCTCTTTTCAAAGACTCAGTGCTCTTTTTAAAGATACTGAGCAGGCGAGGAGGCAGAGAGAAGAGGAAACAGAGAGAAGAGGAAACAGAGAGAAGAGGAAACAGAGAGAAGAGGGCGCGCTCATCAACTCTGAACGCTTCAGACCAAACACCGAACGAGCCCAACTACCTACCCGCCTTGGTAATTAAAACTGTGTAATCAAAAATGGGCAATTAAGAATGGGGAATCGAAACGATTTCAGCACGGGTTCCCCGCCGCCCATTGTTCCTCAGTTAACACTGTTCCTCAGTTAACGCTGTTCCTCAGTGAAAGAAAGATGTCCAGCAAGGAGGAATACGACCTCCCTCATCCATTCACCTTCCTCATCCATTGGCTGTAGCA
>Ga0181593_10004747_pt1 | contig 12362 bp, 7 predicted proteins | sample 071ome_19_FD_133756 | JGI IMG/M metagenome (GOLD analysis project Ga0181593, IMG submission 133756) | Coastal salt marsh microbial communities from the Groves Creek Marsh, Skidaway Island, Georgia - 071413AT metaG (megahit assembly) | ecosystem: Environmental > Aquatic > Marine > Intertidal zone...
AAACTGTACCCCAAAAAGAGAAAAGCTTACTTGATACAAACATGACAAAATACCAAGCGATTATTGAGGGTATGCACCTGGCTACCACCAGGGGGACCGCTAGAAGATGTAAAATTGAAGGAGTCTCGGTTGCGGGTAAAACCGGCACCGGGCAATGGCGAAACCGTAATATGGAATTGAACCTCGCTTGGTTTATTGGCTTTGCCCCAGTAGAGGCACCGGAAGTTGCCATCGCTGTTTTAGTGGAGGGAGTCATACCTCAAGACGAAATCCAGGGCGGGCTTACAGCCACACCCGTTGCCAAAGACATTTTAACAGCTTATTTCACGAAATATAGCAAAAGACTTGCTTCGTCAGAAAAAAAATAATGATAGATTAATAACAACTATGGTTGCCACTTCATCCACAATGATACCGATCGGGTTCGACGCACCCGACTTTTCCCTTGAAGATACTCTTTCAGGAAAAACCTTTAATTTCCCCGACAAAAAATCGTCAAAAGCCTACTTGCTTTGCTTTATCTGTAACCATTGCCCCTATGTTATCCATATCATGGAACATCTCACCCAGCAATGTAACCAGTGGACCCAAAAAGATATTTCGGTTACAATGATCTCAGCCAATGACCCAGTAAAATACCCCGCTGACAGTCCCGCGAAAATGAAAGAGTTAGCAACCAGTCAGGGCTTTTCTTTCCCCTACCTCTTTGACGCAGATCAAAATGTGGCAAAGAGCTATAAAGCTGCATGCACTCCTGACTTTTTCCTTTTTGATCGGAGTAAAAAACTTTTTTACCGTGGTCAGTACGATGGGGCAAGACCAGGCAAATCGGACCCAATCAATGGATCCGACTTAAAAAATGCAATGAGCCTACTCCTTTCCGGGAAATCTCCCCCTGAAAAACAAATCCCTAGTTTGGGATGCAATATTAAATGGAAGGAAAACAACGAACCTGACTATTTTGGAGCTCGGTAAAAAAGGGAGCTTACTTGGTCGTCATGACATAAACCCCATCCCAATCTGACCCTGGGGGGTTTTCCTTCATGACCTTACAGCGATCGATTAAGATCATAGATGGGTTATCCTGGACGCCTGGTGTTACCCCTGGTTTGTTAGGTTCCATCTCCTTGGCCTTTTCAAACATACTGAGGGCACTATCCCAATCCTGAAGGAGATATTTATCTATTCCCTGGCGAAAACAATCGAGACAATCTTGCGTTTCCTGAGATAACTCAGACATAAAACCGGTGGGCTCAAACATGGCCACAGGCTGAGACCTGCCCTTCACGACTATCTTATCCAGATAACGGAAGGCAATGTCATCTTTCGTCGCTTCGGAAGCTAATTTTGTTTCTTCCGTAACCATGATGTATGCCCCATAGGCTTTCGCCCCACTTTCACAGCGGGCAGCTAAGTTAACCATATCGCCCATCATTGTATAATTAAACCTGTCCAGTGCTCCCATATTTCCAACGGTTGCCGTACCGGTGTTACAACCAATCCTTGTTTGCATTTGAGATACAAGCCCATGGCACTTCCCCCATTTCTCAGCCTCATGTTTCCATTTTTCTCGCAACTCAATTTGTTTCTGCTGCATAAGGATAGCGGTCCGAACAGACTGGTATGCGTGGTCCTGCATAGGAATGGGTGCTCCATACATTGCCACAATTGCATCCCCAATATATTTATCTAAGGTACCCCTCTCCTCCTGTAAAATATTAGTCATCGCAGTCAAGTATTCATTCATTAAATCAACAAGACCCGTGGGCGTTAATAATTCAGAAAAACTTGAAAAAGCCTGCACATCACTAAAGAAAGCAGTGATCGCAGTCTCCTCACCGCCCAAACTCGGTTCTTCTCCCGAATCAACCATTTGATCCACTAAATCTGAAGAGACATAGCTTCCAAACATCCCTTTCAGCTTTCCCTTGGCTTTCTGCTCAATCACGACCATGGCAGCAAGTCCGATAAAGGAAGTACTAAGCCCCGCACAGGCAGGGGTGGTGATTGGTAAAAGAAAGTGAGTATTGTTGAAGGTAAATAAACCGATTGCAACATAGCCAACCAATATCAAAACCCCAGCAGCCTGAACAAGGCTGGCTTTTTTACCTTGATAGACAGACAATAGTCCCATCACGAGACAAACTAGGACAGTGGCAATGTGATCTACATACTTATCTGGCCGGGAAATATATTTACCGGTGGTCATGGTTTTTATTAAATTACCATGTACACTCACCTTTGGAACTGATGCTTTGTCTAGAGGCGTAGGGGCCAAATCCTGAAATGTCTTTTCCTCCGGACCTAGAAGTACAATAGAATCCTTAAAACAGGCAAAAAAAGCGTTTATTCGCTCAAGCTCTAGGTTTTGTTCTTCAAGATTTTCAAGGTTTACTTTAATTGCATCCTCGACTTGTTTTTTCTTCGCAAGAATAGATTCATTTCCTGGGTTTGCTTCCAAGGCAGACAAGATTTTACCCATAAAATTCGAACCGCGAAGACTTTCTATTTTGTTTTCAAGTTCTACAATCTTTGCGGATACCTGATCTTGGAATTTTGCATTTTGTAGGACATCCCGCATCCCGCACATAGGGTTTGTTTCCGACTTTAAGCTAGGAGGAATAAAATAGTAAGCAATAGCTTCCACCACTTTGGTAAGTTTCTCAAAGCCAGGCGTCTCAACTTCGCTAACTTCCTCCGATAAAAGAAGTTCGGTTGCTTTAAGTAAATCGGGTTCAAGCTCTAAAGCTTCAAGGGAAGCAATGATTTCATCGTTACTTCCAATCGATATGCCATCTACCCTATTTAAAAATTTCATCAGAATTGGGGCAACTAAGCGCTTAAAATTCGCGATATCTCCATCACTGAACGACTTCTTGGCATCTTTCATCAATTTTCTTTCTTCTAAATCCTCGGTCCACTGCGTAAACCAATTGACCTCCAAAAACTGCTTTTCCTCCATCTTACAACGAACAAGAACATCACCGGTTAAGGATGTGATTTGAAAGATACCATCTTCTTCTATACTCACCGCTTGATCATCCAACCCGTAGTAAGCTAGAAGACATTCAACCCCGAGGGCATACACATTACGATCTCGGTAAAGAGGCATTTGATTGGGTAAAGTATCAACAAGTTTCGGTATATCTTCCCCGGCGATCGGTTGGTAAACTAAATTTAAGGTCCCATTGTTCTCAACCAGTGCTGTCTTTGATTTTCCATTCAACCGCAATAGCTCGAGCCGGTTGGAAGCTAATTTCTTGCCTAGCTGATCAACTCCCTCTCGTAACTTGGCCAAGTTTTGGGCCTGGTTTGCAAACTTGGTCAAGAAGGAAGCAGCTTCTTCAGTCTTCTCAGACAACATGCCATCAAGATTACTCTCGGCTTTGGTTTGTTGTTCATCGCTAAGAATAATATTTGAAATCGCAGAAGATGCTTTTAGGGTCTGAATGAGAGCATCTCTTTCTGAAGTTCGCTTTTCAAGTTGAGGCTTGATTATGCCAGCAATTGCCGGATTGGCGGTTAAAGTAGACTGGAAATTTGTGATTTCCTGATCTAATTGCGTAATTCGTTTTTCCGCCTCATTTTTCTCTTGGGGAGATAGCCCAAGGCTGACATTCAAATCCGTCAAATAAGTCGAAAGAATGGTATTTAGGTTTTTTACTCTTTGGTCAACCTGCGGCTGAATGACTGCACTCAATGCTTGATTGGCATGAAGTGTTTTTTGAAAAGTTGAAATTTCATTTTGTAAAGCAGCGATATCGTTTTTATGACTTTTCAAAGTCATAATTTGGCTGTCTAGTTTCTCTTTTTGCGATTGCAAGTTAGCCAACTGAGCTGAAGCTTCCGAGATCTTATTCTCTTCGGCCTTTTTGTCTGCCTCAACTTTGGATAAATTTGCTGCTAATTCATCAATTCTTTTTTGATTATCTTTTGGTAATTCAAAATCTAACTTACTTTGCTTTCCTCCGAGTATATTGTAGGCATGAGCCTTCCCCATGGAAGGAAACCATAAAGGCACCCATCGAGGAATCTCATCAACCGCTCGAAAGGGAGGAACCGTAAAGGACCCAACTCTGCCTACATATTCTCCCTCAATGTAATTTAGCAAAGGATAGGTAGGGGACTCAGGATAATGAAATTTATTGGATTTGACGGATTCTTCTAAAGAAAAGCCATCGTAAAAAAAAGGTGGGAATGCACTGACCCCAGTTGGTTTTACAAAAGGAGTGGGAACTCCAGAATATAAACAGCCCAAGACAACATGTTGAGGATATTTTTTCACAAGCTCCCCAATCGCGTTGTCACTACGGTAGGAATTTATACGAGGAACCATTTTAGACATACTTTTAGGGGTAAACCCAAAGTCAAAGCCTAGCACTCTCGCTTCTCCTCTTTCAATTAGCGCGAGGGCCGTGTCCCGAAAAAATGCCCGATCCCATGGCCTTTCCCCTACTCCATCCATAGCTAAAGTTGATGCATCAAAATTAACATAGGTAACTTTTGGAATACGAGGCATAGACTTATTCTTATCGACTAAAATTAAATCTTCTTCATCCCCTTCAAAATCTTGTTGTATCTCACCACGGAATTGAAGTCTCCAATCAAGCGACTTTGTTTTCAAATAATCCAGGTAACCCACATGATTCAGGGCAACCCAAATTAATGGGATAACGAGTAAGCATAAAAAAGTGGTCTTGGATTCTTTGCTAAATTTCATTCTTTTTTCTTAATTTGTACTTCTAAAAAGATATCACATTCAATCTTCTGCATATAGTCATCGGCAAGAAGAAAACTTACCAAGCTTAGGAAGAAGAGGATTTATCTTGGACAAATCTTCGGATTGCTTACGCTCTAATCCTTATAATTTATTACAATGAGTGAAGTAAACATACCTAAACCACCGGCCCCAGAGGCTCAGGAGAAGATTCGAAATGAAGCGGCATGGGTCGATCTCTTGCGGCAAGAGATCGGTCGAGTCATTATAGGGCAAAAATACCTTATTGACCGCTTAATACTCGGGTTGCTTGCCAATGGTCATGTCCTCCTTGAAGGAGTCCCTGGGCTCGCCAAGACCTTAGCGGTGAATACACTTTCCCAATGTATTCGAGCGGAGTTCAAACGGATTCAGTTTACCCCAGACCTTTTACCCGCGGATGTACTGGGAACCTTGATTTACAGCCCAAGTAAGGGAGAATTTACCACCAAGAAAGGTCCTATTTTCACAAACCTTCTTCTCGCGGATGAAATCAACCGAGCCCCTGCAAAAGTACAGAGTGCTCTACTTGAAGGTATGCAGGAACGCCAAGTAACTATAGGTGATGAAACTTTTGCTCTTCCTAGACCCTTTCTCGTCCTCGCTACGGAAAACCCAATTGATCAAGAGGGCACCTACCCTCTACCTGAAGCTCAAATGGATCGCTTCATGCTCAAACTAGTCGTGAATTATCCGAGCAAAGATGAGGAGTTAAAAATCCTTGAGTCCAACGCCAATGTATCGGTCCGACATGATATCAATCCGATCGTGGATGCCGAAACAATCTTCAAATCCCGTAAACTGGTTGATGAAATTTATCTTGATGACAAATTAAAGGGATACTTGGTTGATGTCGTTCAATGCACCCGATCACCTGAGCGGTTTGGTGCTTCAGACCTAAGTGCGTTTATACGCTTTGGTGGATCCCCACGGGCCACCATTAGCCTGGCTCTTGCCTCGAAAGCTCATGCCTTTATGCAAGGCAGAAGCTTTGTAACCCCACAAGACATCAAAGATATTGGCTTCGATGTGTTAAGGCATCGTATTATTGTGAGCTACGAAGCGGAAGCGGAGGAAATTTCAAGTGATGATATTATAAAGAAAATTTTCGAAACGGTTCCTGTCCCTTAATTTCATCCATTCCACTGTAACATAAGTAAAATCTTATGGATGATTCGGATCAAGATTTCACCAGAAATATCCTTAAACAGGTCAGGCAGATAGAGATTCGCTCGAACCGTCTTGTCTCGGAGGCTTTAGCTGGTTCTTACCATAGTGCTTTCAAAGGGCAAGGCATTGACTTTGAGGAAGTCCGAGAGTATCAGCCTGGAGACGAAGTCAGGTCAATTGATTGGAATGTAACTGCCAAAATGGGTGTTCCTTTCGTTAAGCAATTTCGGGAAGAAAGAGAGCTTACTATTTTACTCGCCATCGACATCAGCGAAAGTGGGTCTTTTGGCTCCAGGGAAAGAAGTAAAAGAGAAAGACTTGCTGAATTGGGTGCATTGCTTGCTTTCGCTGCCAATCGAAATGGAGACAAGGTGGGTCTTCTGCTTTTTTCAAAGGAAATAGAGATATTTCTACCTCCAGCAAAGGGTCAAAAGCATGTCTTGAGGATTTTGCGGGAAGTATTGTTTCACCAAAATAAGAATTTAGGGACCGACATCAACCAGGGTCTCAGGTTTATCAACCATGTTTTACGGAGGCGTGCCGTAGTTTTTCTCCTGTCTGACTTCATCATCCCAGAATATGAAAACGACAACCAAACAGAGGATCTATTTTTTAAAGAAATTGCATCCACACGACGAAAGCATGACTTGATATGCGGTCATGTATTTGATCATCACGAAAAATCGCTTCCTCCGGTAGGTATCGTTCATTTTGAAGATGCTGAAACCGGGCAAACGATGATGATTGATACAAGCAAGGAAAGTTTCAGGAAACAATTTGCACATCTTTCTGACGAAACTCGAACTCGTTTTGAACGGAGGCTCAAGAGAAAAGGCATTGATTCTTTCTCTTTCTCCACCGATTCAGATTTTGTTAAAATCCTAAAAGAGTTTTTTCAAATGAGAAAAAGCAGAAGGAGCTGATTATGAGAATTTCATTTTTGGCCCAAGCTCCGACCTCGTACCTACTGGATCCAAGTTTTGAAAAAGATGCACCCATCCCGATTTTCAAGCATTGGACCCATATTTTAAGAGAAAATTGGATTCCCGTTCTGTTACTCTTGCTTACTATTTCGCTTGGAATTGCTATCTGGTATTTCTTAAAAAACCGAAAACAAAAAGGGGAAGAAAAAATCGAAGACACCCCCACAGACCCATACGAAGATGCAATACAGGCAATTTCAGCCTTACAAAACAAGAAGTCACTTGCCCCCAAACCTCTGGTTTTCAGGTTATCTGAAATCCTTAGGGTTTATGTAGAAAAACTTTTTCACTTGCCTGCAATGGAATTAACCGGTGAAGAGTTTATCAGGGAAGTTGCCGGGCATTCTTTTTTTAAAGATCGTTATGAAGAATCCCTCCAAAACTTCATTCAGCAAGGTGACCAGATCAAATACTCCAAGCAAGAGGTTACTGAGGAAACTACAAATCAACTTCTTCAACTTGCTCTCCACTTAGTTAAAGACACCAAACAAAAGCTTGATGAGGAGCAGAAAACATTGGAAGTACCAAGTCAGGCAACTCCTCCCGCAAAATGAACTCCATGGAATGGGAAAACTTACGATTAGCTGAACCATACTGGCTTCTGCTTTTTCTGCTCATACCGGTTTTAGTATGGATCCGTAAGAAAAAAAAATCGACCGAATCGACCATCCTTTTCTCAAGCCTTTCGATCATTCAAAAGAGTAAGAAACCCGGAAAAGAAAAATACATGTGGGCCCTCAGCTTCCTGCGCTATTCCTGTCTTGTTTTTTTAATCCTTAGCTTGGCCAGGCCCCAGCTGGATCAAAGCACCGAGTCTATTAAGTCAAGTGGGGTTGATATCGTCCTGGCCGTTGACTTATCCGCTTCCATGCTCGCACTCGACATGAGCGATACAACGACCGGAGAAGTTACACGCTTGGATGTGGTCAAGGATGTGCTCCAAGACTTTGTAGCCAAAAGAAAGCAGGACCGAATCGGGGTTGTTGCCTTTTCAGTGAACCCATACCTTGTAAGTGCCTTAACCTTGGACAAAGAGCATTTACAAAAAAACCTGGCCCGCCTACGGGTTGGATTAACTCACAAGACTGGAACAAACATTGGCTCAGCTCTCGCGGAAGGCATAAATCGTTTAAGACCCCTGGAATCAAAATCAAAAATTCTGATTCTCCTGACCGATGGGAAGGATGAACCCGCGCCACAACACAGCCCTCTTATCTTTGCTGAAGGTGCGTTGAAGGATAAGATAAAAATCTACACAATTGCCATTGGAACAAACAGTCGCACCAAGACCTATTTATTTGATCCATCGACAAAAGACTTGATGAGATATGCCAACGGGAGACCCGTCGTACAGGTTGCTGACTACCCCATTGACAAGGAAATTTTAAAGGAAATTTCCACTAAAACAAAGGCACGCTTTTATGAAGCAAGAGACCGGGAATCTCTTCGTACAATTTACGATGAAATCGACAGACTTGAAAAAACGGATATTGAGCTTCAGGTAAATGCTCTCTTTGAGGATCTATTTCAATGGTCCCTTACATTATCCCTCCTATGCTTAGGTGCTGAATTCTTTTTATCCCGAACTTTTTTAATAAAAATCCCTTAAGTATGTTTGCTAATATTGAAATACTTTACCTGGGTGCGGTGGTTGTGATGTTGCTTTGGCTTCTCTTTCGGATTTCTGAAAAATCTAAACAGAAAAAGATAAAAAAACTCATTGCTGCCAAGCACTTAGATAAATTAGTTCCTGGGCTTTCCAAAACTCGGGGCACAATCAAGCTTGTCTTACTTCTTGTATCCTTTGTTCTTTTGTTCTTTGCCCTTTCTCGCCCTCAGTGGGGTTCACAGCAGAGGACTGCAGCTCCACGAGGAATCGACATTTTAATCGCCGTAGATGTTTCCAAAAGTATGCTTGCCCGCGATGTTAAGCCTAACAGATTGGAGCGAGTAAAGTTGGGCATCCGCAACTTGCGAGAAAAAGTAAGGAGTGACAGGCTTGGCCTCATTGCGTTTTCAGGTTCATCCTTTCTGCAGTGCCCATTGACTCTTGACCACCAAGCTTTTCTCAAGACATTGGACGGCTTACATACTGAAATCATTAAAACTCCGGGGACCGATTTAGCTCTGCCCATTGAAGAAGCATCCAAATCATTTGCGAAAGACGACAATGACCGTTTTCTCATTATTTTGTCCGATGGAGAGGATCTTGAAGGCGAAGGGCTAAAACGTGCGAAACTTGCATATGAAGAAGGGATTAAAATTTACACGATTGGAGTAGGTTCAGCTGAAGGTTCTTTTATCACCACGGACCCACCTCACATGCCTGCTAAAAATTTTCTTAAGGATAGAAGTGGCAAAATGGTTATAACCAAAACGGATCCCACTTCTTTACAAAATATTGCCAAGGCAACGGGTGGAAAGTACTTTGACCTAGGCCCTACTGGAGAAGGATTGGCCAAAGCATTTGAAATCCTGCAAAGTATTGGTCAAAAGAGAAAAAAAGAGCAACTTTCCACCGATCTGCCAATCGAAAGATTCCAACCTTTTATACTTATTGCACTGCTTCTTTTGGTACTGGAGAATCTCTCACCTAATGCCAGGAAATATGTCAGGAAATTGGCATGTTGTCTGATTGCTCTCTTTGTTCTGCCTTGCTGCATTAAACAGGATAATATTCAAAGAGCGGAAGAAGAAGTAAAGAAAGGAAACTATTCCCGAGCTGCGGAATTTTATGCCCTTGAAATTAATGCAACATACGCTGACTTTAATGGCACAGAGGCGAGCTTAAATCAAACGAAGCTTGAACTTTGCTTAAACGCTGGACTCGCTTATCTGGAAGCAGGAATTCTAGAAAAAGCAGAGACTTTTTTAGATCGATCATTGGACTTAGCCGATCAAGACTTGGTTGCTATCGCCCAAAATGCTCTTGGCAATGTTTACTACAAAAAGGCAAATGAGTGCCTCGACCGGCAGGATGTTGCCCAAGCAAGAGAAGCTTGGACAAAAGCTTTAAGCTTTTACGAAGAATCATATAAGTTGAATGATAATAATAAAGCTTCCTCAAACCTAAACTCACTAAAAAATCAAATTGAACGGAGAATTAATGCTTTAGTCAGTAAAATCAGGGGTAAAATATGGAGGGATATCAATGGGGACGGACTCATTCAAAAAAGTGAACCGGGGCTTCAGGGAATCATCTTTTGGGACAAAGATAATAACGGTGAACTAAATGCAACCTTAGAACCCCAAATACCATCAACTAAAGAGGGTGATTTCGCATTTGAGTGGATAACGGGAAACTATTCTCCAAATACAACGATTTCGATTGCGTCACAGCTTACGGACAAAAACCAATCTGACAGGCACTTTCTGATCCCATTCTTCCCCGCCCCGCCTCCACCGTTCCAGTCATTACAGGCTAAAAATCATCAAATTAAATTGGAAAAGCCCGGTTCCTACGATCTTCCACTACCCTATCGGGCTGCCCCTGTAATAAGGGGAAATATTTGGAACGATCAAAATGCCAATGGTTTACGCGATAAGAATGAAAGCGGCTATCCCTCTGCTTCAGTTTTCCTTGATCGTAACATGAATTTCAAATTGGATGAAAATGAAACTTCATTTAAACCATCACAGGACGGGAAATTTCGTTTTCCAGTTTCCCCAGGCAAGCATCGGGTTCTCATTCAACCAGACAACCCAGACGCCAATATCACTTTCCCTTTGAACGCAAATAAAGCCTATGTTACAGAGATAAGCTTTGAGTCTCAGACAGACGAGCTAACTTTTGGAGTTTTAGATAATTCAGATCAACAAAATGAATCCGAATCGTCTTCAGAAAACGAACCCAACCCTGAAGACCAAAATGAAAAGGAAGCAGATAAGCAAGAGGACCAGAAAAATGATTCCACACCTACTGAAGAGCCCCAAAAAATCAATGCACTTTATGAAAGGCTCCTCCAGGAAATGGAATCAAAAAGTGAGCCTCTCGAACAGGCATCGCGTCCTGCTCGAATTCCTAATAATGGGCGTGACTACTAGATGAATCGATTCTTTCAGTACTGGAGCTTTACGCTCTTCTCTTACAGCCTTTTTCTTATTGGGCTCCTCCCTTTTTCTTGGGGACAAAGTCAAATGGTGCAAATCGAGTCATACTTTGAGCCCTCTGCAATCACCCTAAGCAATAACTGCGTTTACAAAGTTATCATCCAAGGGTCTCAAAATTCTCCCAAGGGAGCGATTCCAAGCGTTCCTGGATTAGAAATTTCAAACAACCCGCAAACTTTTCGTAAGGTAAGCCTTATCAACGGTGTCACATCCATCAAATTGGAATTAAGTTTCTCGGTTCGCCCAAAGAAAGAAGGCACTTTTAATATGCCGACTTGGCCCATATCAATTGATGGCAAATCATACAATGTACCAGCTACCCCTCTACGGGTGTTAGCACCTTCACAGCAAGATATCATCAACCAACAAAAAGAAAAACAGCAGCAAAATGATCTTAAGCAAGCCGCTTTCATTGAATTCTCCATGCCCCGTGATTATGTATATGTTGGTGAAACCGTAGTTTCTGAAGTTGGGTTATTTCTTTGGGATCGTATGCCTTTCACCAGAATTGAAAATGCTCCTGTAAAAGAAAGCGAAGGGTTTTCTGCAACTGAGTTAGGTCAACCCGCTGAAAAGAGAAATGTGTTAAAGCATAATAAAAGCTACACCACCTATGCCTGGAAAATCGGCCTTACATCGACCAGTGTAGGAAAGCACTCCTTAAGCTACCACTCGAATGTTCGCATTCGAACAAATAGCAAAAGAAGTTCTCCTTTTCATAGCCCATTTTTCAATGATCCTTTTTTTGGTTTTGGAAGAGAAGAGTCTATCAAAATTTCTTCCGATCAAAAATCCGTTGAAGTCCGCCCGTTACCAACAACGGGTAGACCAATTTCCTTCGGTGGTGCAATTGGTACCTTTAAAGCAAAATCAAAAGTTGACCTTGATCATGTTTCGCTTGGCGATCCCGTAAGGCTGACATTTTCAATTTCTGGACGAGGAAATTTCACCGCCATGCCAGCCCCTAGCCTTGAAGCAGATAAAGATTTTAAAGTCGGCCCTCCCGCTTTCTTGTTTGAAGGGGACTCACAAACCAAATTTGAAGGCACTCAGAATTTTGAATATGTAATTACTCCAATCAAATCAGGGTTATTAAACATTCCAGAGCTCAATTTTTCATACTTCGACCCTAATCTTGAAGAGTATCAATTGCTTCGTTCCAGCCAACATACCATAACGGTTGATCCGGGAGAAAAATGGATTGATCAAGATAATTCAATAACCGCGGACAATCAGAATCATCCATCTAGTAAAATCTCCACAAATGACTTTTTTCAAACCGAAAGTGAACCAGGTTCGTGGACCGACTCTTTTATTGCTAAAGACCTACGCCAAAGCCCTAC
>Ga0181593_10004751_pt1 | contig 12357 bp, 10 predicted proteins | sample 071ome_19_FD_133756 | JGI IMG/M metagenome (GOLD analysis project Ga0181593, IMG submission 133756) | Coastal salt marsh microbial communities from the Groves Creek Marsh, Skidaway Island, Georgia - 071413AT metaG (megahit assembly) | ecosystem: Environmental > Aquatic > Marine > Intertidal...
CAATCATGGTGATTTTGGACATCGCATCAGGACCATTTCCGATTAAGGTTGCCCCTTTTACCGGTGCGCCAATCTTGCCATTTTTCACCAGATAGGCTTCTGAGGCAGAAAATACAAATTTGCCAGAGGTAATATCTACCTGTCCGCCTCCAAAATTCGCGGCATAGATACCATTTTTCATCGAAGCTATTACTTCTTCAGGGCTGTAATTACCATTTTCCATAAATGTATTTGTCATGCGGGGCATGGGCAGATGGGCATAGGATTGTCTGCGCCCATTGCCGGTTGCCGCAACGCCCATCAGTCGGGCATTCTGCCTGTCCTGCATATAGCCTTTCAAGATGCCATCTTCTATCAGCACATTTCTGGCAGATGCACTGCCCTCATCATCTATGGTGATGGAGCCGCGCCTGTCGGCTATCGTGCCATCATCTACAACCGTCACTCCTTTTGCGGCTACCTGCTCACCAATTCGGCCTGAAAAAATAGACGTGCCTTTGCGGTTGAAATCGCCTTCCAGCCCGTGACCTACCGCTTCATGCAGCATGACACCCGGCCAGCCTGAACCAAGTACAATTTCCATCTCGCCAGCAGGTGCATCTACTGAATCAAGATTAAGCAGGGCAATTCTGAGTGCTTCATTTACTTCTGCCTGCCATACATCATCCTGCAGATATGTTGAGAACATAAGCCGCCCGCCAACGCCGCTAGAGCCTGTTTCCATCCGGCCATTTTTTTCTACAACAACTGCCACATTAAGCCGCACAAGCGGGCGGATATCTGCAAATCTGCTACCGTCGGGGCGGATAATCTGGACTGCCTGCCACGAGCCAGCAATGCTTGCACTAACCTGTTTCACTGCGCTGTCAGATGAACGCGCATATTCGTCGATTTTCTGAAGCAGGGCGACCTTATCTTCAAATTTTGTCGCATTTAGCGGATTTTCATCTGAATAAAGTGGCCGGTTGTGATGCGAAGTAGGGGCAATCGCCAACTGTCCGCTATGGCCTGAACAGACCGTAGATACTGTTTCAGCCGCCCGTCTTAAGGCAGATTCTGATAGCTCGCCTGCATGTGCAAAAGCATCTGCCTCGCCAACAATTGCCCTGAGCCCGAATCCGGCAACTTGATCATAACTGGCTGATTTCAGCCGCCCATCATCAAAGGCAAGCATTTCTGAATGTTTCATTTCAAGGAATAAGTCACCATCATCAGCCCCTGCCAGCGTCTGGTTGACAATCGACATGGTTTTATGTTGGTCAAGTCCGGTATTGGTGAAAAATATCTCGTCTGTTTTTTCAAGGTGAGTCATCTGTTTTGCATTCTCTTCACGATTAGATTGCCGAACATGCAATTTCACGTTCCGGACAGGTTGCTAGCATCAGAGATAGTCCTATCTAATTTATGCTAGATTTACCATTGAGTATGGGATGATGTGCGCCATCTTTCAAGGGGTTGGACATTGCTTTGGGTATATTGGGCGCTTTGGACAGGTGCGAAGTTGGTGTCTGGTGCGACTGGCGGTCGCATAGGGCTTTTCTTGGCAGAAAAAAAAAGGTAAAAAAAATACAGCAATTTTTCTATGTGTGTGCTAGCTATGTGCTGGTTCGAAACGGTTATCGATTTGGGGGACATTCAGACCATGATTTCGCGTTATATCGCAAAAAGCTGGATTATTGCGGCAACAGCCCTTTTTGCTGTTATCGCTGGTAGCGCAGGTGCTGCAGAGCCGCAAGCCTGGCAGTTAGGGCTTCAGGAGCCTGCTGGTTCAATTGCAGAAAAAGCAAATAGCCTGCATAATTTGTTGCTTGTCATCATCACAGCTATCTCTGTGTTTGTGCTGGCATTGCTGATTTATACATGTGTGCGCTATCGTGAACGGGCTAATCCAAAGCCGTCACGTACCACCCACAACACAGTTATCGAAATTTTATGGACAGTTGTTCCTGTTCTGATTCTGGTTGTGATTGCGGTTCCCTCATTCAGATTGCTGTATTATTTAGATGATACAAAACAGGCTGAGATGGTTGTAAAGGTCACTGGTAATCAGTGGTACTGGAATTATGAATATCCAGATGAAGGCTTTGCTTTTGACAGCTACATTGTTGATGAAGCTGATCTTAAAGAAGGCCAGCCACGTTTGCTGACTGTGGATTATCCGCTAGTTGTGCCAGAAGGTACGAAAATTAAACTGCTGATAACAGGTAATGATGTCATGCATTCATTTTTTGTTCCCTCGCTAGCAGTACAGACCTATTCCATCATTGGTCGGGTCAATGAAGCCTGGATTGATGTGCCGATGGGCGAGAAGACCTATTATGGCCAATGTAACCAGATTTGTGGCGTCAACCATGCCTATATGCCGATTGTTATTGAGGCAGTAAGCGCAAGCGACTATGCAAGCTGGCTTGCTTCGGCAAAAGAAGAATTTGCACTAAATACTATGCCTGTCAGCACGATGCTGGCGTCGGCTCAATAAGTTTGTGAAGGGAGTCTGAGAAGATGAGTGCACAATCACATGCTGCAGATGCAGCGCACGCTAATCCAACCGGATTTGTAAGACGCTGGCTATATTCGACAAACCATAAAGATATTGGAACGATGTATATCATCTTTTCAATTCTTGCCGCGCTTATCGGTGGCGGGTTTTCCATATTTATGCGTATGGAGCTGATGCAACCAGGTGTGCAATATATGGCAGATGGTCATATGTGGAACGTCTTCACAACTGCACATGGCCTTATCATGGTTTTCTTTGTGGTGATGCCCGGTCTGATTGGCGGATTTGGCAACTGGTTTGTGCCTATTATGATAGGCGCTCCGGATATGGCATTTCCGCGCATGAATAATATCTCATTCTGGCTACTTCCACCATCATTCCTGCTATTGTTGCTATCGGCTGTTGCTGATGGTGGTGCAGGGGTAGGCTGGACAATTTATCCACCTATGTCCAGCACAGCAGGCACGCCGGGCATGTCAATGGATTTGGCTATCCTGTCTCTTCATCTGGCTGGTGTGTCATCTATCTTGGGTGCAGCCAACTTTATCACAACCATCTTTAACATGCGCACACCGGGCATGACGTTGCATAAAATGCCGTTATTTGCGTGGTCGATGTTAATCACTGCTTTCTTGCTTTTGCTGGCTGTGCCAGTGCTTGCAGGGGCAATCACCATGTTGTTGACAGACAGAAATTTTGGCACGACCTTCTTTATTCCTGAAGGTGGTGGCGACCCAATTCTGTTCCTGCACCTATTCTGGTTCTTTGGTCATCCAGAGGTGTATATTATGATTCTGCCTGCTTTTGGCATTGTCAGCCATATCATCTCCACCTTCTCAAGAAAGCCGATTTTCGGTTATCTGGGAATGGCATATGCGATGGTGGCCATCGGGTTTGTCGGCTTTATTGTGTGGGCGCACCATATGTATACAGTCGGTATGGATGTTGATACACGCGCCTATTTCACAGCCGCAACAATGGTTATCGCGGTGCCTACAGGGGTGAAGATTTTCTCATGGATCGCCACAATGTGGGGTGGTTCATTGCAGTTCAGAGTTCCGATGTTATGGGCGGTCGGTTTTATCTTCCTGTTTACCGTTGGCGGTGTAACAGGGGTGGTACTAGCCAATGCCGGTATGGATGTCGTGTTGCATAATACCTATTATGTGATTGCCCATTTCCATTATGTGCTGTCTTTGGGTGCTGTTTTTGGTCTGTTTGCCGGATTCTATTACTGGTTCAGCAAGATGACAGGCTATGAATATCATTCAGGGCTTGCCAGAATTCATTTCTGGACAACATTTATCGGTGTGAATCTGACATTCTTCCCGATGCATTTTCTTGGACTTGCAGGGATGCCACGCCGCTATATCGATTATCCTGATGCCTTTGCAGGCTGGAATTATGTAGCGTCAATTGGCTCTTATATTTCAGCGGCAGCAACCATTGTGTTTTTGGCACTGATCATTGAAGCATTTATCTCAAAGCGCAGAGCAGCGGATAATCCATGGGGTGAAGGTGCGACAACGTTAGAATGGCAGGTATCATCACCGCCGCCATTCCACACCTTTGATGCGCTGCCAAAGGTAAAGTAACATAACGAGAAGATAACACGCACAATGTCTGTTTCTATACAGAACACATTTTTGGGTAAACCAGCTAAGATAGCACCTGCAGACCTTGTAAGTAATGGCTCTGCAGGTGACTTCTTTGCGCTGTTAAAGCCGCGTGTGATGAGCCTTGTTATCTTTACCAGCTTTGCGGCCATGTATCTGGCTGACGGGACAATGCATCCTGCGTTATTTATCATCTCACTATTTGCGATTGCGGCAGGTGCGGGTGCGTCTGGTGCGATTAATCAATGGTATGACAGAGATATTGACGCGGTGATGAGACGGACAAAAAACCGGCCTATCCCGTCTGGTAAAATCGCACCTGCCGAAGCATTGGCACTCGGCATTGTGATTTCTGTTCTATCTGTTTTATTGCTTAGCCTGTCTGCCAATTTGCTGGCAGGCGGTCTGTTGGCATTTACCATTTTTTTCTATGCAGTGATTTATTCTGTCTGGTTAAAACGCTCTACGCCGCAAAATATTGTGATAGGTGGCGCGGCAGGGGCGTTTCCACCAATGGTAGGCTGGGCAGCCATGACTGGCACAATCTCGCTTGATTCGATTGTGTTATTTGCATTGATTTTTTTCTGGACACCGCCGCATTTCTGGGCGCTGGCACTGGTCAAAAATGACGATTACACACGTGCCTCTATTCCAATGCTACCAGTTGTAGCTGGCAAGCCAGAAACAAGAAAACAAATTCTAATTTATAGCGTGATACTAGCACCATTAGGGGTTGTGCCATCGCTAACAGGGCTGGTTAGCCCGATTTATGGCGTGATTGCCATGCTGATGGGCGGGGTGTTCCTCTATCAGGCAGTCCGGCTTTACCGTTCTGGCAGTGATGTCCATGCAATGGGGCTGTTCAAATTTTCGATCCTCTATCTGTTTGTGTTATTCGCAACCATGATCGCAGATAGATTTTTGGCACAGATGATTGGCTGGGTAGTTTAATGGCGTCACAAGAACCAAAAACAGCAAGTGATATGGTGAAAATGCGCCGCAGCCGCAATTTACTAATAGTGGGGCTGGTATTTGCACTAGCCGGCCTGTTTTATCTGGTTACCATTCTCAAAATGGGGTTGGCGACATGACAGATATGACCTTCTCATCTGGCGTTGACAGGCGAAATCGTCGCGTCCTTACCATCATTTCGCTAGTGGTAGCTGGCATGGTAGCGCTAGCCTATGGCTCTGTGCCGCTATATAAATTATTCTGTCAGGTCACTGGCTATGGCGGCACAACGCAAGTTGCAGATGCCGCGCCAGAAATAGCATCAAATGCGCCGCCAGTGACGGTGCGGTTTGACGCAAATGTGAATCCAAAATTAGCCTGGTCATTTACACCTGTAACAGCGCCAGTTAGCTTGCGGCCGGGTGAAGAAATTACTGCCTATTACAGGGTAACAAATATCGGGGATACTGAATCAGTTGGTACATCCACCTTTAATGTTACGCCACAGAAAGCTGGGCCATATTTTATGAAACTGGAATGTTTCTGCTTTACTGAACAGAAGCTCGCACCGGGCCAGTCTATGGATATGCCGGTTACCTTTTTTCTAGATCCAGAAATTGCGTCAGATTTGAATACATCAGATGTTGACGAGATTGTGCTTTCTTACACATTTTTTGCAACCGTCGACAGCACAAACCGATTATAGTAATAATAACAGCATGCATCGGTCGGAGGGGACTGGGCTTTTTCAAAGGAGATTAACAATGAGTGGTGCACATCAACATCCCTATCATCTGGTAGAGCCAAGCCCATGGCCAGCCGTAGGTTCAGCCGCCGGATTTATTACGGCAATTGGCGGTGTCATGTTTATGCATGAGCGTGCATTTGGCCCTTATGTGCTAGCAACAGGACTTGGGCTTGTTATTCTGACCATGTTTATGTGGTGGCGTGATATTATTCGTGAAGCTGAATATCAGGGGCATCATTCTTCTGTTGTACAAATTGGCATGCGCTATGGCATGATGCTGTTTATTGCGTCTGAAGTAATGTTTTTTGTGGCATTTTTCTGGGCCTTTTTTGACAGAGCCTTTTTCCCTGTAGGCGGGGTATGGCCGCCAGAAGGGGTTGCCACGTTTAATCCATTTGATTTGCCGCTTATCAATACACTGATTCTGCTGTTATCTGGCTGTACAGTTACATGGTCACACCATGCGCTGGTAGAAGATAACAGACGCGATTTCAAAATTGGACTTGTTCTGACGATTGTGCTAGGCGCGTTGTTCACCGCCCTGCAGGCCCTTGAATATAGCCATGCAGGCTTTGGATTTACAGATGGCATTTATTCATCCGTGTTTTATATGGCTACCGGCTTTCACGGTTTCCATGTGATTATCGGAACATTGTTTTTGACAGTATGTCTGTTTCGTGGTCTTGCTGGCCATTTTACAAAAGATCAGCATTTTGGATTTGAGGCAGCTGCATGGTACTGGCATTTTGTGGACGTTGTCTGGCTGTTCCTATTTGTTGCTGTTTATTGGTGGGGTGGGTGATCATCACACTTTGCTAAGCTAGCGTTGAAAAGAATTACCGGCCTGTATATTGACCATGCAGGCCGGTCATTTATGTTGAGTATAAAGAAGGTCAAAAATTTCCTGTAAAAGGATGCGTTAAATGTATTTTCGCCCTTATTTATGGTTAAGCCTATGTGCAGTGCCAGCCCTGATTGTTCTGTTGCTTTTGGGAAGCTGGCAGGTGCATCGGCTAGGCTGGAAAACCGGTCTGATAGCAGAATATCAAGAACGTGCGCTTGCACCAGCGGTCAGCTTGCCAGATGCTGGCATATCGCTTGACGCATTTAGATTTCAGCGCCTATCGCTTTCAGGCCGCTTTTTGCATGATAAGGAGATTTATCTGAATGGGCGCACCTATGAAGGCAATGCCGGTTTTCATGTCATTACGCCCTTTATTGAAGAAGATGGCCGGATTATTCTGGTAAATCGGGGCTGGGTATCTGAGGCGTATCGTCTGCCATCCTCTCGCCCATTTTCTGTGTATCAATCTGTGCAGTCAATTGAAGGGATTATCAGAGCACCCCAGAAAAAAGGATATTTTGTGCCTGAAAATGAGCCCGAACGAGGCTTCTGGTTTACGCTTAATCCGGCTGAAATTGCCAGTTATCAGAATCTGGATAACGCTATTAACACCTTTTATGTTGACCAGATTCGCGCCGGTGATGTGATTACCTTGCCGATTGCGGCTGAATTGAAGATAGAAGTATCAAATGCGCACCTTAATTATGCGCTTACCTGGTATGGAATCGCTCTGTCATTAATCGGGGTGTATATTGCATATCATGTAAATGCTGGACGGCTGGGCTTTCGCAAGCCAGATTAGGGTGAATGAGTCTGGCCAGGACAGCACGTATTAAATAGGAAAGAATTTTGCTATGGACTATATCAGCACCAGAGGGGCAGATGGGCCTATCGGCTTTGAAGATGCGTTGCTTAATGGGCTGGCACGAGATGGCGGGCTATATTTACCCACAAGCTGGCCTCAGATTACGATAGATGAAATGCGCGCCATGCGCGATATGCCCTATCATGAAGTGGCAGGTCTGATTATGTCTCGCTTTACAGATGGCGATATTGATCAGGCTGAGATGACAGCAATGGCATCTCAGACCTATGCCAGTTTTACCCATAAGGATGTTGCCCCTGTAAGCGCGCTGGATGATAATCTGTTTTTGCTTGAGCTATATTCAGGCCCTACCATCGCATTTAAAGATTATGCCATGCAGTTCCTGTCCCGCGCCTTTGACAGGGCATTGAAGAACCGCAATAAAAAAGCTGTGATTCTCGGGGCTACCAGCGGTGACACCGGATCAGCCGCATTAGAAGCATTTCGCGGCAGAGAATCAGTAGATGTATTTATTCTGTTTCCCGAAGGAAGAGTATCGCCAGTTCAGCAGAAGCAGATGACATCGGTGATTGACGAGGGTGCATTTGCGGTTGCGGTAAAAGGTGATTTTGATGATTGTCAGGCACTGGTCAAAGCCAGCTTCAATGATACCGACTTTCGGGATAAGGTTGGGCTGTCAGCTGTAAATTCGATTAACTGGGCGCGGCTAATGCCTCAGATTGTCTATTATTTTACCTCTGCTGTGGCCTGTGGAGCGCCTGACAGGCAGGTTGCCTTTTCTGTGCCAACTGGAAATTTTGGTAATGTGTTTGCAGGCTGGGTGGCAATGCAGATGGGCTTGCCAGTATGTCATTTCATGGTGGCATCAAATCGCAATGATATTTTGACACGCTTTTTTGCAACAGGGGCGATGACGCGGGCAGGGGTAACACCATCTTATAGCCCATCTATGGATATTCAGGTGTCATCCAATTTTGAGCGGTTGCTATTTGAGCTATCTGGCAGAGATGGTCAGGCAGTTGCCGATATGATGCAAGCCTTTCAGACAAGTGGCAGATATGATGTACCGCAAAGCTGGCTTGATGCGGCGCGCCAGCAATTTTCAGGCTTCTGCCTTGATGATGATGGCACATTGGCCCAGATAAAGGCATGTTATCAGCAGTTTGAAAAAATCATTGACCCGCATAGTGCGGTGGGATTGGCAGGCGCCTATGAATTACGCAAAAGCCAGATGGTATCTGCAGAGATTCCCATTATTTCGCTAGCCTGTGCGCATCCAGCAAAATTCCCTGATGCAGTTGAGCAGGCAATTGGTATTCGCCCCGCGCTTCCTGAACATTTGTCAGATTTAATGGAACGTCCGGAACAGATGCAGGTTGCAGCTAACCAGCTTGCTGATATCCAGCAGATGGTGATGAGAAATAGGCGGGCCTAGATGGAAATAAAAACACAGACACTTGCAAACGGCCTTGAGCTGGCCACCGTAACCATGCCTTATGCCCACAGCATATCGCTTGGCATATGGGTAAAGGCAGGCGCACGAGACGAAAGCCAGAATGAAACAGGCATTGCCCATTTTCTGGAACATATGGCCTTTAAAGGAACGTCGACACGCAACGCTGCCCAGATAGCCAGTGAAATTGAAAGTGTTGGCGGCTTTATGAACGCCTATACCAGCCGTGAAGAGACTGCCTATTTCATCAGCCTATTGCCTGATGAAATGCCGCTTGGGGTAGAATTATTATGCGATATTCTGACAGATAGCCAGCTACCCTCTCACGAAATAGAACGTGAACGTGGTGTAATTATTCAGGAAATTGGACAATCAGTTGATACCCCTGACGATGCTGTGTTTGAGCATTTTAATGCCGCAAGCTTTGGTCGCCATTCGCTTGGCAATTCAATATTGGGAACAACAGATTCTGTATCAGGATTTTCTCAGGCCGATTTAAAGGCCTTTATGGATAGATATTATGGTTCAGGCCAGATGATGTTCTGTGCGGCTGGCAATTTATCCCATGACAGTTTGGCAATGATGGTGGGTGAACGGCTAGGCAGATTGAAAAATGCGCAAAGCCCTAGCCGGAAGGCACCTGTTTGGCAGGCTGGTGAGAAAATTGACGAACGGCCATTAGAACAATCTCACTTTGTATTTGGTCTATCTGCGCCTCGTGCTTCATCAGCCCAGAGATATGCGCTGTTTTTACTATCGAATATTTATGGTGGCGGCATGTCATCACGTCTTTTTCAGCAGGTCAGAGAAGAGCGCGGACTTTGTTATTCGATCTTTTCATTCTCACAGCTATTATCTGATAATGGTGTGTTTGGGGTATATGCTGGCACTTCGGAAAGCCAGCTTAATGAAATGCTTACAGTGGCGACAGCTGCGCTTGGTGATTGCACACATTCAATTACCGATGATGAGCTAGCACGCGCCAAACAACAGCTTAAAGCTGCTAGCCTGATGCGCAGAGATTCTGTAAGCGGCATGATGGAAAGCACCGCACGCCAGCTGATTCTGTTCGGCGAAGTGCTAGACAGGGACAAGCTGATTGCCGATATTGACGCTGTATCCAAGCAAGAAGTAATGGATATTGCCGCAGAACTGATTAAAAGCTCAAAACCAAGTATTGCATTAACAGGGCCTGGCCGTAGTTTTAAAGGTCATGGCTGGTTATCAGACAGGCTTTGTGCCTAAATCATTTAGACAGTAATCATTTAGGCAGTTCCACTTTGTGAGGATAATGAGCCGGCATTAATGCCTAGCTGATTGAAACAGCTATCCCAAACCTGCTCGTTTCTGGTCGCAAAAATCGTCGCAGGTGAGCCGTTCAGATGAAACCACATATTCATTTTTAGCTCATCTTCTAGCTGGCCTGCCGACCAGCCAGCATAACCTAGCATGATTTTGAACATACGCGGGCCTAGTCCCCGACTAATTTCAGTAATCATATCAACATGGACTGACAGGCTGATATCTTCGGTAACAGTGACTGAATCAGGCATCATGTGATCAGATGTGTGAAGAATATAACCGCGTTGCGGTTCCACAGGGCCACCGACATAGATAGGGTCATCAAGGGCAAAGCGCGGGCTGTCAATTTTCAGCTGTTCCATTACCTGTTCAAGAGAAACCTCAAGATGAGGCTGGTTAATGATAAGCCCCATTGATGATTCACCATCATGTTTGCAGACGAAAATTGCTTTTTGTTTAAAGCGTTCATCTGTCATCTGTGGCGTGGCAACCAGAAGCTGACCTTCTAACGAGTGCGAAAGTTCAACATGATCATTGTGTGTTTCATCCTTAAAGGTCATAACGTCAGCTTATCGCTAAAATAAAGCTGATGTAAACCTGATCTATAGGTCATTTCATTTCAATAGGCTATACTGCCTGCTAAGATATCAGCCTGAAACAGCGCAACCTCAAAGGAATGGCGATTCATATCATGTTCGAGATAGCTGAAAAAAATACAGAAAAAAATCTGTTCATACGGTCAGCGAGGCGTATGTGTGGGCTATTTATGGGGCTTGTTTCTGTGCTGGTTGCAATCTATGTGTGGGGAATGCCTGCAGCTGCGCAAATATCACTTGCTAGCGAGGCTGACGCGCCACCTGTTCGGCTTTCTTTGATAGCAGCGATTTCGGCAACTGGCAAAAATGCCCAGATTCCGCTTGGCCTGAAAGCAGAGCTGGATGAAGGCTGGAAAATTTACTGGCGCAGTCCCGGAGATGCCTGTCTGCCGCCTATTATTACCCCTGATGATGGGATGGATTATCAGCTTGAGCTGGAATTTCCTGTGCCAAAGCGGTTCTCGTTATTTGGCATTGATAGTTTTGGATATGCAGATGAGGTGATCTTTCCGCTTATGCTATCAGGCCATCTTGCTGGAGAGCCGCTTGATTTGCGGGCTATGTTGGAGGGGCTGGTATGTTCAGATATCTGTATTCCGTTTTCCTCGCCTGTCGAGTTATATCTTCCTGCAGGTGTGCCTGAAGCTACCGATGATGCCCAGTCACTTGCCAAAGCTGGTAGTCTTGTGCCGAAACGCCAAACCCCAATATTGCGGCTAGGCTGGCAGGAAGGCCCGCCTGCTCAGCTAGTATTTGATGCAATAGCTATCGCCGGAAATCTGGAAGGCACGCTAAAAGATGTATTTGTTGAGACTGGCCTTTCAGGGGTCAGCTTTGGTGCGCCTGCTTTGGTGGATGATGGCTATCAGATGGCTGTAACAGGCGTAGAATTATCTTCTTTAAGCCAGAATCAGATAACGCTCACGGTTGTAACAAGTGCCGGTTTTGCAGAGTTTGGCGCAGAGTTGCATATGGCTGAAAACACGGTAAGCCAGAAAAAACAAGGGCAGATATCTGTATTATGGATGCTGATGATCAGCTTTTTTGGCGGGCTTATTCTGAATATCATGCCATGTGTATTGCCGGTATTAATGCTGAAGCTAAATAGTATTATTTCTGCGCAGACAGCGTCATCTGAGGTAATCAGAATCAGGCTATTAACAGGAGCGGCAGGCATTCTGGCCAGTTTTCTTATGCTTGGCTGTATTTTTGCTATATTGTCTGTTTCGGGCAGCCAGCTTGGCTGGGGTGTGCAGTTTCAAAATCTACTCTTTTTAAGTTTGATGTCTGTTATCATCACCATATTTGCACTCAGCCTGTTTGACAGAATCTCATTACCAATTCCCGGATTTGCAGCTCAGCCCGTTCAGGCACGTTCCCCGTTATTTAAAGATTTTATCTCAGGGGTTCTGGCCACTTTCCTTGCAACTCCCTGTTCTGCCCCATTGGTAGGAACAGCTATTAGCTTTGCCTTTACCTCTGCGCCGATAACACTGATTGCAGTGATGATGATGATGGGGC